>Ga0209489_100312_pt1 | contig 85554 bp, 28 predicted proteins | sample SiratrowhiteBW_FD_187527 | JGI IMG/M metagenome (GOLD analysis project Ga0209489, IMG submission 187527) | Root nodule microbial communities of legume samples collected from California, USA - Siratro white BW (SPAdes) (version 2) | ecosystem: Host-associated > Plants > Roots > Nodule | place...
AGCAAAAATATGTAAAAATAAAAAAAAAAAAAAAGCAAATTAACAATAAACTCTAAATTGATTAAGGTTTATATGACTTTTGTAATATTATATACTATATATAGAGTTTTTACAATGACTTAATACAGTGTTTTTAGTAACTTTTATCCAATTTCATCTCTTTAAACACTTTTTAGATTTATTCTTTTAAAATTTCAAGTTTATTTTCATTGTTCTTTACAAACTTTCTTCTATATTTGGAGCACTTTCATATTTAACAATTCTTACTTTCTAAATTATAATTGGTTCATTCTTTTCCTTGTTCTCTTTAGTTTCCAGTTATACAATTTAATTTTTTTACATTTGATTGCTTTCTTTATGACTTTATAGATTTTTAGATTAATTTTCTGATTTGATTCTTAGTCTATTGGTTGAGATTTTTGTTATGATTCTAAATATTCAAATTTCAACGTTCTTGAAGAATGTAGTTGATTTTGTTGTGGAAAACCCTTTGAATTACATATTGGATTAAGTTTAGAATTATATAATTATTTAAAATTAAATTAATTTAGAATTATACAATTATTATTTTAATTAAATTCATAATTATAATTTGAAATTGAATAAGTTGGATTATTTCTTATTAGCTTTCAAATAGGAATATTTATGAATTAACGTAGTTTTTGTTTTATAATTATAAATAGGCCCAAAATTAAATGATACATAATTAACTAAGGAGAAAATTAAATAATTAATCATTACTTTTGATTTTAATCATAGAATTTAATTAAAACCTCTTGAAATTTCTTAAACTTAATCCTTTGAAATTAAAATTGAAAATGAGATTAAATGTCAATGTTTCTTAGGAATACAATATAAGTTAATCAGTGGCACTATATTATAAAATCTTGTTTGGTCCATTTATGTGATTAGAGAATTGAATTCATCAATAAAAGGATGCTAAATATACATTTGTTATGATGAAACCTTTTATCCTTCGTATCCAATTCCGGTTTTATCATGAAACCTTCTGTTCTTCATATTTAATAGTTAGATAATATTGTTAAAGAGGACAAACCAACAATTAAAGGATGAAATTTATTTACTTTTACCATTAGTTTTTAATTTATATTATTATTTTTTAAATCATACTCATTCTAAGTTCATGGAGAAATATCTCTATAAATAAAAAACCTTTATAGAAAGATGAAATTTAATCTCTAAAGGAATATGCCTCCCAAACTTTAAAAAAAATCTTGATAGCTTAATTCTTCTTTTCATAGTTAAGAATTTTGCTTCAGTAAGATATAATATAAAGTTTAAAAATCTTAATGGCTTAATTCTTCCTTTCATAGTTAAGAATTTTGTTTGAGTAAAACCTAATATAATTTCAGAACATCATTAACTTGATGTTATTTTCTATGTTGATTCATGTTAGGTATTTAAATGAGAGAATGAGATAAGAGTCCAACCTATATAAGAAAATACTACTACCTTCAATCCAAAACTTTAAGACATTAGGTTTATGGGTCTTCTTTCTTTTACATTGTTCAACTTTCTTATTTCTACTCAATGTGGGACTTAGATTCATACTTGGACACTCAATCATTCTCCCTCATCATTTTCAAATACGATATAAGCATGTCCATATAAGCATGTCCATTTGCTAAAAGAATGGAGGGAAGAAACACTAACAAGAATAAGAATTGATTCTAACCCACGTAAGAGAATGACATCACGTTCAACTCAAAACCTTAAAATATTATATTGGTAGGTCTTCTTTTATTATATATGTTGCTCAATTTTTTTATTTTTACTTAATGTAGACATTAGACTCATACTATACTTACGTAACTTATAATTCAGCTTTAAGGAAAAGAGTTTAAACCATTTGTGAGTCATGAAATAAGTCATAGAATATATATTTATTAAATTCAATCCTCTTTTTCATAGACATCGTAATTCTAAGCATGAAAAAAATACATAGGTATGTTTCATTTTAAACAGATTAAATCAAATTGAAACCTTTTTCTCCAATCATAATTACTTATTGATTTATAATTAAAAATGTGAAATCCACTACTGATTTGGAGAAAAAGTAATTCTAAGACTATAATTATATAATTTTTTTAATGTTTTATTGATAAAAACCAATTATATGATTTGATTCCTGTTTTGTAACGATATTTATATCTCTAAAATGATTAATTCATTTTTGATATAATTAATATTAGAAGGAAGATTCATGTAATCTAATCTAGGAACTCATAATAATACGTAGTATCTCACATCACACAACAGCAAGACTAAATTGACTTCCTAAATTTAATTTCAACGAACTATTTAGCAGTATTAACCTAATTTTAGAAAAATTTTGGAAAGAAAATGGCAAACTTAAATAATTTTATTTTATTTTATTTGGTTAAAGGTCGTGTCTGGTCCAAGTCCGCGCTTAGTGTCAACTCCCTAAGATAGCGCGTGACTTCATCCTCCGTTTACCGACTCAGATTTTGCACGTTCGGAATATTTACGATATTGCCACCACTCTCATTTCCTTCTCTCTGTTCTGTTCTGTTCTCTGGCGATACAATTTCCTCTCCCATTTCCTTCTCTCGTTATCTTCTCTTCTCTCTCTTTTTCCGTAGATATGTCTTCTGCCGGCGGCGACGGTACCTCCGGCGAGCCTCGCCAGTACTTCTGCCACCAGTGCAATCGCACCGTCTCTGTTACCCCTTCCCCCTCCTCCGATCTCCTCTGCCCCAATTGCAACAGCGGCTTCCTCGAAGAACTCGAAATCCCTAACCCTAACCCTACCCCGTCCAATCATTTCTTCCCCGACTTCCCTCTCGCCGGGGCCGCCGCCATTCCTCTCGTCTTCCCAGGAGGAGCCGGCGAGCCATTCGACGATTTCTCCACGCTCTCCGGCATTCGATCTGACGCCGCCACCACCGATACTGCCCTCGCCCCCTTTGTCCTCCTCCAGAACTACTTGCAAACCCTAAGAGCCGCCGGCGGTGGCGGGAACCTTCAACTCGTGATTGAGTCCGGCGACCCCGGCGGAGCGTTCCGGTTTCCCGGCATCACCCACGGCGACTACTTCTTCGGTTCGGGCCTTGAGGAGCTGATCCAGCACCTTGCTGAGAACGATCCAAACCGCTATGGCACCCCGCCGGCTTCTAAGACGGCCGTCGAGGGGCTGCCGGACGTCTCGGTCACCGAGGAGCTGCTTGCATCGGATTCCTCACAATGTGCAGTGTGCAAAGACACGTTCGAACTCGGTGAAACCGCGAAACAGATGCCCTGTAAGCATATATTCCACGGTGACTGCATTTTGCCTTGGTTGGAATTGCATAATTCTTGTCCCGTTTGTCGATATGAGCTGCCCACAGATGATCCTGATTACGAGCAGAGGGCCCATCGCGGTGGCGGTAGTGGTGGCGGTAGTGGAGGTGGTAGTGGAGGCGGTAGTGGTGGCACCGGCAGTGGGGTGTCTCCCCAGGTGAATTGGAACCTGGCTGTGGGGCCTGGTGGTTCTGCGGATTCGTCTGGTGGCGGAGACAATTCGCAGCGGAGGAGGTTTAGGGTGTCTTTGCCGTGGCCCTTCAGGCAATCTGTTTCTTCTGGTGCTGAGACAAGTAATGTTGGCGGTGCCAACAATGATGATAACAGTAATATCAATAGTGGGGAAAACAATAGTGGGCAATCGAATTCTGGAAATAGGGGGAATCAGAATTTTGGGTCGGAGACCAGACAGGAAGATCTAGATTGAGAAGCACTCGTGTTTGATATGTAAGTTTGGATGTTACCTGTTTCTTTTGAGTGTTGAATTTTGGTTCTCTTGGATGTTTTGCTTTTTGCAAATTATGATCAAGGTTTTTGCATTGTGCTGTTGTCTGTTTCTAATGGCATAATTAAGATGATGAATTAGAATAAAAGTCTTACGTTATGCTTCGTTTGGCTTTGGGTTATTGTAGTGATATACTAGTTTATTTTGGCTCTTTGTGATTCTTCTCGACTGAATGTAATTGTGTTAGGAGTTGCACGTTAGCCATTAGGTACAAGATAGATATGGGTACCTCAATCAAAGAAATAGTGTGGTTTCTAACCATACAAATTCGGCTAAATAGTTGTTCTGTTGCTACTTTTGTTGGTGTATAATTTTTTTGGGGGGAGGGGATATGAAGAGCTTTGTTCTATCAATTTGTTAATTGTAGAAGTGGACCAAAGGAAGTGAATATGGTTTCTCTTTTTTTTCTGACTTGAAAAGCAAAAGTCATGAGTTAATTAATGAGTTATGGCGGACTTTAGTTCTTACCTCCTGGGAGATAAATATAGTCATTGACACAACAGCTTTTTTTTTATATCTCTTGTACTGTATAAGTATGAACTTGAACTTCCATGATTAGAACTTTCTTTTCATCATGTGTGCGTAATGGTAGAGCGTAGGCTTCCTTTTGCTAGGAAAAAGATCTACTGGAATGCTAATATGAAATGAAATGCATCCCATCAGGTGGGTATATTTTATAAAATGATTTACTTCTTGGCGATCAATGAGATCCATATTGTACTGTTGTAATTTAGGAAGTTGTAGTTTTTATGATAAATAAACTATGATCAGTATTGGTATATTTTGGCTAAAGCACTTTAAAAAATGCTACTTTTTATGTGATTTTGCCAAACTTAAATATTTAATGTACTTAAATAAGTATCTGTTAAATGACTAATTAGTTGGTGGTCCAACTTATAGGATAAATGGAATAAGGAGTTTCTATCCAACTTGTAGACTACTTGATCCACCTTGTTAATCCCATTAGTTGACCAAATGTATCCCTGCATTCTGTTTCATATAATTTCATGTGCATAAGATAATTTTGATTGGGACAAATATAAAGCAACTACAACAAAAGTCTTGGTGATATAAATCGCACGACATCATTGAGCTTGATCAAAAACCAATTTTTCAAATTAATAAAATTTCAGTACATCTACCTTCTCCTAGTCATATTCAAGAATAGCTCTATTATTTCTGATGTCTATCTCTGAAAGTCTTTAGAGTTTATCTCTTTCCCTGATTCCTCTGTCAAAACTACTTAATCCATAAATATGAATTAAATTAGGGATAATCTTTTGTATATCTTTGGTAAGGACATCTGAATTATATTGAACAAGTTAGAACTCAAAATTGAACCTTTATACTTTATCATATACTTTTTTCAGTAAGTTTTTTTTATATATTTTGGTTCCTCCCAACAACTCTTGTTGTGGATAAATAGCTTCTGCCATTTACCTTGGCATAATATGTGAAGTACAATTTGTGAAATAGTAGCATATTGTCCTGTTAATAACTTGGTGCTGCTCGTATAGTTGTCGATAGTGCTCAATTAAAGTCAAATTAAAATTTCCTGTCAGGCAACATGACAATTTCCTTCAGGAGCAAATATTCAGTATTGTATAAATTTTTTAAAGGTAAGTTATTTTTTTATTCTTGCTAAATCTGTAGGATATGGTTACTAAGAAAATCTTTTAACTATAGAAAGTGTTTAATTTGAAGGTCTTTCCTTTTTTAACAGACCGCACTTTACCAGAGTGCCATTCAGGAAGTCTGAGTGATTATATTCCAACAACTGGTCCCTATTTTATTTAGGCCAAAATATCTATAAAATCATTCTAATAATCATTTTTATGTTCTGTCATATCAAAAATCAGCTGATAAAGTGATAAAATGTAATATTGAATACCAAAATAACACTTAGTACTGCAATACATTTGCTACACCGGAGACAAAAGTCTCCTATGAAAAATATTCTGTTCACAAACTGTGCAAATAACTTTTAATTACACAACCTATTATATGATGTATACTTCTAATGCATAAGTGCTGTGATGCAGTTTCAAACTATGTAAGTCCTGATACATGATTATCAACCTTATTTTTCCATGCAAACCTTTCAGCTTGAACATTAATCCAAAAATGTGGAAAAATTGTGTAGACAGTAAGAAATAATTGTGGAATTGCTTCTCTTGATTTCAAAAGCAAACAATACATGGGTATTTAACAAAAACAAAATCCTAATGAAAGGAAATACATCTCCTGAAATAAAGCAAATAAATCTCCATAAATAAAGACTCTAAATCAGGAGTAAATCTACCAAATAACCTTCTAATCCGAATCCCTTAATTTTTGGGATTTCTTACAAGCAAGTCTATATTTATATTCAATCAATCTATTTTATTGTACATTAAATGTGCAATATTTACATCCATATTTCAACAAAATGCTTTCTAATAAATTTGCTATTGCAGAACCAGTTATGTTCTATAGCATATTTTCCTAATAATGAACTACTTGGAGATGGACAGCAACCATAACCCATACACTCTGACTCTGTTAGGGGTTTTGGTGGGGGATTCTTTCAAGCTTCCCAATAATCTTAGGTTGAGAATGTTAAGGTTTTATGTTTGGTTGGACAATTTAAAAACTAATTCCCTGGAACCTAGTGTTTCCTGAAATTGTTTGTAATTAAGTTTCCCACTGAAACTTTCTGATGAGAGGGGTTTGAAATCCAAGATTTTCGTGGAGGGATGGTGTTTTTATACAATTTTGTCTCTAATCCCGAAGAATATTTTAAACATACCAAACATATTTATGACATTTTCTGGATACAAGGCTTCCTGGATGTAAAAATATTTTGTATACTAAAACACCTTAATTAGTAAAATATAGGACACTGGGTCATCTTACACACGGAGAGAGACTAATGGAATGAAATAGGGGAAACATTCTTATATATTCTTCTTTTTCTCATATATGATCCTCACGAAAGGATATAAAGAGTTGTTGTTTTACTAAGCAAAGAACTTTTGGGTGCATATATATTTGGGGAGGGGGCTGTGATATAGAAATGAAATAGAAGTAACATTACTGAAGATCCAAGTTGATAATACTTAAAGAAAATTTAAGAATAGCTTGAGAGATCTTAACTTAGATCTCTCTACTTATTTAGATCATGTATTTATAAATATCACTTCCTTACAACAGATGCTTAAGGAAAGAGAAAAAAAAAAAAGGATTTAAAGAAACCTCTAGGATCCTAGGTTACATGTAGATACAACACATAACAACTTTTGATCATATGATAATATAAATAATTCTAACACTCTCCATCAAGATGGAGCATAGAAATTGTATGTTCCAAAATCCGAGCTCCTCAAGGATTTTGTAAAAATGTCTATGATTGGAGCCAACAAACTCAATGCAAATTTCCTTGCACAATTTTCTCTAACAAGATGACAGTCAATTTCTATGTGTTTTGTTCTCTCATGAAACACGGTGTTGGAAGGAATGTGAAGAGCCGCATGATTAGCACAATACATCCTCATTGTTGAATTTTAGAAAACCTTAGTTTTTGGATAAATTGTTTTATCCACACAAGTTCACGAGTGATGCTACTACCCTACATTTAGCTTCAACACTTGATTGAGCAACTACATTGTGTTTCTTGTTTTTCCAAAAATAATATTCCTTCCAATGAAAACATAGTTGTGGAACCTTTGTCTGTAGGAGACCTTGGCCAATCAGCATCACAATATTCAAATATTTAGGTATGTACTTATTTCTATATAAAAGACTTTGTCTTGAAGCCTTTTTGAGGTATCTGAGAATGCAAAGGACAACATTTTAGTGATCAACATGAGGAGCCTGCATAAACTAACTAACCATACCGATAATGGCTCGATAATGAGTGACACGATAAGTCCAACAAACGTTGTTAGGATAAGTTCTAATATCATCTTATATAGTGAATTTTAAGCTCAACTCAACATCACAAAATCGATTTTTAAAGTGGGGTTTGCATCCTCTTATATACTATAATTTAGCCATGTCTCTAATCAATGTAAGATCTCCAACACCCTGAATTGGACATCTCAAACGTGATACTAAATTGTTGGTTGTTCAGTAAGGTCTAATAGAGGGTGGCACAATAGGATCAATTGACCTTGCTTTGATAGGCTTTGATACCATCTTAGAAAGTGAATTTGAGTCTAACTTAACCTTACAAAACTTTCTTGTAAAATGAGTTTTCCACCCACTTATATACTACAATTTGGTCATATCTCTAGTCGATATGGGATCTCTTACAATTATATCATCAACATACACAATTAGATCAACACCTTTCTAGGAGGTGTATGATAATAGAAGACTAAATTATATGCTTCACTGTGTTTTAGCCCAAAAATTTGACAAATATGACTAAACTTTTCAAACCAAACATGTTGAGATTGTATAAGCCCATTGAGGTACCACTTCAACTTACAAACCAACCAAACTCCCACTGAGCAACAAAACAACCATGTAGATGTCCTCCTCCACATCGCCATGGAAGAAAAAATCTCAATATCCAACTGATAAAGAGACCAATGGTGAAGAGCTGCCACAATAAAGAAGAGAAGTACAATAGTCATTTTGGTTGCAAGAAGAAAAGTATGACTGTAAAATAGACCATATATTTGAGTATAGCCTTTGGCCAATGATAGGACTTGGTGACCAACCTCACCATTTGACCCAACTTCAATGGAGTACACCCATCCATAATCAATTGTCTTCTACTTAGGTGACATATGATCCAAGTCCCATGTGTGCTTATGTTCAAGAGCCTACATTTCAACAATCATGGCTTGTCACCTTCCAAGTTGATTAAGTGCTTTAATCATGTTTTTTGAAATGATAATAGAAGACACATAAAATAAATGAGAAATAGGAAGCAAATGCCCGATGATAGTCTAGAAAATTGTAAATAAGATGAGGATTACAGCCTACAGGTAGAACAAGAACTCTTTTGGAGAGCAATGGGTTGACTAGAATCTTCATTATTAGGAGTCAGAATTCAGTGATAATTGTGAATGACTTAATGAAAATGACTCACCATGTAATATGAGACCAATCAGTTGTGGCTAGCATTGGTAAGTTCTGATGGGTAACGACTATGACCCTAGTGTGTTTAAAGTTGTAGAGGAACGTTTGAAGTTGTAGAGGAACTTGGAGGGTTGTGAAGAGTCTAAAACCAGGTTCAACGACTATAATGGGGAAGATTTGTTGGACATAATCAACTTCATGAAGGGAAGGAACTTCAAAAACGTTGACATTTGCAGACATATAATACCTTTTTGTTTCAGGAGAATAACAACGATACCTTTCTTGCAAACGATAATATCCTAGGAAGACACATTTGATTGCTCTTGCCGATAGTTTGTCTAGACTGAAGATAAGTCATGTACAAAACACAACCAAAAACACGAGGAGTAACTTGAAATAGAGGTTCATTTAGGAACACAATGGAATATGCAATTTTATTATCAAGGGGTGAAGAAGGCATTCCTTTAATAATAATAAAAATTGTAAGAATGGCATCACTCCAATGATGATCTAAATCTGCACCAAGTAATAAGGTGTGTAACCAAATGTCTATTTTTCTCTATCCTATATCATTTTTGTAAGGTGTACTTGGACAAGTAGATTGATGCAAAATTCTATGTGAACTGGATGGTAGAAAATTCAAAAGAAAAATATTCTTTGGCATTCTAAAATAGCCATCTAATCAGAGACATTAGGACTTTTCTGGAAGACTATTATTGATATTTTATTTTCCAAAAATGAAATATATAGATGTAATAACAGTGAAAATGTTAAAAAAGACTTGCATTTAGAAGATGATGATTGGCGATTCCAATCTAGGTAAACTTATTTTGACATTTGTTGGTATTTACTTGTATGTTTTTGTTTAAGACAACTATGACTTCTTATTGTTAATTATAAAGATTGCTAATGTTAATTTATCATTCTTTAGAATTTAGAAGTATATAGTATGCGTTATATAAACTGTATAAAAAATGTTAAAATTGTAGTTATTCTGCTATACACTAGCATTTGTGGAGGTAGCCACTATCCTAGATTTAAAACATTGTATTTTTATTACAGACTACCTTCATTAATTTTCTTTCATGTTTAGTGCTGCTAAAATGACACGGACTACAAGAAATTTTCTGTACTTCGCGATCTTGATTGCATACTTGTTGCCCTATAGTGAATTTGAATTGGATTGGATCGTGCCCTTTTAATTTGACAGGTAGTTATATTTGATGATGGTTGTAAAGGGTTCTTTAAAACTTTATTTCTTCGTTTAAGGTCATGGCTTCACATTTTTCTGATGTTCTATTTTCATATATAAAGGACTATATAGATATCAACAAAAGAATATGGTTCATATATTCATCAAATTATTGAACTTTTGTTATCTTACCGGTATCCTATAGTTCTTGGTAGATTTAAATTCTCAAATTTCTATGTTTTTTATTAAAATTGTGGTTATTATTTTATTGTTGGGGTGTATGTACCTATCTTATGGATTGAGTGTTATGGGCTATAGTTATTCCTTGTATTGTGCACTTTTCTTATCTATATACATGAAGATGAAATACATTAGTTGAGGACAATAATTATTGATTCTTATCACCTCTAAATTAAAGTTGGTATTAAAGTGGGATCGATCCTGCGTCTTCTTTCATTGTCGAACTGTCACTATCCACTACCACCATCCAACATTTTGTTTTGCCTCGAAAAGTTAAGGTTAGGTGTGCCTTAAGGAGTGCAACCCAACCCCGGTGTTCACGTGACCAAAAGCTACGGGACATGCTTCCATGTGCTGATCTTCATCGGTGTTGCACCAGTTGTGCGCTCCACACATTGTCTTCCAGTGGTTAGAATCTTGGACCATCGCCATTCTTCTCGTTAGCATGTTCTGTGCATGTTTCTACCCTTGGTTCCCTATTTCAACCTCCTTGGATAAGTGGTCTAGTCTCTCCCTTCTGTAGAGTTATGGTTCCTTGGTCAACGATATGCAATGTTGTTCCGATTGAAAATAAATCTTGGTGGTAAAAACTTGACTTCCAGATATGTGTTGTTTTATGACAATAGGTTGAACACAATGTGTTAGAGATACTTGGATACTTCTTTTCGGGAAAAGGCTCTGGATATTTTTACTAATTATTCAATGTCTCTTTGATGCGACTCCAAAAGTAGCATCCCTCAAATAGACCAATCATGATATGATCTCACATATCCAAAGGCTCGAGCTACATTAAAAGAACTACAAGATTTCTTGTGTTTGACTCATTGGAGGACATCAACAAAAACCTTATCTCAAATTTTAATCATGTATATGATCAAATTCAAGTTGATGATTAAATTCCTTCTATGGACATTTTAGTTACTAGATTTCTTTAGATGCCTAATGGTAGCAACCTGTGGAAGAGGAGTTTGTAACAATCGAGGACACGTTGGCCGAAGTGGACGTTCACAATGCACATACCCCAAAAAATGGGTCATACCCAAGAAAGTTATTACTTCTTACGTGATTAGGCAGCCCATGTGTCTAAATTTGAAAAGAGAGGTTGCAAGTGTTCTAATGAGCAATACCATGAATATTTAAGGCTTAAAAATGAAAAAATCAACAATCAAGCTCAATCTTCTTCAACGCCAAGTGTTTCAATAACTTGTATTTCTAAGGTCAAGGTTTATGGATACTTGACACAGGTGCTTCTCATCACATTTCTCCTAATAACTTCGCATTTTCATTTATTTCTTCTCCAAAAATTCCCCAATTTGTTATAGTAGCCAATGGATCCAAAGTTGCATCCCAAGGAATTGGTCAAGTTCCCTTATCTTCTTTAAGTCTTAATTCCATCTTGAATGTTCCATGTTATTCTTATAATTTAACCTTTCTAAGTCAATTAACTTGCTTTTTAAATTGTTCAATAATCTTTTATGTTAATTCTTTTGTTATCCAAGAACATGGTACGGGTTGTCTGATTTGCGAAAGACATGAATCACGAGGTCCTTAGTACCTCAAAAGAACATGATTTTCACAACGTATTCTACATCAGTCTACTTGTCCCCACACACCATAAGAAATGGCATTGCAGAGTGGAAAAATAGACATCTCACTGAAATTGCATGCACCCTAAAGTTGAATACAATGCTCTTGTACGTAAGTTTGGGAGATGCAATCCTCATTGTTGGTTTACTGAATAAAATGTCTTCTTCTCTTGAAAATCAAATTTCCCTCACTTCATTATTTTTCCTAATGATCCTTTATTTCATATCTCTCCAAGGGTGTTTGGTTGTAAGTGTTTTGTTCATAATGACTAGGTAGATTAATGACTGTAGATTTAAACAAGTTTTCTGCAAATGCTATTAAATGCTTTTTCTTGGGATATTCTCCTTTTTAGAAAGGATACACATGTTATTCTCTAACAACCAAAAGATATTATATGTTGGTTTATGTTACCTTTTTTGAGGAGACATCCTTTTTTCTCATCCCCATGGAACTCCTTCTCAACAAATTCTCCCTGTTCCATCCCTTGGTCAGCTGATGATTTTGACTTCTTCTCACTTCAATCTCAATGAAAACCTGACTTCATCCCTTACTCATTGTTCAGCTAAAGTAGCTCCACTACCCATCCTTACATTCTAGCGCAAGACGCAAAAGATCCTCTCACGATTCTTGAAGTATCTCAAGATTAATATCCTCCTCCAATAGTTTTCCATGTGATAGATCCTTCTCCATCAACTCCTTCACATGACTCCATTTCAAATTGGCCCATCTTTCTTAGGAAAATTATTCAATCTACTAGTAATCCATATCCTGTTTATATTTGTCAAGTTATCATTGCCTGTCTCCATCATACTCTCTTTTGTTTTCTCTATATGTTGTACTCCTATTCCTTAAAATGTCCATGAGGCACTTAATCATCTTAGAATATGGCATGCCATGAATGAAGTGTAGGCTCTTGCAAACAATGGCACGTGTAGGCTTGTTCCTCTTCCCCCTGGAAGAAGACAGTTGATTGTAGATGGATCTATGTTGTTAAAGTTGGGCTTAATGGTGAAGTTGATCGTCTTGAAGCTCAGCTAGCAATCAAAGGATATGCCCAAATTTATGGACTTGACTACTATGGCCAAGTTTGTCATTTGTCATTGGCCACTTTACAATCTTGACACTAAAAATGTTTTCCTTAGTGGTGATATTAAGGAAGAAATTTACATGAAGCAGCCTCCTAGATTTGTTGCTCAAAGAGAGTATAGTTTAGTGTGTAAGTTACACCACTATTTCTATGGATTGAAACAATCACCTCGACCTTGGTTTGGTTAATTTAGTCATACTGTGCAGACTTTTGGATTAAAGCAAAGTGAGGAAGGTTATTCAGTATTCTATTGTCATACTTCTCTTGGAAAGTGTGCTCATCTAATGGTTTATTTTGATGATATGATTATTATAGAAAAAAATGCCACTAGGATTTTTCAAGTAAAGGAACAATTATTCGGCCACTTTTAGACCAAAGACATTAGTTATCTGAAATACATTTTTGGTATTGAAGTGTCTCGTTTAGAGGAAAGTGTTGTTATTTCACAACAAAAATATGTTCTTCATATTCTTAAGGAGACAGGGATGGCAAACTGCAAGCCTATTGATAGTTTTGTGGACCCAAATCAAAAGTTAATGGTGACCAAGGTGAAAATTTTCAAAATCCTGAGAGATATAGGAGGCCAGTAGAAAAACTTTGTTATCTCACTATAATAATACCTGGTATCTCTTATGCAATTGGAGTTGTTTGTCAATTTATGTTGTATGAGGTCAAGGGAAACACTCAAATACATCAAAAAGGCTCCAGGATAAGGATTGTTAAATGAGGACACGGGAAATACTCAAATTATAAGGTGTTGTGATGCAAATTGAGTTGGTTGTCCCATTAATAGGGAGATCCATCTCAAGATATTGTGTTTTCATTGGAGCTAATACTGTCTCTTTGAAGAGTAAGAAATAAAATGTTAGTGCAGAAGCCAAATATAAATCTATCACTTTGGTCACTTATGAACTTTTGTGGATTAAGCAACTCCTTCAATGTTGAAAATTTGTGAAGTTAAATAGATGAAGTTGTATTGTGATAATCAAGCAGCCCTTGTCTCCAATCTAGTGTTTCATGAGAAGCAAACACATAGAGATCAATTGTTATTCTCTAGTAAACCCCAAACACATATATATAGAAGTTATTATCCAACGAACTTAATATCAAATTTATCATTTCTAATGACTGGCTTGCAGACATCCTAAGTCTTTAAGAGAGCCTTAGTTTATATATTCCAAGCTTGGTGCTTGCAATTTATATGCTCATTCTTGAAGGGAAATGTTGAGATTGTGGTTATTATTTTATTATAGAGCTTTCATAAAGCTGTTTTGGGTGTATATACCTATCCTAACGATGGAGTGTTACATGCTATAGCTATTCCTTGTATTTTACTCTCTTTTTCTATATATATGAAATACATCAGTTGAGCACAATCATACCTATCCTAAGGATGGAGTGTTACCAGCTATAGCTATTCCTTGTGCTGTACTCTTCTCTTTTATATATATGAAATACATCAGTTGAGCACAATATATGATTTTTATTACGTCTAAGTTCGATAGATTTTTCATAGTCATTGTTGAACTTTATAGAAGTCATGCTTGCTTGCTTTAGGGGGAGCCCTGGTTTCTTGAAAGATATCAATGTGGAAATTGTTTGTATGAATTGTCTATCTACCATCATCGGCTTTTGATGTTTCTGTATTTCTCATCTGCTGATTTACAAACAAAAGTCAAAATTTCCTATGAGAAACGTGAGCCATTTCTCCACAAAATGTGATTTGAGATTTTATCCATAATTCTATCTTCACAAGTGGGTAATGTTCTTGTCAGTGACATTCATTGTAAAGAAAGTCAAATCGTACGATGTAGTATTACAGTTAGATTAGATATTTATCACTGAGAATTTTTAAACTGCAAAGATCAAGGCCATTGCTTGTGGAGTGTTGCACTGTTTACGCTATTCATAGCTCGTTCTTAGATTGGAGTTTAATTTCGGAATCTTGCCTATGTATGAGTCACTCTTTTTTCTATTTTTCTAATCAGAAATGTTACCACTTGTAGATGTCCTTTAAGCTACTTTTGTATTTTCTGTTCTTGACCTTTTACAGGATGCTACAATGTAGTTAGCGTCTTTTTTGTGATATTGCTTCTCAGATGCCATAAACTTCAGCAGGTTTTCATTTTTTTTTAACTTTCTTGCAGGTATGTGGAGTTTTTCAAATTTGCAGCATTTGTTGAATAGAAATGATGTTAAATATCAATTAGTGGTTCGTGACAGTTGAAAATGTTATTGGATTATAATGAACTTACGCAACTGTCCACCATGTTTTGAGTTCTTTCCATAACTAGAGCAATACCTGTACGATGCACAGGCAGAAAAAGAAAATTGAAACAGTAGCCCGTACTTTTTTTATCAAGAGAGTGTGTGTATAAGTAATAAAAAATTATGCAAAAGATGTGTAGGTCCACAATGCACAAAAAGCCAACACGTGGATGAGTAGAAAGATGGTTGGATAGAATTTATAATACTGCTACTATTGATGATATGTACATTACTATTGGTTCAATATTCTCTGAATTTTGTTTTCTGTTACGTGACTCCTGTCCTTTGCCCCTTCTACTCCTTTGTGTTTAGCCAATGAATCCTTCTGATGCATTGGTGGCAAAGCTATAATGCACTAAGTTTCCCCCCTAATGTCAGCAACATGTTCCTTGTTAGTCGAAATTTATTGAAAATCCAAATTTTGTATGTTTCACAATTCTTTATTTTGTAATTTTCAGTAAGTATCAATAATATTGAAAATGCATTAAAATTAGAAAGCATATTGTTATAGTCCTTCAATAATCTGAAAATATGGAGCAGAAGACGGCTTCAAACCCGCCAAAGGAAGATTTCTTGTGTGAGAAACTTACTTTCGTAGATGGGACTCTCCCCCATTCTATTTCTGTATTTTTTTTCTCTGAGAAATCCGTTGAGTTTTCCTTGTTCCAATGGAGGCGTGGCATGTAACGCGCATAGTCTTGTGCTGAATCTGTATGTCGAGGTCACGTTAGTTTCCTGATTTGAAACGTTACTCTTAAATTGAGATTTGCTGAGTAGCGTAATGACATTTGTTAAGTTTACAAAATAGTTGGATAGAAAGGTCAACTTATTCACCCATAAAATGGTGGCATTAACTTTGCCATCACTATAGGAGTTTAGGTTCTAAATGAAAATAGGTGGTGTGGATGGAAAGCTTTGGCCAATACCAATTTAGTTTTGACTTGACTCAGATGATGTCATGCCTTAGAAGTGAGTAGAAAGGTACTTGCTTAACATAACTTCCTCGTCGTTAACTAGTTAATTTAGAAAAGGTTACCTATATTCACAGAACATCAACGGTCAGATAATCGACACTTGTCATGAAAAGTTGAAGAAGTTCTGAATTTTGTATATTAGTGCCCATATAAGATGGAATGGAGAAAGTTCAGGGTCAAGCGTATTTGCCTAAGGTGGTTAGAAATGGTATTCATGCTAATAATTTAACCAAAACAAAGCTCTATTTCTAACTACGATCGTCATAAATGTGTTTGACTAATCATTTAAATCTTTTAAAATAACTTTAAAAATACTAATTAACTATTACTCGTAGAAAATTATATTTGGTTATACCATATAAGTCAAATCTCTGATGATGTGACGTGTTATCTAATTAATCTCCGTTTATTTATACGTAAAAATTCATTGAAACATAAAACAGTAAATAGGTGGTGTCCGTGAAAATGGATGAAAAATACTATTTCTTTTCCCATTACCATGGGAATGCTAGATGTTATAATTATTTTAATCTCACCACTGGCGAAAACACAGGCATTGTGTATGCACATTTTTATTGCATTAAATATATATATATATATATATATATATATATTATAATTTTATCACTTTATAAGTAATCAATTAAAATTAGAATAATTATAATTTAATATATATATATAATACATATAATTTTATAACTACTAATCATTATTTTTTATTTATTAAAATATAAATAATGACCAAAAAATTATTATTATTATTATTATTAAATTATAAAAAGATTTCAATAAAAATAATTGTAAAAAAAAATATTTTAGTTTTATTTTAGATAAATGATATAGGTTATTTCATGTGAGTAATTATTTAAAATTAAAAAAAAATTATTTCGAAGGTAAAATTATAAAAGATTGTGTATATATAATAGGTGTATTAACCCTAGTTTGCTCGACTACTTTGCCTCTCTCGTCCCCGCATAAACAGGTTGTACGCAGCTTTAGATGGGCAAAAAAGTAAAGAAAATGATTACATTTATATTTTACTTGACATGCCATAATCTATAGAAATGAATTAAAAATTATTTATGATAATTAGCATTTTTAAGGATGGTTTGATTGGATTTGACCGAATTTGGTTAAAATATTAAAGAATTTGCTAGTTTCATTAAGAAAAATACATTATCAAGCCTAACTAAAATAGGTTTAATTGGAATGGATTCAATTTATATATTTTTCGATGAAAAGGAAAAATTATTTTACGATTTATTTTTATAGTGTATTTTAATATAAGCTTTTTTAATATATATATATATATATATATATATATATATATATATTAAAAATAAAGTATTTGAATAAATTAAATGAAAGGTTAAAATTATCAAATTTGAGAAGACATAAGATTTTATCAAATGTTCAAAATTCAATTGGTTATGACATTCGTGGTTAAGGATCAATATATTTTAAAAGCTGACAAAATAAAAGATTCATTATTTATAAAAACTAAAAAAATAATGAGGAATTTGAGCTTAGAGTAAGTTTATTAGTGGAGTAAAATGTGGATAGAGTTCTTAAATACAATGTGAATATATGTAAGGAAGTTTGGACAAAGAGACTAAAACAAGAAATGAAGAAAAAATTATGTTTATTGTATGTGATTTTTCTCAATCTTTATTTTCATAAAATATACAAATAATAAATTAAAATTAAAATTATATAATACAACAAATGGGTTTTATTAGATTCATGGATAGGTTCAATACTAAAAACTAATATCAAATTTGATATACAATAGATTTGATTGAGTTTATTTGAATTTGATTCAAAACACTCAAAACATTTAATTAAAAGTGTTTGAATTTGATTGAATTAATTTGAGTTCACCATATATTTATACTTATAAACCACATTTTAATTTTCAATCTGAATAAACTAGGTGATTGATTTGTGTTAACGAGTGTGTAGTTCGTAACTTCTTAAATAAATTAATAATAAATTTAATGTTATAATATAATCGTTTCATGTTTTATATTTTTATATTAAGTTATAAAGTGTTAATATTTGTAAGATCATAAAAACTTTTGTTTATAATTGACAATGCAGAAATATGATGATTGTTATGTAAAAAAATAATAGATATTTATAGTTTAAGCTTATTTGTCGCGTTTAATAGATTGTACAAATTTTGTTGACAAAGAGTCTCCCCATAATCAATGTATTCTTTAAAGGAATAATCATTTTCATTAGTTTCACTAACAATTGTCTCTAAATCTTTTTTTATGGCTTATATTTATCATTTCTTTCACAATTTAACAAATATGTTTTTCTTATTTTTTTTTATCATTTATCATATTTAACTTTAATATGCTCATGACAAATTTAACTGAACAAATTTTAACAAATTATTTTACATAACAAAAACCTTAAAAAATATATTTCAACATAATTATATATAACTTTTTTTAAAGTATAAAAATAGTTAAAAAAAAAACGTGTTTTACGAATGTGAAGACGTATCATTACAGTTTTCTTGAATTATTTTATTTTTAGTTGAATCATAATAATCAATTCCATCAACGTCACAACTATATCAAAATATACCCATTTTATCTATTAAATCACTCTAAAACTCCTCATTCATTCCAATTATGTCAAAAAAATATAAGTTACTATTAAAATAAATCTCATATTTTTTTAATAGATAATACGTAACACTTTTTTTTTATCATTAGATATTTTCAAACGTAAACAATGTTGTAGTTTTTTTCTAGCTCTTCCAATATGAACATCACTCAACCTACAAATTATACTATTCAAAATACAAATTTAACTTCTAAAATTTGAATTACTAATGTTCAAAACTTTAATTTACTACAATCTCAAAGTGTTATATTGGAATAATATCTTTTTAGAGAGTATATTCTATAAAAAAAGTCAACCATCATTAGTGACAAACCATGATTAATAATGCATTTTGTTCTGAAATTCATACTATACTTAACTGTACAATTATTTAAACCACATTGAGTTTATATTTATGAGAAGTCACAATCACCAACAACCATAAATGCAGTAATTGGAAAACGTTATTTTATCCACCCTCAAAACTCGCATATGTAGTATTATCATTTTAAAAATATATATAAGAGAATGCAAGTTCAAAACCTGGAACACATGAAGCAATTTTCAATGGATTAAAAGTTGTAATATTAATTCTTAACACAAAACTTTGTTGTACTATTAATCATATAAAATATGTAATTTTTCAATCATGCTGTTGAAAGATCAAAAGAGGTTGTAATCTCCAACCTATGCTTCCTACACCATTCAAAAGATTAATTGTGAAGTATAAAAGTTTCACTATTCAGATCTCATTTTGTTGAGGTAGATTTTATTAGTTGATGGTTTTGAGTAACCTTACATATTATTATAAACTAGAAATCTAAATGTTAGGCACTATTTGACTTGATTAATTTGTTAGGCAGTAGTTTATGACAGCAATAAGTTTTTCTTTTTTACTTTTATGCAATGAGAAATTGCCCTTTTAACTAATGAAAGAAGGTATGGAACCAATACTTGTAGAAGTGTAATTTACACAAATCCACATTGGTTGATGAGTTATCACCTCAATAATTACACTTTTCTTTGTTAAAACAAGTGTTTAAGCAAGCCATTCAGGGTATTACACTTGGTCACTAGTTAGGTATGATAGTATTGGTAAAGTAAAATGTACAAATTCATGAATTAATTTGATTGCTTCTATTGTGATTAGTATTAGGGTTTGACTAATAATGGCTATATGGTCTCTAAAAATAAAGATTTACAAGGTTCAATTTAATAGGTGATGGCTAAATAACATTTAAAAATAACATTAAACTATAACTTTCTTTAAATATATAATTTAATATTTGTTTTTATTGCTAAAAACCATAACTGTTTTTTGAAAAAAATATCCATTGACCTAATTTTCGAATGAAATTACACCACTTTAGTTAAAGAATTGTTTAATTGCACTATAAAAAATTTCATATTTTCTTAAAACTTGAAGTTAAAAATAGTTCATAAATACTTTTGTTCTATAATATATCAAAATATTTATTGAAAACAAAATAAACTCCAGTAAAAGAGAATAATATTTCAAATAGTGATATGATCGACAAACTTAAGATGGGATTTTTTCGATATTAAATGTTTGGTATAGAAGTTGTTTTTTCATACCCTAAGAATTTTGATTTTTGGAAATAGTGAATCTTGGATTTGTGATTCCGAAATATTAATAAAAATATATTTAGTTGATAAAAAAAACGTTATTGAAAATATTCATGTTCTTAAAATCAAATAGTAATTTTTTATTAAATTGTTTAATTTATTATCGTATTAAAAAATTTAATAAAAATAATATGATATTTCTTCAGTAATTTTTTGCCTTCACCAAAAAAAGATGGATTTCCACATTTACTAACGAAAAATAATTTTGTGAAAAACTTTTAAAAATAATCCCGAAAAACCCAATTTCCAAAAAGTACCATCTTTTAGAAGATAAATCAACGTAGTTTTCCAGATATCTAGAAAACTAAAAGTTTTTCCTTTTGCTAAACACTCTTAATAATGCTAATATTTAAATGTTATTTAACATTTGTTTTTCTTCCAACCAATCAAATCATATTACCTACAATGTCTACTTTTTTTTATTCATTTTCTATCTTTTTGTCTCTCAAAATATAAAATAACAGGTGTGTGTCCCTTATTATTTTCCTTTCCATGGTAAAAAATTAATGGGAATTTTTTTTCACTAACTCTTATCAAAGTTAACGTAAAACCATAAACAGAGAGTTCCTAAGATGATAATAATTTCATATGAAAAGTAATAAATTTTCATTGCCTTGAGATGCTAAATGCTTTAATTTTAATTATTTTAATTTCATGTTGTGGACACTAGTGTGTGTCCTTATGACAATTTTAGACAAACCACCTTTTTTCTCTCCACACAAATAGGGTAAGTCAGCAAGTTTGGTACACAGCTTCTGTGGAAAACAATAGTGTGAAGAAAAAAATTGCATTTCTTTGTCTTTTAAAATGGTTGATATGAAATTAAGGGTTTGTTTGGTAGAGATAGAAAAGAAAAGCAAAGAATTAATTAGTTGATTTTAAAGAGGAAAGTTAATTTAAAAATATATGGGACTGACATGTTACCTTAGATTTTTATTAAATTAATTAAACTATGTAATTTTTGAAACATTTTTCTATTCTACTCTACTAAATAATTAAATATTTAATTTATATATTATTTATTTACCTGTTTTCTTAATTTATTACTATTTTTCCTCTATTCTTGTCATCTCTATTCTTTATTTTTCAAACCATACACATCATAAGGAGATCAATATTTTAATAGGTATATTTTTTAATTGTTTTGACTGAAAAAAAAAAATACTTTTATGAGCTAATAATATATTTAAACGTGCGTACACTTTATTTATACATAAAGCTTCAATTTCGTACATCTGACATTATAGATGCTAGTTGTATCCATTTCCCCTTCCCCTTTTGCATTTTCACTTTGAATAAATTAAAAACTATGGTTTTTGAATTTTGCTTTAGATTTTTCTTAATATAATTTTTCACTCTATATTAATAATTAAAGAACATATTAAATTTTTAAAACAATAGAATAACATATCGTTAATTGGTGTACATTTTTTTTTGCAATAATAATATAACATAATTAACTTCATAAACTTAATTCTAAAGGGTGCTTTGTTTCTCTAGATTCAAAAGATTAAACATGAAGTACGAAAAAAGAAACTTTTTTTATGTATGTAGTTCTTATAAAGTTGACTGTTTTTAGTAACCTTTGAGATTATAATAAAGTATATAATAATATTGTATATATTATATTATAGAACCCTAAGAAGGAATCTTAACAATGTGAGAGAATCCATTGACTTGCCTTCAGCAGCACTGTTTGACTTTGATTATTTGTTAGGCATTAGTTTATGACAGCAATAACTATCTTTTTTTCTCTTCAGTGTTCATAAATTGCATTTTTAACTAATCTAAATAGAAGGGTAATTTATACAATAAATTAACTTTCATTCTTCAACTGTTTACTTTTTATTTTATTTTTTCTGAGGAATTATTTAAGCAAGCAAAACTACTTTAGGATGGTTTCACTGGTTAGGTAAGTGAGTAGAAGTCAGAAAATTAGAAGTAAATAATATGCATTTTTTATGTGTTTAAATTGTGATAATAATAATAATAATAATGCATTTTTTCCAAACAAGAGAATTCTTCAAATGAGATTTTTTTTTATCTCTTGTTTTTTAAATTTCAAAATGACATATAACTTTTCTGTCAATTATACTATTATTTATACTTTTATTATGCGTTAAAAATTATTTGAAGACAAAAATTAAAAAGAGTATAATAAGTAACTTATATATATATATATATATATATATATATATATTTAAATTTGCATTGAAAATATAAGATTTAAATATTTTCTTTAATTGGAATGAAATACAAACGGAAAAAAACGCCTAATCATTATTATACTAAAAATTGGTTAAAAACTAACCAGTGATATTTTACTAGTAGCATTTGTCAACTAAGACTTAATTGATAATACTAAATGCTATATTTTATTAAGGAAAATATTTAATTTGTAACAGTGCTTTTCAAAATGTCAGGAAAACTATTTAAAAAACATAAAAAGATGTATAAAAATTTAAAAATCACGTGACCCTAAATGTGTTCAGACCAACAAAACGAGTAACAATTAATGTCTCAAGTTTTTTTTTTTTTACTAAAATGTTGGTGCAAGAGCACATGATTTGGTTCTTGTCATTTGCTTGCACAAAACTTTCTTGAAACTTCTATACAACTTATTAAGGTAATTAAATACTCCTTTTTCTATTTATGTTTCAATATTTTGAAGCAAAAACATTGAACTATATTAAAACCATGACTAAAATTAATCACACACATACACAACAAGTTTGCAATAGATTAAATTACTCCTTTCAGCCACTTTTGCTGAAAAATAATTGTTTGAAATTTATTAATGGTATTTGGAAAACATTGCTTAATAGTTATTAAATCAATCAAATTGTTACACCAATCTCAAACTAACCAATAGACTAAAGTGCACTCACATAAGACTATGTAAAATAAGACCAAATCCTTATATATATATGTAAAATGTGAGCAAATATTAAAAAATGAAGAATGAAATGTTATGAATGAGAGGTATAATCCAAGAAAAAAGAAGTGATTGAGATAAAAATGAAAGAGTTCAAAAGTGTTACAATTATTAGGGGACCACACAATTGAGTGGTTTTGGCTGTGTTATATGCTATGTGTCGGTGCACATTTCTCTCACCGCGTTAACCAATTATATAAAATTCGGAACATTAATATAACTTTTTCCTCTTTATTAGACTTTACAACGTCACAAATGATACACTATTCAATAAATTAAACACACAAACTTACCAAAAGAATAAACAATTGCGAAACTCAATTAAGAAATTGATGAAAGAAGGGTTGAGTTCACCGTCGTGATTCCAAATCTAAAAGTGGTTCAAAGGAGTTTGCACAATCATTTGACTTTGTTTTATTTTTTCTCTTTGGTTTTAGTAATTTGCATAATGCCACATTGAAATTGCTTGGGAACAAGTTAACTCACCAAAAGAGAGACATTGATTATTTAAAACCACGAGTCGTGTTTCCCATGCCATCAATTTGCTTACACTTCAATTTGTGTTTGCTTATTGGCATAAAATAAATAAATTTGTGGGAAATTGTAAATACAAAAGGAGGTTCAATTATCAAAATTTGAGTTTTGCGAACATTTACTATGTGGGTAAAAGTTTTTTAATTTAAATAAAAAGTTAACATAATATTAGAAAAAACTATTATAAATAATAAGTAGTCTTTGTATTGACAATATAAACTATTTTTTTTAGAATCTAATAATGAATGATCCTGTATAGTAATTATTTTATTTTTTGTAACAATTAATTTATAAGTCAAACTTAATATAATATTTTAAAAATCTTATAGTAGCATTATGCATAAATGAAATTTGACTACAAAGACAAAAAAAAAAATTATTTATAGTAGTGTTGGCTTGGGTGCGAATTTATTTATAGGAATTTGTGATTTGTGACTGTGTAAAAGAGATTTTTTTTAACCATTTTGTGGGATTAGTATTAATTTCTCAATTTGTTTCAAATAAACATTGACTAAATTTTTGTCTAATAAAATTTCTCTGGAAAAAAAAGAAATCTGAAGAATTACATGGTTCATATCAACACTGAATTCAACATAAAAGGGAAAGAAGTTAAATAACAAGAAATTGGAAATTCCCATAAGCATTGGAGAAGTGTTGTGTGGAATAAAGTCAAATTCCTGTAGAAGCTTAAAAGGATGAAAAGGAAAGAAACCTTATTTTCTTATTTATATTTTCCTCTGAAATCAAAATAAAAATCTCACTCTAATACCCAAGCTTCCGTCTATTGTTTCTTTCTTCTATCCATATTCAACTTTCCTTTTCTTCCTCCAAGATCACATTTTTCTTTGACCCTTTTGCTCCCTCTCTCAAATTCCCCTCTCCACCCACTTCCCCTTTAAGTCAATTTCATGTTTCTTTGTCTCAGATCGTAGATCTTGCTGTCGGTGGGTTGATCGGAGTAGATGTCGCCGTCAAACGGGTTGCAGAACGGCGGCGGTGGAGGCGGCGGTAATGGGTTGAGTTACATAGAACACCAGGTTTCAAAGCTTGACACTCTTGCTGGTGTGGCAATCAAGTACGGTGTTGAGGTAATTTTTTCTGTGTTTTTTTGCCTTCGGACTTCGAATTGGTTCAGGTATGGTAAAGTTGGCTGCTTTTTATATTTGTTGTTTTGGGTTATGTAGTTTTTTTCTTCCTTATTTTTTTTCTAGGTGGCTAAATTGTATTTTTTTAGTTTAAGGGTTTTTAGATGTATATGAACAAGAATACAAGATAAAGATTTCGTGTGTTATGTGGTTCTCAAGATTCTCTGTTTAAGGGATGGAGGTTTTGTGTTTGTCTTTTATCCTTTGAGGGTAAGCTAATCTGACACAACCCTCTGAGTCAAGTGCCTCAGTTTTTCCTCTAATTGTTAGTAATGCCAATAGGGAGAGTTTGTGAAAGGGGTCAAACTTATAGTGTGTATGGTTCTTCGTTATTTGGGAGTATTTAATCTGCGATTACTTCGTTGTGTTTCATTCTCCACTTTTAGGATGTTTTTGGTCATAAATTGAAACATTATGGATAGGAGAAAATAAGGACAGGAATGAATGGTTCTCAGTTTTGACAGCTGTTTTGTGGGAGAAAAGTTGGGAAGGATGGAAGGAGCAGATATTTTTGAACTTGTACATAGGAGCCACTTATGAATGCTTTCATTTGTTCTTTACATATTATAGTTTGCTCAAACACTTTATGAGCATAATGCATTCTCTTTTAGAAATGCCTTTGTAAGAGACACATGTGATATTGTATAGCATGGAAAATCATAATTCTGTTGACTATTTTTTGAGATGCCCACATGCATGCATTACTGCTGCTTTATGGTCTCTGATAAAATGACACTGAAATCTTCTGATAAATTTCCTTGTAATGATTTAGGTAGCTGACATCAAAAGGATGAATGGCTTAGCCACAGATCTTCAAATGTTTGCACTGAAGACATTGAAAATTCCATTACCGGGACGTCATCCACCTTCTCCTGCTCCTGGTCCACACGATGAACCTGCCAAGTCGGGGTACTTCAATTATACTATGATAGTTTTTCCAATTACCATATGCTGAATATTTGAAGTACAGTGCATGAAATAGCTGAGTAATAAAGTTTTGATTGATTCTTAGAATTTGTTGCAGATAGCATAGTTTCACCAATCAGTCATTTTGATTTATATTTAAACTCATGTGCTGGATTATGGAAACTCATTTTTAACTGAAACTCATTGCAGAGATTCGAGCATTGAGAGGAAACCCCTACGCATAGGTCAATCTGCCATGAAGGAACCTCTCCAGTCCTTAAGACTGAAGCCTCCTCAACCAAATATTTCTCCAGCTATGAGCATTTTGCAGAAATTCTATGGCCTCAAATCTTCAGATTCAAAAGATACATTCAATGGAACTGAAATGGCAGTTTATACAGCCATGAGTTCTGATCATTCCAGAGGGGAATGGCTTCCCAATGCTTCTCCAGTTCCAGACCGGCCATCATCAGCAACAAATGATTTTCCCAAGTCAACAAATTTAGTCTATGATCTACTCACAGGCGATGGTGATTACGTTCCTCTTGCCGAAATAGGGGACGCCGGATCGGAGAAGGCGGATGAGAAATCGGTCCGGAGACGTCAGAAAGCTGAAGTTGATAATGGAGCCAGTACCCCAGAAAAGCTTTTGAGAGAAGGAAGTGGCAATGTATCAAATGGTTTTTCTTCAGCTGGAAAAACATTAGCCATGAGGCCGAAATCGGCTAGCCGGGCAGCATTGTTTCCTGAGTCAGAATCAGGATGGTTAGATTCCATTCCGGTGGGGTTGGGAGAATCTATATTCACCGATGGCCTTTCTGGAGTGCGGAAATCATCAAGTGCATCAAGCCTGAGAGAGCAGGAAAAGATGAACTCAGCACCGGCCTGGCCGCCGGCGATATGGAACCTGAAACCGGACTTGCAAGCAGCCATTTCGAAGCCTATCTTTGATGGTTTGCCTATCCCCATCACTGGCCGCAGAAGCAAAGCTGCCCTTGATTAGTGTAAATTGATTCCCTTTTGAGCAAAATTATTTTTTGACATTACCTGAACATAAATTGCAACAAGATGCACAACTGCTTCAGGTTAGTAAGCCTGAGCAGAGAAGGTAAAGATAAAGAAAAAACAAAATTACACAACTAGGATATTTATTTATTCCAAGCCTAGCAAGGGTAGATGACCTCCTAAGAAGAAAAATTTCAGCAGTAAGGAACTGGGGAAAAGGTACATGAAAATGTTAAGGAACTGGTTTTTCAGTTATATAAATGGTCAATCCCACCTGGGTTATAAAGAGTTATTTACATATTCATAATTTCCTTTCTGTTCAGTGGTTAACTGGATCATGTTATTATTATTGAATACATTATGTAAGTATTTATGATATTTTTTTTTTTTTTTTTTGCTTCAGACCAATTATACTGCAATAGGATTTAATTTGTGTAAACCATGTTTATTGGTGGTCTGTACTATTCAATTGGATTAGCTCTTTTACCCTCATTCATATATCTAACATGTGGCTGTATTCTGTCATCTATTCATTTCATAAATCTAAGCATGAAACTTTTATGCGGTTTTGGTAATTACATGTCCTATTTCTAATAAATGTGTTGATGGTGGCAAGTCTTTAGGATTCACAATAAAGTGGTACATCCAATCATGGGCACATGGTACAACATCTGTTATGTGTTCATACGCATTAAGTATGGTGGTTGCTGGTTGCGTTTTTGACATAAATGTACATTAAAGTTGTGATGAGATGAGTAAAGCAAATGAATTAAACTAAGCAAACTTGTAATGAGGGGATTAATCGAGTCACATGGGTGTTCCCCTTTTTATTACACTGAGATAATGACAATGCCACATGGCCGAACCACATTATCCACAAGCACAAAAATATCATCATTGATGAAATTTAAAATAGGAAGGTTTGCCGTAGGAAATCTAATACAAAGACTGCTTCCTAGTTGTTTTACTGCTTCCTAGTTGTTTTACGAATAACAAGAAAATTATTATATTTATTAGTTCCTTTGTAAAAATACATTGAATGGGACAATCTAAAAAGAAACAGTTGAAGCATAGATTGGTTATGAAAAGTCTTGAGAGTTAGACTGATAAACTAGTTACTAGTTTATTGAATTAGTTTATAAATAAACATAAAATATCTGATAAATACTTTAAACTAACTTATTTGAAAAAAGTTTAAAATAATTTATTTAATTTTCTTTCAGTTTCATATACTTCAATATATTTTTATTACTCTTAAATTATTTTATCTATTATTACTAATTTTAATGTTATAAAAACAACTAATTATTATATTATTTTAAGTATTGTTATGTTATTCTCTAGTTTTTAATATAATATAAATTAAAATAACAAATTTCATTTGAAGATACTATGTAAAAATTACTTAAAATAAAAATTGTCAAAATATTAAATATAACAATAATTTATATTTTATAAAGAAGTCAATTTCTAAGTAATTTACTCACTAAATCAATTCATTTAAATGAAATTACTTGTTCAAATAAAAATCACATACAACCTTCAAAAAGTAAACATTAGTACTGAATTTAATTATTTTGAAAAAATATATTATATAACAATATATTCTTTTTAAAAAATACAACTCTCATGTATATATCAATTTATATTTTATCAATTAATTTTCCAAGGATTAGTTTGTTCAGTTTGATAGCATGTCACCTATCAATTATCTTACGAGCTAATTTTGTCACGTTGAACCTTTATTTTAGAAATGAAATTTAATTTTATCTTGTTTCCTTCATACAACATAGTATTTATTTATTTGAAACTAAATATTAGGCTATTAACCACGCCAGTGTGATTTGTTTGGCTCGGTTCTAAAAGTTGTATCAGGGCAATATTGTATAATTCGTGGCAAACATGTGACACCAAGCCAATAAGTTAAGTTGGCAGTAAGTCATAAACTCTAGTGAAGAGAAAAATCCATAAAATGACCTCAACTAATTCTGCAGACTTCAAAATTGGTCCAGAATCTGTAAACAGATTTTCAACGCTCAAGTTCACTAAAAGCTATCATTTCCCGCGGAGAAAACAGTCTCTATTTTAGCATTTTTTGGGCACCTGGGGACGGGGGATTAGAGTTACCACCTGTTTTTAGGAGGTTTAACTTTATAAATACGAACTATCCAATTCTGTGTTGTGAGCGCCTCTTCCAGATACTCAAGCTTTATGTCCTTGTTTCCAATTTCAACACCTCTAGCGCGATCATATCTGTCATTGCAAGATACAAACACGGCTATAAAAAATGTGCATTACATCGAACAGAACATATTAACAAGCATACACAAAGTATTACACAAACTACTATCCTACCAACTTGAAATCATAATTGAGGTCATTGGACAAACGGATACAAAATTCATATCTGAACCCTATGAAAGCAAAGATAACAATGTTGCAAGGAACACCTGGTTATGAAAATTTAAAAGGTTCGATATAAGGCTGTAATTTGAACTAGAGATTCTGGGAGAGAACATATTTCAATCTAACTGCCTACATTGAGAATTTATATGGGCGGCTACCCTAAAGTTAAGCATAACATAATCTTTTCCTACATTGGATGAGTAAATTATAAAAAGACAAGACTTATTAAAGTCCCAAAACATAAAACGTAATTTGGATATTTTTAACTAGTGTGATTTTCATATAGCTAGCTAATCAAGAAGCATAGATTCTTCATTCCCATTTTCAAAACCACTAATGTAAAGACACCTACATTTTTGGTGTCTTTATAAAAATAGTACCAACAAGAGCTATGGAACTTACCCAGGTGGCTTGCCATATTCTGTTGTCAGCTCCCCAAACCGATAATAAGACAGCTTGTACCTAAGATTTATAGATGAAGAAAAATATAATTAAGTTCAACATGTATCAATTCACGAGGTCCCTTTACATATAATACAAATACCAGAAAATAACATTATCCTGGAGTCCTGAACAATATACTTTTCCTACTTTTATTTATGTGCTTTACATACGACCTGATTCGCTCCAGGGAAACACTAGGGTAGCATTTGCCCTTACTTTTAGTTTAATTTTTACTAAATTGAAAACTGTTTGACAGTGTACTTGGGGTCTCTCCAAGATTACATCTCGTCAATTTTAGTCCATAATTCTCTATTTTACACCAAAACCCAAGTACAGACTTGTAGTGCTAAACTAGTAACGCTACAAAACTTACATAAGACAGTTCAACATCTTTGGAGCAGCTCCTTTATCTACACGATATTCTCCATTGACAAGGTAATCAGGTTCCTTTATCACAGGAAAAACTCCGCCACCAATTCTCACCATCCAAAGAAATCTACACAAAATTTAGGAGTATGTTTTAAAAGTATTGGAAGTATTATATCAGAGAAGATACAGAAATACTAGTACTGTACAAATTAAAATAAGAAACAAATTAAAATCAGAAGAAAGACTGCAATGTTAATATTTGGGACATATTCAATAAGTGTATTTACTTACATCTTGGGACAGGAATAAAATTTTACACCAAAAAAATCTAGCAACATACTATCTAAAGCTTATTCCGATCAGTCAAGTCATTACGAACCTAGATGTTTTTGCACGCCAAAACAGTATAAGAATAAAACTACCTATAAATAAGACCATAATTGGAAATATACTTGAACCAACTTTTCCTAGTTCATGTTTCCATCAAAACGGGCAGCCAATCTGCACAAACTTCATGATGGAATGTATATAAATTTTTTATTTTCTAAAAATTATGAAGACTAGTACACACCACGGCTATGAAAGGGGAAGGTAAGAAACACAACAAAGAATAAGGACAGTATAAAAGCACCAACTATTGAGATGGGAGTGATCAGTCTCTAAAATAGAGAAAGAGCAAAGGCTACCTACATAATAGGTTGCTTGAGCTAGAGTGACAATACTTAAAACAACTATATGGTTCATCAATTTTATCCCAAAAAAGAGGTGAATGCACCCTTTAAAAAATTCCAAGTAACTGTTTTATTCCTTTAAGCAAATATATGCTCAACAACTCTAATGAAGCCACCTGCATGTGAAAAGCTCAAATGCAAGAATCGTCTATGTAGTATTTTTCATAAAAAAATGGGCACACACATTAGGTAAACATTGATATAAAGGCAAAACATGATACTTCTTATGGCCTTACTTATTAATATCATCAGAAGAATAACCAGTAACACCACCAAACACGACTAATACGTAGTCCACATCAAGCGATCTCATTATCTCATAAGCCTCATCCTCATAGGATGACATTGCTCGCCCAACAGTAGCTATGTGAGTGTTGTTCCAGGTGTTATTGTCAACAATTACAGTTCTGTTTCCCATGGCAGTGATTTGATAACCATAATCCCACCATGACATCACCTTGGCATCTGGTGGTGTGTTTTGTCGAAGCCAAAAATATGCTTCACGATAATCATCAAAGATGACCCTTTGGCCATGAGCACCCCTCGCAGCCAAGACAATTGAGGGAGATGAGTAAGCCTCTGATGTGACCCAAGTGCAGTGAATAGCATATCTACTGAGCAAATAGAAAGCACCAAGGAGTAACACAATTGCACCATTCCTCTGGAAAGGCTGGGAGTTGTCAACTACACCCTAAACAACAGCAATCATACACCTATTATTAAGTAGTCACATCAACATTCACTGCAATAACATTAAGAGACAAAAACACCATTCTAATACAATATTTAATATTCAAGCTGAAAAAAGATGAACAGGTGAAGTTACATATAGTTGTTGTGAAAGAACATGGCAATTACCATACTCGATGTCTGGTGCACATTTTGGTAATCTTTTCGTTGAAATATACCAAACAACAAATTCTTCTTTCTTGTAATTAATGAAATGAAAGCAAGTGGATAAAATTGAAGGACGGATACACTCTTTGCTGGATTAACATGTGATTATGAAGGTGAGAGAATAATTCAACACAATAGAATGCAACGCAATTCATCTGAAGAAGCCTTTCATTAAATGAGCTACTTAAAAAAATCTAACCTTAGAAGAACCCTTTGCAGTGCTAGTTCCTTTAGTAGATCCACTTTGAACAGCTGGGCTCTTGGCCCTCACTACCCGTGTCAAATTCTTGATGGTGGCAGAAACCGCAATAGCACTGATGAGGCACACAGCAGGGGTAGCAACAAGAATCAACCGAACCATAACCCCAGCAAAATACATGCTTGTAAGACCATACATAACTAAAAAGATCGTGGCATCAGACAAGCGCTTGAAGCAAAAATAGAGACCAGCAGGGAAAAGAAACAGCAAGATATGGAAATCAAACATGAAGGACGACCAAGCAGTTGGTTGATGCTCAGAGACAGATGCTATAATCGGAATGTGATCCTTAGCATAAGTTGGATCGAGCAAGGAGTAAAACCTTCCAGTCCATGGAGAAATATAACCAGACGCCATGCCCACTCCCAAAGCAACGACACCAACAGTAACTGCACTGGTCACAGTGATCTTCAAAAAGGCCTGGAATAGCTTGGTGTCACTAAGCAAATGCCTCACCCAATCCAGGAAGAAAAACACCTGCAAAAACAACCCAAGTTAGACACTAAGAGAAAAACATCTCCTGTGAAAGGACAAAACTTAAGTGCTGTTCCTAATGTGCTTTCACTCTTGTTCTTTAATCAAGAACTAAAATTTCAACTTAGTCATCTATATTGGACATTAATGCAAATATTTATTAGGTTACCAAAATTGAAAATCTAATTTTGATTGAATAACATAGTACTTAAATTTTGGTCACAACTCCATCATAATACTTGATAGTGCAGGAAAATGAAGCCATAATAGAGCGGACCATTCCATTGTAATCCTTAATATTGCAGTAAATTGAAGACAAATGCAGCTACGTTCCCTAAAACCTTGATATTGTGGTTGAAATTACAGTCACATATTCCAAAAACCAAGGCATTGTGGCTGAAATCGCAATTGCAGACCATCATATGTGGCACACGATCCCAGAATCCTTGACATTGCAACCGAATCGTGGTTACAAACATTTTTCTAAAACCTCCTCAAAACTAACTAAAAAACTGCATCTGAATTTGTACCACGAAAAAACCTACACACATTTGTCCAAAATTTCCTGCAATATGAAGTATCCCATCAAAACTGTCACCACAATTTAAAACCTTGGTCGCGCATACACTCAGAAACCTAGACATTGCAGCCAAAACTAGAGCAACACATTATCAACTATGGTGCAGAAGTCCAAATCTTAGAAAACTAGATATTGGCCAATTCGCAACCTTTTTTTCAAAACTACCCAAACAAGTGCAGCTATTTTCCATCCCAGCTAAAATCCTAAACACACATACAGGATAGAGAAAAGAAACCAACCTGCAGCAAGAAAAAGACGCCCATTGCCGCCATGTGCTCCCCGGACTGCACATGCTGGAACCCCACAAACCTAATCTGCATTGCGAGCAGCATCCCCAACACATACATGCAGTTATACGCCACATACAATCTCAACGAGTACCTCCCCGTCACAAGCAGCACCAGCACATAAAGCGGCACCAAATTGATTATAAAAACGTAACCTCCCCACGCCGACACCATGTAGAAGTACCCAAACGCGGAACCCAAAGCCCACGCCAGCGACCCAGTGTTCACGGCCTTCACAAAGAGGTAAAAGGTCAGCAACAGCGCGAAGATCGCCACGCCCTCGTTGTCGTAAGAACCAGCGACGGACCGCGATATGTACCCGGGACAGATCGCGATGAGCGCAGCGGCGACAATGCCGGCGCCGGAGTCCCAGACCTCCTTGGCGAAGAAGTACGCGACGAGGGTGGTATTGGAGGCGAAGAAAGGCGCGGTGAGAACGCAGACCTCGCGGATGTGAACGAAGAGGCGGAGGAAGCGGAGGAGGGAGTGGATGGCGGCAGCGGTGAGCATGAGGCCCGGGTAAAGCGTGCCGCCGATGATGCGGCCGAGCGGGTACCAGGACTCGGAGTCGAACCAGTTCCAGAACTCGGCGAAGCCATTGCGCGTGAGGAAGAGCGTGGTGCGGTAGTTGAAGTAGGGATCGAACTCGTGGATCATGGACTCATAGCGTAGGACGCTGAAGAGGCGCGTGATGAAGGCGAGGACGTAGATGAGGGCGAGTGCGGCCACGCGGATGAGGAGCTCCTGCTGCTTGGTCTTCAGCTTTAGGGTTTTGGGGAGCGAGAAGGAGTTGGTTGAGGGTTTTAGATCTTGCGCCATTTGATAGGGTTTGGAGCTGATTAACAATGGTGGAATTAGGGTTTCATGGAGAATTTGGAAATGGAACGAGAGCGAGTGAGTGATGGGTGCACTGGATCTGAATCTGATCTGATGATGGAAGGAAGAAGAGTCAGAGTCAACGGTTTGTTGGAATCAAATCCAGATTAGGGATATCCAAACTCTACATTCCAAACACTACCTTTGGGTTTGGTAGCACTGTCCTCCACACTCAAAACATGTAACACATGTTTTTTTTTCTAACTTTGAGGTTGTCGATTTGTAGCTTTTAATAGACTCATTAAACTCAATGTGTTACACTGTTTTTTTTTTTTTTTTTTTAATTTTTTTTTTTTTTTTTTTGTAAATTACACTGTGTATTTAATATTAGATTGAGCCAATTAATTGTGTTTGTTTTTAAAGCATTTTATAAATAATTGATTGATTGATTTAATTGCTAATTAACTCACTTGACACTGGTTTTGTTTTGGTAAACAAAGTTTAGAGAAAAATCTTTGTGAACTATATAGAAGGCATATCTTGTAGTTAAACTATAGACATTTTGAAGGTAAATTAAAATGTTTATGAATCTTAATGGTGATTTTGAATTAATGGATCTACAACGCATGGGAGGTGGATTATGGTTTGGGAAAAAAGAAAGAAAAAAATAATAGGAAAGATGAGATCTTTATGTCAAAGATTAAATGGCATTGAGGATTCTGCTTTTCTAAAGTTAAACACATGTTAAACATAGACGGTGATGATTTTAGGTAAAAGGTGTAAATAATTATAAAATGCACATTTGAGTCCTTAATTACAAGCTTAATTACACTTTACTCAACCATTTAAGTATGGCAGTTCTTAATTTTCTTTTTTCTTTTTGTACTTATGAAGGCAGGAGAACTAATTGTATTAATAAATATCGAAATGAATGAAACGAGTAGAATTCTATTTCTAATTTTTATCTAGTACGACATAAACTCTATGCTAGGGTTCTTGCTTAAATCGTTGGTCTTATCAAGTATTATTTTAAATTTTGTGGCAATCAACCTGAATTATCAAATATTCTTGTCAGTGAGGTGTTTTTTTTTTTTTTTATCGTAATATCTTATCCTTGTAAGTTTAAATATCTTGTACCAAAGTTCTAAAATTTAATGTTATTATTCTCTTATTTCTTTTCTATTTTTGATCTAAATAAATTCGGATCATATTTCTTAAAATACTAAGTTTTTTACGTGGGAATTCAACTCATTTTAATTAACGTCGCTGAATTTCGAGTCCCGTAATTCTATATATAACTACGAGTTAATTCACGTAAATTAAGTTTTTGTTGTGCATTTATAGCTTTAGATACACCATTCAAAATTCAATAAGAGAATTCTATTAATCGGCAAGAATACTTATCAAGATAAGTATGTCATCAAAGCATAAATAGAGTTATGGATGATTAGGGAAGGCGCTTAAAATTACAACGGATGGAATTTATAAATCCTCAAAAATTTATCGAGTTTTTTCTTGTACGATTTGACCAAAGGTGCCTAGTATATTTTTTTTTTCTATTTTACCAAAACAAACTTCTCTCATCTAAAGAAAGTTTTGTAAACTATTCTTTTAGACCGAAATAATTTTTTATTTAATATCATGCTTTTAATATAGATAAACAAATGGAATGTAATATTTTTGTTAAACATGGATAAAAAAGCAAAATATATTAATAAAATTTTTCAAAAATATTTTATTCAACAGACCCTTTTTTAATCTGTTTCGGAAAACATGCATGGCAAGATAAAATCTTAATCGACAAATAAATTGTAGCTCTGCAGCAGTGAGATGAATCCACTGTCCAAAAAATGCTACGGAGAATATAAATAAACGTTTCTAAAATACAATAATTATATCTTTTAAGTTTTGAATTGTTTTCATTTCAGGTACTGGTGATAGTGATCACATTTCCAACAAAGAATAGTAAATACAACCAGTTCAAAACAATTCACACAATTTTATCATGGACATAACTGGCCCACGTTATAGCCTCGGCATTTCATGTTTACGTCAATTTAGTTGCTGGAAATTCATCGGCGAAGGATAACCGTTTTCAAATCAACACTGCAGTTCAAAGAGAATGTTTCAAACTTCCGCAAATATAAAGCATCTTGAATTTTATTTTAGTGCACCTCTTCGTAACTTTCAAAACTAAAAAAAGGAAAAATAACCCATCATTACCAATGGGAATCAAGAAATTTTGAACATGTTATGAATAATGGGAACCAAAATGATTTGATGTAATTAAAAGAACCCAAACTATTGCACCAAGCCCCTCTGCTTGAAAACATCTAGCATGGCAGCTCCAATTTTGGCAGGGGACTCCACAACTGTCACCCCAGCTTCTCTGAGTGTTCTAATTTTGTCTTGTGCAGTGCCCTTGCCGCCCGACACAATAGCTATTTATGTCATAAAAATCAAAATCAAAATAAATTAAAAGGTGATATCGCTTGTCACTAAACATGCAATTTCCCATGCTAACTTCATCATTTTCAAAATGTAATGATATTTTTTACGAGACATAATTAATAACTCAAGGAACCATTCAACCTACATGGTTACCATGCTGCCATTCGTGACACATACACTAAGCTATATGTATTGTGCATAAGCCCGAGATGCATCTAACCATATCAACCACAAAAAAGTGAACAAAACACCCAATTACTTCACAAAATACCTTATCCCCCTCACGTCATAAAACTAATGGGAACACCCAAAAAATAAAATAAAAATAAAATGTTAAGACGTCATTCAAGATGAGGGACCCCTAAGCTCCTATAAAATCCCACACTCAATTCATGCTAGCGCCCCATCCTCCCACCTCACACGTTCGCACACCTCCAACTAACGCCCTCCTCCCACTCTCACCACAGTATTCTTTTAAGCTGCAGCTCACTAGCACGAATATTCTCAACATTCCCTATTTCACTATCCTTGCAGCCAGGACTTGATCCACTTACTCCTTTACTACCCTTCCTCATGCAAACCTAAGTACCAAGGGGTCTTTTTCTTAAAAGCTGGAATAAACCTAACAGAACCTGTCACGGACCAGGTTTCAGCCAATCCATACAGTTTTTGTAACAATAGCATCTGGAATAATGACGAGTAGCAAGAATAGGCTCAAACCCCACCTTGAGGAAGTGGCTTAAACATCCCACTACTACGGCTAAGATTTTCTTTATCATATAATGATACTCAGGTGCTTAGGCACGTATATATTCGTTTGATTGTGTGGGGGCAAATTTTAACATTCAACTAATCTTCAATGGTTTCAAACGTTTTTAACAAAATAACATTGCATCTCGAGCTTATTGCTGTTTTTCATGTTTGTATATGAACTTTTAAGTATTAAACTTGTGTCCATTTCATGCATAGTGTACTGCACATTATTTAATTATACCACAGCATGCAAATATTATTGCAACATATAAAAACAACTACAAACTAAAATTGAAAATCAAATGCCAAAGTAAAACAAGAAACAAAACAAGCCCAAGAAGCATTTCGCCTAATCATGAAGAATAAAGTAACATGCCAGAATGATATTTTGTCTCAGAAGCTATCAATTCCAAAAAAAGTAATCTTACCTCCAGCATGACCCATACGACGGCCAGGGGGAGCAGTCAAACCAGCAATAAATGCAACAATTGGCTTCTCAGTGCCGCTTTCCTGTTCAGCCATTCATAAAATCAATTTAAGAACTCTTGAAAATATCCGTTTAGATAAGACAAAAACGATAACAATGATTTACTGCTTTCTCCATAAAATGAGATATTTAACATAAATATCACCAAGTAACTACTAATAAGTAATAATAACCATTTAACATCGTCACCCAAAATAGAAGATTCACATCTACCAAGATAAGAATTTGAGCTTCTAATGAGCACATTTGACTTTTTCTTAACATAGAAATGGCAAATGGAATCAATGCATACCCTCCAATGATCTTTTTGCCCAGGTCCAGCTTTAGCCATCCAAGACAGTTAAAGATATTTAATATACTCCATTTCGACTTATGTTGGCCATACCATATGATCAAATAAACAATTTTATACCTAATGACATTCCATCAGGTGGAATTGAACGAGGGTTGGGTCCCTTCCCCACAAGACACCATATGATCAAATAAATAATTTTATACATAATCACATTCCATCTGGTTGAATTGAATGACGGTTGGGTCCCTTCCCCACGAGACAGACTAACTTATTTTGATTTATAGGATATTGATACGTACTAAAAGAAATGAGTTTATGCACCAGTAAGAGTTAAAAAGGAACCTTAATTAGTGCAGCAGCATCCTCTTCAGCAGTTCCTCCTATCTCTCCTATAAGAATGATACCTGACTTGCACAAACAAACAGTAATGATAAATTAAATTGTCCCGTTAATCTTACTGGAACACTTGATAGGAAAAGAAACTATGGACAGAAGACAAAACCCAAGTCATGGATAAACAGAACACATACTAATATATATGACAAAATAAAATATGATAAAAATACCTTCTGTTTGAGGATCAGCTAGGAACTTCGTTAGGCAGTCAACAAAGTTTGTTCCATTAAAGGGATCTCCTCCTATACCCACACAAGTAGATTGTCCAAGGCCAACAGCAGTTGTTTGGAAAACCTGAATAGTTAAGAACAAAAATATGGTTTATCCATGGGGGACAATGCATCATATTATCAAAGGAAATTAAATTTTCAGATGGTAATAATTCCCAGGGACAAGCCAACACTTAGTAATAGACAAGCATCAGTTTTTTCATTTTTTAAAGGCTACACATTTAAAATTTAAAAAGATGTTTGAAAGGTTGGAATTTCTTCAAATTTTCATAATCTCAGTAGAATGTTCTAGAGAAAATAAGCAAGAAGTTGCTTACTATGCCAAACACTGCTGAGGGAAATAATCAAGACGTGAATTGTTATAATATCACAAGTGGAACAAAAGATCCACCGGAATGCAGTCAGTTAAAAGTAGCATAATAGACAGACATTATTCTAGTAGAATGGGTGTATATTTTTTATACGTCAACAACACATCATTATTCATTGGCAGGGGTGCATCAATCAAAAGTTTTTATCCAAATCACCATACATACAGCTTAATCAATCTTCCACACTATTGCAACAAAAGAACTAGTCTTTCCCTGCATGAAAACAAATACTCACTGCTTCATATGTCAAGGTACCAGAACGAGAGACAATTCCTATGCGACCGGGCTTATGGATATATCCTGGCATGATTCCAATTTTACATTCCCCAGGCTTGATAATACCAGGGCAGTTTGGTCCTATCAGACGAGTCTTGGACTGCCGGTTAAGTGCTGCCTTAACCCGCACCTGCAATAGAAAAAAAATCAACTTCAGCCACTACACTCAACTCAGCAGCATAGATCCAAAAGTAAAGTACACAAGCTATTTGACACTAGCCCATTGTTGAATCTGATTTCTCTAAACCAAGCAGCTCACTTTAAAGGGTAAAGTATGTAACCTCAACATGTTCGAATAATCTTCTCCAAGAAAACTTGTGAGAAAATAAAATAAAAAGAAAAATGAAATAAACGTGTATAAGGCAAAACCAGTCTATGCATAAGTTAAAACCAGTTCCTAGAAAAACTAAAATGAAAGAACTTCTACATATTAGTTCATGTAGACACTAATTTTAACTTGTAGAAGAAACTTATTTCACATTTTATTTTTTTTCCTATAGATGTCTAAGAAGTTTATCCAAACAGGGCAATCATTGATTTAAATTCAACTTTTGGTAGTACATACACACGTATAAAAGGGTATGAATGTGTTAGAATATTATGCATGATATTACTAACATTGACCTTTCCTCCATTTAGAGGAGCTAAATCCATTTCCCCCCTCAAAAGCAATTAACCAACACAAAGGCATCCATTAGCCATGACATGATCTTAGCATTACATGAATAAGCAGGCAGACTACAAACCAAAATCAAAAACGCAATCACAAAAACACAAACCTTAAACTGCAGCAAGCATTCCACACATTGCAAATTATGAATTCAGAATTTGCGAGAAACAACTTACCATGTCGTGCTGAGGAATGCCCTCGGTGATGCAGACGACAAGATCCAGCTCAGCCTCCATGGCTTCCATTATGGCGGCAGCAGCGAACGGCGGAGGAACGTAGATGACGGAGGCGTTGGCCTTGGTTTCCGCCTTGGCTTCAGCGACGGTGTTGAAGACGGGAAGGCCCAAGTGTTCGGTTCCACCCTTCTTCGGAGTCACACCACCGACCTGTCGGGTTAGCAGTTAGGGTTAGCAAAAGCAAACGTGTTCACGCGATGCTGGAGCTAACGACAGAGGAATGAAAAAACGAATGGATCGAAATCGAAATGGAGAGAGAGAAAGGGAATTTTGAAGGAACCATGTTGGTGCCGTATTCGATGGCTTGTTCGGTGTGGAAGGTGCCGTTCTTGCCGGTGATGCCTTGGCAGATCACGCGTGTGCTCTTGTCGACGAAGACCGCCGGCGTGGCCGACGAGAATTGGCGGAGGCCATGGCGGCGCGTGGCGATGGAGGAGAGCAATTTGGTGAGGGCTTGTCTTCCCATTTGTGTGTCTCTTTGTGAGTGGAGAATGTGAAATCCTTTACTACTATGGCTGCTGCTGCTTCGCAGATCGAAACCCAATGCCCCAAATACCTCACCCCTTCTTGGACTTTTTACTTTTGAAAAAGAAAAACACAATATTATTTAAAATGAAAAAAATAAATATAATGCCTTTATTTCTTAGGGTTTTTTTTTTATAAAATATTGTTTGATTTTTTTATTTTTAATTCTTGAAATTAAAAAAGTAACTTATATATTTTTTTTCAATTATATCTTTATTTTCATTTTTGTTATCTTGAAAATTTTTTAACTTGAAAGAAAACTAAAAGAGATGTACAATTAGTAAGTTATTTAAAATTACATTGAGAATAAAAGAATATAATTAAATCTTTTTCATTGTTTTGGTGAATAAGCCTTATAATCTCCAATACATGATCATGATTACGATTTTATTTTACTTTGTGTAAGTAGATTATAGTATCTTTGTAAAATGTTCTTAAGATTTTTGTTTTAATATAAAAGCATTTTATGACATATATTTTAATAACTTTTAATTTGAATGTTAATTTTTAAAAATATAAAATGTAAATTCCTTTTTCTATAATAGAATTTTGAATTTCATGTCACGGTATATTCGAATAGGTGTCTCGTAATAATTTGGTCTTAAACTTGTAACTATTGTTATAATTTTCAGTATTTTATATATTAGAATTTTTGTTTCTATTTTTTTGTTATCAATACCACAATATAAATAATTTATTATTGAGTAAATTAAAATGACGGCATTCTCTAAATTTCACTAAAGAATATTTATTTTCAATCGACACAAAATTATTAGGAAAAAGCCAAAACTTTGTATATTTCACATACTATTGAATAAATATACCTCGTAAGCTTTTATTAAATTTGAATCATCTTATAATCAATAATAAAAAACCTACCATCAACATTCTTTTAATAAATAGTTTATATAGTTATAGTACAAAAGTTTTTTACACGCATGGCCAGAAAAAATCTGCAGTTACACATTATACTCACTTATTAACGAAGGTGAAGATGAATAGCAGCTACTACAAATTAAAATTATTCGAATGTTATTAATTGCATACAAGTTAACTATAGGTAGTTAATAGGCCGAACTCAATGTTAGATACGTGTTTTACTTAATTTTTGGCCGAGACTAAATGGACTAAGACAGAGTCGTTAAATACTTTTAGACCATGTCTGTAGACTAATACATACATATATATTATATAAATATTTATTTTCCAATAAAAACATTGTCTTTCTTTATTATGTTTGTTTAAAATTTCATATATAAGTATTCACGGATGCTTACAGACATCTGTTAGTACTTATAAAATTCGCAAATACCTTTTCAACAACCATACAAGCACAGAACCAACTTTCATCTAATGGGACAGATACGAGTATTTACTAGCCACGTGTACTTGGTTTTATTGTCATCCTCATTTTCATTCGATAATATTATTAAAAATATTTGCATGGGAAATGTTTTTGGAAAAGTGGATTGTCAAAGTATATTTACCGTTCTGTTTTTTTTATCTCTAAAGCACTTCGCTCTGCCTCGATAAACATAAAAACAAGCCGAAACTATAAAAAAAATGTAATTTGTACCTTTAATTTAAATTTTCTATTAAGTTAGTTATACTCCGTTTAAATTACAACATTGTTGGCTGAAGGAGATTGCAGCCTGATGATGATGATGTCTTGCTAAAAAAGAAACGGGTGAAAACCCCAATCACTTGTCCTTGAACTCTACATTTTTTATTTCCACCCCCATCATTCTAAAGGCCAATGGAAAAATACGAATAGCAAAAATACAATTGCCACTACTTCTGTTAGAATTAGAACAAATTTGAATCAGAAATGTTATTTTTTTTTCTTTTTTTTTTCCTGATACATCACAATGAATTCCAATCAATCAGTAGGATCTGATGAGTCCCAATGAATTTCTTACAGGTAAATATCAGAAAGAAGAGGGGCTGAAGAGAGGCTGAAGGATCTTATATTGTGTAAAGTGAAAAACTTAGGTGTCATCATCAGCCTAAATGGAGAGCTGTATTTGAATTTTAAGGCTCCAGAAAACAAAAGGTTAGGGAAGGAACCAAGTTAGGTGCAATATAAGTTATCCTGGCGTGGCATAGTAATAATTAGCCAAATGTCAAGGGGTTTCTATTATATCATTTTCACAGAACTTCCATGATCCATCGTCTTGCCTCTTCATAGCATACTTGACCTTGTAAGAGCTGCAATCAATCAATGAAAAAAAATATGTTAATAAACATAACATTAGCACTATGCAGTGCTTGATTGTTGAAGGAAAATAAATATCAGAAACGGATAGCTAGCAAGACTTGACTACTATCCAGTTGTGCATTCAAAAAGTACATCTTACAGATAATAGTTAGGGTTCTTTTGCCGAGAACCGTCAATAAGTTCAGCTGCTTCCTCTAAGAGAGCTTCTATTTCTGCCATGTCAGCTCCATTTCCATCTGATAGAATGTCAGCTCGAATGATGGATAACTTGAGCAGAAGAAATCTCCAGTAACAAGATCTTTCTTTTGCAGCACTGGCCAGACCTTTCCACTGTCAAGGATAACAACACCAATTAATACTTTTCTTGAGTTACATGACTTTGTATTCGTTATAATTCCATTATTATTATATTCACAAACTAACAAATACATGTCACTTGTCAAAAGCAATCAAGAAAATATATGGGTGGGGCTTGATGATTTTACAGTGAAGTAGTTCCTTGAATGGCGAGATGAATTATTGAACAATACAAGTTGAAATGGCACTTGACCACATAAAAAAGAAGGTCATGCGCTACCTGAGCAAGCATAGATTCATCAAGAACTTGAGCTAGGCAACTAACTTCATGGCTAGGTCCCAGAGCTTCAGCTTTGATTGTTTGCCATTGCCTAACAATGGTTTCTGCTTCTTCCACAGGCATTGGCCTTCTGGAAATATTAATAGAGGAAGAGGAGGTAAGAGTGGTGCGTAAATCACAATGATTTCCAGCACCTGACTGGTCCAACAACTGTATCTTAAACATTGAAAAGATCCTCTTCAGTTTGTTGGCCACAGTACTTTGCCTAATATAAGCTGGGCCTACAGGGTAGTCGGCTGAATCTGCAGTCCAGCTAATGTTATCATTGGCTTTAGTAAAAGCCCAATGAGAACCAGTAAGAGTCTTGCTTAGGCCAATTCCTGACAACTTAATGGAAGCAAATGCAATACAACCCAATACGGTAAAGTATGTTATTCTTCCAAATACGTGTCCTTGAGGGAAGTAACCATGCCAAATTCCTGAACTGCGATGACTACCAAGGTTCCTTTTCACTTGAACAGGTGATTCAATAGGATTGCTTACATTTTCATTTCTCCCAGATAGCAATGAACTCCGCAAATCAGTAGGAGTGAGCTGCTTGACAGCAAACCCTAGACTAGGAGAAGAGCTCACGTATGGGCGAGATTCCTCAACATCTCTTCGTTCCAAGGAACCAGATGAGGATAGAGGCCTATGACATATATTCGGCAACATTTGTTGAGCTCCTCCTTTAGAATTCTTACTTCCAGAAAATTTCTGCTGCGCATTAAAGAAATGGCCCTACAGAAATGGTCATCAATAAACATTAATTTTCAAAATCAAAGTGACAAACTAGTCGTTGTCTGCTATAACTGATCTCACCAAAGCTGGAGAACAATCTTTAGTATCCGGATATAATGCAAGCACTGAATCCTTCAGCCAAATTTCCTGCACAAGTTCAGCAAGTGGTCTGATATAAGAAAAAAAAAAAAAAAACCTGAGATTTTATCACAGCCCCAAAATGAAAGATATAACACAAGACTTGAAGCATTGAAGATAAGCTGCTATATCACGTAAAAACATAACAAAGTCTAGAAAGATTTTTCTATAGTCAAAAACACAAGTATTTTCTGTCAAAATGAATTTCTCCTATAAAAAAAATAATTAAATAAATGAATATATCAGTACGCCATTTGAGTTCTAGGCTAAACATTATATAAAGCATAAATTGTTCCAAAATACACTACTTCTTGAAATCCAAGTCATAGTTAAAATGTCCCAACACCAACAAAAACAATAATAAACATGGTAACAAGACAAATACCAATGATGGGTTTACAGCAGAAGCATCCATTATTGCCTTCCCCAAGACTGAATTATTTTTGGGATTCGAGTTTAACTCAAGTTGTTTAAGCTTTTCAACCACCTCAGCCTCCGTGCACTAGAATTTAAGACAAAAGTAGTGACAAATTATGCTGCAGATAATCCAAGGACATTTGGAAAGGGAGGGAAAAATTATTGTTGCTGTAAACCAAGATTCAAAATGTACCTGACCAAGTAGGAATAAGCAAAAAGATTCCTCAAATTTCAAATCAATACCCTCTGAAGCTATCAAACACTCGCATATTCCTTTTGCTTTGTTAATCTGCATAGAATTAACAATTTAATATAAACAATTAGTATCAAGATGAAATTCAGAAAGACGCTCTTTGAAAATGAATGCCATGAAAACAGTACTTATGAAATATAGACTATAATGGGAGTGTTATAATATGCCTACAAGATTCAGAGAGGGTATTACCAACTCCTTTTGGTTGCTGGAAAACCCAATTGCTATATGAGCTTTAAAAACTCTGTAGAAACAACTAGAATCTATTACCGCCTTTAGATTCTGTGATTCAATAGTCTTCTTATTCTTTCGCATCACCGCTAAGTTATCCCAAGGAAGAAGATCAACAATCTCTTTAGCCAGCAAACTGTCAAATGCTTGGCTTAGAAAGGAAGGCCAGTCCTGTACTTGGCATGAAGCTTCAACATCAAGACCCTGCCTGAGCAATTCCCGCAGAGCCAAAATTGCACCTCGTCTTCTATCAACATTTTCAGGAGCATGGGGCATGCTCAGTAGTTCCAAGGTGCAAGCCGGCGCAAGCTCTTCCAGAGATTCTTCAATCTAGAAACCATGACAAGCATCCTCAGGATTGTGTTTGATGCCTAATATAGAGACATATTTCGATAATTCAAACAGAACAGAAGTTGATGTTACAGGTGTGGTTTTGATTGTTTCAAAAGAGAAAAACAATTATTTTTTTTTAAATATCTCTGGAAATAGCCAAAATATGACTTTTCTTCCTAAAAAAGTTGAACCACCACTGCTACGGAACAGTAAATTGGCCAGTAAAAAGAGTATGAAGTGATGACAAAATGAGGAAGAATGAAATTAAAATAGAATTGATAGAGTAATAAAGTTCCTAAAAACAAATAAGTATGCCGGGTTACTAAATATTTATTATGCCTAGGTTGCCTATTTACAAAGTGGACCGGAAGTCTCTATTTTTAAAGCTTATTCAATTATAGTAAGCAATAACAACGTTTTCACTAAATATGTGCACTGAATAATTCTCAAAAAACTCATACAGAAATAAAAATTAGGAGTGAGATTTTTTTCATTTGTTGACTTTAATGATCTTTATTCTTTTCTGTTGAATGAAGGGGTGGGCTTTATAACCCAATCTTTAAAAAAAAAAAAAATATTGGCTTAAAAATATTTAGTGAATACAGACTATAAAAAAATACCTGATATAGCAGTGTGATTTTTGAAAGAGATGGTTTACTTCTTAGAAGACACTGGGCACGAGCAAGAGCTTCGAAACCTTGAGATACTTTTTTCTTCTCAAAGCCAATCTTCGCGACTGCACACTTCAAGAAAGCACCAGTGGTAAGGAAAAGGTAAATACTGCAACAAATTCAAGGAGAAATTATTCAACCTATCTGTCCACATGTCTTACCTCAGCTAGCGCCATAGAAAGAATCACGTCATCAGTATATGGCTTGGCATTTTGGTGCTGAAGACTTGTCTGCCCTATCTCCAGCACAAGCTTTGATTCTCCAACCTGAATAACAGGAATATAAAAGTAATGGTCATAAGCCGTGCAAGTGAACAATTAGAAGAAGAAAAAATCAAAGAAGAACTATGCACATGCCAAGGGTACCTCTTGAAGAAGGCAAAGAGCACCTGGCAACCAAGACCATGGAATTCGAAGTAAGGATTTAGGGGGGATCTTTTCCCTCAGGTTACCAGCATATTCTGGCTCAAATAGAAGCTTATCCCTAACATCCATCAGAAGATCCTGCAAACCAAAATTAGACAAGAGTAATAACCAACATTAGGTACAGTTAATTTATTGGCATCAGTGTCAAAAGCCAAATTCGGCAAAACTTTACAATCAGCTAATCACAGAGCATGACTGGTACACACCTGACGAGCTGCAAGAACATCAACTGTGTAACCTTCATCAATTTCTGCATTTTTCAAACCCATAACTGCCTTAACTATTTCATCTTTCTCGGCCCGATTAGGAACACCAATGAGCTGCAAGATAACATAACTGGGTGGTCAATGGTGAAGTATAAATCTTAAGAAAAATGAAACAAAAATTGGACAGGATTTTGCTATACAAGAAAGATAACCAAATATTTATCACTCTAGTTGTAAGCCTGAAATTATAAAAACTCATCCTAGCTGCTGAAAATTCCCAACCCCCAACACCTTCATAAATAGAAAACAAAAATACAGTTATCCACCACTTCCGATGTACCATAATTGCAGATAAGCAATGCTCAGCATGCAAGTCTAATAATAAGAGCGTTTGGATAACCAGCAAAATTTATTCTAGTCCCAAAAATTCAAAATAGTAGAGACAATTATTTGCTGCTTTGACTTTCATCGTGGAATCGGAATCAATTATGAAAGAATTGAATCTAATCTAAATTCACACTACAATTCAGTCATCAAACCTATACATGAATTAGTGGTTTACCGATATCCACCACTGAGAACTTGAAGACATTTTCAGTTTCAGAAAACATTTTTATTCATAATTTTCATTTCAAGATGTCACGCTGCCATTACTTTATTTAACATTTTAAAATACTTGCATTAAAAAATTGCATTCATGTATCCTTAAACAGAACAAATATTATAAAAATAAACAACATCTTCTAAGTTGATACGCACAACAAGATTCTTCCTTGACCTTACTTACGTATTTTCGCAAGTAAAAATTAAACAAATTAAAAAAAAAAAAAAAAGGCACACAAAACGACAAGCGCAGTGAGCCCTATCACCTGGTAGCACGAAACGGGAATTTCAATTCCAACGCTTGATTTCATCTGCGCATTGTCGACAACGCGAGTATCAGCCGACTTCAACTTCCTCCTTTCGAGCAAAACATCATTCTTCCCCGCACGCGACGAGACGCAAAACGACGTCGAATTCACTTCGCCGTGAGAACCGGCGAGCGAAAGCTTGTGGTCACAAAAACCGATGCGAGCAATGCCGCGGAGAGAGGGAGCGATCGCAGCCGCGTAAGTGAACGCCATGAGCTCACACTCATTCCCTGACCTAAAACCCTAAGCGGCGAAAAGCGCTTAAATCAGCTTCGGCGACGCGCTTTTTCTTCGAATTGGAACTCAGAGAAACGCATTGGAATTGGTAGAGAAACAGAAAACGTGAGAACCAAGTGATGAGTGTGGAAAACGTGGTTGCAGGGAGGGAGCGAAATGTAACGGAAAATTAAGAAATGAAAAAAAAATGGAAGTTATGAAAATTTTCAGGGAAATTATAACATGAAAGATTAGAACATAAATGTTGTTAAATGGAAATTTCTGGTGTTTCTCAAATATATCCATCACCGAATTGATCTATTCTTATTTTTTGGAATTTAATTTAACCTAATGGTTCTATCATGTCCTTTTGAACATGATAACACAATAATATCTCATCCCTCCTTATTATTATTATTATTATTATTAGTTTAATGTTACTTGAAAATTATAAAGTATGCTGAGTTCTTTTTATCTATTAATTTTAGAGAGTAATAAATAAATTTCCACCTAAAAATATGTTTTTTATTACTTCAAACAAATTACACATGTGAAAGAAATATTTAAACATGTTAATTTACTTTAATTGAAAATTATCTACACCCATGATGAGATAAATAAGTATAAGACTGATAGAAGTAATTATCAATTTAAATATAATAAGTTGAAACATTACGTATAATCAAAGTTTTCATACATATATATATATATAAGCATGTTGATTATTTCCACAAATTTGTCAAAAAGTATAACTTTATTATTTCATATTTCAAACTTAAAACAGGTTTTATGAAAAAAAAAGTTTTAAAATTACAAAATAACATTGTGAATAGTTAAATTAAGTAAAAAAAGTTGATAATGATAAGATCTGATTAGTAAAAAAAAATTAAATGTACCCTTTAGATAAATGACACCAAAACTTTTTCAACAAAGAGTAGTTTATGAAATTAAATTAAGTCAAACATGAAAATTTAAGGAAATATGCTTATGAGTAATGCTATTATTTTTTTTTACAAATTTGTAGATATTTTGGAGCCCTGAATTATTATAGGCAATAATGTCTTATTTTAACTAATTTTTATATGATATATTATTTTTAATATTTTTTAAAATATTTTTATATTAAAAATTATGAAATTCAACTTTTATAACTTTTATTTATATTTATTTTTATAATTTAAAAATTAATTTACTGCATTTAATAATTTTAAAAAATAGTTTTCAATCATAACACTCGGCATCTTATATTCATGACCTTTAAATTTTTGTAGACTTCCAATCTTAAACTTCAAAATGTTGTAATAATCCTTTGTAAAAGAAATCTATAAAATTTATTTTCTCAAATCTAAAAATTTACAATTTATAATAATTTTTCAATATATTTTTATTTTTAGATTTATAACACTAATTCATAAAAACTAATTTCTTATAATAAAAGTAATACTCTTAACTGTAGTTTTCAACTTACTATAATTTTGATTAACTATATAATATACTAAATTATTTCATTTTTACAACTTCGATCATTTTCTAAATTGAATTATCTAGATTCATAGGCATAGACACGTGGGTCTATGTATGCTGAACATGTCTTGAACAATAAGATAACTTGCTCTTTACTTTTTGAAATAAGTAAGGTAATAAAATATTTTTAAAGCGGTTTCTAATATAATATATATATATATATATATATATATATATATATATATATATATATATATATAAATTGAGAAAGAATAAATTATAATATAAGAGACATTGTAAATTTAGTTGTCAATTTAGGTATAAAAAAGTAAAATATTTATTTTATTTTTTAAACATGATAAAAACTCATATAATTTTGCTTGAATTTATAAATTATATTATTAAGAACCTATAATTTTAAAGACTAATTTAAATTTTATACCATATTTAAGGTTTAAGTCAATTTTTTTCATTGTCCTAATTTTTTTATATTATGTGTCAAAATTGAAATTAAAATAAACATAACTATAATTTAAAAATTATAATGTTTGTGGTATGATGTTTGAATGATGTGAATATATAATTATATGTCCTTTTCTACCTTGGCGGTTTTGAAATGGAGTTTCTTCCACCATTATTCTTTCATAAGTTTTTCTCATGTTTTCACGAGTGTATTGAGTTTTCAAACTTCTTATTTATAGTAAACTCATAAGTTATTACTATTCCTATATGATCATTTGATTGTAATTCAATGAGTTCTGTCAAATCTAGTTTGATTTTAGTTATGCAGATATAAGTACTAGAATGTGATATATCTGGACAATAGTAGGGTTCACATATTTATTGTTAACTGTAACAGTGTTTATGCAAATATATCTACATAAGTGTACCTAGATTTATTGGTAAGAAATTCTCATCCTGGAAATTTGCCCTTCAACAATTCTTTGAAAAATAGATAAACTTACTAGCTACCCATCCATAAGCAATAGTTATTGCATATTTATGAAGAGTAAATCTTCAATATAGAAATTACTCATTTATAAGTTTCTAGTGGATGAATTCTTTATCTTTCATGTTCAAGATCTTCTGGTTCTGCCTTTTGGCTTTAGCATTATCTATCAAATTAGAAACATTTATTCAAAATTGAATCTTTTATTCCTTATAGATGTATCTTTTTTCATCTAAGATAACTTCACAAAAGATTCTATCATTGACCCTTCTTCAGCTCAAAGTGGCTAGATGATGTAATTTAATGTGTTAAACTATAGATGATATCAATTTTTCATAATATTTATAACTTTGTAAAATTTTGGACTGTTAAAGATGGGCTATCCTCTGTCTATTGCATACCACATATTGCATTGAACTTTAACAAAAAGTTCAAAAGTACTCATTTGAAACGACAACTAATAAGTATGTATTTTACTTAATTAATTTACATGCATGTAATATTACATAACTAAAGTTGTTTAAGTCATTTCACTTTTCACATTGTTACAACTTATGAAATAAAACAACCAACTCTTATGGTAAAAATTGTTCACAATAAGATTATAATTCTGGCAAGCAGTGTCTTGGATAAATGAAAAATCACTAGAAAAGTGAACTTAGACATGTGATTGGGGCAAGAGATTTGGACATATGACCACAAATATGGTTGAATGCATCAACTTTGTTTTGAAGGGTGCACGATCGCTCAAAAACTTGTTAAGACTTTTATCGGCAAGTGTACCGAGTCACAAGTAATTTAGATTTATAAAATAAGGATGTCGATCCCACAGAGAACAGTTTTGTTTTAGAATTTAGCATCACTACTCACTAAGCACTAAGCAATAACACGATGATTTGATGATAAATTGAGTCAAGAAACGTAAAAGAACAATTAAAAACAAATAATAATTATAAAACGGAGTTTGCAAGATCTAGAAGAACTTTTGGATTGAACTTTATCTCTTTCCCTCATTCATATTTTGGACTTGATAATAAAATACAATATTAGTAACTACTCACAATTGATGCACATATAAAAATCATTCACACCGATTCCTTTGATATGAAATTTATAAGGAAGTTTCCTAAACATTGATTCATCAGCTATTTAGTAAATTACCCAGCTATTTAGTAAATTACCCAGCTATTTAGTAAATTACCCAGCATTAAGAACGGATGTTATACGCAATCAATATATCGAAACCTATCCCTAGTATTCCAGTAACTATTGATTAGATAAAATCAAGCATTAAGCACAAGATGAAAATGGAGTAGAAACTGAATATTATATTTAAAATCACCAAAATACAAATGAGTTCAAGAAGTTACATTCAATCTCAAAGTTGCGGAATTAGCTACCCATGGTAGCCATTACAACCCAATGAAAGGAAGATTGCAAGAGAAGAAGAAAATCTTGATTCTAGCCGTCCGCCTCCGTCCTCTTCGTCTTGATTTCGTCCAAAACCCTAAAAATCCACTTTTAGACTTGGTTTTGGGCCTAGGTTAAGTGGCTTTTCTTTTGGGCCTTTTTCTATTTTAAACTTTTCATTTCTTTGCCTTATGAATCTTTCAATCTATCATTTTCTTCATTCTTTTATACCTGAAATTTCACAATAATTGAGATTAAATTATTTTCTTTAACTCATGACTCAAAACATAAATTTAAATCCAAAAACTCTAAAATTGAGAGTAATTACTATTTTAAATAATACTTAAACCCTAAAGTACTCAATATTTCTCATATATAAAAACACTCAAAATTGGTACTTATCACATGTGCTCTAGTGAAGACAACATTTGAAATAACAAAAGACTAGTTCGTTGAATGAGGTACGAATGTGAAATGAATATTACGAGCAAGCGATGTATATCCTGAAAATATTACTGTGAAACTATACAAAAATGAACAATGAGGTGTTGTGTATCATGTGCCAAGGTTTAACTGACAAAACTCGGAGTTTGATATGAAGAAAATAATCATTCTCCAATTTCGACGCTAACCTATATCATACACAATGAAATTAAATAAATGATAGTATCATTATGAAATAAGTTTCAAGTCCTAAAATTGTATTGTCCTAATGTCATATCTATTTATTCATATTATCACGTGGAGTTAACCACATTTGTTGTGTCAATCTACAACCTCCAAAACATTTTCAAGATATAATTTCTCCTTACATAAGTCCTAATATTATATAATGTCATATATGAGATAAAAAAAATCCAAAAATCAACTATAGCTCGTCTATATAACAAAATGAATGAGCCAAAAATATTTTTATTAGCGGAATAAAAGTCATAATATGAAAAATTGTAAAAAAAACAATAACATTTGAACATAGGTAATGCTTTCCATTCAATCGGTACACTTAATTTGTATCATCTTGAGAGCATTGTAGTTTTACCATTTACATCATGTATTATTTTTAAAATTAATATATAATTAAAAATAAAACAATAAAAATCCTAAACCTAATACTAAAATTCTCGTCGACTAGAATCCAGCAGCGTAAATTTCCTAAAATACGTCAACCACAGTCACAATTACCTACATATTTAAATATTAGATAAAAAATAAATATGTTTAATAAATAATTACTTAAGTTTTTTATTTACACAAACTTTTCTATAAATTCTTATTAGAAGAAAAACAAACAATAATATCTAAAAGTTATTTAACTAAAACAGATAATTTTTTATCATACTAAAGTTGAAAATAGACAATACATAAAAGAAAAAAATAATAATTTTCCAAAGAGCAAAACATCAATTAGAAATAATAAAATAAAATAAAATATAGGAAATTTGTTCTTGCCCAGGAACACACCTCAACAGAAACAAAGTTCCCCTGTTCCCGCGTGTAACAGAGTATAGCAGGTGCAGAGGCGAAGTGAGCACTGAAGAAGGAAACGAGCTTGAGCCTTCAATGGCGCGGGGGAAGGCGAAGAAGAAGGAAGAAGAAGACACTGAAGTCACAAACCCAGAAACGTTGGAGCGCAAGAGGCTCAAATCCTTGGCCATTTCCAACAACATTCTCTCGGAGACCCCTGCTAGCAGCTCCGTCCTCCTCAACCCTTCCTCCGTCGTAGCCAAGCACCACGGCAAAGACATCATCAAGAAGTCTCAGAGGAAGAGCAGCAGGTACCTCTTCTCCTTCCCTGGGCTAATTGCTCCCCTTGCTGGTGGCAAGATCGGTGACCTCAAAGACTTGGGAACCAAAAACCCTGTTCTCTATCTCGATTTTCCCCAGGTGGGTTTTGGTATTTTTAATACAAGTTGGGGTTTTGTGGGGCTTGGCTTTGAGTTTCAGGAACTGGGTTGTGGAATCTGGAATTATTTTTTTGGTTTAATGTAATTTGGGTGTCCTTTAGTTTGATAGAATGTGCTTTAGGGAAGAGTGAAGAGAGGAAACAATAAAACCTTTAAGCGAAGTTTTTTGTTTTTTTTTACTATTGCTATATGAACATTTGAAATCAGAAATAAAGTGAAAGCTGAGTTGTAAATTTGTAATAAAAAGTGAATGTATCAATTCGAACCATAACATGATAATTCTAGGACTAATAACAGACTAATGTTATCAATCAAAGAATACTTAATGATTTAAGGACGAAGTAACAAGTAGAGTAACAAGTAGAGTAGGAAGAAATTAAGAGAAAAGTTAGACAGAAGAGTGTAGACTTTAGATACGAATTACCTCATCCCCTCCTTCCCTCTATCATCTCTCAATTCTTTCTCTGCAAGACTCATCTCATGAATTCCCTTTACTTGGGGCTGCTTTGATCTATAAGTTCTTACCCGGCCCTAGTTTATTGCCTCTCATATTGGCTGTGTAACAGATCTGATATCATCTTTAGGACTTTTGGTACTGTGTTTTATATTGGTAACTGACAAGATGCATTTTCATCTTCACTTTTCAGGGTCAAATGAAGTTATTTGGGACCATTGTATATCCAAAGAACAGATACTTGACTCTACAGTTCCCTAAAGGTGGAAAGAGTGTAATGTGTGAGGACTATTTTGATAACATGGTTGGTTTTTTACCCTTCCTGGTTACCTTTTTTTTTTTTTTTTTTTTTTTTTTTTTTTTTCTTTTAGACGTTGATTAGTATTTAATTAAAATGGGACTTATAAATGCTTAGTTAAAGAAGTTCCTGTGCATACTGGCCTATCATAGCCTTTTTAATTTCATAATTTTATATTGGGTAATTGCGGTATAGTAAGCACACTTTGTTTCTTGTTACGTCTTGGATATGTGAAGGTTGGGGCTCCCATTGAATTGATATTATGGAAGATGGATGAAATGATGCATTGACTTCTCAGAATATGGGGAAAGTAACCCACAGAGCTAAACTTGAGTTACTGCTGTCATGATTCCCATTTCATGCATAACAGTTTTAGTTCCTGTATTTATGATATTAGAGTTAATGTTCATTTCTTATTCGTTTATTCTTTGAATTATACTTGTGTCTATACCTATCACCGCTGCTATTCTTCCCTTTTGTGTCTTCTTTTGACTTCTGGTTGGTATAGGAATAAATATTTTGTGCATTTGTTTTTTCTTCTTCATTTACTAATTTGTATCTCCTGGAATTGCACCTTTTGGGTACCTATGTTCCTTATCAGAAATATGTTGATATTATTAGATTGTATTTTCGGATGCATGGTGGATTGGGAGGAAAGATGAAAATCCTGAAGAAGCCAAACTGGATTTTCCAAAGGAGTTGTCCGAGGTTAGGATTTTTTACTGTATAATAAATGTCTGATCATAATTAGCAACTTGTCTTTTCCTTGTTTGGCCTGAAGAGAAAATGGAGTCCATTTTTGTTATCTACTGTTTGAATGTCCTATTTCAGGGACAGCAAGCTGAATATGACTTTAAAGGGGGTGCAGGTGCAGCTTCTGTAGTCAATCAAGGGGCTCCTAGAACCAGGATTCAACATGCTGAACCAGAGTCACCAAAGACACCCTCCGAAAATGAATTGTCAGACAGTGAAATCAATTTAGAGGATACAAAGGAATCGGGTCCATCGCGGCACTCAACGAGAACTGCAGGAAAATCATATAAGTATCAGCCTCTTCTGTATAATGTTTACATTTCATGTGTGTTTTCCAGCTACAAAGTTACAAGAAGAATTGTTGCTTTATGTTAAGCACAGCATTTAATTCTAATTTTTCTGTTTGTGTGACCATTCTAATGTCTGATTCCAGTAAAAACTTTGGCAATTTTTTACTGAAAGTCCTATTCATGTAGTTTTTTTGTTGGACCAGATTCGCTGAGATTTCATCTGGTGATGATTCTGGTGAAAATAGCCCTGACCTTTCTGATCGTGAAGAGAAAGTGGCAAACGTTGATACTGCTGTAAATGATCGTAATAGCTCAAATATCCTTAGTCAGTTGGGTATCCCCTTAAAATTGTAGGGGGAAATCCGAGATGTGTTTTTTTGAAACAATTATCTTATATTGACCCTGTCCCTGTATTTTGGACCTCATTTCTAAGGTTATACTAATATACTTTATTAGTTGATTGGATGATTGTGTTCAACTTTCATTTTCCTTTTGATGACCTGTCCACCTGAAATTGATAACCTGATTGATCTTATAAATTTTATATCATCATTGAAGTTGTATTTTATATTCCTTAACACACAAATACAGAAAAAAACTGTAGTTTTTGATCTTGATAATGAGGAGGATGCACCGGCACATCAGCTAAACCAGCAAAATAAAGAGTCTACAGGCCGATCCAAATATAAAGAAGTGTCTCAACCTGCTTCGGTCAGTGCATCTACTGAAGTTAAGTCCAGTAATCGTGGTTCACTTGTTCAGGCTACTATATCCACATTATTCAAGAAAGTGGAAGAAAATGTAAGCTTTTGAAACTGTTTGATTCAGACCCAGCACTACTAGCTTTAAAGAAAAATGTTAAATTGTTTGTTCATCCCTTATTTTGTAAATATATAATATTTGCATGCATGTATTAGTCCCCCATTAATAAATTCCACAGTAGAGAGACCCAACACTGTTGTAACTTGCAGTTAGCTGAATAAAGAATATGAAAGGGGAGGCAGACTAGTTATGAAAGAGATGAGAACATAATTTGAGAGGATACTGAGGGATCATATTTGACAATTGCAACTTGTTCTCGGTGTAGAGGTCTCTCAAATTTCCGTGAGTTGTATGTTATACTCTATAAAGCTCAGGCATGTGTATTTAATGGTGTGTCCTTGTGTCCAACACACGTAGGACACTCGTATTTGGCTCTCAGTTTTATCATAGCTCGAATATAACTTTAATAAGGGTAGGCACAATGTTATTTTGAAACCTCATAAACTTATTGTGCAAGTTTTTATTATAAGTAAAGAAATAAGGAGTAGATCATATATAATCAAGAGTATTTAGATTATATATGTATCATTAGGAACATTTTTATTTATTCTCCCATGGTATCTTCATATATTCTGAAATTTTTTGAAATTGTTATTTGTCTTTAGATGAATCTCGGCTAAAGTGTCTTTTGCAATGATGATGATGATAAAAAGGGATGAAAAGTCTTAAATCGATTAGATCCTCTTTTTACTTTTTGGATTTTAGATAGATGGATTATATTCATTTTTGTATTAGGTGACAATATGTTTAGATTGTATATTTGACTAATCTTGTTTATGGATGATTTTGAATATATAAATTTTGATTGTCAGTTTAAATGATTAAATCAATTAGATACTTTTTTACTTTTTGGATAGATGGATTATATTCATTTTTGTATTAGGTGACAATATGTTTAGATTGTATATTTGACTAACTTATAGAAGATTTTGAATATATAATATTTGTTTGAATTGACAATCAAAAATTATATATTCAAAATCATATATAAACAAGGTTAGTCAAATATACAATGTGTGTGTGTGTGTGTGTATATATATATATATATACATTTAGTGTTAGTGTCTGGTGTGTTTGCCAGTATCCATGCTACATAGGTTATACTTTTCTCTAGTGGATTTCTCTCCTAGGGTGTCCGAGCAAAGATTCACACTTTCTTGCATTCTTTTTCTTTCTTCACCCATACCTAGCTGTTCCAGTACCTTACAACATCTCAATATTTGATTTCTTTTATTTATTTTTTATACATAATAAATTTATGGTAAAATAGCATATAAGATGTGTGATGATACTTTGAAGTTGTATGTTTACTCTATCTCTAAGCAACTATGTGATAGGTTATCATCTCTTGCTAGTCCTTAGGCTAAGTTGTTTGATCTCGTATATAGGTTTAAACTGAAATCCTGGTTTTTATCATCGGGTCCAACAATCATCAAAAGCCTTCTCCTTTTGATATTGTTTTACTGTTATTTTAGAAGATTCGAGGATGTACCTACTATATGTATATATATGTGGGAATGAGATTAATATAAATGCATGCGATATGAAATGATGATAATATTTGAGTCTTGTCTTGTTTATGTTGCTAAGTTTTCATTTACATGAATCAGGATGAAAAAAATGGCTGATATGTATCTTCATTGCTGGATTTTGTTGATGTTTGCTGCTAGCAATTTCAATGTGGACCTGTATATTTATGTTTTCATTAGTGCTTTAAATCCCGGATAGCATCATGTAGCAACCAACTACAAAAATACTAGCAAGATCGGGGGCAGCCAGATAGCCACTTGAAATTTTGCACATAGTTAATATAATGCATATTATTGTACACAAATTCTAAACAATGGTAAGTTACTCAAAATTAATGATATTCGTAATTAACAACAAAAAATCATAGGTGTTTTAAACAAAACATGCAAGTGAAAAATACTAACAAAAACCAATACATGTTTCCTAGATAGGAATCATCAACCATCATCATCTTCTAAATCCAAGTTTTCTTTATCATTTTCACTATTATTATGTGTATAGATTTCATTTTTGGAAATTAAACTCTCAGAAATAACCGTCAAAAATAATCCTAATATCTGTTTTTCAGTCGGATTTTTTGGAATCAACACATAGCACTGCTATAGCACCTGCTATGCTGTCTGCTATAGTGGACAGGGGCTGCTCTGCTCCACACCACTATACTGGTGTTATAGACTGTATTTAAAACTCTGATTTTGATGTATTGCCAGTAATTGATAAATCTTTAGTGCAGAGTAAGTTTCCCACCAAACACTGAAATTCGACTAATTCATCTTTATAACTATGAATCTTACATACTTCATATGATGGACACATGGCATGATATTGATTCAGGAATATAAGAAATTGATACAAAATCAAAATAAGATATAGGCTAAACACATTAACATGAATGTTACATGTAAAAAAATTCACTTTACATAAATGCACAATATTTGTAAAGAGATATTGTTCATTTCTCATCTACTGGTGATTATATTAATTAGTGATAGTCTCAATTAACAAAAAAACTAAAATTAATCATTATGGGTGTAAGTGGCTTAGGTTGGGTCGACTTTAACTTTTTCATTTAGCAACCTAAGATTTGGTGGGGTCATTGGGTTAAGTAATTTAAAAAAAATTAATTTATTAGAAAATGCGTCAAAATAAATATTTTCAATGTTAATTATAACTTATAATCTCACGACACTACTAATAATACATGCATAAAGAATACTCATGATAAAATATAAAATTATTAAATTATTAGATGAATAATATTTTTTATTATATATTTATTATGCAGTCAGGTTGGGTCGAGTTTACTGAGTTTGAAATTCATGAACCTATTACCTATCTCAATTCTAAATGGGTGGACTAAATAAAACCCAACACATGTCACAACGGCTTCTCAAGTTGGATGCAACCTACTTACACCCCTATTAATCACGACAAAAAGAACTAATAGTTAGATGTCTTCACTTTGGTCGTATCAGAGTATCTTATGTTGAAGAATTATTTATATATTTTTCCAATCCATGATAGACGGCCACAAAATATTAGTCCTGTTCAAATGAAGTATTGGATCTATATAATTGTTTAATATTTAATATAGCCTTAAGGGTATTGAGGAAAAGATAGATCTGTATATAATTTTATTTGTATTTAAAGTATTAGATCTGTATTCCAAATGTACCGGTGAGTAAAGTTCTAAATACATAATAGAAAATTGGAGGATAATCCTTAGATAGGAATGTCAAACATGTGTAAAGTTCTAAAATCGTGATAGGAAATTGCAGGATACTTGTTGGTTACAATATGAAGTAGGAATGTCAAACATGTATCAGTACAAACTGTTATCTTTCCATTTTTAGGATATTTGGACTCATAGCTCATGTTGCAATGCATATAAGTATCAGTGCACAATTCTTCTAAGTGGGAATGGGTGGGGTTGTTTTCCTGCTTATTTGTTTTAAGTCAAGTCTGGACAGAATGTTTAGTTTTAGACAAGTTCGATTGTGAAGCCAACATCTGCCAGTTATGGTTAACTAAGTTCAAGATTTAGCTCAGTTTGGACTGATCAAAACCTGTCAATAATCACTGGTTGAACTAGCTGATTTACAATCTGTTCTGTATTTAGATTTTCTTGGATAAAAAAGCTGTTTCCTCTGCGTTCAAGATGTGCTAGATGCAAGTATTTAAAGAAATGAGCTTTGAGTGGCTAAACCATCCAGTACACACACATACATACATACATATATATATGTATTGTTGCATTAGGATTGTTTCTATGGTGCTTCATCAGGTTCCAGCCAATTTAAATGGTTGAACCTGAACCAGAAGTATTGCCAATTCACTGTCTGGCATAGAATGCTGCTTTTAAGAATCTATTGAAAAATTTGAAACTTGAATTAAGACCTTGAGCTGAGCCACAGGAATTTTGCAACCTATCTTGCTTTGAGAGTCTTCCCATTATGTCCCAATTTTGTAAATCCACACCAGTTATGAAATGGCTGTGATTTTGCATAATAATAACTTTCATGCCATTCATTGAGCCATTATTATTTATTTGATCTCTTTGATTAAACCTTTCTTGGAACAAAAAAGTGGTTCAGGCTTGTTTAGATCTATGAAGTGTTCTACATGATTTAGGAGACCCTTATTTCACAATGATTTTACGTTTTTACTAAAATGTTCTGATTCATATATTGCCTAGTATGGCTCAACATTGGTCAAATTGATAATCTTGCAAAAATCTTATTTTTCAGAAGACTACAAGAAATTCAAGGAAATCTCCATCATCAAAAGGTTTTACTTTCCTAGTTTCTTTTGCATTATCACAAGCAATATTATGAATATTGAATGACAAAAATTATTAATGTTTTTCAGGTTCTGGCCAGAAGTTGCAGCCTGCTGGTTCAAAAAGAAAATTTGATCTGGTTGAATTTTCGTTTTTCTAAATTTCCTGAATCTTTCTCCTCGAGTCGGAATAAGAGTCTTCCTTAATTAGTTATAAGCGTTTCATATTCGAATGGGATGCATGCTGAGTTATTTGCTATTGTTGTAGGATGAAGGACCCAAGAAAAGGGGAAGAAAGACCAAGGACAAATATCCTGGTGAGTATTCTTCCTTTTTTCCTACATATCTTCTAATGACTATGTGTTGCTATCATTATCGAGAGATAGTAATTCAAAGTGAATGAGTATGCATCTCTTATACTTGGTAAGACCACACTAGGGAGAAATTCGTTGGTTCCTCATGGACCACATTAGGGGGAAATTTGTTGGTTCCTCATGGCAATGTTTGTAGTTATAGAAGATAGCCACAAGAACCCAACCAAATATAAACTAGATGCATCTTATTGAAGTTGAATTGCGCATGAAATAATAGAAATTTGTGAATGGATTAGTTTGACAAAGTTTGCCCATCACTACACGATGTTATATTATATGTCTTCACGTTCAACATTATTGTTGCCACACATGATAATAACTTTTTAAATTGTCGATGATAACTCTTTAAATTTGTTGGCTATTAGAGATATGTTTTGATTATATTAAATAGGAAGATATAATATGATTTGATAGGGAAAATATTTCCCATTATTAGATATTGATTTTGTTATCTCTTCTTCCTTATAATTTACAACACTCGTGCGTACTCAACATATGAAATTTATTGTATTCTTCTTAGTTTCTTTTTTCTCAACACAGGAAAATAGTAATCAAATCATATTTCCCCACTTAATGTAATCAATCATATCTCTAACATGGTCAAGTCATATCAATGATACTCCTGTTGGAACATATGTATCATGAGAAAACTTGTTACAAATATCATTAATACAAGGGCCTTGAAAGACTTGGGGAACATGTCAACAAGTAGTTGGTTGCTAGAGTTGCCAAAGTAAACAATGACAAAGCTAGAAAATATTTTCCGGAATTGACTTTCTCTATGACAAAGAAATCTTCAATATGCTTTGTATGATCAAATGATATCTTTAACCTTGGCAATGAAGAGGCTAAAAGAACTTTCAATCTTTGTAATTTGCATTTGTTCAGTTGGAAATAAATGCTACAAATTTCACTAGTCGGTCGTCTCCTTTGGAAAAGAGTTGTCCAAAGGTTTTCTTTTAAGAGGTTGTCCTTCACAGATCTTCAATGTGATTGGTGTTGTGTTGTAATACGTGTTTCAAGTGCTTAGTCTGTTGCAATCTTCTTTCAATGTAAATTTTTTGTTCAACAAAAATAATAAAATTGTCAGCAATATAATGATCCAGTAACGAGTAGCTCTAGGTTAATATTTTAAATAGCCAGTGACTTAAGACTTTGTATTGTAGTTTGTCTCTCATTTAGATGTGGGCCTGGTTGATGCTGTCAAACTCGTATAGCATTAGGCTTGCTTTGTGATGGGATTCTGCCAGCATATAAACAAATCAATGGAGGAAACTGAAAGATTATTGAATGGTTTTCTAATTGTTGTAGTATCTGTCTAAATATTTTAAATAATCTATATCCAGCTGGCGTTCTTTTTCATATAACAATCACTCTGCATTGAAAGCTTGGGTCTTAAAAAGAAGCTGTTGGATAAATAAACTTTGTCAAACTTACCATGCATGTGAATTTTCCAGGTAAAAAAATCAAGGCGAAAAGCAAGGAATCCGATGTAAGTCTTTCTTTTCTTCTCGTTCTTGAAACTCCATAGCTTTTAATGATTGAATCTTCTTTAAGCGGATTCTTATGTTTCATGCTTAATCATAAACAATGCCACCCAACCCAGCTACTGATAGGGAAGTAAATTGCCAACCCTTTTATCTATTTGCTTCTCATTTTTTGAAGGGATCAGCTTTGCTTTCAACAATTGTTAGCACCAATTTGTCTTCTCACTTTTGATTTCGATGCTATTAAACTCATCTACTTAAGTTTATACTTCTAGGAGCACTCCGGGTCTGATTTGTACATATATTGAAGTCAATATCATTTTAATATTTTATTTATTTCACGTATCATTGATTTAACTAGAGATATTCCAATTTTAGACTGGCATTGGTTTTTGCTATAAGCATATAATGTATTCATATAATTACATTGATATTTTCATCTGGTATCTTTAAATTTGAAAGCATCAATCTCCCCAATACGATTACTTGATGCTCTGAAATATCTTAACAAATAGGAAACTTGGCATCAGTTTTACAGTTCTCTTTGAACCACTAGTTTCATATTCACATGATAATGTAGGATGAAGATGATGACAACGAAGATGATGACATTGAACAATTTTCAAATGCTTCAGAGGTATTTTCCCAACCTTACACATGCCTCTACTCCCATGGATGCATGTACCTACACAATCTTATAGTTTCATAAAAGGCATGGGGCTAATCTATATATACTTATTGTTCTTATAATATTTGTTTTGTTTAGGATAATGGAAGTGATGAAGATTGGATTGCTCGACCATAATTAGGCACAAGAAATGACTAGACAAGGTCATGCTAGTGATGTGATGGTACCCTTTATTTCTGTCACTAAGAATGTCACAACTTGGATTTGCTTACCATGTGGTTACGAGGAACAGAGAATAAAATTTGTTGAATGTATACTGATCCAATCTTTATCTCAGTTGGGAGTCATTTGATATATTCCTATCAATTTTAAGTTATGTACTTTTTTTATTCTAAAAGCAAGTTATTAGTAGAATTTGACTGATTATATTTTGTCTGAAGTATAAATTACTTAAAGTTGTTTCAACACAGAATTAAATTAAGCATTGAATATTTACTTAAAATCACATAATTGGCATTTTAACGTGATTAGGGAGAATCTATGTAAAATCAAACGCTTGCTTTATTGAATTTTAAAAGGAACTTGATGGGAATAAACAAAATAAATGAATAAACCAGGTTGGTTCCTTTTCTTGACTTGAATTGAGCAAAAAAAAATAATTTTAGAATTGATGACTGACTTCAGTTTGTACACAATTTTCTCACTTCAGAAACTCTTGTTCCTTTTTCCTGGGTTTTATTAATTTCAATGTAGCAGTCAAATATGTTGTATTAGTATAATTATATCTGCTAGTATCAAGCACTCATATGCCTGTCAGTTTACTTTTATTTTAACTTTATGTTCATGAAAAAAATGAATTTGTCATGGTGCTTAGCTCTGTTTTGTTCCCAAATCATTGAAAAGTTATCTATAATTGTCCACAAAGAGTTAACAATTTAAAAAGAATAGAGATGAACTCTTAATATAATAATTTAATAATATGATTCTTTCCTCATTGAGCCAAAGTCTAACAATATATTGTTTTCCTGCAAAAAGGGAAAAAAATTAAAAATGTCTCATATGGCAACACAATAAATTATTCTCAGTAAGGGAAAGAGTTCAAAAGTCAAGATTGTCTGCATAGTCCATCTTCAAAAAAGGAGTTGCACGTTGATTCATGGCCACGTCTTTTATAATTAGTCAAATAAAAACAAAACTTGATAAGGTTTATTTGAGTCATTAAATTTGCTAAAATCCCAAGTAGTTGGAACTCAACAATCCATTAATTTTCGTTAAAATATCATTTTTTTTAATTATTTGTTTCTGCTAATCCGTCATATTGAAAGGACGACTCTACTATAAATAATCAGTTAAATTTCATTGAAAATTGATTATTGACTAGATTGGTTAATATTTTGAACAATAAATTATTTTCCCCCTATATTTCTTTAAATTTTTAGTTTGAGTCTTTTATGTATGAAAATCTTAAAGGATTTCATGAAATCGTTGCAATGGATGTTTCTTTCCATAGAAGATGCTAGTTGTGATAAACCAAAACTCAGTCAAGATTGCAATCATTTCACACTAATGCACTTTTGGGTTATTGAAGTTATCAGTTGAAAGAAAGAACTAATCAAGTGGGAAGACCACTTAGCACTTATCCTCATAACACTATGTAATAGGCAAAGTTTTAAAAGATAATAATGACCATGTGTAATTAGGGGTGGGACTACTTCATGATCCCCCAAATTATGAAATATTTTTTTAAAATTCAATCAATATTTACAATTTAATTTGGTGGATTTGATGACTCTATTTATACATACAGATTGTTTATTTTAAGTTAAAATTTACCACACAGTAAAAATATACAGAACATTAAGAGAAAAAATTCACTGCTACAACATGATATAGTAAATTAGTAGCTCAACTTTATTTGAGGTGGTAATTTTTTTTTTTCACATACATGTTTTATAATGTAATTTGTAAACATTTTCTAATAGGGTTGATGCTGTTTAATTAAAAATGCCTATGTATGTCTAATTAACATTGATTTTCAAATTAAATAAATGTTTAAAATTGTAAAACTTGTACTTAGTCATTTTCATAAAATTAGATTTACTTCCTTTTTTTTATCAATGTTTTACCTACAAAATTGTTCATACAATACATGTAACAAATTGTTCATACAATACATGTAACAAATTGTTCTTAGAATTTTTTATCTATAAGATGATGATGGTTTAACAAAATTTAAAACAGAAAAATAGAACCTTTTTCGCAACCATGTTATTGATTCAAACTATCTGTCAGGATAGTGAAATCTTTACTTTCCATCCCATTCTTTCCCTCTTTAACATCACATTTTTCGTACTTGAACATCACATCTTGCTTAAAGAAATTGAGTTCAGTACTTTTTTGATAAATCTCTTTATTAATGATATTACTTTATGTATCACCTAATATTAAGACTTTTAGAGTCTTTGCTGCATAGGCACTTGTGGCCACATTTGTCAGCAGTTTTCTGCAACATTAAAGATAGCAATGAAACTGCAACTGCAATAGCAATCTAAAACTTAGTACATAAAAAATCATGGCATGCTCAGAGGAAGCATATTCGAAATTGACATGTTTTGGGAGACAAAATAAAACAAATGCAATCTAAACATATACTACTTTCTTTCTGATATATATATATATATATATATATATAATACACACTATTTTTTTCTTTCTACTGTTGTTTTGTTCAACTATGTTGCTGCAAAAGTTTAAAACCACAAACTTCGATGATGTTTCACAGATTTACAAGCCACTCACTTTCCACAAGATACCAACCAAGTCCAATTCAAACAAGGCCTTAACTCCCTAAGAAAGTGTCAACCTTCGAATTTGTTGCTCTGGACAAGAACCTCATACAAATTGGTGGCTTAACTCCAGCCAAAGCTAGTATTGAAGCAGGAAGAGTCCATATTCCATCCCCACATATCAAACCAGAAGCTACAGCTGGTGCAAAAGCATCTGCCTTAGCCTTGTTAATCCTCTCCCACACATACAATATCAGACTTCCAACACACATGTCAATGGCAAAGTATGGCCCTATGTAGAAAGGTATTGCCATGGCCATTGGAAGTGGAACGAACTTCCCTTTCTTACCAAGAAAATCTTTAAACAAGTTTACCACAACAGCTGCTGCGAAGAATATGTAACAAAGCAAGAGGCAGTTTTTTGGTAGGGAGCCAAAACCTTGCACCCCCAATAAGGCCATATTACGGTATATGATTGCATATGGGGCAGGATATTCACTTGTAGGCTTCCCAAGGTCAGGAAAAGCTTTGTAGAAAATCCAAAACACAGAAGGAGAAACTATACAACCCATAGTTGTGCCGATTATTTGGCTCACAAACATGGAGCGTGGTGAAGCCAGTGTAAGGTAGCCAGTCTTAAAATCCTGCATCAGGTCTGAGGCAGTGGAAACAATGTTCATCATCACTCCACAGGCGGCTAGGCCAGCAAGAACTCCGCCGTGTGAGGCACCGGCCCAAGCTCCGATTGTGAAGATGGCCAGCTTTCCATAAGTGGATGCAAGGGACCAATCAGTTAATCCACAACCATATGCATTGCAAAATGCCAAGGTGGGAGCAACTAGATAGATAACAATAATGTAGTACCATTTTAGTTGGGGGAAGATGTGTGGCAGAGTGGCAGTTGAGATGGCAGCAATAGCAACATAACCTGCAACTGCAAACCATGTGGGAATTTGATCTTTAAGGAAAAGTCGGGTGCGGCGCTGGTCATCATAAGATAGCTGAGGATCTGAGGGGGAGTCTTGATCTGCAACTGGAAGTTCATTCTCCCGTTTTTTCTCTTTGATTTGATGATACAACCCCCAGAGGGTATGAGTTATCACCTTAATGAAGTTATATAAACCATCTCCTAGGATCAAGGCAATGGCTATAAATACCTGAATTCAAGGTACAAGGTAAATCCATTTAACTGATAGACATTGGAAAGAATGTTAAGGAATTGTGGTACTAGAGGTGCTTTGTATCAAGGAACTTACCCTATAACCTTGAATGCCATGAAGATTGCCTTCACCAAGACCTTTGTCATACCAATGACCCTCTTTGGTTTTAATGAGAGGCCACATGACTCCCCAAGAAAGAATTCCCCCAAGAAGCACTGATATATTTATGATATATGGGCAAATCATTCCCACTCCAACATAGATTGCAGAAAAATCAAAATAAAACCTACAAATAAGTTAAGATATGATTAGCCATCCTGGATTAGAACATAATTTGAAGTATCTTGCTTTTAGATTTATGCATGTTTACACTTCTAGATAAAGAAACTTCATTCAAAATGAAGATCTGACAGTATACCTGTTTTCATACGCTTTAAGCCCCAGTGAAGGGAAGGCTTGAAATCCACACTGGTCAGTAGCTGTATAAAACCATTGAAAGAAACCCCAGAAAAAACTCATACTGAAGAATTTTCCCAACATTTTCACTTGCTTCCTGGAAGAGTACAAAAGAAACAGTAGATTAGTTTGCATGTCTAAAATCTCATGCAGTCACTTCTAGTAACATGGAGTCAAAGACAGTGCCTACTTTGCAAGTTTGGCTCCTTGAGGAGTGTGGAAGCTGTTGATGAGATGTGCAGTTGCAGTACCACTTGGATATGTCAATTTGAAGTCAATGACCATAATCTAACACAAGTAATAGAAGCATAACTTAACCATAACATAATTGCAAACACAATAAAGTGATAAGGATTAAAAAAAATGAAACCGTGCAGGTTTTCTTAATAAAGTTTTGTATGGAAAGACTTTTCAATAAATAATTAAAGATGAAAATATGAATGTAAAATGAGATTATAAAAGTTCACTCATTTATATCTCTAAAAGCTAATTTTAATTATGAGTAAGCAACTTTTCATTTTTGACAGAAGCTAATTAATTCATTACACTTTCTTATTCTCTTTTCTTAGAAGTACTCATGGAGAAATTTATCAATACATATCCGATACGTGTTGGACACGGAACATGCCACTTAATATATTCAGTTTCAAACTTTTATTGCGAAATAAAATGGAACATTAACGAACAATGGAATCAATATTTCAAGAATGTGTCAGTGGCATACCTTTCGGAGAGGTACAACAGAGAATAGGCCAAGAAAGCTAACAACAAAGAGAAAAGCTATAATCCACCCTAAACTTGGGTCCTTAAAATCACTTGTGTCTGTGGATTGGTTAGCTATTTCTTCACTCATTCCGAATAGGTAACTTCCAAACCCTCCTGTTCACACAAATCAATCACATAATGAAAACTTTCACTTAACTTGCTAATAATCACCATATCTATGAAAAAAAAAAAGTGTTCCTAGATTACAAAAAAATTAGTTCCATGTAGATAAATTTCTTCATAAACTTATAAAAAAACATTAATAAAGGACAAGAAATAATCTTCTCTCATTAGGTAAAATCAGTTCATACATAAACCAATAAAAAAAAGTTCATTTGTTTTAGCTTCTCCAAAAGGTCATTTTACTTACTCAGGAGAAAAGCTAAGTTTATAAGAGAAGTTTATTTCATTTTATCTTCTCCTATAAGCCCTTTTGAAGAAATTTATCTTACTAGGACCTAAGATTCCTTTCACTCGTATAACATCAACATCTCACTCTAGAGTTTCCGTATGTACTGAAGTCCAATTTTCCTAAAACCCTAACACAACATTTAAACCAGATTTGACAGTTTGCAATGCTTCATTTCAAAATATGATGCAATACATTTAATGATACAAGATTGAAACTTTTTTTTTCTTTAAATAATGACGAAAGATGAGAAAGAGTAGTTCATGAAAGATGAGAAAGAGTGGCTCAGAATTTCTGCTTATGTTCGTTGAAAATGGTAGAAGCATACACTAATTCAATCACATCAAGTAGGTTTCCAAATTTCTTGTCATAAGTTGAATTCAAAACAAAGAAAAAGTATCTTTCAAAGCATGGACAAATTGCGCTCATCTATGGCTTTCCACAGTATGTTCTAGAAGGTTATGTCTCACAGTGATAAGTAACCTTTGATTACAAAAGATTGTGACTGGGGGAGGCAGGATTAATGATATAGTTCCGGTAAAAAGTTTCTTCCAATTTATTAAATTAGTGGGACAGATAGAGTTGACTCTAAAATTAGGAACTCTTCAAAGAAAAAGAACACAGTTGATTGTGTACTAATTCAATTAGCCACTCAAGTGATTACTTTTCTGGATGATTTAACACTGAGAAAGTAATTCCATGTTTCTCTGAGGAATCAGATTACAAACTAGGTCAAGATGAGAAATTAACACAAATCCAAATCCCCACACAAATTAGCACACTGTTGAATCTGAAAAGGCTCCAAAAATCCAATTTTGTTTGATAAATTTCTAGTCAATTACCAAAAAGAGAAAAACTTTCCACCCATGAAACAAAAAGGGTAAAAAACTCAACAGTTAACCAATTAAAAAACTACAGATATCAATATCATGGCAACAGTAAACAAATCCCCAGAAGGCAGAGTGAAAAGAAGAAGGTACCGCTAAAAGCTATGCCAGAGGAAGCCACAACACAGGTTTGGATGACAGTGTTCTCTTGCCTTGTGAAGGGTTGTCTCAAGATGCCAGATTTTTCCAAGAACTTTGTCCAAGTCTTCACAAAGAAGAACCCCAGAAGGCCAGCAGAGACATTGAGAGAAGGAATAATACCAGTGGTGAGGTTGAGCTTCATCACAATGAAACTGAACAAGATGCTGAGTGCAAAGCTGACCACAAAGGCTCTCACAGTCAACTGGTTCCTCCATGATGGCACCAGAAGGTGTTGGAACACCCTCTCCACAGAAACCTCTTCCTCTTTGACTTTGCTGCTACCCTTTTGGCTCAGCCTGTGATCATGCTCATCTACATGCTCAAGGGACTCAAAACCATTATCCACCACTCTATCCCCACTTCCATTTTGGGCCATGGTGTGTGGATTATTCTCCTTGGAAAGTGCAGTGATTCAAATCCACAACTTTTTTTTATGGGAGTTCGGAATCTCCAAGGATTGTGAAACTTCCTAGATACCCTCTTCTTGTCTTAGGTTAAATCTAAGTTTGTGTTTCACCTTTTTCAAGGGTTGAGTTGGAATGTGCATGGTGGTTTACTTACTGGCATTTATTAATGGACTCATAGACATCAAAATCAGGAGCTAGTGGATGACAGAGAGAGGAGAGAGAATGTGAATGTGATAACTGAGAGGTTTGAAGACAAATATGTAAAGCTACAAACTTTGATAGATGTCAGTGTGAGATGGAGGAACAGAACAGCACACACCATCCTTGGATTTGGATACGTATTATTCTAAACCTTTTCTCTTTTTTTTTTTCATTTTCTTTTATGTTTTTCTTTTCATAATTAACCAGGACTTTTGTAACTCTTCTATAACAATAATTTTTTTTTTAAAAGGAATTGTTAAAAAAAAGGTTGTTTAATGAAAAATTTAAACAGCATGATAAACGACCATATAAAAAAATACGTTTTAGATGTCCCAATACAAAGCTTTTCTTATAATATTTTAGCCAGTAACTTAATATCACCAAGTAGTATTTTCCTTTTTTGAATTTTTTTATCTTTTTTCTTTCAATTGCATTATATTATTATTTTTTTTAACATGGATATGAATTACTCTTATTTTCTCTTTGTAGATGCTAAATAGGTTTTTGAGTCTGCAAAAACTTTTTTCCGTTAGGTATTAGTTTAGGAATGAATTAGAAGTGTGTGGTACAAAATATAATATTTGACCAATCCAAAAATTAAGAAATTATTTAATTCTTTTCTTTTTAAAAAATTGGCAAGTATTTATGATTTGATGATATTTAAAATGTTTTGGATTGTTAAAATAAAAAATAATTCAAGGATACAATCTTGTAGTAGAAAAATTGCTTAAATTGATGAAAAAGGTTGTATTTTAAAATATGCTGTGTTTTCAAATAAGCTACTTTAAATTTTTAAATTTATATCATAAATAATTAAATTTATATAAAGATAGAGCTTTATATTAAAAACAAATCTTTTTCGAGAAAAGGAAAGATGGAGAGAGAGAGTCAAAGCTTAAATTTGAAAAACTCATTTATCAGCTTTAAACAGAATCCCTCTAAATATATGTCTACGTTTTTTACACAATCTTTATTGTCATTAAAATGGATTTTCAGGTATAAAAGTAACGAATAAAATCCTCAGTAATAAAAAAAATGTAGTGGTTAAAGAATCCTAATTACTTATTTAATATGAAAATTATGAGTACTACTTAAGATACTATTCTTCCACTAATATTATTTTAAAATTTTCTACAAACAATGCATGATCAGGATTTGTTCCAACCAATCTTCGTCTAAAACTTTTTAGTTATTTTTCACAAATATTCTCTTGTATATTAATTTTCTATTAAAGGATTATTAATTATTTTATGAAAATTCAAAAGTTGAAGAGTTTAATTTAAAAAGTTAAAACTTCATTACTATTATTTTCTTTCTACGCACTAATTATTTACTATTAGAGACAAATTAAATAATTTGATCGATTTTCGTAATAAATATGAAATAATTATTGATATCTTATATTTTTGAATGAAAAAGGTATCAATGAAATCTAACTATAAGAAGAGTAAAAAATTCATATATTAAATATATAAAGTTTGATTTCAAAATTATTCAAATAATCTAGTATAAATTAATGAGTACATATATATTCAGGTACATATATATATAATAATATTCTTATATGATATATCACTTTGAGGTAAAAAAAAAAGTTTATAAACATATTTATATTTTAATTTATTAAAATACTTCTTTAAATGCATATTTAGATTAAATTTAATTTGTGATTCTAATTTCAAACAATAGTTATCTTCAATTTTTGTATAAAAGATTAAAATCAAATCATTATACAAGCTGTTAATATAATATTGTCAAAATAAACTTTTATATTTTTAGTATTCTCTTTTACTATAATTTTATCTCAAAAAGACATTTTAATATATGCCTACAAATAATTCTTGACTTCAACTTTTAAATGATATACTTTTAAATTTACGAAATATAATCAAATTAGTTTTCCAGATATGTATATAAAGTCGTGACAACATCAAACTAAATCATAATCTCACATAGTTTAACAATTAAATTAAATTCGTCTAGCTGGGATGATACATAAATTTATTTTTACTTATGGAAAAAAACTTTGGGATGCAAATAATATATTAATTGTTATATTTTTCTTTTCATCTATATAGTATATATAGTATGAACAATGAATGTGAAAAATAGTAATGACTTTTATGGTAAACTTTTGGGTGAATGAATGAATATGCAGAATTGGTGTATTTTGGTGTTTGTTCTTTTGCCATCCATCATTGTTCCCACCAAATGGATACATTTTCTGCAAGAGGGTGTCAGAACAGAAACCCTATCTTCATTCATTGCCACACTTTAAAACCTAATCAAATTTGTCTCTTGTGTAGACTAGTTCACACATCACATACCATACCATTATTTCCCACATTGTTGTATTGTGCTAAATTATCTAAAATTAGCCTCAAATACTAATCATGGAAATTTAGATAAACTTATGCATTATGAACTTTTCTAATTCAAAAACTGGTTTTCCAAAATTGATGCAAGTTTAAATTATTATAAATAACTTTAGATTGAATACAACATTTTAGGTTTAGGAAAGCTAAGTGAACTAGCTTGATAAACTTCAGAGAGGAAGAATTGTTTTGATGGAAATAACCTAATAACCACATATTAATTAATCCAATAACTAATAGTTGTGGTGTATGATAATCCATCTTACACTGACTAAGCTTTTCTTATCATTAGACTTTTCTTTCTGGTCTTGATAAAAAGTTTTTGTTGTTAGTTTTTTAAAAAAAAAAAAAATCTTTTAAAAATTTGACTTTATTAAGTGACTTTTGAAATATTTTTTATTTTTTTTATCACAATGTTCAATATATAGTCTACCTTATATAAAATAGGAATGAAATTCAAAGTTAATAATTTTTTATAATCCTATTTTGATCCCTCTACTTTGTTCAATAAGCAATTGTGATTCCAATTTAAAATACAAGTGTTTCTATCATCATGTTTTAGTTTTGGTCCATCCTTAATTTTGTGTACATTTATTTCTTTAGCTTCTTATATTTTAATTAGTTAAATCATTTTTTGACAGTATTTTAAATGAATATGCGACGTCTAGATTCAATCAAATCAAGGTGAAAAAAAAAACATGTGAAATTTTGAATGTTTAAACCAAAACTACTGGTTTTTTGAAATTATGAATTAAATGTCTCTATTTTAAAACGGAAGACCAAAATAACATATTGATTATAACAGAAATAAATAAAAAATATTTAATTAAAAATTTAAAGAAAAAATAATATTTCAAGAATTAAAAACATATTTAAAAAAACTTATGTTAAGTTACAAGACTAACTTTTTTTTAGAATAAAAATATCAATTCAAACATAAAGAACACTAATTCAAAATCAATTTTAACCAAAACAAGTTCCGTAAAGTCAACACTATTTTACCTGTTCCAGAAAAAATAAAGCCAAAAAGGTCCAACACAATTGTTTGGTAGATGGGTAATTCCTTAAACCATGCTAACATAAATTCGATTTCTTGCACGAAAAATCTTTGTTAAGAGAGGGAAAAATACTACTTTCATTATATATATATATATATATATATATATATATATATATATATATATATATATATATATTAATCTTATGACTTTCACCTATATAATAATAATGATACTTTTATTTAAAATTTATCTTTTCACTGCTCATTCAATCAAATAGATAGAAATATATTAGAGTAATAGAAAAAGAAGGTATCCTGAACTCAAAGTAAATTAACTTATTTAAATTATTTATAATAATTAAAGCACTGTTCGTTTTGAAATTTAAAATTTCATCACGATTTTGTTTTCAAAAATACATTTTAAAAGGTTAAGAAATAAACATGTGTTTAATTTTTTTTTCACCACATCTTCTAAATAATGTAACTCTAGTAGGTTATAAAAGGTTCTGAAATTTTGCAATAAAATATAATGATGAAGTGTGGTGTAGTAGGTTCCGAAGCTATAAACTATGCAAGTTTCATGTGAAAAACAGCTGGCTATTGATGGTAATGGTGATCTTTGCATTTATTTGTTGTTACTTTATTTTTCTTCCATGTCTCAATCTTATTCATTTGCATAATTGGACCCCATAAACAATCTCATAAACCTTCTTTTATTGGCTACCTTTTCTTGCTACATCACACGTAGTTGACAAAAGATAATCAGAATTCACAACATAGTTCCTGCCAACTTTCCCTCTTTGTAATAAGATATTCATTTAGATCACATCGATGCCATCGTGATCATCTAATATTAAAAAAATATAAAAAATTTGGTAATCTATAAACAAATAAGTTGATAACCAATCATGCACGTTAGGAAAAAGATAGAATTTGTTCTTTAACAACTATTGAATGAGAAACATAACATCAGTGGTCATCAAATGCAAATCAATTAAAATATTGATTGATTTATAAATACTTAAAATTCATATTGTTCTTATATAATCTTTCTTAAGATCTTTTGTTATTTGCTGATGTATGATATTTTAATTTTGAATAATTGCTAATATTTTTATACCTTTTGATTTTTTTTGTTTTATAAGCGGAAAATTACTGTAAAAGAGTCTCCTATATTAAGGTAAGTGTGTGAAAGTTAGAATAAAGTTATAAAATTGGATATAAAAAATATATCTTCTTTTGTAATCTGAAGATCTAATTTATAGAAGTCAAAAGTATTATAATATTGATGTGACTGAATGATCTTGTACAATCTTGAATAATTAATGTAAAAGTAATAAGACGTCTGAGTCTGCGGTAATAATGTTTTAATATTTTACTATTTTGTTATTAATATGAGGATGATTAATCTCGTTTCAAACCAAGAGAGTCTTGCTTTAGAATAAAAAAATTCATTTTAGACAGAAAATCTCTAAAGTAAGACATCCAATACATATATTATATTATATTACTATATTATGTTTAGTTAATTCTAGATCTATAATAAAGATAAGATTATTTTAGCTTAAATATTTAAATTTTAAATATGTAATTGCATTAAATTAAATATTTGAAGAAAAAACTCTTCAAGCATAATTATTTTTTATTATATGTCATCCAAATTTAAAAAAAATATTATTCTGTCCTTTTCTAGATTAGAAATATAAAATTACAATAGTATATTAAAGAGATGGCCTCATTAAGATTCTAACAAGATTTGGACTTGTTTTGTTTTTGTGCTCCCACTATTTTCATAGTGTTTGGTAAACATGGATTATACTTTTGTCTCTAACACGGCTTTATATATACAGTCAAGCATGTCCTGCATCTTAATTCTTCATTAACACGTCATGATTTCCGTCGCAATTATGGAATCAATTTTGTCATTCATAATAATAATATTTAATTTAAACATCATGATTGTCTCATATTTGTAATCTGTAACAAAATGGAGAGAAAAAAAATTATATGCTTTCGATTTTTTGGTGTAGTTAAATTGAATTTTTTATTTGATACTAAATTAATCTCCATTGAAATTAAATTAGTTCATTCTTATATGTATTTTTGTTGAGTTATATAATCATATATATTATGAAAATAAATGATACTATAAGTGATAGTAATAGAAAAAATATTATACATTAATATATATATATATATATATATATATATATATATACTTTTAAAATGAATATCTTAATTGATGTGTAATATATATATAAAAAAGAAATAATGTATGTTTATATGCATATTTTATAATTTTACCGACTGACTTGTAACTTATGCATACTATCACGATGTCAGATACATCCTATTGAAAGGTATCATAATAATAGTAAATTTTAAAATTATATCAAAACAAATATGCACCTAGTTAGTTTAAAAAAAAATTGAAAAATGGATACTAGACTAAATGATTATGTGATCGAGTAATCAAGAGTTTAATTTTCCTTTTAATTTAAATGCTCATTGATGTAATTAAGATATTGTTGGTTTGAAATTTACAAACTTTATTATTAATATGGGAAAAAATCCTATTGAATTAAGGAAAAAAATATGCATATAAAAAATTATTATTTTTTTATCTCGATTTCATGTTATACGGATAAGAAACATTATACATTATAAGATTATTTTTTGTAATAGTTATTAAAAAATCACATCTAAAACATTTCATATAATTGGTTGATGATATCAATTTTTTTATATCATCACGCTCTGAATATATTAGCATAACTACGACAAATTACATCTTTGCGTACAATCTTTAGAAGCAACTAAGTTTTAAGTTATATTCGTATATACTTAGATTCTGAAGGAATCGTGTTCACATTGAATAATACAATAAAACACATTTTTAACACTCTTTATTTTCAAGTAATTATAGAACATGGATTATGTATTATTATATTTTGTTATCTTGAGATTGAAGGCAACAAAAGGTTCCTTGGGGAATTTAAATGCAGTTGACTTGAGACAGGTAAAAATGAATTGATTTTATTGCTTTTATTTTTACAACTAATTGAATGAAAATAATTGATAATTTTGTTTTTTCTTTTTAGTCCAATCTCTAATTTTGGTTTAATTTTTAGTTCTATCTATATTTGTTGCATAAATTTTAATTAAACCATTTTTAAATTATCTTAAATGAGTACGTTGGGTCTAAGATTTAATTTAATTAAAGACTGCACAAAATTATGAATTTTTTGAAATAAGAAGACGAAACATTTTTAAAATATGAGAACAGTGTGAATTGAAAGAAACAAAGAAAAAAGAAAAAAAAAATTGTGTGAAAGAGTTGAAACGTGATAGACATAAACATGGACCATAACAGTGAGAAAGAATCATGAATTTGGGTTGGAATTTGATTGCAGGGGGAGACTGCAGAATATTCCTATACGCATGCGCAAATCTTTTTCCCACCCCATTCCTTTCAAATTTGTGTTCATACTTTTTTTTATTTATTTTTTATAATAATTTTTTATTTTTTTTTAATTAATTATTTATGGGTTCAAACTTTAGGACTCCTTAGTACGAGGGGTTGTGTTATTATATTTAACCTTTCAAATATCACTATTTAATAATGACTTCACTCAGAACAATGAATACATTCTACCTAATATATCTCACTTAAAAAATGATAATAAAAAATTACTATATAATTATCTTTACCAATAATTAAGTATATTGGACTAGTGTAAATATTTATTGAAAGGAAATATAATTGGAGTAGTTAAATAGGTAAATCATATTAATCAAAGTCACTAGCAGCAGGACGATCCGTTAAACTTTCACAAGGAAAAATATTAACAATATATTGTTCCAACCTATTTTTATGGCAAGGAAAATATCAATTCTTGGATATGGGCATTGTTCACTGTTATGATATTATTTTTTGGATAATAGTAGTTCGACTCCTGATGGAGAACAATTTTCTCCTCTTATCTTGATCTTAATAAATCTTTCTATGCAGAGATGTAATAATATGAATTTTAAGAATTTTCATTTATTGTGAAGAAAATAGTTGTACTAATTGTAATAATAAATATGTAATTAACATAGTTAACAATCAGTATAGTATACCATAACTTAACATGCTTAAAATCTACTTTCTAAAAATTATAACATGGAGATTATTAATAAATATAATATACACATATTATGTTAGGAGTTTTATATTATTTTATAAAATAAAATTAAAATATGTGTAAAAATAAAATATATGTTGTTTCAATTTATGGAGAAGTCTCAGTTAAATTCTTTACTTTTGAGTGTAACACAATAATATATAGTAGAATTTAAAAAAAAAATAACATACGAAAGAAAATAGTAAGCTAAAGAGTTTAAAATATAAAATTATAAAATTTAAAACTTTTATGTTGAGGAAAATATCATAATTTAGGCACTCATCAATCATTTCATGCATCACATTGTTATTTTTATTTCTATACCATAATATATTATATACATAAATTGACTCATATATCAAAACACTTGATTTGTGCATTGAATAGATCCCGAGATATTTATCTATTATATAACTCTAAAATGTGAATCTAGACAACTCTCAAATAATTTTTGACCAACTATATTTCAAGTTGCACATGTGAATCTAGACAACTCTCAAATAATTTTTGACCAACTATATTTCAAGTTGCAGTCACTCAATTTAGACCTCCTTGGACTCTCACTCTCACCACCTAGTAATATTCATTTATTTGATTCCTATTCACATCCTAATTGACCTAGAAATGAGTATTTTCTTTCTTGAAAGTAATATGTCTTGATATTGACCACCTCAATCAATATTTTAACAATATCATATCATATTCATTCATATATCTCTACTCATCCATTCACTTTTCAATCTCAATCTCAGACATCTCAAGAATTACAAAATCATCAATACTATTCAATCTCAATCATAAGTAAATTATTTTTATCAAATCCACAAATTTCAAAGAATAAACAATCAAAACAGAGAACATTTTTTTTAGCTTGAGTGAAAATCCCCCTTGCTTGAATGAAAACCTTCTTGCTTGAACAAAAATGAACCTGAGAGCATGTCCAAATTTTCACTTGATTCACTTGAACAGAAATATGCAGAAAACAATTTTTACAAATAAACTAACTACTGCATAAAACTAAATTTGTATGTCTTAATTTTTTTTATTACAGTTTTGTTAATTATTATTATTAATTTTTTGTTAATTGTTAAAGTAACAAACATAGTGCTAAATAATTAAAAAATTATTTGTTAATTATTATTATATAATGATTATTATTATTTTTTATTAATTATTAAACCTAACAATCATAATATCAAATAATTAAAAAATGATTGCAGACAATAAATGATTTTAATTAATGTCATTAATTGAAATCGTCAGCATGTCACTTTTTTATTTTGACCAGTTTGAAATTATACTTATCTAACTGGCAAAATTTGTCTATTTTGGTAAATAAATTTTTTTCTACCCATTTTCGGAATTAAAATTGAAAAGCACACCAAAATGAGAAAAATCCCATATTCAATCTTACCTATATCAAAATCAATCTATAGATATTATACTATTACATTTAAGTATTATTCCACTACTCAATCACATCAATTAATCACACAAATCCAATAGTCAAACTCATTAAGCCCTCAAGGACTGAAGGACCAATTCAGACCTGCAAGAAAAATTTAAACACTGTGATCAAAGATTTTATACATTCAACTCTTATATCTTCTAAAGAACTCTCAATTCTAAAGTTCAACAGAATTTTTTAACCTGCATCAGAGATCAAATATCAAACTATACCACTATGATCATAAACTAACATAGACCTATTATAATATACTATAGGTCACATGCATGCTTAACTGTTAGAGTAACTAAGAATACTAGAAAACTGACTAAAAAATAAGTAAAAATGAATTTATAATATTTAATTATCAGACATTATTACTTTATTCGATGTTATAAACCTAAAAATGACATCGCATTGTCAATATGATGACAGATAAGACCATAATTCTAAAAAAGTTAAAGAAAAAAAGAAAAATTTATAATAAAAGTAATAGTTTTATAAAAATAAAATTTAAATAAATAATTTTTTATTTATATTTTCTATTTATATATTTTTTTATTTTAACAATAAAATATATTAGATTAGTGGACATAATATAATTAACGTGAATTTAACGTAACGATTGTCTGAGTCTCAACTTAATAAATTTCTATACTTACAAATATGTCCATTAGTTACTGCGACCATCAAAGTATCTTGAATTTATCTATAGAAAAACTGTCCAACAAATATAAAAATGTAGATGCAATTGTTTTTAGTTTTTTTAAATGTTACATGAAAAGTAAAAAATCACATCATAACTTTATCCAAAAAAAATTCATCCAATGCAATAACGTGAAAGTTAGACAGTGAGATGGAACAAAATTTAGGTCATGGCGTGCGTTTGTTTATTATTATTTAAGTTTGATAACGACGATTTCATGTGCGTTAAGCTTACGCCATGTCTTACGTTAACCTAAAACTCCACTTTTTTTGGATTTTTATTTATTTTAACGTAAGATAACGTAAAAAAGCTGAATTCATTATAATAAGCATACATAAACCAAAGTATATGAGTATAAGTTTGAATAAAAATGAATCTCCTAAACTTAAGTTTCGTAAAAAAATGAGAGTTTATTATGATATGAGTTATGTTTGCACATTTTTCAAATACGTTGATCAAATGAAACGTGTTTAAATAATATTAAGTAAATGCGTTTATATTACTATTTAATAAATATTACCAAGCAAGAATAAATTTTAAAAAATAGTCCATATGCTGTTTTATATTCAAATATGGGATGAAGAGTTGGTGAAAAATAACTTTTGAAAGTGCTTAAAAAGTGCTTTTGAGAGTTAACCATACTTTTAAGAAGAATACTTTTGTATTTTTTAAGGTGGGATTTACAAAAGTTTCAATGATGATTTAAACATTTGATATAAGCTTTTGGGTTTTTTTAATCTGAAATTACTTTTAGAAAAGTTTGAACGATAATTTAAATTTACTATATAAAATTTACTTTAAACTTCTTCAACCCAGCATGTGGATTTCTCAAATGAGATTTAAAAAATTAAAAATCAATTTTTTAATATACTAAAATTAATTTATATGAACAAGAAGCCGAATATCTTTTAGTTAATTTTTTTAATTTTTTTATGTTTTTAAAAATATTTTATTTTACTTTTCTTCTAAAAATTCTTATGAAAATAATTCGTAAAAGATATATTAACTTTTTAATGTACATTAATCATTTTCATATATTGACTCAAGGATATACGAGCAAAAAGCCATATGTTAAACATGATGAAAAAGTGACGAAAATCAGATGAAAAAGTGACAAAAGTGTACATTAAAAATTCTTATAAAAAATAGTTCGTATAACATATATTAATTTTTTAATATGCATTGGAAACTAAAAAATATGTTGCAAGCTTTGATATAAGAGATGCGAGTTAAAACTCAAACGTTAAACATTATGAAAAAGTGACAGAGGTAAGATAAGAAATAAATCGTCATATATGTTAGAATTATTATTTTATTAAATAAAAAAATTCCATCTTTACTGTAAGTTTATATCCTTTTTTTGTTTAATAGTAACCATTCTATCTAATCATTAATATCTAAAAATTTTCCAACATCATATTTTTTTTTTTAAAGAATGCAATGAATAATATCGAAAATAATAGTTATTTTTTAAGGAAACAACTTTTTTAAAATCTGAAAAAATTAACCGATTTTTTTTATTGATTTTGAAAACCCAATATAAATAACAACATATTATTTCATCACTTCATCACTAAAATGTTAATTATAAATTTAATTATTTATCATATAATCGATTATATATATAAATATATAAATATATATATATATATATATATTTTAAAAAACAATAATATAAAATAATCAATTATTATTTAAAATAATCAATTACTTAATGATAATTGATTATATAGATTAATAGTAAATTAATATATTTTAAAATTCTTTTTTAAATATTTTTGAAAATCCTTTAAATAAATCAAGACTCTCTGATACGTAAACTTATTATAAGATAAATGTATGATTCACATACATTCGAACTTTACTTTAAAGTCATAAACATTTAATAATTTAATAATGTGTGTGTTTTATTCTCAAAACAATAAGATAAAATTTTAGTATTTAAGATTTTCGATCTTCAAAATCGTATATCAAGTTTTGATGGAAAACCTGAAAAAGAGTCATTCTACCTCCATTTATAAGAGTTGTTTATAGAGGTTAACTTTGCCTTGATGAATAATTTGTTGGTTATGACATGTTATATGTGAGTAATGTTAGTATTGATATCTTTTATAATTATTTATTATTATGCAACTATATTTATTTTGATACATTGGTTGATACTTGATATTGTAATGGGTATGGATATATGAATATTTTCGTGACATCAATCTAAGGAATTTAAATATGTTAAGTGTTCTATTTATATAGACAAATATTTGGTTGGTTGGTTATTTGTATTTGGCTGACCTTAAATGCAATCAAATGAAGGTTATATGAGGAACATAACACAATATTTTTTAAGTACATCCTCCTAAGAATCTCTAGACATCTTTATCTCCTATAACATGTGTTACACTAGTACGAGTAGGTGCAAAACATTTATCATTCTCCATATGTGTTGTTTTCTTGTGGGTGATCTATTATGTAGTTGGATGATTAGTGATTGCATTTTTCTGACCATTTAAGAAAAAACTAAATTGTCCATGGAACCTTATTGACAGAATTTTATCCGTCGATAAAATATCATTTATCGCTAATTACCGATAGATTTATCAACAAATTTAATTCTTCGCTAATTATGGATATTAATTTTTATAATAAAATTAATATTTGTCAATTTATCGACGGATACCGATGGGTAAATCCGTCTGTAATACCGACAGATTCAAAAAATCCATCGATAAATTTACATACAACCAATTTACTGACAGATTTTGTTTCCGTAAAAAATCTGTCAATAAATACGACAGATTTTGAGTGTTTCCGATAGATTTGTCTCGTTGGTAATTTTAAATTTTTTTGTAGTGGGTTAACGATCTCATTGAGAGTACAAATTTATCTACATGTATGGTTGGATACATGAAGTGTTTATATTAGTATCACATCCATATATCATCTAGATGAATGAAGTCGATTGAATTTATGTAGTATCTCCTTTTCCTCTTCAAAATTTAGACATTTGGGATGCACAATATAAATGAATAGTATGAACATGATCAAAATATATAACAAATCATGCTTTGTATATTTTTCAAGTCTATTAGCTCAATTCTTTTGTGATCTTTAATTTTAACATTTGTTATTGTTGTATAAAATGATGTCAAATTAGAATATGTAATTTTACATATATTACTTTTAATTGTTACTTTATCAATAGTGTAGATTTTCTTAATATGATTCAAAATGACATCAAATTCTTGTAGTATAAACAACTCTATTGTTGACTCATCTGATGAGATATTAGGCAATTAAGTATGGTCCACATGATGTGTATTGTATTTAGTGGTATACTACCAAGTTCATATCTAGTTGATTCACATGCACATGATATATACCATAAGTAGATCCAAGTATACAGTCACAATGTTGATTGTCAACCCGAAAATACTTGACCTGATTATACTCTTCGAAAACATGACTTGATGTATATTCTAAGACAAACTTATGCAGTCTTTTGTATAAGGTGACATTGAAGTAACGCCCCACAATATTAAGATTTTTATGAATGATGCTTTAATTTCACCATGTTATAGTATTATCACATTATTGCATCTTGACAATTACACAACTCTCATATATTATATTACTCTGAAGCAACCTTTTGAGGTTTCCTTTTGAGGTTTCAATGAGTAACTTCCACCCTAAAAATTAAATACATAAATTTTGGCTTACAAATGAATCATAACACAAACAAAATACACACTTAGTACTTGTATTTTCTATATACATCACTTTATACATTTATACATCCATGACAACTTTTTGTTGTTGTTGTTGTAATTACCTATACGTTCTTGACATTTAAATGATAGAGATAATGGTAAATAAACAATCTTTAAATATATCACAATGGAGAAAATCCATGACACCTCTCCGAGCATTTATTAACATTTTACCTTTTTCTTTAACATTTTTTTTTATGTGAAACTAACTTAGAAGCCTACAGGCTTTAAGAAAAAGATGATAATTTTATTTATTAAAACAAAATTAATATTAGTGATTGAAATTTTAGGGGGCATCTGCTCTTTGAAATAATCCTTTTAAGTCTTTTAAGGTCCAAACAAAATTATTTTCTCATTCAAATCCCAACAACATAAACAACATAAAGAAAGTCAATTATGTGATGTCATACCAATAATTCATGTAAAGGTAGCATTTATATGGTATTTTTGTAAGTATTATCCACCAATTAAATAATGTTAAATGTTCATTAATTTTATTGAACCTTGGTATATCCAAAAATTGTTTGTCACAACTCTTGAGGTATTATCAAGCTTATTTAAGTTAATATACATGTCATGTCCAAACCATCTTTACCTATTAGTTTTGCTTGTAGTATCTAGTAAGTAAATAATGTTAAATTTATCATTAAATTTCACGGAATATGGATGTCTAAAAAACATTTGTCACAACCCTTGATGTCTTATCAAACCTAAACCTTATTTCAGTGAATAGACATACAAGAAACATTTATCTATTAATTATGTATGTATTGTTCATCAACTATATAATTTAAACTTGTAATTTCATTTCACTAAATTTGGGTGTATCCAAAAGACGTTTGTCATGACTCTTGATATTTCATCAAACATATTTCAATGTATATGATTGTCACACTCAAACAACATTATTAATTGTTGTATTTGAGTTCATGATCTTCTTTTTGGTCTTCTATATTCATACATGGTACACTTATTAGTTATGACATTATCTTTTTTTCTCCTTCAAAGTTAATAAGATATCTTTTAATTTCATTAAACTTTTAGTCACGTCAACAAATATTGACTTATAATTAGTTCTTAATCTCTTAGATTTGAATGACCAACTAAGATATTTGTTAGCTTGTGATTATGATATACACAAAATAACTTCACAATCCCAATTTCATTAACTTTTTATATAATTTAAAACAACAATCATATTTTCTTATTCTAATTAATATAAGATGTAAATTGTATATCTTCCTTTCTTGCTGACCATTTGTTATATCTAACCTATACAAATACAATGTGACATATAAATATAAATATATATATATATATATATAAATATATATATATATATATATATTAGTCAAATTTTGAGTAAAAGTAATAAAATA
>Ga0209489_100314_pt1 | contig 85395 bp, 36 predicted proteins | sample SiratrowhiteBW_FD_187527 | JGI IMG/M metagenome (GOLD analysis project Ga0209489, IMG submission 187527) | Root nodule microbial communities of legume samples collected from California, USA - Siratro white BW (SPAdes) (version 2) | ecosystem: Host-associated > Plants > Roots > Nodule | place...
AAAAAAAAAAAAAATTTTTTTTTTTTTTTTCACTTCTAGAGAGTCAATACCACTTTACGCAATTTCTCATTGCGCGTTTTCAATCATCATCATCGTGTTTGAAGAAATGGTGCGATATCCATTTTTGGTTGCCAATCCAAAAAAAATCAATCACCCAATAAAGAAAAATGTAGAATTTCGATGATTCAAAGAAAAGGGTATGGGAATATTATAATCGCCGTTCACGTTTTTACATGTTTGTCTTGTTATTGAGATTAGAAGAGTGTTTAGAAAGTATGTTTGTTGAAGGAGATTAAGAGACATAGTTATCCTATTGCATGCGTTGAAACGCATGTAAAGAGGGAATTAAATAGACATTAAAAAGTTTTGAAATTTGTTTATCGGAAAGGAAAGATGAGTGGATGATGATGATGATGATGGATGGGCATGGGTGAGATGCATGAATGAGAAGAAGATGGTATGGGATGGGCATGGGAAGCAAATCTTAAAAGGGAATCAAAAGAAATTGGCCTCTCTTTGCCACCACTCTCCCCCACCTGCCCAAGATATGGTAAGCGCCACATGATTTCACACCCAGGGGAAAATAAAAGGCACCATTGCTGACCTCACCTGTATCTCTTCAAGGGATTTTTGTGGCCCCACCAACACACCTTTCTCTCTCTCCTCCTCTTTCCTCTTTTGCCTTCTTCCTACTTTCTACTTTCACCTCCATTTTCTCTCTCTCTCTCTCACTCACTCTCCCTTCTATAATACATATATATAAATAAACCTCACTCCACCCCTGTCTCAACCCTCAACAACCCAAAAATATTCACTAAGATTTATTTCTTTTTTTTATTCCTTCATTGTTTCTTCCTACTCTTTATCTTATAATTTCCCATTGCTTCCCCGGTAATTCAAGATCAACTTGGAAAATTTGCAAGATTTGGGATGAAATCTGGTCGGATCTTGCTTTGTGGGATGTGGATTTTGGTGGGTCTTATTTCAATACAAAGCTCTTTCTCTCCATCTCCATCCCCATCTTCTTCCCTTCTCATCTTCCTCCCATAACACCAACCAAAAACCACCACTCCTTTCTTGCTTCTTCCTTTCTTCCTCACTTCACCATCTTCAGTCCCTTTCCACAAATGGGGATGGCTGCGGAGTCACAGTTTCATGTCTTGGCTGTGGATGACAGCATCATCGATAGGAAACTCATTGAGAGGCTCCTCAGAACCTCTTCCTACCAAGGTGCTTTCTTTAGGCCAACATCTTTGGAAAAATTGAATTTTGTTTGGCTCTTGTTTACCATGTTGTCTGATAAGAAGGACCCTTTTATTTTCAATGGCAGTTACTACAGTTGATTCTGGTAGCAAGGCTTTGGAGTTTCTGGGGTTGCGTGAGAATGATAAGACCAACCCAAATACGCCATCTGTTTCGCCCAACAACAATCATCAGGTATTTTTTTTTTTTTTGTTAGAATGCATAAAGGTGTTGCAATTTAAATTCAATCAAGTTGAATTTTTTTAGCCATGGATCAGTCTCTTTTTGCGGGGTTCTGAGATTGTTTTGGAATTTTGTGTCTTTGTAGGAGGTGGAGGTGAATCTTGTTATAACAGATTACTGTATGCCTGGCATGACAGGCTATGACTTGCTTAAGAAAATCAAGGTATGCTTGGTTTCTATTCCTGTCTCATCTCTCTTTTAACCATTATATTCCCCACTTTTCTTCTCAGTTTTTGTGGCCAAGATTGTTTTTCCTTTATGCATAGAGGACTTTCCATTTTGAAAGTGTGCATTCATTCCGATTTGATGTTGTTGGTTAAAGTTGTCAAGTTGAACTAGTTTCATTTCACCACCACAAAAAAGAAAATAATCAAGTATAATAATAATAATCTCTTGGAATAATTCTGCAATCTGCTTTTTAGTTTTCCACCCAAAACAAATCAGGTTCAATATCTGATCGAAAGATTTTTCTTTTCGTAAAGGCTCCTGCTTTAGTAGCTGTATTTGATTTTAGTGAAAAATCGTTTGAGAAGAATCTATGAAAACTATGTGCTCACTTCACTTATTCCACCTGGAACCAACAGGGTCTAAAACTTATATGGGATTCTCTCTGATATTTCAGGAATCTTCATCTTTGAGAAACATACCGGTGGTGATTATGTCATCTGAGAATGTGCCTTCAAGGATTAGCAGGTGAGAAGAAGAAATATTGCATCACTTTTTTCTTTTTTCTTTTTTTTTTCCTATGAACATGTTTTTGAAGTGAAATTCTTATGATTATCTGCAACTGACAACTACAGATGCTTGGAGGAAGGAGCAGAAGAATTTTTCTTGAAGCCTGTGAGGCTGTCAGATTTGAACAAGCTTAAACCCCACATGAAGAAGACCAAGTTGAAAGACGAAAAGCAAGGAACAGCAGAAAAGATTGAAAACTCAGAAGTTCTACAGCAACAAGCACCAAAAGAGCAAGGTCCTGAGGCAGAGTCAGAGTCACATCCACAACCAACTATAGAACAACAGCAACAATCACTACAACAAGCCAACAATAACAAGAGGAAGACCATGGAACAGGGGCTTTCACCTGAGACTGACAGAACAAGACCAAGATACAGTGGCATAGCCACTGTGGTATGATCAAAAAATTACTGCCAAATAGTTTTCTTCAATTTCAAAATGTAATTCCCATATAACTTTTTTTTTCTTTTTTAAAAAATTAACTTCACTGTTGGTTAATATAGGCTCTATAGGACCTTAGTAGAGTTGTTTTCCTGTACACATATTCCTGGAAATATTTCCTTCCAATTTTGCTTATGAAAATGAAAAAAAAAATATTTATTGAATTGAGTAAGAAATCGGATACCAAATTTAAAGTCTTCTGCATGAATTATGATTACTTCCGTGATACCAACCAACACACTTGAATTATTCTTTGATTCTTTGATTGAAACCTGTTAACAAGCCCACAAAGACAACTGATTCTGATAAAGCAAAATACAAATTATGAACAGAACAAGTTTTCTTTGTGGTACAAATGGTATCAATGAAAAGGGGGTAGTTAATTATTTAAACATTGTTTTTATTGTTACTTAATTCTCATTTCTTATTCTCTTATTTACCTGTCTAACGGGTTAAAAATATTATTTTCCAAGTATGTACTAAATTTTGTCTTTTGAAAAATATTTCTTCCTAATCACTCCTTTCGAACAACTGCGTAACAACAGTTTTTAATAATAAAATATTATAATTAAATATAAAAATAAATGTGAATATATTTTTAAAAAATAAATAATAATAATAATAATATATTTGATTGTATATTAAACATATAAAATAATAGAGAATCAAAATATTATAATTCGTTCGTCTTTCGTATTAAGTATAAACCTGCTTCAGAAATTGGTGGTAATATAATTTTGGGTGTATTTATTTAAACAAAGAACTTAAAAATGTTTATTTAATGAGTTAATTAAACAATTATCTTAATAGATCTTTCCAAAAATATGTAAAATATATTAAAAAGAGTTACATTATTTCCGTATATACAGAATTATATACGGATTTACATATAAATTTATAAAATTAATAATCAAACAGATAATTGTATTTCAGGTTATAAGTACCTATATTTTAATGCGGAAATACATTTTAGTTTAACTCTGTGTTTATAAGTCATGCATAAATTTTAAGTCAATAATAAAATAAATGAATGATAATATTTTAAAATTGGTTTTGTTATTATTTGACTATTTATGTTATTGTGAATATTATTATTAAGATTTTTGGACATGATTTTTGTATGTAAATTTTAATATTGAACTTGTTAATGAAAAGATAATCATATTTTTTCTAAATATAATTCCACTTTATTTGAGATTCTTTGTTTTAAAATAGTCACTTAGTAGTGAACTTTTTATTTATATTTTTCATGTTTGCTCGGTACTTTTATCTACTCTCTTTTTACTATTTATAACCTAATTATTTCTAATAATGTATATTTTTTTCTATAATTTCCTATTCTTTAAAATATTTATACTCTTACTTTATCATTTAATTATTTAATTTTACTTTTACTTTTCTTTTCTTATGTCAAATATAGTAAATAAATTTAAGTTCAATTTTATTTAATTTTGAATTTGAAATGTTCATACAGTATTTACCAAGGAATTGTTAATTTAAAAGAATGGGTGGAAAAATAAAGAGCGAGTTTTTAACATTCAAATTTGTGATTGTTCTAAATAATTGTAATTGCATATAAATCACGTTTAAATTGTGATGTTCTAAATAATTTTTATTTTTTTTTACATTCAAATTTTGAATCTCAAATCAAATACAATTGTTTTTTAACATTTTCTTCTATTGTTTTAAGGTTACTTATATCTCTTTCTTATTTTTCATCTCTTATTTACTAAACTGAGGGAAAATTGATATTATTTTATACTTTATTTACCAAACAGAAAATTATTACCATTCTCTTTCTCTTTAAGGTTAAGTTGTTTTCAAGTTAGAGGAAATCTAATTTTAAGATGATTTGGATATTAATTAAATATTTATTAATAAGTTTTTATGTGAAAACTTATATTATAAATTAAATCATCCAATTAATTATAATGATTTGAAAGTTTTATTTTAATAAAATATAATTAAAATTATTATTTAAATAGACTAGAAGAAACTTAAAAGAGTTATAAAGTAATTTTATAAAATCAGAAAGATTTTGTGCATTAAAAAAAGGCTTTCTCATGGATCAAATAGATACACCATGTTCTACCAGTTCTTATAATTTATTTATTTATTTTCCATTTAATTAATGGTTGAAAAAATTACGAGTTTTAATTTATTTTTTTCTATTTAAATAATATTTTTTCTATTGCTTTTAAAAAACTAATACTTTAGTATGTTTTCCTCTCTACAATTAAAATTCATAATAAATGTATTTTAAATGCATAAATTATATATTAAATTTATAACTAATAGTTTGAATAATAATACAATACTTTTAGTTGCATGTACAATTCTAATATTTAAAATAGTTTTACATTGCTGATAATGTAATATCATGTGTTTAGGTGATAATATAAGTGAGTGAAGTTAATTAACAAGAGGAATCTTAACATTTTGAAACTTTAATTTATTTAATTATAAAATTATAAGTTTAGTGTAGTGTATATATTTTATATGAGTTAAACATGTTTTTCTTTGACATTTTGAACTTTAAATATAATATGAAAAACTTATATAAAATAGATGGTTGAGTTTAATGTTAAGGAGTTGTCACAAAACTTTATCTTTTTTCTTATTTTTTTCATTCTCTTTTTTATATTTTAAGATGATAAATAAATAAGTCAGAAGTTTGCTTTAATGTTGTGATCAATTAATCTCATCATTTTGAGTTTTGCTTAGTTTTTCATATTTCAAGATAATAAATAGATAAATCAATATCTTCATCTTAAATGTTATGGTGACTCAGTTGAGTTTTCATTTTGAATTTGTTTACTTCTTTTATGTTTTCACATTTCAAGACAATAAATAAATAAATCAAAGTCTCCATTGAATATTGTGATGAATCAAAATATCTTTATTGAATATTGTCTTATTTCTTTTATATTTTTCACATTTCAATACAATAAATAGATAAATCAGAGTCTCTATCTTGAGAATTGTAATGAATCAGATTCTTCATTTTAAGTGTTGTTTTAGGTAAGTTCATCTTTCATCTACTCTATTAAATCTCTATTATTTCCTTCACATAGTTTTATATGTTTAGTAAGGGATAAATCAAAGTCTCCATCTTAACTGTTGTCTTATTTACTATTCCATCTCCTCTATTCAATTTTCAATGAAATTTTATGTTTTCCATATTTCAAGATAATAAGAGAGAAATCAAAGTCTCTATCTTAGGTGTTGACTTAAATGAAGTTAATCTTTTTATTTTCTCTATTCAATTTTCATATTTATCTTTACTAAACTAAACATGCATGTTGACTTTTAAGTGATCAAGAGTCTTTGTGATATTTGACTTCACTTGTTTCTCAATTTCTAATTTCCTTAGTTTTTAACTTGTATGTTTGCCATTTTTTATTAATAAAAGTTTAAACAATTGAGATTGAAAGAACTATATTCATTTTTACATGCACTTAAATAAAAATTTGAAGATTTTGAAGTAATTTGATTTTGTGGTTGTTTTTTAACTATTAGTTAACAAGAGGATGTTGTTCATTGAATAGTTATGGTATGTTTGAAAACCATCAATCTATAGTTGATACTGTATAGAATTATAGATTAAGTAAATAATTAGGTTTTAGGTTACAAATACCCAGGTTTTGATGACGAAATATATATTTTAGTTTAATCATATGTTTGTAAATTATGCATAAATTTTAAGTCAATGATATAAAAGATGAATGATGATATCTTAGAATTGATTTTGGTATTATTTGATTATTTATGTCATTGCATACTTTAGTTGGATTTTTGACATGGTTTTGAATTACAAATTTTAATCTTGAACTTGTCAGATTAAACTATAATTGATTCATAGAAAATGAAATACATTAGATAATTTAATTAATATCTTCTAATTATGTTAGACATAAATAAATTGATACAAATAATGTCACTTTTTAATCAATTTGCTTAAAGATAGGTAATGAAAAATAACCATACTTTGCTTACATATAATATAAATATTAAATCATAAAATATATAAATGAAATATTTAAGCTTTTATTAATAATCTAACTCATAAAATAAGTATATCATATAATGAAAAATCGATAAAGAAAAAAGGCACTAAAAATCAACTGTGAGACAATTATAAATATGTACTAAAATATATCATAAATGTTAAACTTATCTATTTGAAGTTAATATTATCATATAAAATTCAGTTATCCAATATTAAAAGTGAGATTATCTGTTTTATTTTTTAATAACTTTAATAGCTAATGAATATGTTTAATATAAATGTATATAATGTTAAAAAAATTAGCTATTTCTATTAATTTAACTTTTTGTGTGTGATAATGGATTTTCATGTTTTGACCCTACAAATGAGAATAAGTGATGGAATCTAAATTGTTTGAAGATGCAACAATCCTAAGTTTTTTAATTTACGTGATTGTACCGTTAACTGTTAGGCATTTTTTTTTTTTTCATAGATCTTAAATGTCATTATCTAATATCTAACTAAGAAAAGAATGTTGTGGTCAATAGGCTAAGACCATTCTACCATTATTTGTCTAAAAAGACAAGACTTCATATTTATTTTTTAACACAGCATAATTTTACTCTTCAAAGATGTGCCATAAGAAAACAAACACAACGGACAATTTTTAAACTTTATATTAAGTATATATTGAATTATTATTTTTATTCTAAAATATTATCAAACTGGGAAATGTCTACTATAGATAAAAGTATTATTTTTCCTTCCTATATTTTAATACTGGACTTAACCTTAATTTTAAAAGAAGATGTTTGGTTAAAGAAACCGGAACCATTAAAAGAAATTAATTACCTTCTCATATTTATTATTTTTCAAAATTTGTTATTAAAATTATTAATTGTCTATATACATTAATTATGATTTTTGTTATGTATAAATTAAAATTATTAATTTCTTATTCTCTAAAACACTTTTGTTTTATCATTTTCTTTCAAATATTAGTAAATAAATTTAAGTTCAATTTTATTTAATTTTAGATTTTCAATGTTGACACACTATTTACCAAAGATATTTTTAATTAAAAATAAATAGAGGAAAAAAATAAAAAGCACGTCTTGAACAAAGATTATACAGCACAGAGATTATACAGAATTAATGTTTGGTTTCAAGTGATATTTTTAATATGAATTTATAATTCCCGATTTAAAATGTTGTTCTAAATAAATGATAATTTTTTTACATTTAAAATTTTAAATATTACTCACCACTTTCTTCATTTATTTACTAATTTATTATTCTTTAATTTTTCCTTTTTTTTTGTTCTCACTAAATCTTATCTTCTTCTTTTTCAATTTTATGTTTTTTATATTTTAAGATAAAAAATAATAAATCAAAGTCTTCATCTTGGATATTGTCATAACTTAGAATCTCTATTCTAAATTTTCTCTTATTTTATCTATGTTTTTCACACTTCAAAACAATAGATAGATAAATCAGAGTCTTCTTCTTCTTAAGTGTCACGAACTTATGGTGACTCACTCAGAATCTTCATTTTAAATTTGTCATAGTCTTTTAATATTTTCAGGGCAATAAATTGATAAATCAAAGTCTCCATCTTGGGTATTGTAATAACAATCTCCATTTTGAATTTTGTCTGATTTCATTTATGTTTTTCACACTTCAAGACAATAGATAGATAAATCAGAGTCTTCTTCTTAAGTGTCATGAACTTATGGTGACTCACTCAGAGACTTCATTTTTTGAATTTGTCATAGTCTTTTAACATTTCTAAGACAATAAATTGATAAATCAGAGCCTCCATCTTGAGTATTGTAATAACTCAAAGTCCCCATTTTGAATTTTGTCTAATTTCATTTATGTTTTTCACACTTCAAGGCAATAGATAGATAAATCAGAGTCTTCCTCTTAAGTTTCACTAACTTATGGTGACTCACTCAAAGACTTCATTTTAAATTTGTCATAATATTTCAACATTTCAAGACAATAAATTAATAAATCAAAGTTTCTATCTTGGGTATTGTAATAACTCAGTCCCCATTTTGAATTTTGTCTTATTTCATTTATGTTCCTCACACTTCAAGGCAATAGATAGATAAATCAGAGTCTTCTTCTTACATGTCACGAACTTATGGTGACTCACTCAGAGACTTCATTTTGAATTTGTCATAGTCTTTTAACATTTCAAGACAATAAATTGATAAATCAGAGTTTCCATCTTGGGTATTGTAATAACTCAGAGTCCCCATTTTGAATTTTGTCTTATTTCATTTATGTTTTTCACACTTCAAGATAATAGATAGATAAATCAGAGTTTTCTTCTTAAGTATCAAGAACTTAAGATAACTCACTCAAAGTCTTTATTTTGAATTTGTCTTAGTTTTCTAACATTTAAAGACAATAAATTGATAAATCAATGTTACTATCTTTAGAGTTGTGATAAATCAAAGTTTCAATCTTTCAATCTTAAGTGTTTTGAAGAATCAGAATATTTGGTAAGTTTATTTTTCATCTTTTCTATTCAATCTTCATCTTTCTCTGCATAAAACTATATGAAACTAAAGTGTTACTGAATTATCTCTTTATCTTTATGAAACTAGACATGCATGTTGAATTTGAAGTGATCAAAGAGAGTTTTGAATATTTTTGACTTCACTTCCTTCTCAATTTCAAATTTTCTTAGTTTTTAATTTGCATATTTGTGATTTTTTATTAATAACTTATGAAAGGTTGAACATTCATTATTATATATACTGGAATGAAAGTTTTGGAGATTTTGAAGTTATTTAATTTTGTTGGTGTTCTTGAACTCTTAGTTAACAATAAGATGTTGATGTTGTTGACTGATGAATTGTTATATGTTTAAAAATCATCAAACTGTGGTTGTGACTGTATAAAATTATAAATTGAATAAATAATTGAATATTAGCTTACAAATGTTATGTTTATATGAGGAAACATATTTTAGTTTAATTTTGTATTTACGAGTTTAAATAATGTGAAATGAATGATGATATTTTAAAATTAATTTTGATATTATTTGATTATTTATGTCGTTGTATATATTAGTTAGATTTTTAGACATGGTTTTAGAATATAGATTTTCTTAAACTTATGAAAATAAAATGTGACTGATTTATGTAAAATGAAATACACTATATAATCTAATTAATATGTTTTAAATGTATTGATGATCTATACGTATATATCATTCAAAACATAGATCGATTGATACAAATAATTTTAAATGGGAATTTGTTTGTTCAAAGATAGTTAATAAAAATATAATTATATTTCACTTAAATATAATGTAAATATTGAATCATAAAATATGTGAATAAAATATTTAAACCTCTATTTATAATCTAAATCATAAACATGAATAATGATAAAAAAATTAATAAAAACTACTAAAAAATTTAAACTATAATTAAAATAAAACATTCAGACAATTCAATAGTTATGTATATACTAAAATATGTAATAAATGTTAAACTTATATATTTTATTTTATATTTTCTAAAAGTCGAATTGTTTAACTGAATTTATTTTATTTATAATTAGACTAAATTTAACTTTAAAAAAATAATGGGAATAAAAATGTGATTAAAGGTTGAAGTAACCCACTAAACTCGACTACTTAAATGAGAGAGAGAGAAATAGACGAACTCGATCCTATTATATACATACAAATATATAATTATTTTGTATAAATGCTCTTTTTATTGATCACAATTCCCAGAATCACAGGTATAGATAATTCCTTACTCTATTTAACATTTTTTTTGTCATATTTAGAAACTTTTAAGCCATTTATTTTAATTTGAACTCATTTTTTATTTAAATAAAAGCGCTTTAAACTATTTAAATAAAATGCATTTCTCATTTATTTTATTGTATTTTTTTGGTTTTCATTTTGGAAGTAATAAAGAAAGAGAACTAAACTTCTAGTGATAAAAAACACAGCCCAAAAACCCTTTATTAAAAGTCTTGGGCTTTTCAATATTACCTATCTGGTCCATATATAATTAATTAATTAAAAAACAATTATATTCTCATATTTATTATTTTTCAAATTTTGTTATTAAAATTATTAAGTCTATATACATTAATTATAATTTTTGTTATGCATAAATTATTTTTTTTTTATAATTAATTTCTTATTAACTAAAACACTTTTACTTTATCATTTAATCATTTTTTTTTATTTTTTTTTCAAATATTAGTAAATAAATTTTAGTTTAATTTTATTTCATTTTAAATTTTCAGTGTTGATACACTATTTACCAAAGATATTGTTAATTTAAAAAAATGGAGGAAAATTTGGAAAGAACGTCTTGCACAAAGATTATACGAAATTCATGTTTGGTTTCAAGTGATATTTTTAATAAGAATTTATAATTCACGATTTAAATTGTAATTGTTTTAAATAAATGTTAATTTTTTTACATTTAAAATTTTAGAAATTACTCACCACTTTCTTCATTTATTTACTTATTTATTATTTTACATTTTTCTCACCTCATCAAATTTTATTTTTTACCTCATTTTTTTTTATATTTTAATATAATAAATGAATAAATCAAAATCTTGGTATTGGGTATTGTGATAACTCAGAGTCTCCATTCTGAATTTTGTCTTACTTTATTTATATTTTTCACACTTTAAGGCAGGAGATAGATAAGTCATAGTCTTTTTCTTAAGTGTCATGAACTTGTGATGACTCACTCAGAGCCTTTATTTTGAATTTGTCTTAGTTCTTTTAACATTTCAAGGCAATAAATTGGTCAATCATAGTCTCCATTTTAAGAGGTGCAATAGATCAAAGTTTCAATTTTGAGTATTTTGAAGAATCAAGCTTCATCTTGGGTGCAATGGATCAAAGTTTCAATCTTAAGTATTTTGAAGAATCAGGATCTTTAGTAAGTTTATTCTTCATCTCCTCTGTTGAGTCTTCATCTTTCTCTTCAATCTTCATATTTCTCTTAAATGTTGATATTTCTTTTTATAAAACCATATGTTTTTCACATTTCAAGATAATTAAGAATAATCAAAATCTCAAATAAGTTAATTTTTCTTTTTCTTTATTCACTTCTCATTTTTATCTTTGTGGAACTAGATATGTAGATATGTATGTTGATGTTAAAGTGATCAAAAAGTTTTTTTTTTTTTAAATCTTAGTTTTAATTTACATATTTATGATTTTTTATTAATAGCTTATGAAAGGTTGAACAAGAACCATTTCATTATTACACGTAATTGAATGAAAATTTAGAAATTTATAAATAATTTGATTTTATTGATCTTCTTTAACTAACTCTTAGTTAATAATAGGATGTGGTTGACTGATCAGTTGTTATATGTTTGAAAATCATCAAACTACAATTGTAACTGTATAAAATTATAAATTGGATAAATAATTAATAATTAGGTATTAGGCAGTAAATGTTTGGATTTTGATGAGGAAACATACTTTAGTTTTAACTCTCTGTTTATGTATAAATTTTAAGTAACTAATAGGAAGGATGAATGATGATGTTTTAAAATTAATTTTAGTATTATTTGATTATTTATGTGATTGTATATATTAGTTAGATTTTTAGATATGGTTTTGGAATATAAATTTTAATCTTAAACTTATTAAAAGAAAACTGTCAAACTGATCTATTTTATTTTATATTTTCTAAAAGTCGAATAGTTTAACTGAATTTCTTTTATTTATAATTAGACTCAATTTAACTTAAAAAAATAATGGGAATAAAATGTGATTAAAGGTTGAAGTAACCTACTAAACCTGACTACTTAAATGAGCGAGAGAGAAACAACTCGATCCTATTATATACATACAAATATATAATTATTTTGTATAAATGCTCTTTTTATTGATCACAATTCACAGAGTCGATGGTATACTTTTGATAATTCCTTACTTTATTTAACTTTCTTTTATATAATTATAATAGATAAAAAAAAAAAAATACACAGCCCAAAAGAGCCCTTAAAAGTCTTGGGCCTTTCTTTTCAATATTACCTATCTGGTCCATGTATAAAAAATAGTGAAGAAAGAGATATTTTTTATATTTATCTAAAATTTCTCTACTTGAAATTAACTGAGTTTTTGTGACTTGTAAATCTCTCTAAATTTTCAATAAAAGTTTAATTTTGGTCTTCTTTTGTTTGTGTTGTTTTTCCTTATTTTGTGCAACACTTTATCACCATCACACAATTTATTTCATCCAGCGTGTTTAAGGATAAAAAATTTAAATTTTTGTTTTTACTAAAACTTAACATATATTTATACCCTTAACTGTTAGGCATTTTTTTAATTTAAGTGATTGCACCCTTAACTGTTAGGCATTTTTCTTTTCCAAGATCTTAAATGTCATTATCTAATATCTAACCAAGAAAAGAATGTTGTGGTCAAATGCGTTGTTGGTTCTATTACCATTATTTGTCTAAAAAGACAACACTTCATATTTATTTTTTAACACAGTATAAGATGTGAAAACAAACACAACGGACAATTTTTAAACATTATTTTCAGTATATATTGAATTATTATTTTTATTTTAAAATATCAAACTGGGAAATATCTACTTTAGATAAAGGTATTATTTTTTCGTTCCTGTACTTTATGGACTTAACCTTAATTTTAAAAGAAGATGTTTAGTTAAAGAAACCGGAACCATTAAAGAAAATTAATTATATTCGCATATTTATTATTTTCAAAATTTGTTATTAAAATTATTTATTGTCTATATACATTAATTATAATTTTGTTATGTATAAATTAAAATTATTAATTTCTTATTCTCTAAAACACTTTTACTTTATCATTTAATCATTTTTTTTCATTTTTTCTTTCAAATATTAGTAAATAAATTTAAGTTTAATTTTATTTAATTTTATTTAATTTTAAATTTTGAATGTTGATACACTATTTACCAAAGATATTGTTAATTTAAAAAAAATGGAGGAAAAAATGAAAAGCCCCTCTTCGACAGATTATACAGAATTCATGTTTGGTTTCAAGTAATATTTTTAATACGAATTTATAATTCACGATTTAAATAATCGTAATTATTCTAAATAAATGTTAACTTTTTTACATTTAAAACTGTAAACATTACTCACCGCTTTCTTCATTTATTATCTTTAATTTCACATTTTTTTCCTCACCAAATTTTATCTTTTTTCTTATTTTTTTTATGTTTTTTAACATTTTAAGATAATAAATGAATAAATTAAAGCCTTTCATATTGGATACTGTGATAATTCAGAGTCTTTATTTTGAATCTTGTCTTATGTCATTTATGTTTTTCACATTTCAATGTAATAAATAAACAAGTCAGACTTTTCTTCTTATGTGTCATGAATTTACAATGACTCATCCAAAGTCTTTATTTTCAACCTGTCTTAGTTTTTTTAGCATTTTGAGGTAATAAATTGATAAATAAGAGTCTATATTTTGAAGGGTGTGATGAATCAAAATTTTAATCTTGAGTGTTTTGAAGAACCACAAATTTTGGTAAGTTCATTTTTCATCTCCTCTATTCAATCTTCATTTTTCTCTTCAATTTTCATCTTTCTTTTTGATAAAACTATATATTTTTCACATTTCAAGATAATAAGGAATAATCAAAATCTTTATCTTAATATTATCTCAACTAAGTTATCTTTTCATCTTTTTTATTTAGTTCTCATATTTATCTTTATGAACTTGACATGCATGTTGAGGTTGAAGTGATGATCAAAGAGTCTTTTAAATATTTTTGACTTCATTTTTTTTAGTTTTCAATTTGTATGTTTCTTATTTTTTTAGAAGAACTGTATTCATTATTACATTAGTTGAATGAAAATCCAGAGATTTTGAAGTAATTTGATTTTATTGGTGTTCTTGAACTCTTACTTAATAATAGGATGTGGTTGACTGATCAGTTGTTATATGTTTGAAAATCATCAAACTACAATTGTAACTGTATAGAATTATAAATTGGATAAATAATTAATAATTAGGTATTAGGCTGTAAATGTTTGGATTTTGATGAGGAAACATACTTTAGTTTTAACTCTCTGTGTATGTATAAATTTTAAGTAACTAATAGGAAGGATGAATGATGATGTTTTAAAATTATTTTTAGTATTATTTGATTATTTATGTGATTGTATATATTAGTTAGATTTTTAGATATGGTTTTGGAATATAAATTTTAATCTTAAACTTATTAAAAGAAAACTGTCAAACTTATCTGTTTTATTTTATATTTTCTAAAAGTCGAATAGTTTAACTGAATTTCTTTTTATTTATAATTAGACTAAATTTAACTTTAAAAAATAATGGGAATGAAAATGTGATTAAAGGTTGAAGTAACCTACTAAACTTGACTACCTAAATGAGCGAGAGAGAAACGAACTCGATCCTATTATGTACCTACAAATATATAATTATTTTGTATAAATGCTATTTTTAATGATCACAATTCACAGAATCACAGGTATACTTTTGATAATTCCCTACTTTGTTTAACTTTCTTTTATCATATATATATATATATATATATATATATATATATATATTTATATTAATTTATTTATTTATATAAGTTATAATAGATAAAAAACACAGCCCAAAAGACTCTTTAAAGGTCTTGGGCCTTTCTTTTCAATATTACCTATCTGGTCCATAAAAAATAGCGAAGAAAGAGATATTTAGGATGGTAGTTCAAGTCAAATCACATTTACAGTGCTTACCGTGTTCTTTTATCATTTTTCTCATTTTAGTTATTTTCTATTTGTTATGTTTATCTAAAATTCTCTACTTAAAATTAAGTGAGTTTTTGTGACTTGTAAATCTCTAAATTTTCAATAAAAGTTTAATTTTGGTCTTTTTTTTCTTTTGTATTTTCTTATTTTATGCAACACTTTATCACCATCACACAATTTTATTTCATCGTGCTTAAGATAAAAAATTTAAATTTTCTTTTTACAAAAACTTAACATATATTTATTATAACATATTTTAGAACAAAGTAGATGTCAATTAATCTCACAATACATCACGTTAGAGACACGTATCTTATCCCACAATTTTCGTAGTTTTTTTTTTAAATAATTTCAATAGCTTCGTGAAAACATGTTTATCCCATCTAGCACATTCGAGGCGCTCTCATTTTTATCTCTTAATCAAATCCCTCTAAATTTGTTTTTTTTACTAATAAGTAATAATTTTTTTCTTATAGTTTTCTTTTGTATTTCCTTCTTTCATATTTTTTATTTTTAGGGAAAGACGATAATGAACAAGTGGGCCAAAGCGGCGAATGATTAGAACCAGGGATTTGTTTGGAAGGGAGGGGCATAAGCGTAAATTGAAAATCCAAATACGTTAGAAGGACGTGGTGGAATATATGCGTGCACCACTGTAACAAGTGTTTGTAGCGTAAAATTAATCCACGCACACCCAATTCTCTCTTCGTTAACACCTCGCTCTCTCTCTCTCTTTCTCTCTCTCTCCTCGTCACTTTTTCTCCATTGAAGGTCAACTTCAAATCCCTAATCTCTCTCAATTACAACTGCAACTACTTTTCCCTCCAATTTCGCTTCACCACACATGCACCGATTAATCGATTTTCGTCTTTTCTCGCGTTTCTGGATTTTCATCACAGGGTTCCTCATCCTCCAGCTTCCTTCCTTCTCCCGTTTCTGTCTTTCCTTTCATTGATCCCGCCTTTACCACTGCACCTTCCACTTTTTTTTCTATCTTTTTATTTCTCTTTTAGCTTGTTTGTGTCGTTTCGTTAGAGAATTTGGAATATTCGGTTTTCGCATGTCCCTTGTATACTGTTCTTGCGTTTTCCTTTTCAAATTATTGTGGTTCTGCGGGTGAAGTTGTGTGCGAAATTTTACTTGTTTTTCTGTTTTGGTGGTTTTGCAGTGAGACTCTGAAGCACTCAACCGTTATTACTAATCCATTTCCCTAATCCTTTTACCTGTGTTGCTATGTTTTCAGATAGTTCCTAACAGTGTATTTTCGGGAACTTTCGACATGTCGAGTGGATCAGTGCGACGGGTTTCCCGTCAAGATATTCAGCTGGTAAGCTGGGACCTCACTTGTGCTGTGTATTCTGAGGATGAAATGATGTTTCAGTGTTTACATGAGTAACTTGTTGTCTAGGGCAAACTTGTTTAGCGATTGTAAACGCTTGGTCACTTGTTATTCGTATAAATAAGGTTTTAATTGCAGTCGCGGTTGCCGTTTGGTCTTGTTGATGTTGTGGAAAATTGTAGATAACTGTTGTTGCAGACACTCCAAAGACCTTAACTTTGCGGCAAAATTGCAGTCATGGACTCTTTTTTGAAACCTTGGTGTGAATATGCCATAAAATTTGTGTTCATGTTTTTTTATTCACTTTTGCTTTTGCATGTAATATTTTGTTGATCGTGAGAACAGAGATTAAAGTTTCTTTTCATGCTTTATTGTTACATTCAGTAATTGGTGTCGTTATTATGGGATTATTTTTAGTGTAGGGTTTTGAAGTATGTCATTGACATGTGTGGATTGGGTATTTATTCTGGCTAGGCTACTAGTTTTGAGTCTTTTCAAATTGAATTCCTCACTTTTGATTCGTTCTGTTTACCCTATCGTAAAATCTTTCCCCGTCTCCCTCTTTCAAATCTCTTCACTATTCCTTATATAGTTCAGCCGGAGGTTGCTGGTTGTAATTTCTTTTTGGTGTAATTGTCTTATTACATTACAGGTGCAAAATCTCATAGAACGATGTCTACAACTATATATGAGCCAGAAAGAAGTCGTGGAAACACTACTAGCTCAAGCAAAAATAGAGCCTGGTTTCACCGAACTAGGTAGAAATTTTTATTCTCTGCCACTGCCATGGTGTTTCTTTTTCGTCATTTGTATGTTACTCCATCTTCAACTGGTGAGACCCTTTTGAGGCGTTCTACAGTATACATGATTAAAAATTCTAATGTTCACTTCTGTAATATTTTTCATTTCATTGTGAGTGTTGCACTTTTATAATCAAGATTGTCGACCCTTTGTTTTGTATTTTTTCTATTTTTCTCCATAGTAATATTTTGCTTATATTTTTTTAAAAGATGAAGGCATTTAGGTCGTTTCATGTCTTAAGTTTTCTAAAACTCTTGGACACTTTGGCACATTACTTGTATTAATAATGGTGTTGTGGGTTTATGGCGTGAAGTGTAAGAAACAACCAAAATGTTCCCCTTTATAAAATATTTTTAGGACTCCGGTGCATTGATGGTGATGACGGTGTTCTGATTCATTTGGCAGTTCTTAGATACTTGTATCATCCTTTGTTGTATTTCGACCTTTAATGTCAACAGTTCTCAAACCACTTATTTATGGGATTGTGTTGTGCAAAAATGTTTAAAGACTTGACTGTTAGAATTTTTAAAGCAGCATATTTTTGTTAGGGTATCACTGTTGTTCTTGATTGTTTCCTCAGTATTCCCATTTTATTTATGTTATTTAGATTTCTGTTAAAAGGATAGAGAGGAATGGTAAAATTTCATGAAGTCTTGTGATTGGGTGTTTGAGAATCCGAATGGAAGCATTGTTCATGTATTTACTTTGTATGCTAAAAACTCTAGTTTAGCAGCCATCTTGCTGTCACCATCCCACTTTAGTGTTTTTGGGGTCACTTACCCCGTGCAGCAATCCAAGATTGTTAACTATGATTGAGCTAAATGGAGGCTTAGGCCACTCTCAACCGACTTTTACACTTTCTATATATATATATTTTTTTTTCACCCTGACTGAAGTTGCCAGCGCCCTCAGTTAATTGTTTTCAACATTGTCCTCTGCCACTGGGAGTTATATTGGTTATTTGTATTCTATCTGTTATCTGATTATCCTGTGGAGAACCGATTTAGTAAAAGTTCTATTTTACTATTTCTTCAAATGAAGAAATTTGGAGAAGCCTGTACAAATTGCTGGCTGTTTTAATTGGGTGAAAAAAAATTTAAATTTTTAAACTGTAAGGGAATTAAATTTTTAATAAAATAAGCCAAAAAACTTGGAAGGTTGTGATGTCTAACTTCATGTGATTGCTTGTTTAGCTGTTGCAGCTTCTGCAATAAGTTGTTTCTTTACACTTGCCTATGTTAATCCCTTGCAGTGCTTTTTCCCATTTCTTTTCTCGTAAAAGCCATGATAATTTGATACTTAACATAGTTCTGGACTTGGGATTATGAATAAGATTTGGTAATTGATAGTTGCGGTTGAAATTGCATTGGTGTGAAAGAACGTTTGTCAACTTGCATCCGTCATTTAGTGTTCTCTATTATTCTAAATTTCTTTTCTTCCCCCCTCATTTTTTCAGTTTGGCAAAAGCTTGAAGAAGAAAATGAAGAGTTCTTCAAGGCTTATTATGCAAGATTGGTTTTGAAGCAGCAAATATTGCAATTCAACAAATTGCTCGACCAGCAAGTCCAATTAATGCAGTTACACTCAACTGCTGTAGCATCACTGCCTACAACTAACGGTTCACATATTCCTGCAGTTTCATCACTACCTAACTCTAACGGATCACATATCCCTGCAAGTAAATTTATTACCTCTCTGAATGCTGTTGACATTCTTTTTATTCTCTGTGGATTTTGTGTTGTTTGAAGTCTCTTTTTCTCACTGGGCATTTCATGGGCTCATATGGTCTCTTTCTCACACTTAGATGCAACCCCATTATTTTCCCAATGTGTAATGTCCCGGTTGCTTTTAAGGCTTGATAAAGATGGGTTGGCTTGGAAAAAATTCTGTTGGATTTCATCATTTACTAATGGTTTCAAACTTGAAGAAGTTTAAGTTGAATGTTTTGATGCTAGTTCCTGGCAAAGTATATTCTACTTTGTCTGGTCTTGTTAGCATTTCCATTCATTTAAATTACTGGTTGAGATATTGGTTTAATGGTAACATTTTTTATTTCTAGGTACCAAGAATATAAAACACTTTGAAAGAAAGATAATTAAGGTAGATTTTACTTGATTTAGAACTGACTTAGAAAGCATCACCAATTCCAAGTTTGTTGTTAATTTGGGAAATTTAGGGGAAAATTCTTTGTTCTTAGTGAAGAACATGACTTGAGTCTCTCTGGAGTTTTAGGCTTTTAGGCTGTAAGGACTGAAGGTGGACGATGCGTTCAGGTGCTGCTACTGTTTAGTGGAGGTGGTCTGTTAATGATATTGATTATCTGGGGATTGTGGTTGTTGGAGGTTCAAAAGTAGGCAAAATTTAGGTTGAGAAAGCAATAGGCTTAAAGGGAAGTTTGTATGAGTTTGATGGTTAGATGTGTGGTGTGTAAGAAGTTGAGTGGGTGTCTGTTCTTACAGAGCTTAGAAGCACTAGTTCAAACCTCAGAGAAGTTCATTTGAGAGATGAAGACGTGTGCGACGAAATCGCATAATATGAAGTAGGACTTATTATAGGCTTCTTAGACAGAGGGATCCACTTTATATTAATTGGATATTTCAGCACCTAAATGGTTGTCAACTTTTTTCTGGACTATATTAATAAGATTATTTTAGGAACCATGATTGTGTACTTTTTTTTATTTTAAAACCAATAAGTTATCTCAATAATTTAAGAATAATTAATTTCTTTATCATTGTGTCTTTAAAATTTGTAATGAAAGAACAATAGGTTAATGTAATTGATCTTTGTTAAGAGAAGTTTAATGAGTTTAATAATTGTTTAGAGTTTTAGAGGATCGTAATTACTATATTTGACATTGTCATTTAAGTAGATTAGAAAGCACACGGGTATTTTTTAAAAATTTGTTCGTATGAAAGTCAATAGAGCAAGAACCTATGATGCTAGTGTTTAGTTTAACATACTTCATTCTTGAAGTAATAAAAATAACAATAATCTTTAAATAATATAGTTATCCACAATCAACTTGTTTCGCCATTGAGCATCATTCTTGCCCCAGTAGCATTAAAAGGAGAGTGAAGTTCTTAACAATATAGATAGAAATAAAAAGGAGTATTTGAAGATCAAACATGTTGTCACTAGTTGTAATTGGGGTCAATGTAACTAGGGCAAACCATTGACTGGCCCAAGCCGTGTAAATACCAAAGCAACTATCAAATGGCCTCAAAACACAATTCCTTGGCAGATATCAGACTTTGGACTTTCATTGATAACAAGTCCAATAAGTGAATCCTTGATAATAACTAATGATAAACCAATACCATATGTCTTACCTAATCCTGCTCATAGAAATAACGGAGTAATTCTTAGAATGTTACTCCGTAAGGTTCCTAAACAAGGTCTGTAATAAATAAAATAAAAAGGAAATAAGTATAATATTTCCAAGCAAAATTTCTAGCTTGTAAAAAATTTGTCTTGACACTCTCACTTATCAAAGAAGAAAATGAATTTTCTAGAATATGAAAGATACTATCATAGAATAATTTTATGACTGTTTCTGCTATATTCTTAGTAACTTTAGTGATTCTAAGTATTCAAATTACATATTCTACTGTTCTATTGTAAATGAGCAAGATGAAGGAGGTAAAGTAACTTGCTGTGTGATTCTGCACTTGTTATTGCATGTTTAATTCTGATAAATTTTGTATCAAATGTCACTTTATGTTACAGTACCGGAAAATCCAGCATGCTACACTGCAGACCGAACCCAAACAAGTTTGAAGCCAGAAAATATGCAACATCCTGTTGATTCCAGATTATCTAATGTGTTTAATAATGGCGGGTCATCACTACATACAAATATGCATGCTGCAGTTGATATGTCAGCTCATGGCAATAGGATTAATGGCCCTCCGAGCATGCTTTCTGCTCAAAGCGCAAACATGGGTCTGATACAAGGAATGAATGGTGGGATGATTAAATCTGAACCTGGATATTCTGGTTGTTCTCCTTACATGTTTGGTACTGATGGAAATGTCCTGGAGACACGCCCAGCTATTGGTGGCAGTTCAGTTACGTCATTTGCCAATGTCGATTCCAACTCACATTCTCTGAACGATGCAGTCCTAGATCCAGACACTTCTTCATTTGGATTTCTGGGGCAGATTCCCAGAAATTTTAGCCTTTCAGATCTGACTGCCGATTTTTCTCAGAGTTCTGGTATGTCTTCTCTCAAGTTTGTGTGGGATCCTTGTGTATATGCACGCATTGCATTCTATTGCTCTTGTCAGAGAAAGTGCATCTTTGCTGATGGTATTGAGTAAAATGCCAGTCAACCGTTCCATGTTGATTTTCAAAGTTTCCAGCCATTTTCTATGCTATTACATACTAGTGTATCAGGTAACAAACAGCTAGGATTGGATAAATATAGCACTAATAGTTTAGCTTCTTATTTGACAGATATACTGGAGACCTATTCTAGGTCACCCTTCCTAGCTACGGACAATGAAAACTTCCTTGACAGAGGAGAACAAGGTGAGAAACATTTTCACTCACATGTATTCTGTTGTTTTGTTCCCCGATGCTAATACCGTTGTTACCTTGGTTTTAAATAGACCATAATAGGCTAGACTCCATATCAGAAGGTTTAAGTTATGAGGACTTTGGGAGTGAATAGTTGATACCATTTGGTTGTCGAACTTTCAGGTGTGTTCTTTACTTCTACTATTAAGGATCAGGTTATGCAGAAAATAACGTAGTGGGCAAAATTTGCAATTATATCAAGCTATGCTTTTTTTTTTGTCAAATTTTGTTAGATGCATGAGAAGTGACAGCTTAACCGTTTTATCTACCGAGCTGATAATTGTTTATATTGCCTGCAGGTTGAACAAAATGCTTAAAATATTGTACATAAAACTTTAGAGGTTTTGAAATTTAACTGTTGGATGAACATATGCATTGCTGTGTAGAAAGTGCACTCACCTCATTATTGGTGATGGTGAAATGAAAGTTGGAATGCTTGCATGGAAGGGAAAGACTCGGTGCAAATAAATAATAATCTTTTTTTCCCCTTGTGTGTTTGGTCTTTTGTACTCTATGCTTATTCTACGTTGTGTTGACACTAGAATTATATACTGTGTTTTGTTGATTTTTCCTGATATTAGACTGCATAAAATTGTTTTCTAAGAAAAGTAGTGAAGGGAAAGACTCGGTGCAAATAAATAATAATCTTTTTTTCCCCTTGTGTGTTTGGTCTTTTGTACTCTATGCTTATTCTACGTTGTGTTGACACTAGAATTATATATTGTGTTTTGCTGATTTTTCCTGATATTAGACTGCATAAAATTGTTTTCTAAGAAAAGTAGTGAACAGTATACTTGTTGATTGGCTCTTTGGTAGAACTAGTCGGATTTTTTTTTTTTTAAAAAAAAAAGAATAACCTCCAATACAATGTAGTCGAGGGAAACTGTCAAATTTTAATCAGGACTTTGTTGTGAAAAAGGATCATCATGGGGCCAGGCAGACATCACCTGCTTGCTTCCATGTTGCAGTTTTCCTAATGTTGAATATTCACTTTAACCATCCTCCAGTATTTTATTAAATACGCTCTCAGGTTTTAAAACCGGCGTTTGATCTTGCAATAAAATTCCCTATTATTCCCATCTGCATCTCGGTCTTAGCGATCTTCTTTTAGAATTAAGAGTTGTTGTTCTTGGAAATAATGCTGAAGCATAATTAGAACTTGTTTCAAATCTTCAAAAGGCAGAAGAAAGACTTGCGAAGGTCTTCGATTCATCCAGAGTCTTGGATTAAAAAAATGTTAAACTCTTAAAAATGCTGTGGAGATTAAACAAACCCAGAAACTTAAATCAAAGGTTTCATGACTACTTCAATTTGGAAAAAAAGATAGAAGACAAACTTCCTCCTAGATGCCAATGTTAAGCCTAATTTCCCTTTGTGGTCTAATTTTATTTTTTAAGTTAAACCAATCCACGCCCCGCATTCTCCTTTGCTGCCTGCCATGCCACCACCAATTGCCATGTTCTTTACCGATGGTAGTGGGATTTTCCAGTACTATTCTTCTGTCATGAGGACTTTTGGCGAAATTACCAACATCTATTTAAATAGATGGCTAATTCTCAATATTCACCAAATATTGCACTCACTTTCGATACACTGATATCACCCAATTACATATCATGTGTATGTTAGCTCTTGTTAAAACTTTAAAAAAACCTATTATGATTTTTAATTTATTAATGTAATTTTTTTTTTTATCAAGATGTAAACTTACGAATTATGACATCGTGTTCAGAATGAAATAAGTATTAAAATATTATAAAGAAAAACTCATGATTTAAATAAAAAATACTTCAAGGTATAAAAAGCACACCTAATTTTGAATCAAAACCCTAAGTTGTCGTTTTATAGTAATTAGAGATTTTTATTTTTTATATCTTAATCCAAATTATCTTTATTCAAAATTAGCCCGTAAAGAAAATAAAAAATGACAGAAAGGGATCGTAAAAGAATAAAAACAACCCACAAAATTATAATGAAATTGGCGTGGTTTGAAAGCATGAAAAAAGGAGCACGATGGAACACATAGAGTCAAGAGATGCATAGGGATCCTTACATATACTGAATGATAAAAATGAGTGTAAAAATGAGAAACCAGGAGGTAAGATGAGAAACACTTCTACGGAAAGGAGTAGCTTTAGTATAAAAACGTTATAGAACTATCTTTAGTGTCTCATATAATTAGCTTCTGTACCTACTTATTTTGATTAACTACTTTGAAAAAAATTAAAATACTAACAAGTAAACATTTCCAATAGATAATTTTTAAGTAAATTTTGTTCAAAAAAAAAAAAAAAAAACCAACCATATATCTAACGCAGTTTAATACTGCTATATTTTGTTGCAACGTCGCTGCCTACATCTGACATCTTAATTGGGCCATTTTTTTTAAACTTTTTTTAAAAAATATTTTTAATAAAGTCATTATGACTTTTAATATATTTAACTAATGTCATTTTAAAGAATAAATAGAAACATATATTTTTTTCTCTCATAAAAAGCAAATGTGATAACAGAAAGATTATTAAAAAAATTATAGACAAACACATATTAGTTTCTACTTATATAATAATTATTTAACAAATAACTTTTTATTACTTATTTGTTTAGTACAAACAAACAAAACTAATATCTTATGTGTAGAACCTACACAAAATTTCAATGTTATGTATTAATATGAAATCGCCATTGATATAACTTCACTTTCATAATAATTATTGTACAAGTGAAGAAATACTATACATGTAATTACAATTAATAAATACAAAAATACAATAAAATAAGAGGTTCAGGCAAATGAATGTTTGACTCCAAGGGCAGTGAATGACCAACAGAAAGCTATTAAAGATATGGTTTTACTTTTCTGTCACTGGACACTCTCAACCTTTAAGTTTCTTCAGAAATTACTTGAATTTATAAATGGAACCATTATTTTTTTTTCAATCATCCATTTCAATACACTGTTGTTATGCACAGTTAAACCCAAGTAGTGATTGAAAAGAAATCTAACATGGTAACAGGTTTTCTTAGATTAGTGTGAGATTTTGAAGCTAGATCTAAAGATAGTGAGAATAAATGAAACAGAGCAAAACAAAACTACAGATCCTGTTGGTTTGAAATTGATATAGCAACTTGGAAGACATGATAAGAGCAACGAAAACAGGTTCAGAGATTGTTTTCGTAAGTTGAACATTCAATCACAAGTAGCACTCCTCATCAAACATGACAACAATGATGAAAAGAACATCACAACGACAAATGAAGCCAACTTACTCTTAGATGTTCTGATATAGTGTTTCTTTGGCTAAAGAATCGCAGAACCCTAACCAGATGCTCAATGGTTATCATATATAACAAACTACTTAAAGCAAACCCCTGCCACAAAAATTGAACAAAAACTAAGCAAATCAAATCAAATCACCAATAGTAACTAACTATGAATGGATCCTAATAGCGAATTTGACTGGAACAAGTGCATTATCACCTAATCAAATAAGAACAGAGAACCAACTGATCGTGTTAGCATTCGAATTCATACCTAAACAAAGCCGCTACAAAGCAATCAACAACCTGCAACATACACCCTCAGCCTCGCAATTCCCCAAATCAAGGAAACCCAATCTCACAAAACAAACACGTCCTTTCTCTAACCCAAAAACACCAGCCAGAACCACCTAGTACACTCCAGCTCAAAACGCACAAGCAAGACTAAAATAAGAGATTTTGACACATACCCAGTACATCAAATCAAGCCTAGTTTGAAGGGTAATCGAAAAGTACAAAAAAGTGATGCTGTGTAGCGATTACCCTGTAAGTTCCCATGTCGGAAGAAAGAGATATAATTGAGTCAACCCACATGAAAAGGGCCAATATCGCCAGAGCGGAGAGAAGAGGCAAATTCATCAGCAACAGTTAAACAAGAACTTATCCATCCACTGAGAGCAATCCAGGTCATCTTTATGAACCAGAGAGCAGCATCGAGTGCCATTGCCATGGGATGAGAGGTTTCAAGGAAGAGGATGAAGTGGTAAACGGGAACCCATTCGGGCTTCTGGGAACCCTGATTGTATTATTATAACATATTTATATTTATGTTATGTCCACTCAACAACCTCCAAAACTCCCTCCTTAACCCAAATTAAGAAGGATTTTTCTCTGATAAATGTTGTCCACAACATAGTTTAGTATTCTTCTTAGGTTGAGTAGTTCAATTATGTCACGTGCTCGTGTATCTCATGTTATATAAATAATTTATATCCATTAAATTACAGCTACCTATTTTTACTTGTAATTTTGTGTAAATAATTTATATGTTTTCTTATTGGAACTTCGTAATTGGAAGTACTTACATGCAAACATGTTTTTTTCTTGTATATACAATATGTGTGGTATTTTTTTTTCCTTTTATACTTGTATTTCATAAATCCATGTTGTTCAAATTTTAAACTTAAACTCTAAAACTATAAATTTTATAAAAACATTTGTCATAACTCTTGTTAAAATAATAAAATTAAACTATCGTTTCCAAAAAGAAGTTTATACTTATAAAGGTAATCAAACATTTCTAAAATATCAATTCCTTGAAATTAATTGAGCAAAATGTGGGAAGAACCAAATAAGAAATCATTCACATTTTATTTATTAATAATTTAATCTCTTTTCAAATCAACGAACCCAATTTAGATTGTGGAGTCGATGTATTTACTTTAGGGTTTCAAAGTATTATCCTTCTTTGCAAAATTTTCTAAATCTATCAAGATCAACTTTAATTACCTATAATCAAGAATTGAACGAGTAACGATTCTCATTCTTTTGCATTTTATTCCTTTATTTTAGGTATTTGTCGTATCTAGAGTATTGATGGATTAAAATTCAACCTAGATATAATAAAATATATAGGATTTAAAGTCTATATCCATTTTAACTACATTAAATTAACTTAGATTTTTTTCAAATTCAATTTAAATTAAATTAAATTCAAATTAAATACACTTTTTTTTATTAGATTAAAATTAATATGATACCGACTTTATTAACCTTATTGAGATCAACCCAACTTGTCTCAATTCAATGTAGGCTTGATATATTGGTCAAGCACGACCTTAACATGACTTGTCCCAACTTGACCTAGTTAGTCTTAATCCTACCTAAGTCCAATTCAATTTGGATATGACTAAACTCGACTCAATATAGGCACGACCTAATCTAATCTTAATTGGACTCAGACCAACCTAGGCCCAATGAAACTCGACTAAATGTGGGGTCAAGCCAACTCGGGTCAACCTGGACTAGGTTGACTAGGCTCGACTTGACATAGATTGACCCAACTTAACTTGACATGACCCCAACTCGATGTAGGCCCAATGTCTTGGTTAAATACATACCCAACTCGACTTGGCCTGACCTAACCTAGTCAATTTTGGTCCCACCTATGCCAAACTTGACCTAGACCTAGTGAGACTCGACTAGGCCAAGGGTTTGGGCTAATTGGACTTGGCCTGACCTGGGCTCTGCCTAACTCAATTAAACATAGGACACCTTTACTTGGGTTGACCTAGGTTCAGGTCGACTTGATTCAATCTAGGCCTGGAATGACTTGGCTCGACTTGGGCTCAAGTTGAATGGGTTCGGTTTGAGCCCGAGGCCAACTCATCTTGACTTGAGCCTAAAAAGAATCATATCAACTTAGGCCCAGGTTAGCTCATCTTCGACTTGGCCCAGGATCAACTCAGTTCATACCAAGCCTGGGCTGACTTAGCTTGACTTGTGCCAGATCGACTTAGTTGTTTTGTTCGATATCATTCATATCGACAACCATCTTGTTTTCCTTTTGCTTTTGAGATAAGACACTCAGGTCTCCATGATGCCTTATCGACTGCATGGAGTCACGTTTAACTTCAACCTTCTTCACCTACCCATCAACGAGTTGACATATAGAACAATTTTTAAAGAGTTAACCGACTCTACCAACTTGTCCTACAACTTTTTCACCTCTAAGGAAAATCCTTTAGAGGTCTCAAAATTGACCACTCAAGCCAACAAAAGAGCCTGATTTTGAATATCCAAGCAACAACTAACTCTTCAACTAAGGTTGAAGTCACAACCTCTTTCTCAGCCGCATTGAGGAAAATACTGGCCCCTTTGATAAATGCAAGTCACCTCCTAACAGTGGTGCGATGACACTAGTCCCAGCATCGAATGATGATGGTTGAGACTTTTTCAGAGCCCTCCACAAAGATAGGTGTATCTTGGAAGGTTAATCCTTCCTTTTATGTTTCTTCTTATTAGCAGAAGGAGAAAGCAATCAATGATCAGGACAGTGGAAGGAGCACCGATTGGGATTGGGAAGGTAGTGGGCTCTTTGGAGGACGTCTCAGCAGCCTTGCCATATTGTTGTCACAACTATTTCAGAACTTGTTTGAAATTGAAAACAATGTGAGCCATGACATATGAAAACCAAGGAAGCATTCAACAAAGTTAAAACCAATCATAAAAAAGTAAAAACAAAAAGTAAACACACTAGTAAAGTTCATCCATCATTGGGAGAAAGCTAAATAGCAAGAATCTTTCCGATGTGTAATATTCTTTACAACAGATATAAAACATCGAAGACCTTGCTACCCTTGGAGGTCATCATTGACCTCGACCAACTATGATACCTAGTAGGGTTTTGAGTCTAATAAAAAGAAAACTTCAATTTATCTCTATCATATAAAAAAATAATTAGAGACCTATAAGCTCTACTATAATTTTGAGAAAATCACCCTCAAAAGTCCTATTGGATAAGTGTAAGAAGCGAGAAGACATGCCCCTGGTTGACCGACCAAAGATAGCCAACCGACCAGGTTGATAGGCCAAACACTATAATAGTAGAGAAAGACTTGAGGTAAGAGCTTCAAGTTAAACATCTCACATAGTAAGCGAAAGTCTTGTAGCGAGACTCAATAATTCGAATGTAATTGGGTAGAGCTGACGTTTAAGACTTGGAGGATACCCATGGTGAACTCGTCAAAGAAAATGTGCATCTATGGACATGCACACATACATGTAGAAAAATTCATAAGAAGCATCCTCTCGGACATGACACATGCTATTAATGGACTACAATGCTCCATGGAGACTATACCTATTTTCGATATATTTTTTTAGCATTGGTACACTCATAAAAAATGACTCCACCATAGATAACCATTGGTAGTTAGAAAAATACTTAGTCACACTCATGTCTATCCAATCATAGTCTGACCAAAGTGAAAGGTCACTCTCAGTTTGCTCCACGATAAGATCCTTAGTGTTGCTCGAAGCATCGACTCGACATACCCTTATTTTAAAGGTTGAACTAACACACAATAGCAATTGAAGACTCATTGGAATCCTCTAACTATACTCACCCAAAGAAGTCGACACGCTTGAGGAGGATAACATCACTAACTTGGGAGAACAATGAGTTCTTTACACCTAGCCACTACTCATATTGATTATAAGAAACGAGTGGTCCTAAAAAGAGAACCCAACCCTATTTATAGAAATTTAAAAACAAGCAACTCAAATGACATTTCTCCCCAACCATTAGATCTTTTCACATCCAACGATTAAAAAATACCAAACACAAATCATGAGAGATGATATTTCAAGTCCCCATCCTATTTGTACCAAAAATCTTCTAGACTCTTCAGGACATGCCTCTCGAGTCTGAGGGCCTTATGTGGAGTAAGTATGTAGTCAAATATGTCTCAGCCCATAAGAAAATAGGTAAAATTTTCTTACAAGTAAAGCCCTCGAAGAAAGTTCTCGAACTTGGGAGGCTAATGTGCCATATATAGCCAAAATCGTATGGCTAAAACCATATAGTCGATATCACCTTGACACAATTAGTCGATAACAACATAACTAACCAAAATGATATCGGAAACAACACTGAAGACATTGTGAAAAATGAACAAGACATGATAATTAAGAACAAAGCTAATTCTAAAGCAACTTAATAAACTGACTATACTATTGTATTAATTCGAGACTAATTATAATATTCATATTGATCCAGACCTATTTGTGCAAATGCCCAATACAAATCTATAAAGAAGTTGGCTTAGGATAAGTAAATGTTATGTTTTAAATAGCATTTATTGTTTTCAACTATCATAAATGATTTAAAAATTGGAGAATTTTTTACAAATAAAACTTCACTATATCATCAAAATAGTTACATTGGATGACAAAAATATCTAAAAAAACACAATAAAAATCAAGATTAGAAATAAGACCTTCGACACACAAGAATATATTATATAACAAACATTTTCAGTTAACTTTAATTGTATGTTACTAAAATGCTGGATGAATAAAGTTTTTTCTATAATTTTCTTTTATGATTTTTATAGTAATATTTAATAGTAATATGTGGTATTTAAGGACTTAAAAATAGGCTTTTTAAGGTTAACTAACATATAAAAAATGAAATTTAAAAATAAAAGTAGGTATTTCGTTTCGATGTTTATGAACATTAAAAGAAAATTTAAACAAAACAAGAATAATGATTTAACTGGAAAGAAACAAAATAGAAACTCCTTCAACACTACTTGACATGTACTTATATGATATGATTTCGTTTTAAAACACTTTGCACTAGAATCTTTTCTTAATTTTTTAAATATAAATTATTTATTTCTTTGACTTCTTTATTATCTATCTTGTTTTAGTATTAGACCATAATTAATATATATATATATATATATATATATATATATATATATATATATATATTTATTGATCACTATTAAAACTTTGTGATCCATTGTGTTGCACATCATAGTTTCATTCATGGTCATGGGTTAGGAATGTCCACTTTTTTGTGTGTCTTAACTACTTTCTAAAAAATGACAATGGCATTTTAGTGAAAAAAAATAAGATTTGATATAAAAAATTGCTTGAAAACAACCGTGAGAGAGTTAGTGACATAAAGATATACATTTTGTATTATACTGATTGTCAAGTGCTTAGTTTTACTCTTCCAACTCTATTTTTTCAATCATTTTAGATTTTTTCCAACAATTTCAGGTTAAATAGTTGATAATATAGTATTATATTATAATAATTTCAAAAATATAATTATATAGATTACAAATATAAATCAAATTAATTTAATAATAATAATTAGTTAATATTTGAAATATGAATAACATCTTATAATTAAATTTTAATGATACGTTAATAAAATAATAAAATATTTTATATCTAAAAAATAATTTAATAATTTATTATGCATCTAATTTGAATAGATGTCATCAGTAAAAATTAAATTTATTTGTAAAATAAATAAAAAATATGTATTTAATTTAGAAAAAAATAAAAAAGAATACTTTTAATAAAAATCCAATTTAACTAATTTAGAAATTATTTATTTTCATTGTCAATATATATATATATATATATATATATATATATATATATATATTATATTGGTCACATCTTTCAAAAAATAATAATTAAAAATATAAAAATAGAAAAATAAAAAAAATAAAATAAACAAAGTTTTTATTCTTACACACCCCTCTTCCTCACCATCCTCCACAACCATTCCCAATTTTCATACCATCTTACATATCTATGGATTCATTTACTTTTCATACCCCTTATAAATTCACAGTCAAAAAATATATATAAAAGTTTAAAAATATAAATATAAATAAAATAAAATAAAATAAAATAATAAGATATGTAACAATTCATTTCAACTCTCCATTCATTCATCTTTTCTCTCATACATGCATAAAGAATGATGTATCATTGTTTTTTTTTGAATAAGTGATTTTAGATTATGGAGACATCTAATTGAATGACTCTAACTAGTTTAGGAGATGATGTTTTGTAAAGGGAATGAGAATATTGGATAACTTTCTAAGACTAAATCAGATAACAATTATCAATTAATACAGAAAAGAAGTGTATGGTTATCTAATGAAAAGGTCCAATATAGTGAATTAGTGTTTCTTATAAAACATTTTTACTACTGAAAATGCACAGTATATAACTTGTTTTAAAAAACTTAAAAAATATCTAGTTGTTGAGTCTTCTACTTCATCTTTACATCTACTAGGAGTCCGGACTAGATAATGTTAATTAGGTACATTTATATTTATATAGATTTGTAATGTATAAATTTATATGTTACGGTATTTAATGTTTTGCTACATTATAATGTTCAATTGAATTAGTAGTTTTTTTTTTTCACTTATTTTATAAGTTATTGAGAATGAAAAAAATAATTTTATGATAATTAGGATGATAAACTATAATTTGGTTGTGTCTATGGATTATTTCTGACGGTATGAAATAATACAACCCATAGAATAGTTATAATGAATCATTTAACAGAAATATTAATTTAATTTTATGAACTTATTATTCTTTTTAAATAACTCTGTTGTGAATATGAAATAAATTATTTAAAAGTAGAAACGTTTGTTTTTAAATATAGTAAATAAATGGTAGAATTTTAAAGTTAAAGCACTTCTAAAATTAAGAAAAAGCGCAAAAAAGTAGCATGAATACTCATGGTAATGTGGTGGTATATATAAATCCAAAATAAGGTTTTCGCCTAATTATAAATATGAAAATATAAATCAAAATTTCATTTTACTTGTATAATTATCGTGAATTTATATTTAACTTAATTTTATAAAGTTGATTTACTTTATTTTATTTTTAGTTAATAAGAATTTTTTCAACTAATATTAACGTAAAACGAGTTTTTTTTATATTTGTTATTTAGGATTTTTTTATGTGTAACATGAATGCAAATTATGTAAATTTACGTGGACTCAACTTTAAATTTTTTAATTTTATGTTAAATTAAAAAACAACGTATATTTTTAATCAAAATATAAAAGTAAAAATATAGTTCGATGAAAATTTAAAACTTTTTTTTTTTAAATTAGATTGATTTGGCTACAAACCAAAATCTAAAATACATAAAATTTTCAACAACATTAGATAAATATTTGAACTAAAAATTCCATATAAAATTATCTAATTAAACTTAAAAATTTCATAAATAAGAAAATAAGATTATTATTTATGTTGGAGAAGGGAAGTAATATATTGTTCTCTCAATTTTTGGAGGTCAGCATGAGATAATAAAAATTAATTATTGAAGACTTCAAACATTTAATGCATTATAATGATCCCCATATAGTACATCATGTTATATTATAGCCATTTGAAATCAATTTGTTTGTCTATTACACTCAAATGTGAAAGAACTGATCAAAATAATTTCCTAAAACTTAGACATAAAATAATTATTTTATTTATTAGGATAGATAAATTGTAGTAACCTTGTTTTACTTTTTTTAATTTAAATTTGTGTCAACCATACTTCTAATTAGAGCTAAGACATATGTTAGTCTGAATATAATTATATTTGTAATATAATGAAAAATATAAAACTTATTCTTGTAATAAGCTTTTCATTCCCTAATCATGTCTTTTTTAGAACGAACAAAACCACACTACTATGTAATCCCTGAGAACAATTAAAATCAATCACAAATGGGGCCTACTGTGAATGACAAACAATTAGTTAAATAATTAACATAATTTAAAAAAAAATACAACTTAGAAAACTAAACTTTCAATGTATAGAGCTAAGTAGATATGCGCCTAAGAGTCATTCATCCATATTTCCATGTATATTAGATCTGAACCTTTGTGTTCCTAGATTTCTGAATGGATTGAAGCTTAAGAAATCTATTTATTTCTAATTTGTCTTGGTCAACACTCAATTTGTCCATGAACCTAACACAATCAATTATAAGTTAAATATAATTATTATAATATAGAAAATATAGACAACATTACATGACTTACATGACCCATAGCTATATATTTAAATGTGTAACATGAAGGTTCTCTAATAACCTCCAATGCTTTAGTAAAGAAATGTGTAGCAAAAAAATAGTAGTATTGACTCCAAATACGCTATTGTATCAATGTATTCACAATGGTTTCCTCCTTAACATGGGTAATATGATTAGAAGTTGACATATTAGATCATCCTAATTTTCTATCACGTCAACAATCACTACTATAGTAAACGTTAACTTGCTTACCACGACGAATATGATCGTACACAAAGACAAAATTAGCTCAACATTGATAGAAATTATAACAACAATAGCTAATAAGAAAATAACAAAAGGTAATACAAGTAGTCGTGTTGAGACTAACTTGACTAGATGTGTAGGTTAAGCCAAAAATGTGCTTACAGTCTCTCTCACCAATTAAACCTTTGTATTGAGCAGAGACACTTGAGGAGTAGCATCTTGAGCTTCATCAACCACCATTTGCGTCCAGTCGAACTTAAAAAGAGACACCATGGATGGTTAACTCACCCCTTATTTGTCATCTAATTGCGACTAGACACATGGGATCATCTTTAACATATAACTTACAATGGTTTAGTACATTAGTGTGACTATGCTCTACTGATAAATATGCAATAGCAGCACAACTCCCTTTCGTGCTAACTCAAACAACCTCAGGAAATGTAGGTGTTTCTTGAGTCTGATGCTAAGAACGAAGGGATTCTAACTTCTCATAAGGACTGCTGAATTTGACTAAGTTTATCTTCAAGTTGCATCTTCATCCTCTACAAGGCATCCAGGTTGCAAGAGTCGATAGTTCTTTATGATGATGGACCAAAATAATCTCAGAGTCCTCAATAACCACTAGTAATCCACACATGTCTTGAATGCTCTACTCTTTTTATGACCGTCATTACAATATTATCTCAATCATAGTGAACAAATGAACCTTGTGTTTCTTGCTCAACTAAGGAATCCTACAACATATGAACAACAATTAAGCAAAAAATACTACTTCACCTAGGAAAAAGGGGAAATGACAATGATAGTACAATATTTTGAGCAATGATATGTGCAAACTCTAAATTCATTTGTCGATTTGAGTTCGTACGAGAAGTCATCCACATATCATAGCAGGAAGGTGGAGATATAAGGTTAAGACTCAAGCCTTACTACCTTTGCTCGAACCTTTATAAGGTGTTGCTCAAACAATGTGTACCTCCTACCCTACAAAGATTGTCACATTTTCCTCATTTGCATATCATGACAGGTTATTTGCATCCTCTTTAATGGCAAGTACCACAATACCTTAGCGGGAGACCCTATGTTTCTTTCTCACTACTATTTCCATTAAGTTTCTTTTTAAGCCTTGATAACTCACATGTTGGACATAGTATCTTTTCGTACTCCAAACCCATCGGACATAGTATCCTTTTCACTTTATAGTTACAATTAGGCAATGTGTTATGTTCTGGAAGCATCTCCTTCAACAACTCTAGCAATTCAATGAAACTTCTATGAGTCCATTAAGCTAAACAATTTTAAATTTGCAAACAGTCATATAAAGTTAGTGCATATTGGATACAATTGTTGCTATAAATTAAACTTTAAATAATCACAGACGTGAGCTCTTTCAAAATTTTCTTCACCAACATAACGTATCATGTCCTCTAAATGATCACCCATGTCTTATTCATAACTTTATGTTATTAAGATTGTTTAATATTTTTTCATGTCAAGTCTATATTGTATAACTCTTTATTATACAAAGGAAAAACAAATGATCACATATTTTCCCCAAATCCTAACATATTTGATTCAAACAATGAACACAAGAACAATAATATGTCCCATTGATAAGTTTTCCATTTTTGTGAGCAAATTGCAAGAACTCATCAACTCCCTTTTCATACTCTTCACTAATGCAACATGCATTCATCTAACTTTGCTTTCTCCATAACTAGGTTCTTGCAAACTCTATCATTATCAACCATGTACTATAAAATTTCCACTTTTCTGTTAAAAGTAAGACCTTGCTAAGAAAAACATTTTTCATGATTTTATAGTACATAAAAATAAAGTTTATTATCATAAATTTGATAAAATTTTGATAACATTTACGAAAGGAAAATAATTACAAATCATCATGATCAAATATGGATTTGGAGAACAACACAAATTTTTTATATTTGATTTATTTATCACTAAACGAAAATTAAAAGTTTTTAATTTGTCATGTTAGACTCTTTGACTTAACTCTTTCTTTGCATTTTAGAATTGAGAATTTAATTTATTATCATGATATTTTTCATCTTCTGACATATGATGATTATTTTATATCAATTTAAATTTTGGATTAATTTTAACTTAAATTTAATTTATTATTTAAAATTTGTTATTAGTTCAATTGAGTTAATAACGTTTGAATTAATAAACCTAGTTGCTGTATGGATTTGATTAATGAGTCAGTTTTAGAAACATCCTAGTTAAAAGAGAAAACCCTAAAATAAATAAAAAATTGACATTATGCAAAAAAAAAAAAGAGACGTGCACTGCATTATTTTATGCAAGTGAAAAAAAAATCCAAAAATAAAAAATGGTTAGGTCTGTCAGACAATGTATGACCCAGTAAACTGGCCGGACCGGAACGATCATCTACAACTCCGCTTGATCTTATCAACATTTAGAGTGTTTAGAATAAAATTGGTAAAGTGTCGATCATCTACAACTCCGCTTGATCTTATCAACATTTAGAGTGTTTAGAATAAAATTGGTAAAGTGTAAAAATATTTAATAGATACATTTTAAAATAAAAGATAAAGAAGTGAATTTGGTATCACTAATAAAAAAATATTATTTTATGATTATGTATAAAGACGGATAAAAGCCAAACTGATGTAAGTGGTATTTTTGTAAATAAATAAATATATTTTACGTCGGTTTCATACAAATCGATGTAGAGTTATATATTTAATGTGGGTTCATAGAAAAGATAGTAAAAATAAAAATTTAAAATTTTAAAATTCAAATTTGGTATTGTATATATCACGTCAATTATGGGGCTCCAATTGACGTGATATGTACTACATACTACGTCGGTTTTTAGGATAAACCGACGTTATGTATGGTCCTGAAAGTTAGTGAAAATTTTCATAAAATTAAGATTCAATATCACGTTAGTTATTAATCCGAGAACCGACGTAGTATGTACCTTGAGTTAAAATTAGGGATTTCAAGAGAGATATTAACTCTTACGCTTATATTTTTTTTCTTACATTTTCTTCTCCTTCACCTTCTCCTCAACCTCATTGACTCCTCCTCAGCCTCGCTGTCCTCTCCTCTCAGCCTTCGCGTGGTGTCGCTTTTATTCTTACTGGTTTTCATTTGTATTTCGCGTGGTGCCACTTCTCACTGTTTTCATTTGCATCTTTGTTGTTCATTAGTTTTGCTAGGGTTCAAGATACTCCATTTTGGGCTTCTTCCACATTCGTTTGGTGTGCGCAAAGATATCGGTTGAATGCTTATTTCGACACCCCTTGCCTCTTCTCTTTGCAAGAGGTTAACAATTTTGTAAAATTAATTAAAGATAGTTAGAAATTTATTTTTGACCCAAATTTTTATTAGCATCTTGATTTAGTTTATATTTGATGGTAGAGTTCTTACATTGTATAGGTTTATTATAGATTTAGGATTTCAAAAATTTAGGGCGAAAAAACTTCAAACGGCCATAACTTTTGATAGAGAGCTCAGATTGAGATGCTCAAAAAATGAAAGTTGCTCGAAATGGGGTAACGAAGCCGCTGGCTTTGACAGTTGGGCCTCCAAAAATTCCAAAATTCTATCGTTTAGGGTTTCTTTTTTATTTTTATTTTTCATCCACTTTTTTAGATTGTAGCCTTTGATTTCACATATCTATACTTGTTAGAAAATTCTAAAATTTTTTGTGATGTTTTCTTGTATTGATTAGAGATTTATCAACTCAAATTTTTTAAAAAAAATAACTTTTCACGTCGGTTGTAAGCTCAAAACCGACGTGAAAAGTCATTTTTTAACAAACACCACATCGATTTTAGCCAAACAATCGACGTGATGTTGTCTTTGGAGCACTCCTCTAGACCATTTTAGAATGGGTTTATGATGTCGGTGTCTGGTTTAAACCGACGTAAAGACTCACAATATGACTTCGGTTTGGTAACCGACTGTGGTGTTTGAAAACATTCAATATCGTTTTGGTCGACGTTGATTATAAAACCAACGTTAAGGAACTTTCAGAACTAACTTTGAAGACTGTTTTTCTTCTAGTGTATCTTAGTCACAATAATAACTATACATTTTATAAATTCATGTAAAATTTAGTGATTAATGGTATTATTTTAATTTATAGGATCACTAGTAGTCATTATTCTTTAATTATCTCTTGTAATTTTCTTGGGTTCACTGCACAATAACAATTATTTATTAAGAATATACTAGATGGGTAGGTTTTTTTATTGTTGTATTTCTTATGTTATATAATTTAATACTAACAATTTGAATGTACATTGTTTTTAATAGTCATGAGAGCTCCTTTAAGGTTGTAGAGAATTCTGTAAGTTGCTATGAAGAAGTTATAATCACTATTTGTATTTAACTTTGAGTACTCACATGAACTGAGAAACAATGATTTTAATTATTATGTGATGAGATACATACATAAAATACATTTATTTTGAAAATTTGGGAAATTAGGATTCCTGTTACTGCTTTAATAAGATTTATAAGAAATGTATTTATAAAATTAATTATATGATATGATATAATTTTTTTGAAATATTTAGTTGTTGTATAAATATACAAAAGTAATCTTTTTCCTACTTGCCTCTTACCAAAACTTTTGAGAACACTCATTATGCATCTATTTCCCTTACAAGTATCTCGGATCTCATATACCTAATACTATTTTTAAATGTTATAACAACTTATTAATAGCAAAAACCAATCTTTCACTTCACAGTTTGTTCTCTTCTCAACAGAGAAAAGGAGTACAAAATTAACACAGCCAAACTTTGTTATCTAATTTTAATTTATTTTTAAAATTAAAATTAGATAACAGTTCATTAATGTTAAAAATTAAAATTGTTTTTAAAATTAGTACATTATTTTGCACAAAACAAAATTAGGAATTATGAATCAATTTTTCACCAAATGAAATTCTTATAAGTTCCCCACAAGCCGAAATGGCGACCAAATGCAGAGACGGCATCAAAGTTGAGCAATCGAACACTAACACAAGCGCAGACAACGTCATAACACAGTTCCAAACATATCAGTTTCAATAATGCTTTCTTCTGCAATTTCTCTGAAGCCCTTTCTTCAGTCCCTCCTCATTGATCCTTATGCACAGGTGAAAAACCCTTTACCCTTTTAGTTTTTTCTGCTTCTCATTTGCTGTCTACTAGCAATTTTGTTTAGAGGGAGTGCAAAAAATCCACTTTTGATTTTTGGGGTAAAATGCAAAGATGACAGACAAAAAAATGAAGTCTTGTAGATGAGAGAATTGTGGACTTCCCCCATGATGACCCCTTTTGTTTCAAGAGTTCAAAGCATGTTTCAAAATCATATTTTTCACTCAATGATCACAATCCAGTTTTGTTTGTGTAATGCTTCCTATTCCTCCTTGGCACGGTGTGTTTCAGAGCTCAACTGCTGCAACCAGGTGGGGGTGTTTGGGTTTTAACAAGTCAGAAAATTTCAGTACCAAGAGAGTGTTGTGTACAGAGGGGTTCAAGCTGAGTTGCTTGGTTGATAACAGAGAGATGGACGTGGAGTCATCATCATCATCTTTTGTGGACGATGCTGCAGTGAGCTTAAGTGGTATGTTCTGTATTTCCTGAGCTCACTCCAGATATATAGGGTTAATATGTTGGTGTATATATGCTAATTCTTTCTGTTTGCAGAAGAGGATTTAGGGGAGCCTAGTATTTCTACAATAGTGATGAATTTCGACAACAAGTTTGATCCTTTTGGAGCAATTAGCCCCCCACTTTACCAAACGGCTACTTTTAAGCAGGTGAAGCTGACTTTTTATATTATCTTGTGACAAAGTTCCTAAAGCTGGTTTTTTTATTTGTATAACCTTGTTATCTTGGATCAATGCATGATGCTCGCATGAGTATTTAGTATATTAAGCTTCCCTATTAAATATTTTTCTTTTACATCTCTGAGTCTTATACTATTCTCTATGCAGCCTTCTGCAATAGAAAACGGTCCCTATGACTATACCAGAAGTGGAAATCCTACTCGCGATGCTTTAGAAAGGTTTGATAATTACATGATTAGTTTGTGTTTTGTGTTGCAACTACGGATGTTTCATATTATGTTTCTTTGCCCATCCTCTTTTAATTTGCGTGTTTTATGTTCTTAGTTTACTGGCAAAACTTGATAAAGCAGATAGAGCCTTGTGCTTCACCAGCGGAATGGCTGCTTTGACTGCTGTTGTTCATCTTGTTGGAACTGGTACTTTTTCTTTTTTCAGTGTGATAAAATCTGATCCATCTTCATTGTTAGTTATTTGAGTTTATATTAGCTTACTTACTGAGTACCTACAAGGTCTAAGGTTATTTTTTTATTATATATGTGTGATTAAATTATAATTTTACTAATAAAATATTAAACGGGTGCACAATGAGACATAGTGTTACATTTTTTTGGCTCTTGGGCTTCTGTCAATTTGTTCTTATAACTCTTACATTTTTTCCTTGACCGGTCCTGTGTCAGATTCATAACAAAACTAGAACAGACTACATAGAAAACTTACTCATGAACTGTGGGTTGCAAACATAAATTTTCGCTTTTTTAATTAAAACATAATAGTTAATTGTTATTTACTCTGGACAATGTACATATAGGTGAGGAAATTGTTGCTGGTGATGATGTATATGGGGGATCAGATAGGTTGCTGTCTCAAGTAGTTCCAAGGACTGGAGTTGTGGTGAAGTTAGTATGATTTGTTGGTTATGCTTAGTTATTTACTCTAGATTGACTAATTAATTATACAAAATATCAGCCAGCAAAAATGTTGGTTCCATGGAGTACAAATTTTTTAATGATGTTAGGTTAATTCTTGTTTGTGCAGACGGGTAAATACAACTGATCTGAATGAGGTTGCATCTGCCATTGGACCCAGGACTAAGCTTGTGTGGCTTGAGAGTCCAACCAATCCTCGGCTACAAATTTCTGATATTCGAGTAAGGTGTTGTATTTTGTAGTTCTGACTTTCAGAGTGTCAATGGTATTGATTAAGTTTTCTATGGTTGTTGTTGTTGTCCTCTTCTTTACCACACTAAGTGTTACACCTAAGAAACTGTTAGGAAGTTTCTGTCATTTCTTAGTTTTCAGTAAATGCTATGGAATTTAGGTCTTTCAAGAGGGCATCTCACTCTGATCCGCCTTCCTCTCTCCCTTTTCCAAAATATGAAAAAAAAGGATATATAGTGGCTTCAGGAAACATGATAATGTTTTCCTTTATGTTTAGAGTGTTACAATTATGAATAATAATAATCCATTAAAATAATACCCTGACTTTAATATCTATCAGGTTATATCTAATTATGACTGCCAGAAATAAGTATATTTTCAATCATATTTTTTCCTACCTAGATAAGAGGTCACTGCAATGTTGAAACTTGCAGACTTGCCAATAGTAGTTTCCTTACTCTAATTAGTATGGCTGTATATCTTACTTGTTTTATAAATCATGTTTTCTCGCTTGAAAATAACTTACAATTTCAGTTAAGTATAGACATTTGTCCTTCATAATTTATAGGACTTTTTCCTGAATTACCATTAGCTTCAGTACTTTGTCATTTAGTTATTTGTGGATATCTAATATCAAACATATTTTAAAATTGAAGTCCTCTTCTTGAATGTATGATATGAACTTCTGATCTTAAATATTAAATGGTTTTACTCTCAATAATATAAAATTTATTTTTCTTTCTCCTTTCTTAATTCATGTCCAGAAAATAGCAGAGATGACTCATTCACATGGTGCTCTTGTGTTAGTGGACAATAGTATCATGTCACCTGTATTGTCCCGGCCATTAGAACTTGGAGCAGGTATTAGCAATTATATTAGCTGATGAGTATAAATAGATCTACTCGCTTCTTTAAAGCATGCTTGCTAACACGGACAAAAGGGAATTGAGGGTGGAATGTGAAGAGTGAAATATTGAAAACCATTTCCAATTCCTCAAAGACCTAGAGTGAAAAATATGCAATGTACTTCATTATTGGTACTGGTTTTCTGCATTTGTGTCTCGTACCAAAATATACGAATGGCAAATAACATATCCATTTTGATTGATTGCTTAGCACTATATATTCACTGTAATGTTTATTCCATTGTCATTTTAAATAGAAATATTTGTAAAAAGAGTATGATGAAATGCAAAGTCCATTTTTCACTCTTTTCTTTTTTAATGTATAAAGGAATTTATTAAGATCATCTCAACAAGCCTAGTTATGCCCAAAGTATACTCAGACTGGTACTTTTGTGCTGCAGATATTGTCATGCACTCAGCTACAAAATTTATTGCTGGACATAGTGACATCATGGCTGGTGTGCTTGCTGTGAAGGGTGAAAAGTAAACTCTTTTCATGTTTCTCAGATTTTAAGATATTGAAGATATTAATTTATTGTTTTCGTCATTTAAACTTGTCAGCCTATATTTCATTTTCAGTAATGCTGTGATTTAAATTTAATTGAATGACATTTTTTATTTATATTTTCAGTAAGTGCTCGTCTGTTAATATGTTAAATGGATCAATATTTAGTGGAGTTTTGTACCAGATGGATTTGATTTTTTTAATACTTGCAATTATTTTTTTTAATGGAGTTTTCATTTTTATAATTATTCTTTTCAATTACTGTGGATCATACTCAGTACTCACTTTGCATCTCCTCCTGGATGGTTGTCTAATTTTGTCAATCTTAAGGTTGGGAAAGGAATTGTATTTCTTGCAAAATGCAGAGGGTTCAGGCTTGGCCCCATTTGACTGTTGGCTTTGTATGCGAGGAATCAAGACCATGGCCCTGAGAGTCGAAAAGCAACAGGTGCAACTTTCTGCTATTCGTATAATAATATTAGGGCATGTATTGTTTGTTTCTATTATTTTTTGAGAATAGTTCAATACTTTTTAATGATTAGTCTAGTGAACAAGAATACAACTGGCTGAAATATCTTCTGAGCAAAATATACATCGATCTTTCCGAGTTCCTTAAGTTCAATCTATGGGATAAGTTGCTAAGAATAAAGATGATGCATAAAAAGATTTCAGATTGACAGTGACACAGAATGGAGTTTGATTTGATTGTACAGAAGTAGATATTGGTGTGACACCTATTGAGAAAAAAGATAACAAAGAAATGATTTGAATGAAAATCTTGTGTAGGATAATGCACAAAAGATTGCTGAGTTCCTTGCCTCCCATCCTCGAGTAAAGAAAGTGAATTATGCTGGCTTACCTGGTCATCCTGGTCGTGATTTACACTATTCTCAGGTATGGTATGGTATGGTATAATTTAAAATTAAGATTGTTGTTCCTATGTGGCTGCAATTTATTATATATATTCATTGCAGGCAAAGGGTGCAGGATCTGTGCTTAGCTTCTTGACTGGTTCACTGGCACTTTCAAGGCATATTGTTGAAACTACCAAATACTTCAGCATAACCGTCAGCTTTGGTAAATGAATTTTTCATTTAATGATAAACTAACAACTGTATTTGATAGGTTCTTCAGGATACCAGTTCTATAATGACAATACAGTATGTATGAAGTTCAGCACTTCTCTTAACGGGCCTTTATGTTCAATATAATATATGAACACTAGCTAGGCATTAATGATAGTAAAGTATGTTGGCTTGCTAATAGCAAAGCTGGGACTCAAAAATGGAAATCAAATGTTAGACCTAAAGCATTGTTAATCAAAAACCAAAATCTTTTAGGCATCATTGGATGTACTTTACCAGATGAAAATCTCCATGATACAGCTAAATTTTGTGTTCATTTACTGATTTATTTTTGTTGTTGGCAGGGAGTGTTAAGTCCCTTATCAGCATGCCATGCTTTATGTCACATGCAAGCATACCTTCTGCAGTTCGTGAGGCCAGGGGTTTAACTGAAGATCTTGTACGCATATCTGTGGGGATTGAGGATGTGAATGATCTCATTTCTGATCTAGACAATGCACTTAGAACAGGGCCTTTTTAATTTTCTCTTTTTCTCTCCTTTTTTCTGTAATATTCATCCTAAAGAAGTTGAATTAGCAACATGGATGTTGAGGATTTGAGAGCATTGTTATCCTCTCTTTGGATGCTTGAGGGTGGAAATTTAAAGTGTTTCTTCTTATATGCATGTAAACTAAATCCACATTTTCTGTAATTTATTTTAGCAATTGCTGTCCTCACCTGCGATGATAGGGGGTCATACAAGTGTTTAAAGATTAGTGAAAGTATTGTCCTATGAAGATTGAAGAGCCTAGTACAATTTTTTCATCTTTGATCTATTTATCACTAAACTAGGATTAAAAGTTTTTAATTTGCCATGTAAATTTCAAAATACAAGAAAGTACTTGTAAGATAATCGATGGATGAGAATGTTAGACTGTTGACTTAGCGCTTTCTTTGCATTTTAGAAATTGAGATTTTATGTTATTATGATGACATTTTTAACCTTCTGACGTATGATGATTCTTTTATATCAATTTAAATTTTGGATTAATTTGTTTGTAATTTAATTTTAATATTTAAAGTGTGTTATTAGTTCAGGTGAGTTAATAACGTTTGAATTAATAAATCGTGCCTTGTTCGTGTATGGATTTAATAAATGATTCAGTTTTAAAACTTCTTAGTTAAAACGCAAAATATATTTTTGAAAATAAATAAACGTCACGTAGAATGGGACGTTGCATTGCATTATTTTACAAAAAAAAAAGCCAAAGATGTGTGTGATAATATGTAAAAATAAATAGAATTGATGTTATAATAAGTGAAAAATAGCACAGATGAAAAAAATGGTTGGGGTCTGTCAGACAACCGTATGACCATCCGAGCCAGTAAACTGTCCGGAGCGATCATCTACAGCCTCGATTTAGTCCTTGGGAAAGGTCATCATCAGGCCATTAATCACGCTCTGATCACACGGTCATGGTTCATCCACCAGACTTCAGTTCCCGTCTCCTTAGAACTTAAGGATACAGAGGTACGAGCCTATAGAACAGATCCTGTTCAAGTAAGGTCGTGACATTACGCCTCAGCAATTAGTTATATAAAGGCTTCTGTTTTCTTTTAAACTGCCGATGTGGGACTATAGAAACCTCCCATTATTAACAACATTGTTTCACTGTTGCGGGCGGATGAATGTGATGGTCGATGTCTACAATCTTCCTGCCAAGGTGTTTCCTACATTTCATCAACAGCATCCATACCCAATCTTTATCTTTTCCATAAAAAGAATATCAGATACAGGCTTTTGAATAGCCCTTAATATGCTTGACTCCACCAACACCACATAGATATAAAAGCTTTACTCAGGATTTAAGAGATAAGAGTATTAGTTGATTTGAATAGTGTCAGTTCTCTAGGTTGGAGCATTTGCAGACATACATTTTGTGCAATAACTACCATATATCCAAAAAATTTAATAATTTATTCAGGATATTTGTTCTTTAAGTTCTCCTAAATGTATATTGCTGAAAATATATAGCTCTTGTGAAGCAAAGAAATTTATGTTGCAGACTGTAGGTAAATATAGTCCCCCTGATCTTTTTGCTTCATTTTAAATTACATAGGTTTGATTATTTAGGAAGGTAAATTTGTTATTTTTCATGAAATTTCAAAACTAAGAGACACACAATGTATAGATACATTGAAGACTATTCTTAAAGTATCCAATCCAATTATTCATCTAATATAAGCGCTCTTTGAGATATTTTCTTTGTCATCTCTTCTGTTTTTAAAGCTTAACTGGTGGTCCACCTAACAAGGTAGTCTGAGGATTTCATTCTTCAGAGAAGAAAATCAGAAAAAAAAATTAACATTCATTCTTTGTTACTTGAAATTGAATCTGCAGAACTGCTTTTTTTGGTTATTTGGGTACACTACAGGAAGAAAAATTTTATAGACTGAATGTTCTTCAATAAGAATGATATCTTCTTTGATTGGCTTTGTACTCAGTGTCGACATTCAAATGGAATGCGAGATAATATTATTTACTGCTGCATTGGTTGTGAAGATTGGAGCACTAGAAATGTCACTAAATTATCTACTCACATTTGTTATAAAATGTGCATTTAAGAGTAGGAAACTCATTTCAATATTTTGCTATTCTGAACTGTAATAATCTGGTCTTTTAGTCTAACAGCATGCACCAATTAAGACCCCTTTACAGTTTAAAGACTGCATGTTAAGAACTGTACCAAATTTAATTTTTAGCAGAAAACCTTAAAACTGCAGTGCTCTTGATAATCTTGAGTAGTTGTCCAAACATCACTTCAAGAGCTGTCAAAATTAATAGCTCTACCAGATAGGTTCATTGATCACACATGCTCTGTCAAAGTTAATAATTTTACCAGATTGGTTGGAATCTATGAAAGAACCCTGCCATATGTCTGTTCAGGTTCGTCAGTGTCATCACATATCCTCAAAGCCTAACGGATTTAGTTGTGTTACTACGGAATAGGATGCCATTGAGGTTTGCTAATTTCCAAAAATAGCTCATATCAGTACCAGCAATTTATTTTTCTGAGCAACCTTCTAACTTTATTTTAGCTTACAGGAGTTTTGTTAATGTACTTTAAAAGATCAATCTTCAATTTCAACAAGGTTAGTATTATTGTCTATGAGATGAAATACAATGTATAGATATATCTTCTCTGTCCCCCCTTTTGTCTTCCAAGTTTACTAGTGATCTGAAAGCTACTAGAGATGACAACTAACAAAACCGGTCAAATAACACATGCTGAGCATTTTCTAGACCATACAAAGAAGGTAGTAAAATTAGAACCTTTCTTTTGAAATTTGAAAAGGGTTATGAGTAAAGCAACAAAGTAGATGAGACAGCTACTTTAGCCACTAAGAGCCGCATGAGAACAATGGAGTTGTGGTTGGCTACCATGTGGTCCTTCATTATGAAATGTCTGTTTCAATCTATTTTGAGGGTTAAAATGATGCCAATTTCCTTCAAAAAATTTCAGTTTGCTTCCATCAATTCTTACCACGCCACACAGCAACTTTGTCATTAGCCTAAAAGCATTTGCTTCGTTTAAAGGATGTCCTGTTACTTCAAAACTTTGTAGTATCAAGTTATAATCATTGATGTATGTTCTATCACATTTTTAACTTTTTCTTTTTCACAAGGTGTACCTCTACACTTTATGACGCAATATCTATTTTAGATCTGTCTAGAAAAAGGGTAGCAACATATATTTTAACTAACTATTTTCTATCAGTTAATATTTATATCAGCCAATAATCCCTTAACATGGCTTGTGATTTAGCCAGCAATATTCTTTGATGATGTTAATGGTTGATGATTGTAATAATGATTGTAGTTAAACCGACATGCGAATGAATACAATTATCTTTCACTATTAATTGGATGGGAAGTAAAAGGAACCAGAAGGACTTAGACTAATAGTTATGACTAATTATGACATCTGGCTCAGTTATAATGTTATCCCTTTATCTCATTTATCTATCATCAAATTTAGCTATTCTTTGACATTAGTTGCTGCCACCACTCAACAAGGTAAACCCTTTCCGAGGAAAATGAAAATAAGTAGAAATGCTTCATTTTCATATATCCCCTCCTCATTAAAGGGGTTTATTTTAGTCCATATTCCACTTTAACAATGTCATCAAACAGGACCTAACATAAACCTTAATATGTAGACATACTTTATCCATCTTAATATCACATATAATCAAAACAAAACATATTTTAAGGTAAATTTTTCAAAATATTCGACAAATTAAGAACTCTTATTAATCTAAATTTTAAAAATCAAAAATTGAAAAAGCCTAGTTTTTAAAATTTGAAATTTGTTAAATTAACTTCACGGGTGAAAAGATTATAGGAAAGGACTGATTATGAAATCCTTGGTGGTAAGCTTTCAAATGGGCCAACCTTTGGGTTGCTTGTGTTGACTTGGTGATCATGTATTGGCATTGAAGGTGAAGCTTCTAACTGCCTGCACTATCATCAGTTCTATAATTTTATGTTTTTATTTGTTTTCAGAGGCTGGAATGTCCAACCAAGTCCATCTTCTCTACCTATGAAAATCACTGCTAATGAATATGATATACAGCTTGCACATTTACCCACCCATGAATATTTTATCATTCTCTTCACTTGATATTGACTCCTTCATGCATTAAACTAAGAAAAATGTAACACTTCACATGGGACCTGACCATGATTTTACTATATTCATCTGTTGAAAGCCAAGTATATCCAATATCAAAAGGTATGAGAGGTTTGTAATAGCACTTATTAGTAAGGTAATTTTTCTTTCTTTTATATACATCACATGTTATTCATTACTTTTGCTATTTCCTCCTAAGAAACATACAACTTTAACGAGAACCAGCTTTTCTTTTTAATTATTAACCAGGCCAAACGTATATACTAAAATCCAATGATTCAAGTTCCATTCATTTGTTGGTTTCTCCTTTTTTTTTTTTTTTTTGTCAACAACTCAAAGGAATTTAAATGCCGGGCAGTTGCAAAGAACGATGCACATTATTAAAATTTTCAAACTGAGCAAAAAGACGTGCTAGATTTAATGTTACATTTGAAAAACAGGAGCTGGGAGGGAGGTTGGCAGATCCAATTTAACCATGTTCTGGAAAGTCAAATACTCTGTTTTTACATGTGAAAATAGATTACAATACTTAAAAGAGTCTTAACTTTAGTACTTTGCTACGAAAATGTATACCCTACAAAATTACACAGGAATCTTCCAATGATCAGTGACCCCTTTTTTTTACCACTTTGTTCTGCCCTAAATACAAATGGTCCCTCACCAATTCTTTATCAGTAATTTAAAAACAATGGTCCTAACCGCTATTGGATGCTCCCAAATTGTACACTGCATTGATGCTCATCAACTTCCCCCTCCAACCCACTTGAAAGCACCGTTCTACCACCTCTATAACCTTTGCATCCAATCTAAGCCTTCAAAACTCTCTCTCACATCATAATATCTCTCTCTATCTCTACTATAGGACAACCATTATTTCACAAAGGTCTTCCAAAGAAGACTTTTTTACACAGCAAAAAGTTTGGAGTGAGGAGGGAAGGGAAAAATAGAAAGTGTCCCTTTTGAGAGAGGAGGCAAAGCAATTAAGCAAAGGCAAGGAAGGCACATCTCATTGTGAAATCATGGGTTGCTCAGCCTCAAGAACCATCACCATAGTGGCCAACAGTAATCTAGATCAGGATCCCTCTCCTTCTGCTTCTCTTGCTTCTTCTTCTTTCTCTTCCTCCTCTGCTTCACACATTAATTCCAACAACTCTTCACCCCCAGTTAGAAGAAGAGCCCTTTCTCTCCCAATGCCTCTTGTCCATCACCCTCCCATCAAAAAGGGCGACACCCACCACCTTGTATCCCTCACCTCCACCACCTATGGCTCCCTTCTTCTCATTGACCAAAAAGACCCCAACTTGAGCCAGAAAAACCAACCCCACCTCACCAAAACCTCAAACCAAACCGAGCTAGAACACTCACTTTCCCCAGACTCAGTCATCAACACTTGGGAACTTATGGATGGCCTGGATGAAGAAGAAGAAGAGCGACAAGAAGGAATTGCCAAGCCTGCTTACACTTCTATTTTAGACAAGCCAAGTTCATGCAGGTACACAGCATTTGATGGGTCTGCAAGGAAGAAACTGCTCGATTCCTTTGAGTCACTGAAAACTTCACAAACAGCAACGGAAAACTCTTCTTCTCCAGCATCAACCAAGAAGCCACTTTGGCAGCACTTATCCGAGGAAGCTTTGCTTGCTAAGTTGGATCCAAGTGTGGCTTGGAGTTACAGGAGAGCACTATCATCGAGGCAACTAGGTAGAAACACTCTATCTAGAGATATCAGGTCAATGGGGTCTAGCCCTTTGGTCTTTTCTCCTTCTTTTTCATTTGGTAAGAAGAATTTGTGCCGTTTGCCTGGCACTGAGGACAGAATAGTGCTATATTGCACTAGTTTAAGAGGGATCCGGAAGACCTATGAGGATTGTTGTTCGGTTAGAATGATTCTGAGGGGCTTTAGAGTTGCGGTTGATGAGAGGGACATATCAATGGATTCGTCCTATAGGAAGGAGTTGCAGGATGTTCTTGGTGGCAAGGCAGTGACCTTGCCACAGGTCTTTATCCGAGGGAAGTATGTCGGGAATGCTGATGAGATGAAGCATATGAATGAGTCTGGAGAATTAGCAAGGCTATTGGAAGGGTTCCCCACTCAGGATCCTTGCTTTGTCTGTGACAACTGTGGTGATGCCAGGTTTGTGCCATGCCCCAATTGCAGTGGTAGCAGGAAGGTGTTTGAACATCAAGAAGGAGGGTTGAGAAGGTGCCCTGATTGCAATGAGAATGGCTTGATAAGATGTCCAGGTTGCTGTTCATGATTGATGGAAATTAGTCTTGTGAATCAGGAATACCCAGTTTCAGAGAGGCTAATTTTGAGAAACATCAAAATCCATTCTAAGATGTTGACATCTCTGAGCATATCTTCTATACAGAAAAGCAATTCTTGATCACAAGCTTACCGTAGTTGTTGAGGTTGGTGGTGTGTTTGTTCATTGGTGTAGAATTTGTCATGATAAATTTTGACAACCTCCAAGAAAGCACCTTTGAGTTTCGTCCTTTGTTTTTAGTTAGTAGTACTCTCAGTTGTTCTTTGTTTTATGTCAGACTTTTGCTTTATTAGCGTTCATTACCCTCTGAACAGCAGAAAATAAAACTGACAAGGTTATGTGTACATGCTTAATTTGTAATTTCAAGTATCTGAGCTATGAAGCTGTGTTGCATGTTTTTGTTTTTTTATGGCATAATATGCAATTATCAAGGAGGCTAGCAAGTATAGGTCACTGTTTTCCACAGTGAAATTCGTAGAACAAACTACAAGGCCTTGAACAACCACAATTGTGCACCATGGTTTTCAGCAGATACAAACAGTGGTTGAGGTTGCAATATGTGGGGGTTTCTGGTTTTGGAGTTGTCTTTGGGTGTTTGTGCTTTGTCAGTTTCAGCTAAAATAGGCTATTTTACCACAGGGTCCATTTCATAAGACTGACCCGTCTTGCTGCAATAGTACATTGTCTTTGATGAATTTGAGAAAATAATTTACTGCATGTTAGGTTAGCTTATTTAAACATCTTGTTTGAAACTGTAAATACACATTTTTACTTCAACATTCACCCTTTTGCAACAGCGTTACATTGAATCAATGTTTAATTGTATCTTCAAGTACTAGGCATTCAGCTTTTCACATGGCATGTGCATGGCCTTCTTTAGAAGACCATCCTAATGATGTGTGAATCAATAAATATTCTCTTGTGAGGCTGACATTGTTCACATATGCAAGATTAATGAATGTTGGTGAAAATTCACCAGGAGATGATTTGATGATCTAAAAGTAAGTATCTTTTCCATGATTAAGAAAATGTACTGTTATAAGTATGTCACACCAGCTCCTGGTAAAAAGTGTGCAGAAGAAAAGATTCCTTATTTTTCTAATTATGAAGGAGGCAAAGCAAGTTGGACTTTATGAGAATTTAAGTATATAAATTATATTATAATAAAATTTGCAATAAATAGATATTTCTGAAATACAACTTGTTTATATTTATAATAAAAGAATTATATTGTGATACAAAATTATTTTTAACCATTTATGACTTTTTAACTCAGAAATAAAGATAATAGATTAAGTAAAAGAATGTAAAGATGTTTCGTTAGGACAAAAAATAACACTCTTGTCAGATAATATTAGTTCTTAAAAGTACTCTTGATAAAATTTTCTTTACTATGAATGAAAATTCAAACATCGCACAAATTCTAGAAAATTGCAGAAGAAGAAAGAAAAATAGATATTGGAGTAAGAAATGAAAACACAACACCACAGATTGATGAGATGAGCATGACAAAAATTAAAGAAAATATTGTAGAAGATAAAATATAGAGTTATAGTAAGTTATTTATTATAATTTTAACTGTTAATTGAAAAGTAAAGTATTTCTTAGTTTAGGGTTTTGAAGTATACCTTCAAATCACTCTGACAACATGAGTTTAAAATTAGGTTGAGGACTCTTTTGAATATATATTTTTTTCTACTTTATCTTTGTTCTTAGATTCCTTTGGTTGATTATGGGATTGTCAATCTTTCCTCTTACCCTATGGATAAAAGAGACTCAACTTTTATTTGCCTTTTTCTTAAAAAACAAACTTTCCAACAAGGCAAATTATTAAATTACATTAATGGATGCAAATGCATAGAGAAGATGATGACAGAAATTAACAGCAAGAGTTTGTTTATTGGGATGAAAGTTTTGTCTTCTCACTTTAAATAACAAAAATTATCCAACTTTGATAAAAAAAATAAGATGATAAAACAATGACATGGATATTGTAAATAAAATGTAAAACTTTGTATAATATATTTATTTTAGTACTTAGAAGAGCTTTTTCTTAAATCCTTAATACAAAGAATGAGTGTTTCGTATTGGGCTTGGGCCTATGGACTGGCCCAGAAATTATGAAGTGGTGGTCCCAATAAGGTCAGAGGAATTTAAAGCTAGGGTCTCTTTACGATACTCAAGATGTGAATGACAACTATTTACTTTCGCATGTTGTCGGTAACTACAACCTTGGTAATTTTGTTAACCTTAGTCATCTTTTATTTTATAATAAAAGTCAAGTGACCTAAGTGATTCTCAATTAGAAGTGGTAACAGCCGGTGACTTTAATATCTCTCTCTTATGGAAGTTCAACAGTTCCAAATTTCGAGAACTTCTGGCATTTCTGTATGGTTATCATTCCAAGAAAATTTTGTGGGTTCCAAGTTCTTATTATTTACTATTTTCAAAATTGTGGTGGTGATTTGTGAAATAGTATGGTTTTCTTCTTCAATTGACAAATTTAGGATGTGTATAAATTATCAAAAGTAAAAAGAAAATTATTAAGTATATGGAAATACCACGTTTTCGTATTTTATTATTCCGTCTTTTAAAGAATGAATAAAATTCAAAATAATTTCAATAATAGAATTAAATTTATTATATGATGAGAATTTATAAAAATAATAAATCAAAATATTATGTTAAAATAATAAATTAAAAATAACTTGAACTAATAAATAAAAAAATTGAAAAATTAATATTTAAAATTAACTTAGATTGATTGATATGTATTAGTACTTATTAATATAAATTTAAAATTAAATTAACGCGTAATTAAGAATGCAATGTGTGAATTTGAAATATTAAATAACAACACAAATTGATAATATTATTTAATATTCTATGCAACACATTATAAATTAGAAAAAGAACCCAAGTAATATAAATAATATGTGAAGGTTTAATTTATAAAATAATACTTTTCATAATTAAGGGCAGCTTGACCATATTCGTTATAGAGGTTAATATAATTAAAATATATTTAATTGAATAATTTAAAAATTAATATAAATATATGAAAATTAATATAAATAATATGTGAAGGTTTAATTTATAAAATAATACTTTTCATAATTAACGGCAGTTTGACCATATTCATTATAGAGGTTAATATAATTAAAATATATTTAATTCAATAATTTAAGAATGGAAAATAAAAATATTAATTAAGATAAATTAACAATATAATACCAATTAAGAAATAGAATAATGACATTAATAACTAATACCTTAAAAGATATTATTATTTTTATTATTATTAATGTCATATTTAAATATTTCAAATCATTAAATTATTATTCAGTTAATACTTCTAATTAAATAATATACTTCTAACTAAATAATAATAAGTATAAATTATATTTATTGAACATATTGTAAATTGGATTTTATTATTATTGATCAATATATTATAATTGCATAAAAGTAACTTGAAAATGAAAAATAAGTATAATGTAAGTACATGTTATTCTCTTCATTATAATATCATTATTATATTGAGTGTTATGTATGTATGTATATATATAACATAACCTGGTTAAACCGAATATGTGAAAAAAGCAAATAGTGAGGAATTGTGGAGATTCAATCATCTGAAAGCATGGCTTCACAAGTGAAATTCTCATTGTTCATAGCCCTTTTCATTGTTTTGGTTGCAGTTGTAGCTGCTCATGAGGGTCATCATCACATGGCTCCTGCACCAGCACCTCCTAGCCATGCAAATAGCCTAAACAACCATCATGCAGTGATCGCTGGGATCTTTTCCCTTCTGCTTACTCTTCTCATTGCCAGATAGAGCCTTTGAGAACTTTCAGTTTGTCTTTCACACAGCTCCTTGTTTTTCTTTCTGCTTCTTTCTCTTCTGTGCTGATTTCAATAAGCTGTGTTCTCATGTTATAATACACAATGCATTGTTTTTCATGGTTCATATCAGAATAAAGTGATTATGATTTTTTTTTATCAATAGAAAAAGAAAAGAAATAGTTTTGTCTGAAATTTTTTGTATAAGTGGTGACATATTAATTTGTAATAAGTTGTCAAAATTAAGTATGTCATTGTTAAGTTAAAGATATATTTATCATACGGACGTAGATGTAATGATTAATTTACATATATATTTAGATTGGTATGCAATATAAATTTAAAATTAATAATTTTAATAATTTAATCATTTAATCACTGACATTAGTAATAATATTTTTATGTGTTATCTATTAAAATTATTATTATATTTTTTAATTTCATAATTTTAATTAATACATTATATTATTAATTAACCTTAATTTAAATTTAAATTGTTAATTTTAAACTAATAATGAATTAATAAAAAATATCACTTCCAAAATTCATTCATTAAATTTATTAACTAAAATTAATATACTGTTTTCACGTTTAATTTTAATTTTTTTTATAAATACTATATAAAATTTATTGCTTTTATGTGGAGTGGATCTGTAGAGTAAATTGAAAATATATTTGTATAAGAGTTGGAACACCTTGAAGTATCTCTTTTTAATTCAATTTATTTTTTGCTGTTAAAAGAAAAACTATATAAAATTTATTAACTATAGAAAAGCCGTATTTTTTAAATATGTAGGTTTTAGAAAAATAAAACTAAAGTTTCGTTGTTTTTAATTATTTTTTATTATTCTTCTTTATTCATTTTATATTATTATTACTATTATTTTAATTTCCTTTTATTTGGAAAAACAAAAAATTATGAATATTATATTTTTATAATAACTAAATTTGTTTACGAAAATATATAAAAATAAATAATTTTTATGTTTCAGATGTAAATATCATCTTACATTGTGAGATTTTACTTTCTAATAGACTAATGTTGAGTATGGAACAAGAATTGTGTCTATTTTAGTCAGACTTCTTGTTAAACATTAAAACGAAAGACCTAATATAGATTTTGTGTACTCATGTTGGTTTGCACCTTAATTAGAAAAATAAAACAATAAAATTGTCAATTGCATTGTGAAAATTTCCAAAAATGAAAGTTTTTATCTCATATATATTAATTGCTGAAAAAATATCGTACACATCGATATGAAAAGAAACTATTTGATACGCGAAGGCATAATTTAATGTAAATTTTTTAAGCATGGGTCAAAATTGAGATTACATATAAGCATGGGTCAAAATTGAGATTATATATAAGCATGGGTCAAAATTTATATTGTGATATCTATAATAAATAAATTCAATCTCAGATTATTGAAACTTTATATAAATAAATGTTATATATCATTCACAGTTGATTGTGGTAGAAACATTATGTACTTAGAATTGCACATGAATGTTTTTGAGAAACTAGATAAGATTGGATGGACAACGAACTACTTTCAAATGTAGGTGACTATAGTCTTGGTTCCTTAAATATTGAAGTTGTTGTATCACAAAAAATAGGTGAAATTGATTGTGCATTATTCCATGTATTCCCCTTTATAGAATAACAACCATCCTTGCATTATTGGTCAATGTTAGTTCATGTTTCTTTACCCACACATAAATTTATTAGCCATATCTTGTGATCCAATTCTTATCAAGTGGTTCACTAATATTAAATTTGTAGAGTTTTTTCCAAATTGTTAGGTGGAGAAGGAATTTATTTCTAACATGTAACTTGGCTCCATTAACTTGATGTCATTTCACAATCATAAAATAAATTATTATGATGTGAAACACTTACAACTATACATATATATAGGCATGACTATTGTTGGATATCTCAATTAGAGATTAGATCTTTCAATAAGTACAAACCTCATCTTACAAACCGATTTTATAAGATTAAATTAGGTCTAGAGTCCACTTCTTAATACTTATGTTGATATGTCAAAGTCTTAATATAGAACTTATCAAAACTATAATAATTTGACATTTGTTACAAAAATTATAAATAAAAATAATATAAAAATAAAAAATGATTTAAGATATTATTTTATTATATATTTTATGTGATAACTTAATTGTAATTTATCCTTATTTCATACCTAAATAGATCATTACGATGCATATGTTAAAATTTGAGTAATTTGCTTATGCTCTATTTCTGCAGCAATTATATTCAATTAGATAGTGAAAAATTAAATTAATTTCGGTTTGATATGTTGTCTCTAAATTTTTTTAATTCATATAAAGTAAATAATTTGAAATTAAAATATTGTTTTAGAATTTAAGTTTAGGATTTAAGATATAGAATTAATATTTAAAAATTAAATATTGTTAGAAAAAAAAAAATTGATCATATCTAGAATATTTGTGAAAAAAACTTAACATTTTATTATCAATGGTTGATTAGCATATTAGTTACTACTCATATTGGGTTTTGTATATTATGTGAATTTATAAAAATAATAAATTAATAAATTAAAAATAATTTTAATTAATAAATATATCAAAATTGAAAAATTAAAAATTAAATTAAATTAAATTGATTAATATGTATTAGTAATTATTAGTATAAATTCAAAATTAAATTAATGTGTAATTAAGAATGTAATGTGTCAATTTGAAATATTAAATTAACTAAACAAATTGATAATATTATTTAATATTCTATGACAGATATTATAAATTAGAAAAAAAGGTAATATAAATTTATTAAAATTGATATAAATAATATGTGAAGGTTTAATTTATAAAAGAATACTTTTCATAATTAATGGCAGTTTCACTGTTAATTATAGAGGTTGATATAATTAAAATATATTTAATTAATATGCTTAATTAAATAATTTAAAAACGGAAAGTAAAAATATTAACTAAGATAAATTAATAAATATAATATACCAATTAACGAAATTGAATAATGACATTAATAACTAATACCTAAAAAGATATTATTATTTTCATTATTATTAATGTCATATTTTAAAATTTTAAATCATTAAATTATTAAGTTAATATTTATAATTAAATAATAACTATAAGTATAAATTATATTTATTACATATATTGTAAATTGGATTTTGTTATTATTGATTTAAATATATTATAATTGCATAAAAAATGACTTGAAAATGAAAATAAGTATGTTATTATTAAGTTAAAGATATATTTTTAATATTAATTAAATTTGATTTGAAATAGTGTTGTTTGAAATTTTTGTGATAAGTGGTGATATATTAATTTGTAATAAGTCGCGAAAAGTAAGTATGTAATTTTTAAGTTAAAGATATATTTATTCATTATCATAAATTTGAAATTAATAATTTTAATAATTTAATCATTTAAATATGACATTAGTAATAATATTTTTATGTATTATTTAATAAAATTATCATTATATTTTTTAATTTCAAAATTTTAGTTAACATATTATATTATGAATTTACCTTAATTTAAATTTATATTATTGTTTTTTTACTAAGAGTGAATTAATAAAAAAATCTCACTTTCAAAATTCAATTTATTAACTCAAATTAATATATTGTTAAAACATTTATTTTTAATTTTTTATCATGATATACTATACCAAATTTATTAACTATAGAAAGCCGTATTTTAAAAATAGGTAGGTTTAAAAACAATAAAACAAAAGTTTCATTGTTTTTAATTATTTTTTATTGTTCTTATTTATTCATTTTTATATTATTATTTTAATTTATTTTTATTTGGGAAAATATAAAATTATGAATATTATATTTTTATAATAATTGAATTTGTGTATGAGAATATATAGTAAAATAAATTTTATATTTAAAACATAAATATCATATTATATTTGTGAGGTTTTATTTTCTAATATATTATTGCCGAGTATTGAACAGGATAACATTTATTATATGTCGAGTTTCTTCATGGTAATTATTATACGAGGAAAATTTCTTGTTAGATATCAATATGAAGAATCTCATATTAGTATGTATTTTAATTTGAAAAATAAAACAATGAAATTGTAAGCTTTGTTATGAAAATTCTTTTGAGTACAAAAGTTACATGTAAACATGAGTTAATATTAATGTTATAATATTTATTGTAAAAAGTATGATATTATAACTTTATACAAATAATGTCATATATTATTCACTGTTAATTATAGTTGATACATTATGTATTTAGAAGTTATGCATAAATGTTTTTGAAGAACTAGTTAAGATTGAATGAACAAGAATTTAGTTTTGAATGTGGATGGTACAATTCGTCTATGGTGTTGGTTCCTTGAATCTTGAAGTCGTTATGTCACAAAAAAAAGGTGAAATTAAATATGCATTATTTCACATATTACTGTGTGTGGAACAACAATCCTTGCATCAGAGTTTTGGTTAAAATTAGTTCATGTTTGTTTATCCACACATAAATTTATTAGTCATATTTTGTGATCTAATTCTCATCAAGTGGTTCACTCATGTCAAAATTGTGGAGCTTTTTCCAAATTTTTGAGTTGGGGAAGGAAATTATTGGGAAACACTACAAGAAAACTTGTATTTAAATGGGATTATATTTAATGTGTCTGGCGGTTTTAACTCTCGTTAAATGCGTTACTCACGGTTTGGTTTTTTCTTGGTAGATTTGGTTTTTTCTTGGTAGATCCAGCATCGCTAACGGATTACTGATGATTTTTACTAATACCTGAAATGACAATTATTTATCAACGATTCCTTAAATTCTTGTTACTTCTACCAATTTTTGAAACCCTTGTTACTTTCAACGACTTTTGAAACTCCTGTTACTTTCAATGGTTTTTGAAACTCCCAACCACAACAGTTTTTGAAACTCTTGCTACTTTTGGCAGTTTTCTAAACCCCTGTTAATTCTAACATTTTGGAAACCCCCTTATTTGTAGTGGTTTCATAACTCCCGTTACTTGCATCGGTTTCAAAACCCTCATTAATTTTATCTATTTTGTTTTTTTAAATACATTGTATCTTTTTTAATATATATATAAATCCTGAAAAAATGATAAAAGACAAATATTTTAAAATATTGTTATTTATAATCGAATGTAACATTCATAAAAAAAACAAAACAAAGTCTACAACTTATAAGTAAAATAATTATGACAACAAAGTTTGTAAAACTAGTAAAACATTGCCCTATCATTTATTCTCAGTCATAAAATTATACATAATTAAAAATAAAATAACATTAAATTATGGTTCTCAATGTTGATCATTTTGTTTTTTCATTAAGAACACTTCCTTGATCAGATACTTAATATATAAAAAATAATCATAATTAGTAACACTCAAGTTATAATATAAAATATATATGAATTTAATCAAGATTATGATGCTTGAAACATAGCAAAATCATGAGACAATTCTCCAGGATAATTTTGCACAAAAAAAAAGTCATCATTGCCTTAATTTTATTGACTTATAATGTCAATGTAGAAACCTATTTTAGAACACAAAATCAATCAAATTAGTCAGATTGAATAATTTTAAAATTGAGTTTATAGAATTGAACTTGTCTTCTATTATGAATGGTTGATTATGTAGTTAAGGATGTCAACATGTTAGTATTTGTAACCTCATATCAAGTGTCATATGTTAGAGGCCTAATTGTATTAGTTACAGTTATGCTTAGCTCTCATGATTAATTTGCAAACACATCATATGGTCTAATATTCTGTCTCACAATTCCTACATACAAATCCCATTTAAAAATATTCAACAATAATCATGTATTGAAAGATATTTTGTGGAAGAGGAATAAACTAAATACAACCATAACAACTTAATTTGTTCCTTTTCGTTTGGCAAAGTGCATAGGTGCTGATAAAATATTATTTTCAACATATATACCATTATTTTCTAAATAGATGATATAGGGTGAAGAGCTATAACAACTTTTTAGAGCCAACTGATGCGATATGTTGTACAAGAAAACATAAACTCATAATAGGTTCATCCAAAGATGTATTTGAAACTATTCAAAGTGACATCTGATGCATTTTACACTTACTTGTAATAAATGAGGTTGCTTGGTACAAGCTAAAAACCAAAATATAAAGCATAAATGATGATGTGTGAAGGTGAGAGATACAAGTACCAAGTATAAATCATTGATGGATTTTAAATGCATTTGGCTTACCAATGACATCAACAATACCATGTTTGGATCATATCACGTGGTGTATAAGGGTAATCCTCTTCTATGTCAATGTCACCATTTTGTATTGTAAACTCAAAATCATAGTCCATGAGACTCCCATTGCACCCCATGTTGTAGCTTCTATCACAATCCACCAATTCTTTCTTTGATAGAGAGGTCAGATTGTCAGTTACAATTTGATTGACTCCTTCCACCGCTACCACCGTGAATAATGCCCAACAACTCCCTTCATGAAGACCAAAGTCAATTAACTTATCAATTTCTAATCAATCATCGAACACACTTCATATACATACATATATATCATAAATGATGATACATATGAGAATGAGGAAGAAATTATTGAGGAAAGAGAATAGAAAACATTGAAGATTAAATAAAAGAAGCATAACAAATGAAGATGTAGATGAAGAAATAAAGAGAAAAATAGCCTTGGAGTTTTTAAAGGAAGAGGTTAAAAGAATAAATCAAGTAGAACTCTTGGAAATGGAAGGAATTTGAGAGAATGCAAGAAGATAAGGAAAGAAACATCTTAACTTTTGAAGCTCTCCACCAATCAAATTGAAGCACAAGGATGACCACATCATTCAACCATCATTACACATTCTAACAAAATGCAAACTCCTATCATTACACCTTCTAACTAAATGCAACTCTCATCTTTACACCTTTTAACTAAATGTAACTCTGATCATTACTAAATGCAACTCCCATTATTACATCTTCTAACTAAATGCAACTTCCATCATTACTTTAAAAAACTATCCATGCCTTTCATAAATTCTAAACACCACCATTTGTATATGCATACATATTCCAAATCACCTTTCCAGATTAGTTACACTTAAACATAGTTAACTTTGTTAATCTTTTGTTAAACTTGTGACCATTGGGATGTCCATAAGCACTATAAATAAGAGTTCTCTCTCTTGTACAAAACATGAAGTTGAATGAATGATAATTTTTTTGATAAATTGCGAGAGTTATTGAGTTGTTTCTCTACTTTTTTCTTTGATTTTTATCTGGAGAAGTCTTCTCAAGTGGCGGATCCTCCTTCACTTATTCTTGAAGATTTCTAATCTTGAAGGTGGCATGTTCAATCATCTTCTTCTCCATTCTATTTTTACATTTCAATTCCTTTAGTTTCATGTTTTCGTTATTGTTAATTCATGGATTTCTCTCTTTGTCACAAGCATGACTTCCATGGTGTCATGGAAAGATTTTAAAAACAATCTATCCACACTTTAAAATTAGTTTCATTGTAGTATGATCGAAATCAAATGAATTATATATGTAGTTTTTAAACCATTTAATAGTATGAGAAAAAATGAAAGCTTTTAGTGAAGATAAGATCATACTATTTCTTTATACAACAAGGTCTCTTAAATGTGGCAATATCAATCACATCTATTGATAATTTCTTTTATTCCTCACATTTAATCCACAATTTTTACAGAAAAGCTTGAAATTTTGAATTGCCATGTTATAAGATATTAGTTTTATCTTCTATATTCAAGAAGTTTACATAAATGTTGTAATTTCTCACACAATCAAAGAAAGATTTGCAACAATAGAATTGTAACCTTGAATCAAAAGCAACATAGGTTGAACAAAACTCACCACATTGACCTTGATCTTTGACGGAGCAACAACATCTTTCTCCCTCCAATCACCTTGACAGGTAGCTCGTCCCCTGTGTGAAAAGCACAATAACCACTCTTCCTAGACTTGAGCTTATTCTGGGTGCGGAAGAACAAGACCCTATACTCTTTGTTGGTGAGATCAACAACGTGTTCAACCCAAGTCTGAACTACTTGTTCTCTGCCCCATTGTTATGCTCCTTAACGAACCTTAATTATCCTTAAAAATTCGGAACCTTCTCTCCTTCTCTCCAACAAGGTTGTAGGCCTTGTCATGCATCACCACTTGAGAATAATTTGTTCATAAAAAACAAACAACATACTAAGAGTTAGCCGCATAAGTGATCTAAGATGTAAGAAATGGGAAAAGTGAAAATCAATTTTGAAAATGGGGAAAACAATACCAAATAAGGTTTACCTGCGAGTTGAAGATGATGAACCTACGCAAGTTGGAGACGATTTTCATATGTAAAATTGTGATTTGTGATATTAACAAGTTGTGAGTTGGAATTGACAATAAAAATTACTATGCGGAGTTGGAACCCTAAGTTGAAGATGAAAGATCTAACACGCGATGCTAGCTTAAGCTTCTGAACAAAAAATTTAAGTATTAAATCTAATTAAAAAATTATAAAAATAAAACTTTATTGTAAGGATTTTGAAAAAGCCACACCATGTCTTTCCCAGAGATTTTGTAACCTCCATTAAAATTAAAATTAAAATTTTTTTTATCGTAAAAGTATTACTTCAACCCTTAACTCGATCACAGAAAACGAAAATAGAATGAAATAACTTGATCACAGAAAACGAAAATAGAATGAAACATTCTTTTCGCACATATATGCAATATTTGATAAGAAATAATTGTAAATATAATAAAATAATAATAATTTTATAAAATAATAATTAAAAATAAAAATAATACTATTAATATTAAAAAATAATTATAATAATTAAATAATAATTATGGTAGTAAAAATAATAAAAAATTATTTTATCAATCACACTAATCATATCTCTTACCAACTTTCATAAATTTTCTTTTCATTTCTTACCATCACTTCTATAATCAAAAACACACAAACTTTTCTATTACTTTTATTTCAAATCTCCTTTCTTTTACTTTTTTAAATCCATCATCAAATTCAAACACGGTATATAAATCAACTTTTTCTTTAAAATATTTCATGAATAACTTCTTAAAACTCAATCTTTCTTTCTTTTTTTTTTCATAAAAGTATTAACAACCTTTTAAAACTCCTTTCTCCATGCCATACAAGTGTATCTAATACATTATCTCCATATCTTCTAACATTTCTTTTTTACTGATTAATATTATAACATTCTTTTTTATTATCAATTGTCCAATTCATTTCACTGATATGTTCTCTTCTTTCATATGAAGCTATAACAAAATAACAATATATTTAAAATAATAAAAATATAATTATTATAACCATTACATTTTATTGATGAATTATTACGTTTATTGTGTTTATAATATATACATTTTTAAAATATGAATACTTAAATTTCACATCAATATAATGAATTTTAATATTTTCGCATACTGAAATTTTGATTAAACATTACTAAGACAATTTATTTAAGAAAAAATATTATGTTGGATTTTGCCATACTGAAATAAAGGTGGACTAGATAATTTATTCAATGATAAGAGTAGTCTCCACTCTTAAGGTTTGTTTGAACTGGATTAAAAAATATATATTTTTTTATTTTAATAATATAATATTAATAATTTATTTTATTATAAATAAATAAAAATATAAATATTAATTAAAATATTAAAAAATATAGATTATGTGGAAGATATAATGGATTATATCTTCCTCTATTTGTTATATATTATTGATTTAATATAATGTTGGAGAAATAATTGATTATTTATATACTTTTATTTAATTTTTTACATATATGTGCTAAAAAGTTGCATTGCATTTATTTTTTTTAATTTTGTGAATATCTCTCTCTTCTTTCACAATTTTATTTCTCTCTCCTTTGTACAGTAAATCTGGGAGTTCCTCTCCAGATAGGGTGGACGTTTAGAATTTTATTTCACAATTTTTTTTTATATATAATTTTCATATTTTCATTATACAAACAATAGTAAAAATTAAAATATGAAAGTGAATATGTCCTTTTAATTTAATGCTTACAGTCAGCAGTGAGTTAAAAGAAAAAAGTTGGAACAGAAGTGGTCAGTCCGAGAGGCAGAGAAATGGCAGCTGAGAATGGATTCCAATGGGAGATAATGGGAGGAGAAGGAACAGAACAAGAAGAAGCAGAACAAATCAAAGGCTGTTTGAGCAAGTTCATCGATGATGGCTCCGTTGAAAGTCACAGATACTACTTGTCTCGCAAAACTACTCTGGAGATGCTCAAAGACAGAGGCTACTCCATTCCCTCCAACGAAATTGACCTTTCTCTCTCCCAGTTCCGCCACATGCATGGCCATTCCCCAGACCCTGACCGTCTCCGCCTCTCCCTCGTTCATTCCACCAACCCGTCCAAAAGGGTATTCTTTTCTTCATCTCCCCTTGGTATCTTTCTTCCTCAATTTAAATATCTTCCCCTGAAATATCAGGAAAAATTCAATTTTTATATGGTGGCTATGTGTATTTTTACTACTTTATAGGTGTAAAGAATCTACTGATGTATACTGAATGATCATCTCTCTTGGTTCTTTCTTTTCCATCACTTTTCTCTTTTTTCCTTATTAATCAGCTAGACTCATTTGATTTACCCTGTCTGACCGGACTTTTTGAAGCAAAATTGATTTTGGATGAAAATCATTTTGTTAGATTGAATTTATTAATTTAGTGAAGTTATTTATGTTTTGATGTTATAGTCTGAGAGTGAGTGCATGTTTCCAATCATTTTTTTTGTTGTAAATTGATTTTAAAGCGAAGAGGTTTGCCTTGGTGTTTTTTGCTGTTTTACAGTGAAAAGGTTATCTTTTTATCACTCTCTGTCAAACCTAAGTTTAGGGACTAACTCAACAACACTTGAAAATGACTGAGCATTGTAGTAAAATCAGTTTCTTGATGATTGCAGATTTTAGTCATTTTCTGTGGGCCAGGTGTTGTGAAGGTTACTGCCATTCGGAACATTGCGGGGCATATTGTTAATAGAGACACTTTGAGTGGTCTTATATTGATAGTGGAGAATAATGTTACTAGCCAGGCCTTGAAAGCTGTCGGTCTGTTTTCCTTCAAGGTTGAGATTTTTCAGGTTTGTGATTTTAACTCAAACATCTCTCGTAAATGTTTTACAGATTTGTTTCTATTTTTTGTTGGATCATATAAAATTGCATGTTGTATTTTTCTAACAGAATTGGTTGACACGGGTTTTCATTGTTGACCTCTGTGCACTTAAAATATTGTGGTTACCACATGTTGAACAAATGCATGTCAGATATTTCATGTTGTTTGAGTAATAGTAATATTCACTTCAGTTATGTTCAGCTATCAGTCTAACTGTTCTGGAGAAGGTTTTAAATAGCAGCCACGGTAGCACAATTGTGGCTTCGATTGGACTGAAAATATCCCTAAAACCTTGATTTTGCTGCCAAGACTCTGGTTGTGACCTTCTTTCAAAAAACCTTTCTACCTGTTACGTTGATAAGAATTTGGGTTTTAGGCCTAAGTACTAACTATGTGTGCAGCTGAATCATCACATTTCAGTAAGTTCATTCAGTTAATGGTTTCAGAATAGGAAGTTTCTTTGATTCTCTCTCCGTTTTCACTCATTTTCTCTTGCTTGTTGATTTATTAAAAGCAAGAGCATTTTCCTCAACCAGAAACCATGGCTTTCTCTCAACTACATTCTTGTGCTTGGCTATCAATCTAACTCACAGACACTCTGAAAGCTGAACACTCTAAACTTCATACACTTTTGTTTTTATGAATCTTTGGCGTATTCATCTGGAAATACTCTGTATAGTAAATAGATAAATGATAATATTTTACTTATTGATGCTAAATTTCAAATAATTGATTCTATCTCATAATTAAAAATTGTGCTCACGTGATAATTTTTTACTAACTTTATATGTTTCATAATTTTGTCAAGTCTTGTCGTTTTCAAATTTTCTGCATTTCTATGTTCATGCTGTATCCATGGTTGGAGTATGCGTCTAAGTTTCATGAAGATGCAACTTAAAAGTACCATGTACAGTTTAACTGGTAAAGAATAAGGGTTGGAAATTGTTCCTTTGTGGAAGGGAAAGATGAAGAAAGTGAAAATAATTCCCTGTACTCTTTGAAGTCAGCAAATGTTTAAAAAATGGTTAGCATGTTGGAGGACAGGTTATAAATATTTGGCTAATTGAAGGCAGATAAAAACCTTGAAAACATCCTGGAGATTCTATTCTTAGTTCATTATTAGGAGGGATCCAATTATTATATGGCATATGTAGCGAGACAATCTTCATTTCAAAATTTCTTGTTGTGATAGAAAACTCTGATATTTAAACTGTTATGATCATTTAAACCATATGTCGCTAGTATGGATATATATCTACTGAAGTCCCCATTTGGTCAATCTTCAAGTATATCTGATATTCTGTCATGTATAACTGGGAGTTTGTCAACGAAGAAACCTTTGGCATACAATTTTTTGCTAGAGACAAAATTGAGTTTTGTGATGCTTGCAAATTTTGAGTAACTATGGCATCTCATCCTGAATGGCTTCACTTTGTATCCATATTTGCTTCAGTTGTGATCCACCAAGCACTTGTAATTGTTATAGCTAAGTTATTTTTTTAATAATAACTATAACATGAATGATGTCTCTGGAATTTTATTTTCCTCCAATGTGAAACTTATTGACTGATTTTCTTATCTGTGCTGACAAAAACTTAGTTTCTTGCCCAAAAATTCATGGAAATCTTTTTTCCCTGCTGTTCAGATCACAGACTTGCTTGTTAATATTACAAAGCATGTGTTGATTCCAAAGCATGAGGTGCTGACTGATAGGCAGAAGAAAAATCTCCTTAAGAAATTCAATATAGAAGAAAAGCAGGTCAGTTGATACAATTTAGAAAAGCATATCTCAGACATGAATTACGTCTTTCTGAATTGTCTATGCCCTGGTTATGGACCCTTCTATTCAAGTTTTAATTTTTCTATGTTGCATCCTCAGTGAACTCGTTAAGATTGTGCACTTTAGATTGAGTCATGTGTAGATCAAACAAAGTTGCATTTTCGCATTACCAAACAAAACCAATTTCTGTTGGGAATCAGCAGTAACAATTGGTTTCACATTGAAATTTGTAACTAAACTTTTACACTTTGATAATTGACTCAATTGTTGTCTAGATATGTGCTACTTTGCTGTGGTTTCTTAAATAGCATGCTGCTATAATGTTGTACTTAATCATGTTGTAGTAAATACAAATATAGATAAATATAAACACTTCCTGAACTGGTAATTATAGACAGAGGAGAGAAAGCTGAGAGGTGTGTCTGATAAGAGAAAGGGTTCTGCATATAGAGTCAAAAGATATGAAGAAATCCCTTGCCAAAATAATGTAAAAACAAATAAAATGAATTTAAAGTCCAAGGTCAGAAAATAGTATATAAGTTTTATCCTTGGAATGATGAAAACATGTTTGTTATGATTAAATGTGCTTACAGTAGCCATATGGAATACTGATATTTGTCTTGGTTCTTCTATTGCACATATACATATAAATTGTAGTCTATGAATTTTAAATTCTGAGTTATCTTTCATATTCAACCAAACATAAAAGTTAATGTTTTCTTATTCTTAGCTGAAATTGCGTGATAACTTTTGCATGAATTTTAAATTTGATATTCCAAGACAAGTACTCTTATATTAAGTTTTGCTGTTTTTCAGCTTCCCCGCATGCTACAGACTGATGCAATTGCACGATATTATGGACTTGAGAGGGGCCAAGTAGTTAAAGTTACCTATAGTGGTGAAATCACCCAGATGCATGTCACATATCGATGTGTGTGGTGATAATTTCTTGTGCTCTCTTGCATTTTGCAGGTTGAATTCGTAGTATTTAACTGTTGTATCATGCTTAAGGTTATGATTGCATAAGTTCCACATGATCAATCCTAAAGCTCTGAATCTGTACTCTATAAATTTGCTGGTGACATTTCTCTCTCTTTACTTCTTGAAGAACAACCTGCATTGATAGACTTAATTTACAAACGTTTTTATTTATTTAGATTTTGTAAAATGGTGTTTGCAAATTATATTTCTGATCTCACCTTTTAGGATGAGGTTTTGTTGACCGTATCCTACACCTTGCAGACTATATATAAAAGAAGCTCTAATTTAACAAATGAAGCTACATTTATTTTCTTGTTAACCATGCTTTAGCAGTATTATCTATCCACATGAAAAGAACATGTGTTCAAGTAGCATTCTCAGCTTAAGCCGAACATGGTAGTGTAGCATGCAATTCTGATGCTTGCATTTTCTTGACGGCTCTGATAAATTAGCTTATAATACGTGGTGTAAAACCACCTTATAAACTAGGTGAGAAGCTTAGAATGTATGTATAAGTCGAGTGAAAAATAGATTGAACTTTTAAAGTAACTTGTAAAGTTTAAAGTGTTTGGTAAAATTAGATAATAAGTTAGATGATATAGAATGACATTTAATTATTTGAGGTAAAAAGAAATTTTAAATAAATTAGCAACAGTGCAGGTAATAGAAACTAAAAGGTTAGCATCTTATAAATTAGCTTATTTTTATAAATTAGTTAAAGTGACTTAAGAAAATGAATTAAAAATTATTAATATAAACTTTGGTGAAACTAATTTATTGACTCGTAAAGTTTCTATACATTTACATTAATGGCTAATTGAATAAACGTGAAAGTGACTAATGGATGAAAGCCCAAATTTTGTTAATTAACTTAAAAGGAGGCCTCTTTTATTTCATTTTCATCTTTTATATCTATATGTTTGAGAAATATAAAAAAAGCACAATAGTTCACTATGTTTATATTAACGATGAATATTATATGGCAATAATGATGCCTTTCATTTTTATCATCCTGCTCTAGTATTGATGATATTATTTCACATTACATATTAAGACACTAAATATTAAGCATCACTAAATATTCTATGTCTTCATTATTTAAGCTTCAAAGGTGTTTTCACTAACTGTGATGTTGCTTTTTCTTTAAGTCTATTTTAATATTACTATTGACTTACGAAGAAAAGTATAGGTTGTTTAATATTTTAAAGAAAAACTACTATTTACTGTAAATTTTTTGGACATGCATGCAATAGAATGCATGCCTTTTCAAATCCAGGCTGCATCAAGAAAAGCGCAGAAGTAATATATCTCTGCATAATCTATCATATAAACTCCATAATATTTTTAAATCTATTTAATCTCTTTTTACTTTATAACCGATTATGATACTTCGTAACCAATAATGAAAGTCACATAACTGATTATGGAATAATTTTTTTTTTATTTTCAAATCTTTTTTTAAAATATAATAAATGACAAAATAATATGTAAAAAGTAAAATTCAGAAAAATATTTTCTTCTCATTTGTTTCATTTGTTGTAATCCAAAACAACTTTCATTTATTTCTCACCTCTTTCTCTTTTTGGACTCCATTTTCATCATTCAAATTTATTCCAAACAAAATGTAAATCTATTAATAAATGATTAGAAATCCAGTGGCTTAAAGTTACTGCGACGTACGGCTTGTGTAATCCACCCAGTTGAAGAAAAAGAATTCATTTGAACAGGGTAACTTGGAATTAGCTATCCAGTAAGTACTCTCTTTGACAAACAAAAAAGGTTGAAACAGTATTTCTCAACGGAGGATTATTTCCCATTGACTTTTAACATGTTTCCAGAAGAAAATAAAACGAAAAAGAAGCTAAGCTCATGTTCGGTAGAGATTATTTCCTCAAGATTCTCAATTTCTCCGGGTCAATGCGGTAGCTATGCCACCAACTATAAGTCCCAAAGCTGTTGCAGTGATGCCAATTCCTATTACACCATCTGCATCGATACAACAAACATTTGCAATTCCTTAGTTAATGCTAAAATGATGGGTAAACACTCAAGAAACAAGTGAGTTATACCTTTAGCAATTCGATCTTCAACTATTTTCTTGAGGGCTAGTGCCTGCCTCCAATCAGGTGCAATCTGCAAGAACGAGTTCCGCATAAAATTAAAGAGGTATTAAAGGAGAAAAGCTGAAAGAGAATCGTCCATGATAGACCGTAGATGTATATGTATACTATCCCAAATATGCCCCAGGGATCAAATTTTAGATAGAGCTTAAATTTGACCCATTGTTAGTGTAAAGACTTTCCTTTCCCAGCTTTCAATTAAATAAAGCACTACCACATCATTGTAAAGACTATGATTTTTTACAAAAAGTATAATGTACATTAACAATGGATCAAAATTTAATCTGAAGATGAATACTGGAATTGTATATGTATGCATGTATACATAACCCATTAATTCACAAATAACATATTAGCAAGAAAAGAAAGGCCTCCCTATATGGAGAACTTTAGAAACGAGATAGATTAAGTGTGTTAGAATTTCAATTATAACATTAAGTTGAGTTAAATTCGACTGAAGTTGGAAAAGACAAAGTCATTGAATAGAATAAAACCTCCCACATAAGGATCACAACGGTGGGTCCTGACATTCCTAGGATCCCACCAGACAAACACAATGATCCATTATATGCAGCGAACAGAATTAACATCCATCACTTGTAGATGGTATTATAAAAAATAACTATGACAAGTTATATGGTGGCATGTTGATAAAAGTCCACTATCCATAACATGAGGCATTATATGAAATGACAATCCAGAAGTGGCAAAGTACAATAATTAGTTTCTGACTATTGTCTATAAGTGAGAAAGAGAACCTGCAAACATTGGTCCACAAGCTGGCGGCTCCTTGCATAGTCATTACTTCTATAGTAACCAACAGCCAGAAGATAAAGCTTCTCTCTTTGATGTAAAGGACTTTTATCATTGCCCAAAGAAGCTGCAAATCAGAATTAAGGATGTAAAAGCTTATCCATGCGTATAACGGTCAGGCTCCGAATATTTCAACATCAAACATCTGTATAATGCTATCTAAGAAAAGCAATTGAAAAAGCTGTGGCCATGGTGGCAATTGCCAGAACACAATAGCATTAGCAGGTCAAGGCTATCTTTTTTCACTAAAAAGAAATGTCAATTTAAAAGGCCAAATACATAGCCCTTTAATAAACAAACCAGAACAATATTTTCAGTGATTTTATATGGAGTGAACATAAATAGCTGCAGAAAATTTGCGAGATCTTTAAGGCCTTGGTTAAAAAGTTGCCTTGCGAATGATAGCTTATTAAGTTCACCATATTACATTAAAGTTTGCAAAATAATCATAGAAAGCTACAACGCCACAACGACCCCAGTGCCAACATCGGAGAGATTTTGGAGATCAGTCAATAATTGCATTACATGTGATATTTGGGCTTATTTTGAATTGTCCATCAGGCTGGGAGAATAATCACACAACTCACAATTGGGTTGCTTTATGCTCTGAATGACATTTCATTAATTTTGCCACAATGAGCTGAGGAATCCAAGCTAACAACCAAGACTTCTAAATTAATTATGCATTATAGTTTTGAGATGTCACAGACTCATGAAATCCCAGGGAAAAGAAGATGGGGCACTGACTTAAGATGGTTAAGCCAATCAGTGAAAAACATGAGAGTAATAATATGTCTTTTAAACTACTGCAACTTTGCAGAATCTTTAGAACATAAACTGAAAATGCAACTGATTTTGGAAGCATCACAAAAACAGAGAATATAACTTCTATCATAAGTTTATAAATGGTTAGTACCAAAGAATAAATAAACAGTATTAGCTAAATAAAACCATTTTAAAAGCAGATCAAGACATAATTCTGTAATTTACAGTACTTTCAAGCATGGCTATCCCTCGCTGAACATCTTCCTTTTGCCTTGAATGAACAAGAGCCCACGACAACCTCATTATACTCTCATTCTTCCGCTCCTCAGAGTCACCATTAGCAGCCTCTGCAACTTCTCTCTCACAGCCCTTCAAAACACGCCAAATAGTCAAGACTGAAACAAGAAAGCAAATAACACCAGAGACTACACTCCTACACACCATCCAAGCCAATGCATCACAACCTACAGTAACAAGTCAAACAGCGTATACACAATCCCCACGGCTATCATCACTGCCATAATCGATTAACCGGAGAATTACCAATAGAATTTTCCCACTTTTTCTACTCAATTTAAATTCTTTTAAAATCTAATTACCAAAGGTTAAGCAATCCAGAAAAAAAGATTCAAGATCAAATCAGGAAATGTCTCCGAAAAAACATCGATTGGACGCATCCAATAAGATATTCAATTAACACAAATCAGACACGAATTAACACACAATGAAATGAAGCCAATAATCGTCTCAAAGCCCCAAGGCATTGGGGTTCCCTATCAAGATTCTAGAAAAATCATATTCGAATTTCTAGTGGCAAAACTAGGGTTTTAAAATGAAGAAACAAAGAACTGAAAACAGAAAGAAAATAAGGAAATGTTGGATTTGAGATTGGTAAAAGAAAGGAAAGGTAGGTTACAGCAATGACGTCACGGTCACACCACGGGATCTGTTCGCCGCCGGTGAAGAAGTTTCCGATGGACTCGAAGAGGCTTGCCATTTTGGCTTCCATAAACATGCACACCATAAAACGGTGACTCACTACCCAACGATGGTATTTATAGGTTTGGGGTTTTTGGAATTTTGCATTGTCCTTTTAGTACAAAAAAAAAAAAAAAACTTACAAAATGGCAATTATATTCTTATTATTTATTACGTTTTCACATTGAATAATATATAATGTCCAAATACGGTTATCTGATTTAAAATTTAAATGATGCAAAAGTGATAAAAAATACTATTTATTTTTTAGTAGGTTCAAAAGAGGATTAATATTAAATAATTGATAATAAAATATTTTTTTAAATTTGAGTTAATTTCAGTGTTGTAAAGAACGACAGGCTTTAAGTACGTGCCTTAAAATTTTTATGTTATTTTTCATTAAGTATTTTAACAATTAGTATCAATCTTGTATTTTATTTACAGATTATATGAGCTAAACTTCGCTTTCAATTAGAAAACTATATTTCACCAAAAAAAAAAATTGCATATTAAATAAATAAATAAAAACACTGTGTACACGGGCTGGGAATTTGTTATTAAACAATTATAAATTATAAAAAATTATTATAGTTTGTTTTTAAGCATTCAATTATGATACAAGGTTAGTTTTAACTATTAAAGTTTATATTTTAAAATATTGAAATATATTTTAAAATAAAAATAAAAGTAAGAAGTTTATAAAAATCTAGAAATACTCTGCTGAATTTTTTTAAAATAATCTCATTTAAAAATATTTCTTAAAACATTTGCATTTAAAATATTTATTAAATATTTTTTTTATTTAAATTAGACATTTTGATGCCGTTTAAAATTAGTCATGGTATAAAGAAATAGACATATGTCTATGTCTTAAAGTCTGTTTGGAATAATATCTCCAACACACGTATAACAATTATTTTACGTGATAATATAAAAATAAATAAAAAAAGATGCAGAAGCAATTGTCCAATATGTTGATGAGAAAAAGATATCCAAACTTATTCTTATACATCAATAAATTGATCTAACCCATACTTTACTCCATACTTTTATCTATATTTAAAATTAGGATTTTAGTTCTGTGAATTACATAGGATAAATATTTATTTTTTATATTGAATAGCACTAATCGAATCAACATGGAATAAGAAAAAATAAACTTCATCGTTTATAGTAAAATGACACATTAAAAAAACTTTATCATTTATAGAAATGAAATACTTAATCAAGTCAAAAATATTAAGCATTAGCTTATAAGAAACTCCAGCATGCAAGAAAAAAAAATGAATAACCAATTACGATATCTTGAAAAAGAAAATCAACAACACGTTAATATCGTATATTTTTTAGTGATTTGAAATTACTCTCTATTGTATGGGGAAAATACAAATGACAAATGCCAATATTTTTTTTTATGAAAAATTGGTCCATAAACTGAAGCAGAAAAACAAAATAATTTCTCAAAAAGCCAAATTAGAAACCCAACCAACTCTTTATGGATATACATTAGGATTGGTTTTGTTGAAAAAAATGTAAGTTTTTCATTTCACACATCCTTAACAGGCAACCTAAGTAAGGTATTACATTACAGTTAACAACTACAATTCATGAATTGTATAGATTTTGAAACCTCGATCAGATTAATACAATGATTGAAATAGTACTAATAAAGCTAAATTATTTAATGAATGGATAAAAGATGTTACTCGCTCCACCTCATGAAAAGGGAATCATTTCTTGTTCATGATCAGCATTCCCTACTCTTCCAATTCTAAGATAAACAGGAAATTTGACAATCTTTTTAGCATCTTCACCCCAACCAAGTTTAAGCTTTTGAACCACATCCTCCCCAAGAAGCTCCAATCCTTTCTGCTTTGCTGTCTGATATGCTGACCATGATCTTATGTAACTCAAGAACTCATCAAAATTCATCTCATTCTCTGTCACAAACTCAAAGGGTCCTGTGTGATCTGCTCCATCCACAAGCTCAAATGGAAAATCTATGCTGGCATATTTATCATCAAATAGTTTACATGCTGGATCCCAATAAACACTTGCTTCAGTGGAATATAACTGATCAAGGACAGTGTCTACTGCTTCACTAACTCTTGGCAGATAGTAGCACCAAGCAGCAATGACCCCATGAGGCCTCTTGAGAACCCACTTGACCTGTTGGTAGAAAGTTGGGAGATCAAACCAATGCACGGCTTGGGCTATTGTCACAAGGTCTATGGTTCCCTTAGGTGCCACCATTTGTTCAACCTCAGTCATGGACATTGTTGAAGGGGTGTGTTGGTATTTCACATTAGGGAGCTTGGCTGCTAACTCAAGTTGTTTTTCACTAGCATCTGTGGCTATCACATTCTTGTATAGCTCAGCTAACTGAAATCACAAATTCATTTAGGTTAAAGTGCAAAAACAATATATTTCTCATATTAAAATATATACTTTTTGACAAAGATCACGTGTTCAGAATTCCAGAGAAAAATCTTAAAAAGATTTTAAATAATAATTGAGTCAAATGTCAAAATCTTAAGTTATTAAATCTGTAGATCTTCTTTTATATATTATTTCACTTTATCATTTTTAATTAATATGAAATTTAAACTCTTATTTGAATATCTAATCATTACAACTTACTCATTTTCTTAAATAAAAATATTGTGTCTGGAATGATTTCTACCTCAACATTCATCACATATATAAAAATATTGAGATAGAGAAGAAGTGATGTACGGATTTGGCTGCTTGGCCTGTTCCAGTGCCAACGTCCCAAGCTAGGTCGTGAGAGGGAGTCTTTGAAGCAATGAATTGGAAGAGTTTTGGAGGATAAGCAGGTCTTGCATCTGGGTATTGCTTCGCCAATGGCTCTGCCATTTCTCTTGTTCTTAGGTTCCCCAATTGGGTGGCATATATTAAAGATTCATCTTTCAGATCTCACTCACTCACTCAGATCAGATCACTCCCCATCCGAAAAAAATCCTAACTTTCAGCCTTGATATCATCGTCTCCCTTGTGCCTTGTTCCTACGTGTGTATATTTAGCTCACAAGTGTTTGAAAGTTAAAAGTGGTCAAAGAGAAAATAAATCACATTTTGTGGGCCAGTTGAAGCCATTTAAAGTCACATCAAATGATGAAGTTGGTGCATCATATCCCTTTAAGTTATCAGAATTTATTTTGCTTTAGCTGATGGAATTTGCAAAGAATCTTTATCATCAGGATATATGTTAGCTAATAAAACATTAGTTTTATTCTGACTTGTTTATATGCATTTGTCAAATCCAACCAGCACCTTAATTTAACATTGTTAAAACAAGAATTGCAAACATTTCTTTATATCACAATCGGGTTGTTGCACTCAAAACAACAAAAAACATTAACGACAAATTACTAACATTAACAGACCTAAAGAATGCTCAAATCTTTCTTTCAACATCCAGCAGCACTCGTGCCCGTAGAATTTATGCTTTTAACCCCAGTTTAACGCTATTAAAAATATCAATGAAGATCACTGCACTACCTCAGAATTTTTATAAAAAAATATTAAACTTCAGAAAATAAGAGATAAAAGATGCAATATACCAGTTCTTTAAATAAAACTAAAAAAAAATTCAAAATAAAATATTATTAGAAACTAAAATAATCTTTACAAATTCTTAACAACAAAAATCATATAAACTTTAAATAATTGTTTAAAAGAAAACTAAATAAACAAATAATTTGTGGTAAAGTTTACTCTCTTATCAAAAAATCATATTCACCTATAACAACATTTAATTGAAAAAAAAAACACATAATTCTCACATGATCGATTATGATTTCAACATGATTGATTATTGTTAATTTTAATTAATATCCACATTTTATTTATTATAATAAAATAAATAATTAATATAATATTATTAAAATAAAAGTAAATTATTTTTAGTCACATTAATCACATTTATTATAAACTTTTGAGTAAAATCTACTCATTTATTCAAAGAACCTTACTTTGTACTCTTATTTTTTCTTTTTCTTTTTTTCATTTATACCCCACCCCAATCCAAAAAATGTTATATAACCAAATATATAAATGTCTATATATTAAGCATGTTATAACTAAATATATAAATGTCACATTCTTTAATATATTCTCAATCATAAACTCATCCAATTAAATCAAATACATTTGAATTAATTAAATAATATTCTTAACTCTAAATACATGTGTATGATCATCATATAAAATGTTCTCATATTAAGTAATTTACATTACATTTTTTTCATTTATTTTAGGTTAAGCTGAACATGTCAAGGGTCTAATACCATTACCTGCCTAGAATAGAAATAGAGAATACATATCGGATATAACCTTTGTAATAGGTTTTATTTGCTTATTATCAATGTTTCATTACCCGTTGCTTCCATAAAATAGACATCGTTTATACTAAAATTTTGATAATATTGTTTATAAAATCGTGGTTTGACCTTTTCTAATTAGTTAGGATGGTGATATTTTGAAAAAATTTCCTAGCCTCTATGCCAATTTTCTAGCTATGGACGCTAATGCTAATGTAGCAAACATAATGAGAGTGGAAGGACAAGGATAATAATATAAAATCAGCGTACAATAAAATTTTAAATGCTACTATTGATGAAGGTGCTGATTTGTAAAACCAGTTGTGGAGTATTATAGCCTTACTTACCTCCTTACATGAGTGCTGACAAACAGAGTTCCAACATGTGATAAATTTAACCAAAAGAGGGGTGCAAATAATAAATCATCTGTATGTTCTGTGTGGGGTTGGAGTAGATAGAGTCTTTACAATATCTATTATTTGAATGTGTTTTTCAGGAAAAGTCTGAGAGAGATGTGATAAATGGTCAAACATTATCTACACCATAATGTTGCAAAAAGTCATTTTTTAGCAATTCTATTTAGTACAACTTTGCAGTAAAATGGATTTTTGGAAGTGCATTTGGGTTGTATGATCCATCTAAATACATAGGAACAACATTATGTTTAGGAACAGTGTGCTAAACGTTGAAGAGGTGTTTAGCATGGCTCAAGTAGGGTCTGAACATGAATCACAAACAAAATCTATAAAGCAAACTTTTCTTATTTGAAATGGTGTTTCTCTCCACTTGAATGTATTCGTTCCATAGGGAAGTAAGGCAGGGTACACACGAGTAGGCACTATGATGACAACGTTTTACTGTGCAACTATTGTAGTACTGTTATAGGCTACATTTCATTGCTGGTTTACCTTTTAACTGGTTTTGCAGTTAGTATAAGTTCTTCCTAATAGTATAGACTTAAAAAGTGCACCAACTCTTAAAACATATAACATAATTCTAGATAGATTTAATCGATCTACCATCTGCTTTCTAGCCTTCTTAAATATCATTTAAACAAGTGTGAGAAAAGTAAAAATTTAATCTCTATTTACATACTAACAAATGATTTAAAAGTGGACGTCTAAAATCTAGTTCATCTCACCTCTAAATATTTTTTAAAAAAATTAACTAAATTTAATCCAGGAAAACAAGTCATTATATTATATTATTTGCAACAAGACGTTACAATACATCTCTCAATGCAGTCAAAATAACCTTCTACATATGACCATGATATTTTAATACCTAACAAATCAAGTTTTAACATTTGATAATTTATTTTTAGTAGTAAGATAGTCATTTTAAAATTTATAAGATGGTCATTATAAATATTCTAGGCATCTCCAACTTTTCCCATTCTCAAATGAATTGGAAACCTGGCAACCTTTTTACCATCTTCTCCCCATGCAAGCTTGAATTTTTGAACTACATCCTCGTCAAGAAGCTCCACTCCTTTCCCCTTAGCCGTCTGATATGCTGACCATGATCTCAAGTAAGTGAAGAAATCATCCAAATTCATCAGAGTCTCTGTCACAAACTCAAAGGGTCCTGTGTGGTCAGCACCCTCCACAGCTTCAAATGGAAAATCAATGGTTCTATAAAGCTCATCAACCAATTTACGTTCTGGGTCCCAATAAGGCCCTACGTCATTGGAATAGAATTGATCAAGGACTGTGTCCACTTCATCACAAACTCTGGGCAAATAGTAGCACCATGCAGCAATGACTCCATGAGGCTTCTTCAGGACCCATTTCACTTGCTGGTAGAAGGTTGGCCTGTCAAACCAGTGCAGGGCTTGGGCTATGGTCACAAGGTCTACGCTTCCCTCAGATCCCACCATTTCTTCAACTTCACCCATTGACATGGTTGGAGGGGTGTGCTGGTAACGCACGTTGGAAATCTTGGCTGCAAATTCAAGTTGCTTGGCACTCGTATCTGTTGCTACCACATTCTCGTATATCACAGCTAACTGAAATCCCAAACCAACGTTGGTTAAAACAAAAAACAATTCTAAATTTTTCCCAGGTTAAAAGTTGTCCAATATATTCATTTGTGTTCGTGGAAATTGAGAAAGGAATGTTGCTTAGAACATGGAAGTGGAAAAGGGAAAGTGAAGAAAATTAAGGAGAGGAAAGTGAACATACAGATTTGGCAGCCTGGCCACTTCCAGTGCCAACATCCCAAACAAGGTTGTGAGAGGGTGTCTTTGAAGCAATGAATTGGAAGAGCTGAGGAGGATAACTTGGTCTTGCATCTGCATATTGTTTTGCCTGCTTCACAAATAGATCTGCCATTTCTCTTTTATCTTAGCTTTCAAATTTCTTGTGATTGATTGTGTTTGTGTGTGTATGTATATATAAAGATAATATATAAAATCATGTTGTCATTGCTTCCGTTGAATGATGAATATACAAAAGGAATTTCGATTTCGATTCTTCTGCATAAATTTGATTGGCCATAGAACAGAGAACGTGGAGGAGAGAGAACTTTCTGTGAAAGTGCAAGTCTCTTTCAAGACCTCTGACTGAATTATTCTCATTTTCTTAATGACGACCAACCAAGAAGTTTCCCTTAATTGGGACAGCACTTATTCGTAGTTTGATGGATATGGGGAAATTGCTTCCTGCACTTCCAGATTTGCCTCCCGCACCCCATCAATTATTTATACTATTATAAGTGCTCTTGCCAGAATTTACAAAGGGGAAAAGTAGTGCGGTGAGTTGGTGGTGAGTTTTTTTTTTTACTGAAAATATTTTCTATAAGCACTCCTCCTCACACTCCCACTTCCGGAAAACAATTTCCGTAACACAAAAACCTTTTATGGAATACATTTTCTGTAAGTTATTTTATTCATTCCATCTTATTATGGATTTCATTTTCTGTAATCCATTTTTGTTAAACGAAATCTCAAAACCTACAAATTCAGTATCCCTACACCACCCCTAAACCATGCAAATAGAAAAATAACTTACCTATGAACGCTGCCAAAGAAGTTTCGTTACAACACCCTCTATCACGTTTGCTCGCCATAAAACCTCCACAACACTCACCATCCACTCACTGCACCACTTTCCCTTTTTGTATATTATGGCAAGGGCACTTACGATATTATCAATAACTGATGGAGTGCAGGAAGCAAATGTAAAGGTGTAAAAAGCAAATGTAAGGGTGTAGGAAGCAAATGTAGAGGTGTAAAAAGCAAATGTAGGGGTGTACAAAGCAAATGTACAGGTGTAGAAAGCAACTACCTGATTCAGGTTTAGACCAGGCACATATGATAGAACGAAATTACTTTTAAGAATGGGCAATTGCTTCATGCACCACCACATTTGCTTCTTGCACCCCATCAAATATGTGAAACAACTAACCTATCTTGTTAATGAAGATAAAAGGGGATTATAGTTTCTTTGGTAGGCACTGTTTTTCACTAGAGGAGGTGTTGCAAAGGATGAGTGGTTGGCGAAGGAGTGGCAAAGGAGAGTTTCAGAGCACTGTGTGTTTGTTTAGGTGGGTGGAGGTAAGCCTTCATTGTATGGATGGTTGATTGTTTTGATGTGTGTAAGAAAATTTTTAGGTTAGATTATTTTGATTTGAATATGTATAGATGTTTTACGGGTGTGTTGCGACCATTAGGAAGTAATTTGGATGATTTTTTTGGTAGGTTTTGGGTGGTGATGGTGTAGTTTCGTAGAATGGTGTTTTGTGGTTTGTGGTTTTTTTATTTTGCATTTCGGAAATTGGTTTTCGAAAAATCTTTGGAAAATCATTTCCATATGCAAATTTTTTCAGATTTCACCATAGTTTTGGAAAATATTTTCCAAAACATGTTTCTGGAAAATGTTTTCCAGAATAAGTTTTCGAAAAACAATTTCCAGAAAATGTTACGGAAAACCTTTTACGAAATTTGGTTTGTTAGTTGGATTTAATGTCAAGAAATAATGTGACTAATGTTTTAAAACAAGATAATGTGAGGACTTGAGACGGAGGATCTCAGACGGATAGTGTACGGCCAACTGCATCTGTAAGATGTAAAAAACGAGGTGGTGTTTCAAACATTGTTCAATAGGACAACATTGGAGACAATGTTGGTGAAGATGTTAACATCTTACAGCCTGAAGGATATCCTAGAGGACCATATGATAGGTCATTATTGGTTAGTTATGAAGACCATGTGCCTATGTAATTGTGGAGTGGCGTGATAAGTTATTGATACGATTTAGTATTGAAATATTGGAATTAATATTTGGTTTTTGGTTGTTGTATGAATTAAAATGTTATGGTTGGTCAGGATCATGATGAGCTTAAATTGGTTTCTCATGGGAAAAGAATGAGTAAGTTTGGATTACCTGATAAAAGAATTGAAGAGGCGGTTGAGTTGTCAGGATTAAGTGGCCTGGTAGGATGTAGTTATCAGATGACAGACAAAGGATCATTGTTAACTTTTGTAGTTAATGGACATTCATTTTAAATTAAGTTAATGGACACGCATGTTTAGGACTCATACATGTTACTTCTTGTGTTACCTAAGTACATCAACTTATCTGTCCATGCCTTCACAAATTTTTCTTTATGTGGGATTAGCCAACTACCATTGACATAATCAACAAATATGGATCATGGAGAATAAACAACTTGAAAGGCTTGGACATGATCTTCAAATTGTTGTACATCATCACAATCAACTACAGATCCCTAAGCTTCCAATACTTGATCCCTCGGATGGACTATCATTTTACACTTTGCTTTGACATTTTTGTCAATATGAAAGCGACAAAAAGCATTATAAGCTTTAGGAAACATAACTCCAATGACATTCATCAAAGCAAGATCTTTATCACTTACTATTACCTTAGGATATGCATAAACTCTCATAAACAACCCTTTAATCTTTCAAGGGCCCAAACAAAGTTGCTTTCACATTCAGCTTCAACTAAAATAAATGTCACAGAAAATGTCAACCCGGTTGAGGTCACATCAACAACCTCAAGTAATGGAAGTCTTACCTGTTTGTCATATAAGTACCATCCATTATTAATACAATATGAAATGAATTAGTAACTTAACTAAATTTTGGTATGCCCAAAACAAATCTTGCACCACATTTGTGCCTTCATTAAACCTACACCAGTGAAGATACATGTCTCACTCAAGCAACATCATCAAATGTTGCATTTTTTATTTTGTGACCTCGTTCTGTTCTTCGATATGTATTCATGGTATTATAAACTTACTTTATCGTTGTCACATCCTTCTCGTTATACTCAAAGTTAACAAAATATTTCTCGGTTTGACTAAAGTCTTAGTCATATCAACCAGCATGCTCTTCTCATCATTTGCCAACCTACCCACATGTGGATGACCCGTCAAAATATCTGTCAAGTCATGATTGTGAGACCTACAAAGTAACTTTAAAATGCATCATTCTGTACCCTTCACCAGTTTTCCTCGTAGTCTAAATAGACAATCACATTTCCTGCTTCCACTTTCAGTAACATCTAAATCCTATTTATATCGTATGTATTTACCTCATCTCTCACAATCTAATAAAACATACGTCTTCATTTCTCGTTGGCCCTTTGCAGTATATGACTTTAATATTTTTATACAATCCAAAATATATAAATTATATTTTAAATTGTTCAATTTAAAAGAATATTAAAAAATATACTTCTGATATTTTGAAAAAATATGAGTGTGCAGGACAAACTCAGGAAGAACGCGTCCGACTTGCAAGAAATTTCATAATAAAAGAAATGTGGTTTTGGGCATTAAAGCATATCCAAGTTTTTTAGAGGATTTTTTTATATAAGATTAAAAATACTCATTAATCTCTATTCTAATGATAAAAGAAACTGAATTCTTAAATTATTTTAGTAGTTTTCATTTTATTTCTTCACTTGCACAAAAAAAAATCCTGATTTCTAATTGAAAATCTATTTTCTAATGGGTAAGTAATTTTGGAAATAGTTCCTTATATGTATACTTAAAAAAATAATTTCGTATTCAATCGATTCATGCCCTTTTTTTTTTTTAATGAAAATAGGAGTTCGAATATGATCTAATGTTTGTTTTTTTCCTCCGTCCAATCTTATTAAATGACCTAATTTTAGTTTTGGGAATCACCATTTGTGTATGTTTGTTGGGTCAAACTGGATTTTGGTTCAAAAGCGTAAAACAGACCTTTAATCCAAAGACATTGATTTTTCTCATTTTAATGCTTTTAATAATTTTTGTAGGTTATCTTTTTTCTTTGATTTTAAGGACTATTTCTCGTTTGATTTTATTAAGAAAAAAAAACATTCTCGAGCTCTTCCTTTCAAAGTATCACTCTTAATAAAGTCTTTTGAAGTTTGAGAACTTCACTCCAAATTCTAAACTCCATCGTTATGATTTTATTTATAAATTTTTTGACTGAGTCTTGTTTTGGTTGTAATTATACAATGTTTATTGGATAATTTTGGGATCATAAATGGATTCGGGGAATATAAAACCTAGAGTTAGGTTCAAGAATTACCTAAAACAAAATTTTGTAGAAAAATTTATAAATAAAATAAGTTTTTCATTTTTAATATAAAAATACTATAGATGTTTGTTGTAAATAATTTATTTGGTTTGTTTAAGTACATAAATTATATATTTTTTAATCTTTTAAATGTATAAACGATGGAAATATATGAATCTTGAAAGTCCCATGATTTATGTTCAAATGTTCAAAGAGATGAGAATTATGCGATTTTGGATTGAGTACACAGATGTTTGATCTCCAATAATTATTACTTGAATTTTGAGATATTATTATTGATATAAGTGATTGTGCTGTTAGAAAATTTTGAAGGAAGTTTGATATACAATTGTTATATATGGGTTTATAATTATTCTTCTGAAATTTTATGTTGTATATTAAATATGAAAATTTGTTAAACTATAATTATATGAATATGTTGAGATTGTGAAAAATATGTAAATATGTAAAGATAGTGTTATCTACAATAGTTAAAGTCACATATGAATAGTTATGGAAATACACTAGGGTATAAAGTTTAAAGAAGGTCTTACTGAAGAGGATCAGAGGAATAAAGTTTAAAGAAGGTCTTAAAGACTAAAGAGGATTAGAGGAAATGAAAGATTGTCTTGAGATTAATGTCCACTATTAGTGCAGAAATTTAGAATGACATGGTCTCACAATACATATTAAACTTAACTATTCACTCATATTATATCAATAAAATGCAATGACTGACCAATAATTATCTATATTTATATAAGGCCATCATGAATAGGAATGCATGTTGGTAGTGTGTTTCGAGCTTGATAATACCTAAAGTACTAAAATTAGTGTAATCACAATATTTTAGAAATTTGTACAATAAATTTTGATTAATAATTGTTTGATAAATTAAATTAAAAATTTTTGATAGAGAGTTACTCGATAAATTAAATTAAAAAGTTTGTGTGACAAATCCTGTAACACCCCACAAAATTAAAGCTTCTACTATGACAATTAAAGTATTATCATCATGTGTATCTCACAGTATCCCATAGTTAACATATATCAAAATTACATAATAAAGCTAAACTGAAATTTCAAAATATATTTACAATATCATATATAAGTTTTTTTTTTTCAAAATAATGCACTATTCCTAACAGCATCCTTCAAACTAGATGATCTCCCAAAGATCCATCTGCAGCACCATCTGCTCCCGTGTCAAGACACGATCATCACATATAGAAAATCAAACACAATACAACCAAAGAAAAGGGTAAGCTAACCAAATTTTAACAAATCAAAAACATTCAATTTCATGTATCATCATAATAAAAGAATCTAACACACTACAAACATGACTCTAC
>Ga0209489_100315_pt1 | contig 85387 bp, 30 predicted proteins | sample SiratrowhiteBW_FD_187527 | JGI IMG/M metagenome (GOLD analysis project Ga0209489, IMG submission 187527) | Root nodule microbial communities of legume samples collected from California, USA - Siratro white BW (SPAdes) (version 2) | ecosystem: Host-associated > Plants > Roots > Nodule | place...
TATATATATATATATATATATATATATATATATATATATATATATATATATATATATATATTAATTACTCTAACATTTCATGTTTGAACATGTATAACTTACTATCATTAATATTTTAATTCTATAACATGTTGCTTTTTTGGTACCTATGAAAAGCTATAGCCCATTTAGTGGAAGGATTAAAATCAGTGGAAAATATATTTTAGGAATTATTTAAATTTTATTAATTTCTGATAGTAAAATAATAATGATTGACAATTCTAAAGAATTAATTTAATTGTTTATTTTTTATCCGAACAATGAGGTACTATTATTACTTAAATAAAGTAATAGTTGTAGACTCTTCTGAAACATTGAAGCATGGACACTAAAATTTTCATCTAAAATTACTACATAATGTACTTGTTCGAATTTTAAATTAAAATAATAAAAATTACCTTTTTTTATTAAAATAAAACAGTCAGCATGCAATTGAAATGTAATTAGTACACCACCCTCTGTGCACTGATAGATAAAATGAGTGTTTCTTGTTGAATTTTTATAGCATTAGACAGACCACATTAAACTATTTGAATTTGGAATATTTTAAGTTATTTGTTTTTTTGACAAGTCTTAAGTTATCATTAATTTATCCCACCAGAATGCTTTAAACAGTTCAAACAATCCATATTTTAAACATTTTAAATTTGTTCTTGATCAGTCGGTAATCTTATTATATATTTACAATACCGTGGCAATTCAGCAGAAAAGAAAGATTTTGAAAATCTATTTACAGAACCTTCAACGCAACATAATAACGGTGCCAGTTACAAGGACCAAGAAAATGGAGCCAGAACACTGATATTTGCTCTCATCACCAAAGTCTAGTGTTTCTTTCTTTATAAACATGAATGAACAAAATTGTAAGAAGCAAATCTGATTAGCGTTTACTGTTGTTCTCTTTCTCGTCCAGTGTTCTTTTGTATCGCACTGGACTCCTTGTTTCAAAAACTTGAGATTCATCTGACTTACTAGCAGCATTCCTGTCCCACAATGGCACGCTATTACTATTGGATGATGTTGTCCTTCTAACAGTCCTTTGTATTTTCATGGGTACATCTTGCTCCACAAAATTACCCTCTGCCCTAGGGGCTGAGGCAGCGTTTTCAGGCCTGGATTTGGACCTTCTATGTGCTGGTCTTTCTTTATTCACAGCAACATTTGCTTCACTCGTGTTATTAGTTTCTTTTCTGAGTTTAAAGTTGTGGTTCGGAACTTGGACTTCCAAATTCTCTGGCTGCCGAGAAGGAGGTGGATCAGGGACAAGAATTATGGTGGCAGTAGTCAATTTCTTTTTCGGATGATCGTCCATGGCATTTGATTTGATCTGTGATAAGAAAATATAAATAGTGGAACAACATATATAACAATTTTTAATGCTTAACTAATAATGTTTAATGCCACATAAGATGTAATTACTAATAAAGTAATATAAAATGCTTTTAACTTACAAATATGACTTAGTTTGTTATATTATTTTCTTGTTAAATTAATGATATTTTATTCTATTTAATGAAAATATGAAAGAGTAAAATAAAAATTATTTAAAATAAATTTAAAATGTATAAAATAATTATTATAATTTAAAACAAATCTATAATTATTTATTAAATTAAGAGGGACAGTTAATAATCATTTCTACTCTTACTTTTGTTTTATGAAGGAATAATTTTTACTGTAACTAATCAGTGTTGGGTTATTATTCTTCAAAAGACGTCAATATTCAAAAATAACCTTTTCACCACTTCATTTAATGTACTGTTTTATTTAATACATCCAGTAAAAAAAAATTAAACCGAAAATATTTTGTCAATTTCTAAAATTTTCGAAGTCAAATTTAATTTTTAAAAATCTGCTTTAATTTTGAAAGTATCACTTTTTAGATTAAAATGAACTTTAAATATTTTATGAAGATAAAAAAGAACATATCTTATCTTTTTTAAAAAGATTTTATCATATAGATAACTTTTCTAATATGATTAGCTGAGAATTTGATATTAAGAAAAAAAATCAATAATAAAAAAAATCGGTAACAAAATCCCAAAAGCCACATATATTAACAGTTTTGAAATTTTCCAAACTTTTGAATGAAGAAAGAAAAATAATCTGGACAGGTTTATGAGTGTTATTTTATTTAGGGTAAATAGGATTTAATATAATAAGTATTGAAATTTTAATTTTCGTATAGAAAAATAGTTTTAGTATAAAATTTTAATTATTATTTTTGTTTGTTTAAATTCTATTAAACATAAAATAAATACACATGTTTATTAAAAATACAAAATTAATTTTGACTATATGTAAATGAAAGTTTAATTATATATTAATATTAATTTTTCTTTTAAGCATCAACTCTTTAAAGGGACATAATTAAATTTAAGAAAATTGATTATTTATCCTTTTATTTATATCATAAGGTTTTATATATTTATATTTTTTTCATAAAATTATTTTATTCTTTAAGAACTAAAAATAATTCTTTTAAGTAACTACATAATTCTTTTAAAATAATATCATTATAATTTTTTAAAATCAAATTTTCAAACTTATATGTTTTATTAAAATTATATTATTTTAATATAATAAAAATGTAAATACGTACATTAGTTTGAATATCTTTTATGGATATAAATTATTTAAAACAATTAATGTTAACTCATAAAATCATTTATAGAAAAAAACTAAATTAGTTTTAAAAATATATAAAAGTTTATAAGTAATTTTTTATATAAAATGTGTTGAAAAGAGCTGTGAAGATAATTTTTTTAATTTAAAAACATATCTTTAAGTTATAAAGAATGACGCACCTGTGTATTTCCTATGTCAGATAGAGGTTTCCTGTGACTTTTGTCATTGTTTGTCTCGGAATGCCTATCAGATAGTGCTTCCTGAAGTAAATCTGCACCTTGAGTAACAAGAAGACGATCTTTATCTGTTTCTTTCATACTTGCAGATTGTGCTGACCTTTCCTGTGATTCATTTGATATCGATGTTCTGTTCACACATTTATTTACTTGGCAACCACAAGAACCCCCACAACTGCTGCCAATAGTTTTGCAGATACATTTTGTGGTCTTGCATGATGAGTTTCTGCTACAAGAACAGCAAATATCTGATGCACTTACCCCAGGTGTATCAATTAAATCTCTTGAATATTCCGTGAAATCTTCTAAATTATTGATATTGGATTCATTATTTTCCAGGTCTGTTTTAGATTTCCTTTTCCTAACCCTTAATTTTCCTGATTCTTCCCACTCATCATCTATCAAATCATAATCATCTGACTCTGTCTCAGATATGTCCATATCTTCCAATGATTTGCGGTATTCCTGAAGTTAAAATAAGTTTGCAATGAGTTAAATATTTAATTAACTATTTCCTATAAAATGCAGTTGCTAAAAGTGCTACTAGTTATGATATGGACAATCTTTTGCCAAGAGAGCTGGTCCGATGATTGGATGTGAGACCTACCGACTTGGGCTCGTCAAATTTACCACCTTCAACATTCAAGTCAGAAGATTTTGAATCTCCCACATATTCTGAGTCCAAAACTTCATTCTGCCATACAGATACAGGTCAAATGATTGGGGAAAAAATATTAAATTGTTGAAGAATCAAACTTGTAAACAAGGAAGATGACTAGTTATTTAATTAATGCTTTATCTAAATGATAGAGAATATGTAGCAAGAACACAAACCTGCAACGTTAATTTGTGAGTCAATTCGGCTTTTATCTTTTCTGATTGTCGAAGAGCGTAGCTTAGTCCCACTACTTTTTCTTTTAAATCTCTTATTTCCGTTTCCTTCTCTCTGCAAATCACTTCTTTATCTCGTAATGAACATCTGTGATCAAGAAAAACCCAAAGGAAAATGTCAAGCACACAGGGAAAATTTTGGATTACTTGTGATTTAACACAGTTTAACTTCGTAATATACCTGGACGAAGATGCAATATTGAACAAATGATTCATCAAATTCTTGGCATCAGCAAGGGACCGCACTTGGTTCCAACGTCCTTTACCACTGAAAACTCGTTCTTGCTCTTCTGCCTCCGACAACTGTGATAACATAGACACTAGAGTTGCGGAAGAAGTCGAAAGCATGTTTTGAAGGGCAAAAATCCTAGAATTTCTAGCACCAGGAGACATTGTTGTGGAGCAATCACTACCATATCAACAGCAATTGGGAGAGTTTGTCAGACATAGAACGTCAGAAAAAAACATAAAATTTATAATTGATTGTTGTAGTTAGAATAGTTAGCTGCAAGGAATTTCACCTTGTACAGTTTTGATTCACCGTTTGTGCTTCTTCCTTTAACCTCATCATCTCCTCAGCCATTCTAGCCCTCCTGAAATTAGAAGCACCAAATAAATTAATTACTGAGAAGAGCTCTAATAAAATAAAAACACAAAAAAACTGTAACATACGGTAAAGCGTAACAGACTTTCTTTCCTATATAACTGTGTTAACATCTAGCATTGTAGCATGAAATCACTGGGTGCACAGACTCAAACCACATGTAATAGATTTCATTGCAAAAAAGAAAAAAGTTTTATTGTTTTTTACTCTCTTTATAACTGACCAGCAGATATCTTAGACGCATGAATGTCATGGAAGTTAGCAAATAATCAGTCTGAGTGCTCTCGCATGTTACAATTACTTGTATAGAAAAGTAGAGCAACCAAATTTGGCACACAACAAAATCAATAAAATGACTAAGTAATAATGGTATGTCCAATGACTCAGATCGGCTAATCATACTTAGCTTATTTATAAAGGTTGAACTTGCACAAATTATAAAAGGCATGGGATTTCCGACGCATTGGCCATTCAACATATTGCTTCAAATTTAAAAATCTTACTCAAATTTAACCAAACACGGCACCAACTGATATGAATTTTAAAGATCAAAAAGGGAACATACGCTTCCTTTTGACGTTCACATTCTGAACGAACTTCGTGCACTCTGACATTGACTTCAATCTCATGCTCAATTGCCTTCATCAAAGCCTTTCAAAGAGAAAAATACATGTGTAGTAGCAGATATCAAACAATCTATTAGCATGCATGGAATGATCAGTAAGCCAAGAGAAGCTACACAATTTTAATTGGTCCAGGACCATTTATTGAAGTCATTCTTGTATGCAGTTTACAAAGTCATCATTAGCAGTACCTGAACTCCTGGGCCATTCCCACCTCCAGCACCTGTATAAACAATTTGCTGGTTATCAAGTAAGCTGTCCAAATAGAAAAAATAGCCACATGATGCCTAAAATATCCTAACCAATAGTTTCACGTGAGGAAACTTTTCGAGATTCCAGAAGTTCTTTCAGCCTTTTCGTGGCCAAGGAAGCTTCTTCTGTCTTCCTTTGCAATACCTACAATGAACACTTAAATAGTGGGATAAATGACATTTAAATAAGATCATAACAACAAGCGATATGAACATCTACTCACCATCTTTTGTCTCTGGTTCAACGCTAACAACTTATGCATCTCATATTCATTCCTTCTCCCCTCTTTCTTAAGCTGGTATTAATCAAAATACGTATTATTAGAAGATTGCTATTTTTATTCGTAGCTGATATATTTGTTCAGACAGGTTGGTGAGAGATGTTATTGTGCTTGCATTAAAGATTAAAAGAGTTACCTACTCCCCTTTCTATATGAGCAAGGGAAAAAAAAAGTATAGACAATACCAGTATCGAATTAAAATGGACTCCCAGAAGTTGGGAAAATCTTGTAGTGTACATAATTGTAGAATGGAATAATAAACTAAAAATGGCATTAAATACAAAAGCAGAAATGTTCCCATTTACATTTACCTGGAGAACTTCTTTTTCCCGTGAAGCTTTCCATAACCTAAACTGTTCTGATTCCAGCTTAATCTTATTTTGAAGATGAACCTAGAGGGAAGGAAAAGAAACTATGAGAAGTGCCAAAGAGGAGAAACAAATTTTCTGCTAGTAACTACAAATACAATGTCTAACTGGGTTATTTTGCACCTTTTGTGCTTTAATTCTGTGGATCTCATCCTGAAGTCCTTTTGCAAACTCGTCACTCTTCTGTTTTTGTTTCAGGAGTTGAGCTTGAGCATCTTGGTTCTTTTTCAACTCAGATACCTATAAAGAAAATAATCAGTTTATGGCATTTACTTATGCATTGAACATTGACACATTTGAAATAAAAGTCCACCTGTGCCTCAAGAGCATTCAACTTTTGAAGATAATCTTGCTTCAACATTTGAGAACCGTCGTCAGAGATGGATGAAATATCCGCAAGATTGCACTTGAGTTCCTCAATTTCTTTCTACCAACAATATATTGAAGGGATTGTCACACTATTTTTAAATGTAAAAGAAAAATCCCAAGAAGAAAATTGGATGTCTTAGCACAGGACAGTAAATTACCTGCAAAACTTTCTTCTCTTGTTCCATCTCAAGAAGTTTCTTTTCATAATGATGTCTGAGAACTGAAGCATCAGCATTACTGTACAGCTTCATTTCAGCCTTCAACAATAGAAAAAATAAATAAAAGGTAGAAACTTGTTAAAAAAAGTCATATCCCTACCATGTAATACAACAGATTTACCCCTCCTCAAATCTGCATTGGTAAATAACATTTTGTTTATATATGCAATGATATATAATATGTGTTACTAGTTCCGTTGATCTAATTTCTCCTACCAGAATATCCAGGATCAAAATTCTACAGACATTTTATATACCACAATAAATGTTATTCTCCAATGCTGATTTGAAGGAACAAAACAAGAGCGCATCTCAACCATTTTAAATCAATGACTTGGTTGAGTTTAGCATAGTAACATTGATAGAAAACTACCCTAATTGTAGTCACTAATGATCCACCTTAATTGTGGTCATCCGTAGTCTGTCTTATTTGCAGTAACTTTGGCTGTCTTATTTGCAGTGTTGCATTACTTCCACATTACCTATGACTTGCATATTACTTAGTTTGGACAATCCTCATATTTTAAGCTACCTTTGTGAAGTTGAATTAAATTATAAGATCAATTTTTGAGGTGTTATAACTTAAAACCTATTGTTTAGTTATGGAATTATGGCTTAAATATAACTTATAAAGCTTGGGAAATCCTCATCATACAATCCAGTTTTGCAGTTTTGTCAAGTTAGAGTTTGGATTAGGCCGAAACCAAAATTCTATGAATAGTACTTACAATTAAACCTGAGTTTTTATTGCAGGATAGTCAACAACAGAAAGGCTAAAAGTAGTAACATGATGAATGACGACATTGTTCCATTAACTTCAAGTGAAACAATTTTAGTTAACCGCAACCTTCTCAGATAAAAGAAGATAATGATAACTGACTTACAGACTTATATTTCAAAACTAGAAAGAATGTTAAAAGAAACTAAAATTCAAAGAAACTATGCCTTTGAACCTGCTTAAGCTAGCTACAGCTCCTCATGTTATCGAGAAGGAAAAAATGAGGTGAAATTAGTGCTCGCACGAAAAGAACTTTTTATGGAAACGTAGCTTCATAATAATGCTTTCAAAATGCGAAAAGGATCAGTTGTTGGTGTAACTTACGAATTTACGCAAAATTTTATAAAAGTATAAGCAATTCAAAACTCAGAACAAACTACAAAAACAATGGTCAACATGTAAATGACTTAACAGCTAGACAAAGCAAATTTTACCTCCTTTTGTTCAAGTTTTTTATCCAATTCTTTGAGCTCTGTATCCAACTTTTCTTGGATAGAGGAGTGTTCTAGCTCCTTTTCATCATCTTCCATTTCATCTGCAAACAAGGTAATATGTTTTAAAAAATATAAAATGCCAATGATTGTAGCTGACGCTGTATTGATGACTAAGGAGCTGGCTCTTATCCCTGTCAGGTGTGGTGCTAGTCTTTTCATCTTGAATTTTTCTATTTCGTACCATCACATCTATAGTTCTTTTGTAACACTCTCAATAAGATTCTTCTTTTGACAAAGTAATTTCATATTAACAGAGATATAATTTTATTTTCAATCTTTTAATGGTTTCTGTCAGATGCATTACAAAGAGAAATTCACAACGCACTATATCCTGATATAATCACAGTTGACATCACAGTCAGAGTAAACACACCAGGTGCGAACAAAGCCTGTTTTGATCCATATCCATCATCATCGGAATCAAAACAATCAACAAAACGACTCGTTGCATCTGAAGTTTTCGATCGAAGTAATTCTCCTTCCAGATCTTGGATCTTTGAAACATAGGATTTCAGTAGGACATAATCCTATAAATAAGTTCAGAACATACTTTAGTGATGGATCCTACTTCTGAAAATCGTAACCACCCGTTAAGGCATAACATATTCAAACCTGATTCGAATTTGAGTCAATCTCATTCCATGATTTACCATTTCGAATCGATTCTACTTTCAAAACCAGTTGGTCCTTTTCAACCTGAAAACATTTTCAGTATGTGAGTGAAACCAGCACATGATGTAAAAAAGAACACTAAAGAGATTGTAAGGAACTCACAAAATTGATTATAACTGATAAGGGAGTAAGGATCAAAAGAAAACCTGGATTTCAATAGCACGTTGTGCTAAATTCTCAGAAGTTACTTGACGTCTTTTAAGTTCATGTTGTAGGTCTGCATTACTTGCTTCGAGTAAGGATATTTTGTGTTTAAGAATCTGAAGATTTTTAAAAAGAAAAATATTATTAAATGACATAAGAAACATTCAAATAAATCTAACTCAAATCTAAAAATGATGTACCTGAACCTCCTCGATTGATCCACTGGTATCACCTCTATAAAATAGAAGCTCAGCTTGCAATTGCTCAATCTGATTCCGCATTGTCTGCACCTCAGCTGCAACTGGATCACGATTGATCTGGAACAATAAAATTCAAAATTATTAAAAAACAACATATCCTGCCTACAGTAAAAAGTAAACAAGGGATGGAAAACATGAACACAAGGCACTTACAATTGCCTTGTTCTGAATGTTACGAGCACGATTTGCATATTTTAAAGTGTTCAATGTCTCTTCAGCATTTGTATCAGCTGGACTAACACACGCTGTAACATTCTCGACAGGTTAGATGATGCATGTGACTATATAAAACACAATCTTAAAAATTCCGTCGTGCATCAAGTTTGTACCTATCATCACAGTTTTGCTGTTTCCTCCTAGAGAATCCTACATATTCATCATTCAATTGCATGTCATGATAGAAATAATTTAAATCCAATCCATATATATTTTCATCAATCACTACGAACAAAGCGCTTTAATTTTCACGTATTTTCTGTACCGATTTTCTAGAACAAATTCCGAGATAGGATTGGCAATACATTCTATCACGTGACACTTTAGGTCTACAGTTTTCATACATAAAACAAATGACAAGGTGCAGTATCAACAATGCAATAACTCATACATTAGCATTCATATAAAAGTTCTGCTTTTATGTCCTATTATTTCTTAGATTATTTCACATTGTAGAAAGAATATATCATGCAGATGATACAATTGACAAGACATACGCACCCAGTATAAGTATTACTACTTTTATTGCTTAACCTGAAGTAGACGCGTTAACTTGCTATCACGATAAGGCACATGTCCTCCTTCTTTTCGTTTTTTTTCATCTCCAAGTGCACTTATTACATTTCCAAGAGCTAATAAACCCTTGTTGATATGAATTCCTAATCCATGAAAACAACAATTGAATATTAAACGTCATACACCTTACAAAGAACTCAGCTAACAGAATTGGCTTCAATTAACTCTATTTTCAAAATTTTATACTTTAACAATTGTGCAGAAGTACTGTTTTTGAAACTATTTCAGAAATGTGCAGAAATACTGTTTTTGTATAAAAACTATTATTCCTAACGGCATACACCTTACAAAGAACTCAGCTAGCAGAATTGGCTTCAATTAACTCTATTTTCAAAATTTTATATTTTAACAATTGTGCAGAAATACTGTTTTTGTATAAAAACTATTATTCCTAACAGCATACACCTTACAAAGAACTCAGCTAGCAGAATTGACTTCAATTAACTCTATTTTCAAAATTTTATATTTTAATAATTGTGCAGAAAGACTGCTTTTGTATAAAAACTATTATTCCTGACGCTATATTTTGGTTGCATTGTATCATTAACAAGGACAAATACCTTCTTTTAATCGCAAGCCATCAGCACCAGTTCGTTTCACTCGTTCAGAACCAGCTAGGTCCACCAAATGGAGCTTGGCGCATAAGATGTCGTCACCCTTCTTTTGTTCCATTGAGATTGTGAAGATAGCATGTGAACGACTAGGCGAAGAAACATGATGTGAACCACACAGTTAACATAACATAAGTTAATTTCTTAATGTAAATTTCATGTGTATCATTATTATTGTCAAACTAAAAGAATCGGAAAACATTTTTGTGACATTTTACCTTGATTGACTATTCATGTTGGTACTTCCAGTGGCACGTGACAATGAACCACTTGAGAGATATGATGCCATTTCATCTTTTGTCTTAACATCAGCCTCTGTCACCCCAGTAAGTGTTATTCCTCCATTCGATGTTTCTCTGATTTGTATAGGAACTCTACTAGGTTGCACAGCAACCTTTGCAGTAGATGCTGTCTCTCCTTTAGATGAACTAGAATCAAGCAAATCAAAAACCTCTTCTTTGAATATCTGTCAATTTTTAGCAAATCAAGCTTTAAAAGTTTGATCCTAATTGACAATACCAGAAAAATTCATATTCGCTAAACAACAATACAATATTTTGTTCACCTCAATAAATGATACTCTGATCAAAAATTCTGTGGAATCTCTTGTAGCCTTAACTCTGTCGAATATGGTCTCCATTACCCTGGGTATAATTCCACCAGTACTCGCCTCTCCGCTATAATTGGTGCCCATGGTGTATGTTTTCCCCGAGCCCGTCTTAGAAAACGAGAAAGGATTAAAAAAAAAGCTCAACAACAATTGTAAAATATAGATAACAAAGCATAAGTTTCTCAAACAAACATTTCATAATCATCAAGAAGAGTGAAACATAACCAACAACATTTGAAATTATACCTGACCGTACGCAAGAACTGTAGCATTATATCCATGGAAGAGTGCATCAACAAGCGGTGCCACACAATCGTCGTAAATTGAAGAGGAAGGAGCCCCCGTGCTACCATATACATAATCATACGTGAAGCAATGTGATCCTATTTGCACCTATCGAAGACGCCAATATCAATTTCATAGAGAAAAACTCCAAAGTTGCCAAACAAATCTTATTTAGAAACATTAAAGAATTCAGAAACAATATAGCACCTGAGGTTCAACGGGAACCACCGAAATACAATCTGTGCAACCGTTAAGAAGCTCCGACGTAATCAATGGACGTATATTCACCGCGACTCGCACGCATTCTGTCTCCATCATCTCTGTTTAGCTCAAGCTTTTGGAACTCTATAATCAATGTGAAAAACACGAAAAGTCGAAACAGGTGAAATTCTGAAGCATGAAAAAGAGAGAGGTTTCGTGTGAGCAGGAGTGTGAGAGAAAAGAGATGGGAGAATCAACAGAAGTGAGGATTTCGTCGTCGGAGAAGAAGGAACAGAAAGGACGTATTCTTGTTGGGTTTGCAATAGAGGGAAATGGCGGAAAGGCGTCAATTTGTGATCATGCACAATAACCAAAGAATCATAACAATTGCAAATATGGATAAAAAATAGGGAAGAGTGTTTTTCATAAAAAAAATGTTTTTATAAATTATTACTTTTATTTGAATAATTATTACATTTATATATTATATTTATCATTCACAAATCAATAATTTATATTATATAAAACATTTCTCACCATTTTTTTAAAAAAAAATCTTTCCTTTTTTTTATGAAATTTTCAAAAGAATATATTTCTTTTGTCAACAAATTTTTTATTTACATATTTTTAAATAATTATTGTTTGAAATATTTTTTTAAATAATTATTTTTTCAAATAATTATGTAAGGTCCCTAAATAAGATGACGTTAAAGTAGTGCATGTTCCTTTATGAATTTAGGGATGTCCAAGGTGGTATTATATATTGGGGGACGGTGACACCTTACTTAACAAAGATATATTGGTTTTACTTCTGTCTAATCATGTAGATATGATTTTAGGTGGTAAGAAGTTGAAAGAGACTTACATTAGTAGTCTTGGTAAATAGATATACATTTGACTTAATATAAGATGTTTTGTGTTACCCTAATATTGAGGACTTTGGTCTGATTTTGGTATTATCAAGTGTTAGTATTCGTTGTGACTTGTTTATCATAGTTAAAGTTATTTAGAAGATGTCTCATATTTAGTTATGACATGTTGTATGACTACATATAAGTCTTCATATGTATGATTAATGGAGCACGATATATACAGACATGCATGATGACATACAGGGATGATGATGATGTATAATGATGGTATATGCATGATGATAATCTTCATATCACATTGTGTTATTTTTTCGTTAGCTCACCACTGTTTGTTGTGTGTATAACACTGATAATCATATATGATAAAAAAGTAGATATTGTTATAGGTGATAATGAAAGTGTGTTGAATTCCATATAAAATGATTAATTATTGTTGTGTGTATAACACTATGATGATCATATATGATACAAAAGTAGATATTGTTATAGGTGATAATGAAAGTGTGTTGAATTCCATAAAAAATGATTAATTATTTTAAAAGAAGTTTTGTTAGTGTACGATAGTTGTTGGGATTCCATTCTTAGCTTTATATAGTCATTTTAGTAATAGTGATTCTAGTTAATACAACAATAGTTGTAAGTATCTTATCATTTTAGTAATAGTGATTAATAATATTGATTAGTGATATCAAAGACAAAAATAATATACTCAAATTAAATGTAGTTTTAATGTTTATGTAAAGTCAGTAGAGTTTATTTTCCATGGGTTGCAAGATCCCTTCAGTGAGATTTTCTTCCTCTTACACATGTATTGCACCACTCTCACATTGTACTTCACAAGGAATGTAAAACAACAATTTTCTCCTTATTCACCAATAATGTTAACTCTCTCTTTGTTATACATCAAAAACAACAAATCTAGAAATGAAATTAGATGTCTCGACTCACCACTTTTATTAAGAAACTTTGTTAAGTATGAGAGTATTTTTATGATATTAAAAAGTTAAATATAAAATAAATTCATATTTGTAATTAATATTTCATAAATTTAAATAAATTAAATATCATACTTAATAAAAACAAATTTTATATAAGATCCAAAAGATATTTACGATTTAATTATTGATTTATTCACAATTCAAACACAAATTATGATAAATGAGAAATTATGGTTTTCATTTGAAAATAAATAAATGACCATATTTATACTTGTTGTAAAACTGACTTTATAATATTTATAAGTAATATTTAGAGATTATTTTTTATTATCATTTTAGAACCGTTTTTAGTGTTCATTGTTCATCCTTATTAATATAATTTATTTTTAATTTTACTATCCATAAAAAATAGCATATAATTTTAACATTATAAAAATTAACAAAAAATATTAATTATAATTTTTTCATAATATTATTTATTTAATATTCTCATAAAAAAATAGTCACATATAATATTGTTTCTCCTAGTAAATATTATATTGATAAATATCGTACAAAGTTATAATTTCATGCAATGATAATATAAGTGTAAGGAATTAATTTATGCTGTGTATGATAAACTTATTGATTATTGTACTATTGTTTTTAAAATTGTACCAAATATGATTTCCACTTTAAGAATGTAATTTTCACTGGTAATGTATGTCTGTTGAATTCAATTAGGGATGGTAAACTTGATTATTAGATAAATTTTAGTTTGTATCATGATAAATCTCATGAATAGTATTATTTTATTTTATCATAAAAAATTAATTTAACATAAGCAATTTAATTAAAATTCAATACCATTTATTAACTATTTTTTTCTACAACTAACTACAGTAAGCTGCCACATCAGCAATTGAGCACACGAAACACATTTTCATGCATTTTCATGAAATTGAGCAATTGAGCACACTAACTATTATTGTCATGTCATTTTCATGCATACGGACACCTTCTAGACCATACACTTTGAGACCCAAATTATCCAATCAGAATATATTTCATTTAAATAAAAACGTATATTTGAAGCATCAACCAAGATAAGTTTATTTTATTAAAGTTATAATTGAATTATTTGAAAACTTTAGATTAATTCAACTCTTTTGAAATGCATTATTTGATTAAACAAAATATATAAAAAAAATTTACAAATTAATTTACATATAAATTAATTTGAATTTATAATTTTTTTTTATATTTTTTCCCTTAAATTTTTTGTGGTGAAACTCTTTAAAATATCAAGCTTCTACTTTTAATTTTTACTATGCAGCCTTTTATATAATTTAAAACAAAATATACAATTTAATATAATAATTCGTTTAAATGCATGCTTATTAACAAAAATAGATGTTATTATTTTTGCCTGCTAAATGTTGCATCTGTTATTTTATTTCTTCTATAATTTTTGTAGGTTTGACTTTAATTTTTATAAAATTTAAATTTTTTCTTTAATTAAATTACCATATATCCTTTTAAAAATATTATATCATATTTTCATTTAATTTTACATTCATATTGTTAGTTTCATTTTTATGTTAACGGAAACATTTTGCTTGAATGAAAATATAAGAAAAAATTATATAACAATTCAAAACATTTCAAAATCAACAAAATAATTTATTTTAAGAGGTTAAACATCTTGACAGGTTCAAAAATATCTAAATACAGATGTACTTTGCACATATTTTATGATCTAAGTATTTAAATTCAAATGATCATTTAAGGCAGTGAAATTAAAGATGCTATTAACAAGTGAGTTTCTATTCCAACATGTATAAAATTTCTTCAAATGCTCTAAATATATATACAAAACTATCAAAATTCACTCATGCATAATCTTAGTCATTTAATGTCATATTCAACTACATTAATTATAATTTAATATATTTATCAAATATAACATCTATTGTCTTAGTTATACTCCAAGGTATAAATAGAAAGAATTGGAAAAACACAAAAACTATAGACATTTAGAGCAACACAATTAAATAAATCAAATTTCAATCAAGAGCTAAATTAATAGAACTTATCACTTTTCTTAATTAACTTAACAAACATTGTGTACAAATACTTTATAATAATTTAAATAATGTAAGAGAGGAATTGATATTGAAAAAAAATGAAAAGTTCAGAGAGATGATAGAGAATGAAAGGTAGAAAGAAATTCTTAAAAGTAAAATAAAAGGAGAAAAACAATAAAGAAGAATAAAAGGTTTATTCAAAAATTTTATATAAATTTGTTATAAATAAAATATTATTATGTTATTTTTAAATTTCTAATTTATTACTATACTAAACCATTTATTAAGGATAATAATGAAGATAAAATGTAAGAGATTTTAATAAAAGAGAAGAAAAAAAGAAAATATCGTCATTGGAAATAAAAATAGACATCTTAATAAAAAAAAAGAGGATAAATAAGTTTTTTTACAAGAGATTTCAAAATATCAATTTACCTTTTATGCTTATAATTTAAAGTTTTTAAAAATTTAACATCGTATTTTAATTTCTATACTTTACATATTTTAACTTTCATTATTTTCCTTCAAATCTATCTGCTAATACAGGGAAGTGAAATTTAGATTTAATGTTGTCTTTGGATAAGAAATTTCACCATTTCTAATACATTAAATTTGAATTAATTTTATTTAAATTATTTTTAAAATATTTTATTTACATAGGACAATTTAAATTTATTTTCGGATGAATAAAATATTTCGAATTATTTTCTTTTGTGATGAATACAAGAATAAAAATAATGTTGATTACTTTGATGGTTTCTGGAAATGAATAGCCCTTGTAGTATAGAAAAAATATAAAAATAAAATAATAATAAAATTTTGCAGACGCACATGCCGTGTAAGTTAGTACTATTTGGATAAAAGGGTCACGATCCAGGCGCCACATAAATCCGCAATAATCTATAATTCGCTGGTTAACAACATTCATAATCCCAAACTCTGTGTTTTGATTGGACCATGGCACAAGAAATCTGTTAATTCCCGCATTATTACCACGCCAACCGAGTTTGGCTTTTCCACGGCGTGGTCCTTCAAATATTAACACTTTCATTCTTTTCCCTTCATTCAGGAGGATAATATCGTAATGTTCGTTTCGATTTTTTCCGGAACCGCTTCCGTAACTTCTTTCGCCAAATTCTATCTTCTTCCATGAACCCTGGATTGTTTTCTGAAGCATCATTCAGGTTTGTAGATCTCAATTTTCACTCAATTGTGTATTTTTTTTTCCTTTTTGAAGGCTCGTGAGGCATGCTCAATTAATTGCTGTTATCGCTTGTAAGAACTCACGCGGTTATCTTTGTTATAATTTTGAGCCGAAAATCTAGGGTTTTGTTTCCTGCTTTCCTATTTCTTTTTTCGTTTGTGCCTTTTACTCATTCCGAAGTTAAATTTATCTCAATTTATAGGAATAGGACTGTGATTAGTTCAGTTGCTGAGAATTTGTCTAAAGATAAATATTGGAGTGATTTATCGACTTTTTTTTTTTTTTTTTTTTTTTTTTTTTTTTTTTTTTTTTTTTTTTTTTTTTTTTTTTTTTTTTTTTTTTTTTTTTTTTTTTTTTTTTTTTTTTTGCTGATGTTATTGTCTGTTTTATTGCAGATTTTTATTTTCCGTCGACTTTTGAAACGTTTCTATTCTTTGGTAATTCCATTTTTGAGGAACTGAGGCATTGGGTTGAAAGGGAGAACTGGTTTTCAACTTTGAACTGATTGCATTAACTTGTACGGGAATCTCAGGATGGTCTGTTCAGGTTCAACGCCATTGTCTCATGACGTTAGGCTCAACAGTAATATTGGATTCTGTAGTTTTCATCGTCATGTACGCCAATAATTTGATAATTCCCTGCAGTTTTCCTCTTCAAATTAAAGAAGTGCTGAGTTTTATTTCCATCATTTTGACAGAATCGGATGGGGGTTGGTCGATTACATTTGGTCACCATAAATCTTTCACCGGGTAGCTTGGTATGGTTCTTGTGAATTAATATTTTCATGCATAGTCTCTTCTCCCTCTCCTTCCCTCTTTCGCTTATGTTTGATGGATGGTTTAATCCTTTCCTGCTTGAATTCCTCTGTGTCTGGGGTGCTCAATTGCACATGAGCCAGCATAATAAATTTGGAATAATATTCTGATTCGATCAAATTTTTGGACTTAATAATAACAGAGTCTGTCCGGACCCAAAATTTAGGCAAAATGTGCACCTTTTGATATTATGCATAACTAACACCAAAGTTTTTGTATATGGAAAAAATGGTATTTTTATAACGTGAACTGTCAAATAAATTATTATATTAATGATAATGTTATCTACTTATCTTGTTTTGCATAAGACATCAAGTCTAGAAATTCTGTAGTAAGCTTGGCCAACTTAGAGTATTTTTGTAGTAGAGGTGTCAAAATGCCTAACCGGCTAACCTGAAAAGATTGCAAAACAGGTGGGTACAAAAAATTGGCCTAAACTGATCTGAGCCCCTTTCGGCGTGACCCTTGTAGTCTGCAGTCCATATGGGTTTAGGTCGGACCAGTCTCTAGGCATTCTGCAGGACCAGGTCTAAATGAATCACAGCCCATTATAAATTCAAGCCTGACTAAGTTGACATCTTTTACACCTTAACCCATTGGCACGAGTCGAGCCACCTTTTTGACACCCCTAGTTTGTATAGCTGATTATGTTCTCACATTCCAGAAATAAAGTTGATTGAATTTTTTTTGGATTTCCTTTCAGTGACATTCAAGTACTTACTAAAACATCTTGAAAGAGTGACAAAAGATATATCAAGTTTAAATTTTAGAACCCAATGCCAGCCCAAATAAGCTGAGACTGGTTGGGTGGGTCATTGGCCAAAATTTGGTTTTGAACACCCCTACACTTTGCATACAATTAGTGTTTTTCTTTTATATGTGCTAACATTGATTGTATTATTTTATCTAAATCTCTGGGGATATTTCTTTTGGAAATAACAGAAGCAAGACTCTTCGGCACTCCATCTTTTAAGAAGACTACATGCTCCAATAAGGCACGTGCCTTCCAAATGTAATGTTTTCATATGTCGGTCTGTCTTACTACCAGGTGGAGGGAGTGGAACTCCTCTCATGAAATCTGCTGGTGTTATTTTAACAAGGTTGGCTTCTCTCTCATTGTTAATTTAGAAAGGTTCCTCCAATTCAGTGGATATGTATGCTCATACCTGTATGGTTTCTCACTTTTTTACCTTTTGGCTTTTGTTGTAAAATTTATTTTAACTTGTTTGCCTTGATGTTTTGGTAGCCCATCTAGTAATGTCACAGGTATATACAATCATGCTTATGAATGTTTTTTGTAACAAATTTCATGTTAATGAATCAGCTTGTAGTTATGATTCCGAGGTGTATAATCAGAGGAGATCTAACTACAGACTCTTCCCTATTGGTTGAAATTTGCTCCCAAATCTTATTTAGTGAACCTCTTGATGATTTTGTACTTTGTAATAAATTTCAACTACTGAGTCTCAGCGAGAGTGTATGTCCAGCATAATATGTTAGAAAGTGTGTCCCTAGTACTCTTCATAATTATATATCATACTGTGGCAAATCACTATATGTTCTTTTATTACTTGCTCAATTTTTTTTCACTCTAGTTTAAACCACCTGCTTGTTTCAGTCTTCTAGTGCCCAATACAGGTGCATGGTGGTTAACGTGCCCTCCTGCCCCGTCTGTTTTTTGTCTTTATTTATTTAGCTTGTTGACATATGTTCTGGACTAAAGTCAACCTGTCAAGTGATCTGTTTCTAATTTATCTTTTAGGAGTGAATATACATATAAATTGGCATTGACTGGACTTACCAAGACTCATATTGATTTGTATATGAAAGTGTAAAGAAATCTGCAAGATGATTTTATGATATTTTTATTTTGTATATTTGAAGGACCAGGATTAACCGGTTCTGATTTTGTACTATTCTTGTTGCTTCTTTCTCTTTATCTGTTCTTTAATACATTACTCTAGGGAAACATTATTTATTTTTAGATATTTAATCAGGTCATATGATGCTTTACAAGGAAACCCTGTTTTGCTTCAATTGATTCCAGCCCTCGGCATCATTGCCTTTGCTGTTTGCGGTCTTGAGCCACTCATTCGACTCAGCAGGGTTTTGTTCCTTCAAGTAAGTTACCTTTAATTTTTTTTTTAATTATTCATTTACCCCAGACCTGATTGATTAATATGAATAATACCTTTTCTGATTATGAAAAAAATATTTTCAGAGGACTGACAGCAGTTGGAAGAAAAGTAGTTCACGACATGTTATGACATCTTATTTTCAGCCATTGTTGTTATGGACTGGGGCAATGCTCATATGCAGGTTTATTTCTTGGCCCAGCGTAGACTCAAGAGTTTGAACACTTGAAGTACAAGATTTTATATAAAAGTTCTGGGATTGAACCATAGTTTCCAGTACAGAACCCTAACATAAGCCTAAACCCAAACGAGGAGTATCCACCATCAAACAAACTTCAGAAATGTAACAGACAATAATCTCGAAACTGTTGCACATCCTGTTTAAGAAAAGCACACTTAACTGGCATACTACTGTCCTACAGTTGCTAAACACAGAACTGTCCTATCAGCTGACAAGTATATCTCCCAAGAAGCCTGTATTGGTGTTGATCATATAATTATTTGTTTCAGGGCATTTGATCCAGTAGTCCTACCATCTAAGTCCAGCCAGGTTGTGAAGCAGCGGCTTCTGAATTTTGTGAGATCTTTGTCAACAGTGATTTCATTTGCTTACTGTCTATCAAGGTATTGATATCTTTTGTTATGGTTTTTCCGCTTGTACCAGACATAAGTGTTTTGGGTCCTGCAAACTGGTTAAATTATAATGTTACAAGGTTGCATTTTTTTTTTCAGTTTAATTCAACAAGCACAAAAATTCTTTCTGGAGGCAAATGACTCCAGTGGTGCAAGAAATGTATGTTTCTGTTTACATATTCATTTACTAGTATTGTTTGTTCTTGTCTTTTTTTAATTGTTACATCAATAACATGGTGGACTAGTTTTTGTTGTTCGAGCATTTGAACGAAAACTTAGTTTTTTTTTAATATAAAATAAAATTAAGAATATACTCAATGTATAAGAAATACAGAATTGATTGTTTATATATTATTTTTACTTGTTTTTCAGCTTACGGATTGAATGCCTTTTTATCAAATCATTCTTCACTTCCGGTTTGGACCTTTTTGTGTGGGAACCCAAATTTTTAATCTTAATCAGCTTCTCATTTAGGAAAATTTGACTGACAGGTGGGCTTTGATTTTGCTGGGAAGGCAGTATATACTGCTGTTTGGGTTGCTGCCGTGTCGTTGTTCATGGAGCTGTTAGGTTTTTCCACACAGAAGTGGTTAACTGCCGGTGGTTTGGGCACTGTATTGCTCACTCTAGCAGGTCGTGAGGTACAACATTATTTCTTTTGTACTGGCCAGTGTTATGGTTTACTGGCTACCAGCACTGGTTTTTGTTCATTGTATGTCGTGAATCCATAGCTATATCAACCTGATCAAATTCTGCAAGAGTAAGTCCTCTAGGTGTATAGTTAGTAGCAATATTCAATCAGTATTTGTATACATAATTATTTAATGCTCTTGTTTGCTATTGTCATTCTAAGTTCATGTTTGTGATTAATCCAGATATTTACAAACTTTCTGTCGAGCATAATGATCCATGCAACTCGGCCATTTATTGTGAATGAGTGGATTCAAACGAAAATTGAAGGATACGAGGTTTCTGGCACAGTTGAGGTTTGTATCTCTAACCTAATTAGAAAGAAAATTTAAAGTCTAAGAAGAAGTATCGTGGTGGTCCAGTGAAAATGTTTTTTCTTTTTCTTTTTTAGTGATCTCCACAATCATGTGACAATAGGAGAATTATTACCATGGTAGATTTTCTTAGATGGGCAACTTCAATTATGTTTTATTCAAAATTGTTTTTTCTCTAGCATGTAGGATGGTGGTCACCAACCATTGTTAGAGGCGATGACCGCGAAGCAGTTCATATTCCTAACCACAAATTTACTGTAAATGTTGTGAGAAATCTGACCCAGAAATCTCATTGGCGTATCAAGAGTTACATTGCTATCAGTCACTTGGATGTTAACAAAATTAATGTAAGCATTATTGGATCACATGCTTAAAAAACATGTTCATGACTCTAATATGCATTTTTTAATGTGAAAGCTGATGCTATCTCGGCACCCTTTTCTTCACGCAGAACATTGTAGCTGATATGCGCAAGGTTTTGTCCAAAAATCCTCAAGTAGAGCAGCAAAAATTGCATAGAAGGGTCTTTTTGGAGAATGTTAATCCTGAAAATCAGGCTCTTATGGTTTGTGTCTGTTTTATTAAGTTGTTTATATGGCACTAGTCTTCAGTTTTTAATTTGCAAATTTTTATGTTTTATGCAGTGTCTCAAGAAACATATTTCTTCATAAGTTTTTTTTTTTTAATTTTTTTTTCTCAGTATATATTCTCTTACTATTGGTCCTCTTTGTTGCAGATATTAATATCTTGCTTTGTGAAAACTTCTCATTTTGAAGAGTACCTCTGTGTTAAGGTAAAATGATGCCAACAGTAGTGAAAACTTTTTTCTAAATGTCAGGAGGAAGCATGCCATTAATTCTATTATAAGATCGTCATTACTCTTTATGTTCATAATATTTTCTTTTTGTAACATTTTTTATATGTAAAAATAGGAGGCAATTCTTTTGGATCTTCTCAGAGTTGTCAGTCATCATCGAGCCAGGCTAGCCACTCCCATCCGCACAGTTCAGAAAATATACAGTGAGGCTGACTCGGAAAATATACCTTTTGCGGACACAATTTTCACTCGATCTAGAGCTGCAAATCGCCCATTCCTACTGGTAGAACCACCATATAAAGTTAACGGTGAAGATAAAGTTAAACCCTCAACCCGTGCAACTCGCACAAATGAGGAAAAAGATTCCAGGATTGATGAAACCATGGCATCTGACACCAAAGGAGATGAGAATTTTGGATCAACATCTACCTCCTCAACCGATGTAAACAACTCTAGGGATAAATCCAAGTCATTTTCTGAATCACAGACTAAAAGGGAAAATGCAGTAGATGAACGAAAGGGAAGTACAATTCCTGTATCTAGAAACCTGGCTCAGAGTGCTGTGCCTGAATCCTCACCTGTCGCTACCCATGAGACCACTTCTGCTACTTCTTCACAGTCAAAGCAAGATGATGAGAAATCTTCTGTCTCTTCGTCATCAGTTAGACCTTCCTTGGAAGAGAACATTCTTCTTGGGGTTGCCTTAGAAGGCTCAAAACGAACTCTTCCAATCGAAGAAGAAATGACTCCATCTGCTATCCCCCCGGACTCACAAGAATTTGCTGTCCAACGGAACGGTGGTGGACCTCCTGCTAGCAAGGATAAGAAAGATGGTCAGTCTTCATCTCCGACTGGTAAACAGAATGACTAGATTAGTAGCTAAATTAAGCCAGATTAGAATTTGATATTTCAGTATATACCTTCGATAGAAGTTAAAAATAATCCAGCTGTCTTTTTATAAGTTGGAATTATGCATTGTATTCTACCTAATTACCCGTTTATGTACATAATTATCAATTCATGGTTCACATAACTTTCAGAATCTCTAATTGTGGCTTGTGCCCACTCCGTTAATAGGCAAAGGTAAAATCTAACTGGCATTTGATTTAGTTTATGGTTTATGGTTGGCATTTTTACAAATCAATTTTTTGTGAGTGAAACTTCCTTTAAAACTTAAACTTCCTCAGACGGAAACACATGTGGAAGTAGAATATGATCGAAATTAGTCAAATCAGGCTTAGGGTTGAAAATGGTTACCGATAGGCTCCTTTGGCTTATTTACACTCTTCTACAAATAAGTCATTGGGTTGGCTTGAACAGGACCTGCAATAAATGGTCATTTATAACTCTTTTCCAAGTAGAGGCAATATGAAAGAATCCAATGTTGTTTTCATGATCAAAAGGCCATAAATAGTAGTTGTAGTGAACCTCTCAGGCATGTATGGCCATTTTATCCCATTACATCATCCATATTCGGCTTGACTTGCGGGTGACCCTTTCTACAAGTCGATTGATTTTATAGTATAATACCCATTTACATCACTCCTGTGAGTGAGGTCCTATTTTCATGACGTTTTATTTTAATTTTAATGCCTCACTATTTTCGTGAAGCTCATAAGAAGGAGACTTCCATGTACGACTTTCCAACTACCTTATGATCATTTTAGAAATCATTATTGATTATTAAAGGCATTGGAGTTTACTGTCCGTCAAATGATTAGTCAGCCAAACCCACATATATATACCTCATATTCAATATGAAAGGAACGCATTTACTTTTATTTGAGGGTCGGAGTTTCATATGTAACTGTCGCTGTCGGGGAATTTGCTTCCGCAGCCGTGAATCACATCCTCTGATTTATCAGAACACTTGTGAATGATGTGTTTGTCGGTGAAGAAACTGAAATAACTTAGGAGTTTTTTTCTTTCGAAAAATATCCATATAGTTGATAAATAATCTCATTTCTAAAAAACTAACAAAAACATGTATTTACGTTTTTATTACATTAAAATATTTATATGATTTTATTATTTTTATGAATAATTAATTAGAAAATATAAAGTAATACAATTTAAAATTTAAAATGTATATACATATGTAAATTTTGTATATGTTTAGATAGTATTAAAAGTTATATAATTGTAATTTTCAAAAAATAAATTATTGAGTTATTTTTAAATAAATAAATTATTTTTTATTTATGAAAAAATAAAATTATTCACTTAAGATAATACCAAGAAAAGTGGCGCAGGTATCATCCAAACTAATCGTGTTTCGGTTCCTATACTTAAGTATTTCTGAATCAACTTTTGGAAATGTGCAAACAAACAATGCTATGTAAAAAATCATTGAAATTATATTATTTACACTCTTCACCCGTTGCTTTGACTTCTAATAATTAAAATGTTGTGCACCTCGAAAATTTCCCCATTTATATAACCGTTATAATTTTACCGTTTATTTTTCTATAGGTTTTTGTCGTTACATAGTAAATATTAATATTATCATGCATGTCATAAAATTTTAATATTAATGTATTGTTTTTTTAGCTGATAAAAAAAATGTATTGTTTTTTAATCTGTATTTTGCAGTATAAAAAATCCCAACAACAGTCTAGATAAATCTCATAATTTTTAAAATTCAATCATTTCATAAATAAGATAATCATAGCTTAATAAATAAATTAGTAGCAATATATAGGATGCGAGGTTTCAGGTGAGACCCACTTGAGAATTCAAATAAAGGTATTGAATTGGAAACAATAGATGCTGAGAAGAATAAAAATGAGTGATGTATACTAAGAAAATTATCTAAGCATCTAAAAGGATATTCCTTATTAAATATACTCTTACACCTTCGCTAAAGAATATCTTTGATAAAAAGAAAACTATTATCATATAAAATTGATTGATAATAATACTGTTTGATTAACTAGAAAGTACTAAAAATATATAGTTTAATATGTCAACCAATTCTGAATTAGCAATAGCAAAGTTAATACCTTTTGTAATAATTATGTTGAAAGAAGATATTTAAATTGATTTTTATCAGTTAAAAAGGAATATAAAATTAAATAACATATTTAAAGTGTTTAATATGAAGCTTTTTCAAAAATATAAGTAAAAATGTACCTAGAAAAATAATTAGGCTCTAGTAATTTTTCTTTATGTAATATTATTAAACAGTAAACAAATAGTAGGGAATAACTCGTGATTATATACCACTTTTTATTTTTTTTTTAAGAAAAAAATTTATCATTAAATTATTATAAAGAAGGTTCGTGTGCTGATTGACACGTTTTTGACTTGGAAGAGTACAAATTTGCGTTTCTAACTATTCGCGATTGTTCCATTACCGAGAAGAGGATTATTCTCTTTTCTTTGCTCCCACTTCTTCGGAATATTATCAGTATCAGACATCAGCGTATCTCTCTGTTCGAGTCCGTTAGAAACATTATATATTTATTTGCATTGAGACCTTCTACTGTCTCTGCTTCTAGCATTACCTGGTTTGTCTCTCGTGCAGGTTAACCAGGCAAAAGTTAAAGTAGTTTCGATTTGTTCATACGATGTTGTGCTCATCGCGTAACCTTGGACTTCATTTCACTTCAATTGGACTGTCTCGCGACATCAGGCTGTACAGTAATCATGGAAGTTGTTGTTTTTGTCAGGTTTGTGGTTACTTAATTTTATTGTTTTTCTTGAGATTTCCTCTTAGTTGTAGGGTTTATTTGAACAAATTTCTACATTAAACTTTTAGGCTTTTAGGATAGAAAAAAAAAGTGAAATGAGTTTCTCTGATGCATGATCTTATTTTTAGAAATTTTGTCAGAAATTTTCTAATCTTTATCTTTAGCTGTTGTAAACGATAATTCCAGGCTACTTTTTTTTTTTTTTTTTTTTTCTTCTACTGTTACGATGTACAACGTTGAGTTTCAATTTACTTGTCTCTTGGCAGAAGAGCGTGCATGGGGATAGATTATGTTTTGTTGCCATTAGTCTTTTGCCACATGGTTTGGTATGGCCTTCATTTATGAAAATTTCATGTTTATTATTTGTTCTCTCTAAGCATTTAAATTGTGGGCGCTATTTCTCTTTGTTACTTTATATTGCTGGATATCACGGAGAAAGGAGCGCCACGACTGTGCTCGTAGACACTTAGGTACAATTCTTTAGGTATTGTTTGTACTGTTCTCTAATAAAAATAGAGTTCCATCCTGGTAATTCACACAATCCTTGATAAAAGCTTTAGTTATATGGATTACTAGGTAAAACTTCAATTCTAATTGGAGATTAGACAAACAACTCCTAAGGAACTGTATTTAAGTTTTTTCTGTTTCTAAAACCTTGGTTCCGTCCTAGGATAGCTATGTTTGCTAGTTAGCTATTTATCTTTGAATTTTTTGTTTCTGGAAGTTTCATTTGCAATTTTTCATGCTTCATGATAACAGTTACGGTATTAGATGTATCTTTTTCTTTAATTTATTGTTTAAATACATGGAGAACTTTGTGATTTGACAGAGGCTAGAGGGAGTAGTACATAAGGCAACAGAAATCAAATATAAAAAGCACATTACCTTTAAATCAAGAAACTATTATTGACTGGGTAATGTGTCAATATACAAAACCAACCAACCAACCAACTAATGCATTATTTACGAATGACACCGGTATCTCCAACTACAAATTTTGAAAATACAGACTAACCTTGTCTAATTTAGGTACTTCTCAGATAAAAGTTTCTGCTATGATGAACTACACAGCAGTTATCTTGTATATTTTTAGTACATAAGGCTTACTCAGCCAAAGATATGGCAAAATATAAGCCATTCTGTAATTCACGTATGCCAAAAGAGTGCAATTTTCCTTGGTAAAGATGTGGGTAAGGTAACTGTAGCAAAATGATTCGACCATCTCATTGCTGAGATCACGACAACACATAGCACTGGAAATTTTTATATTAAGCATTAAAATTAAAAAGCAAAGGGTAATTTGAGGGTAATCCGAGGACTAGTTACATTACATAGAATCCTGCTTACCATACTCTTCTACTCTGTGATGAGCGAGCATCCATGAGAACATCAGTTGTCCAATCCTTTACATCCTCCTGCGCACAGCACGTGGGGATTTTGGTCACTCATAGTGTGTTTGGATTAGGTTCATGGTGAGAAATTATCAATTAATTTTTCTTGGTGAAGGTAAAAACAACAAATACTTCTACCTTTTTGTGGTATCACCATGATTTCATTGGATGATAGGATAGAAGAATTGATTTTTGTGTTATCTAAACGCACTGTAAATCTAAATGTTTCCTAATTCCAATGCAATTACTTTTGTCAACTAAGCAACTTTAAAATGACATTAGAACAAACGAGTTCTTAAAGATGTTGCATATGTAAGAAACTACAACTAACAACATTGCTTAGCATTAAAAAAACAATTTTTCAAGTCAAATGAAAATCTTGTGAGTACAGAGATAAAGCAGGACTTACTAAAAACAGCTTAAAAGCTCAGGTTCAATTTTATTATGGCAATTTGCTTTTTATTGAATACATTGCATATTACTAAGGTGAAACTCTACCAAACAAACCAGCAAAGTTAATTATCTCCCTCTCTTTTCTTCCCACTCCTCCCTACCGAACAAACCCATAGTCATGTTTAGTTCCTTAGAAAGTGAGAAATGAGTCTTGAAAAAACAAAAACAAAAATGTTTCAACACTCATTTCTCTCTTCAAGAAACTAAACTTGTATGAAACTAAACTTGTATGGGAGAAATTGTTGGATTCAGTGGTTGAACAGTTTTGCAAACACACTCTAAGTGTTCCATTTTTGCATTGAAAATGCCCATATGAGCAAGTCATAGCTGCCTAGATCATGTGTGATGAAGAATATTTCGTTTTACCTTTCACTTGAAAGATTATGTTGACAAATCTAATAAAAGTACGAGAGAGTTAATTTCGACCATAGTTTTACTTGAAAAATGAGAGGATTGAAAACACAGTGTATTAAACGTACACTGTTGGACTTTATTGATGTATATATAGGATACAAAGAAGAGGCAAGGCACTTGCCTAAAACCCTAACCGTAAAGTTGGGTACACACACAAGAAAAATAATAAATAAAACATTACATTTCAACACTTCCCCTCAAGTTGGAGCATATAGATCATATGCACCAAGATTGGAACATGTTGAATCCTAGGTCCTCTTAGATTTAGTTAGAATGTTTGTGTGTTGTTTATTAGAGTTGACAAGCTCAGTAATAAGATCCTTGGACAACAACTTCTCTCTAACAAAATGACAATCAATCTCGATATGCTTAGTTCTCTAATGAAACACCGGATTGGAGACAATATGAAGAGCTACTTGGTTGTCACAATACAACTTCATCTACTCATTTTCACAAAATTTCAACTCTTGAAGGAGTTGCTTAATCCACACAAGTTCACATGTACCTAGGGCCGTATATCGATAGTTAGCTTCTTCACTAGATCGAGTAACAACACTTTGTTTCTTACTTTTCGAAGATACAAGGTTTCCTCCAAGGAATACAGACTATCCTGTGGTAGATCTCCTTCTCCTGTCGATGGGGCGACCAACCCAATCTACTTCACAATACCCTAAGACTTGAGTACATCCTTGGTTCTCATACAACAATCCCTCTCCTAGGTTCCCTTTTACAATTTGAGAATGTGAATCACAACATTCCCGTGATCAATGTCGGTGTTTTGCATAAATTGACTCACAACTCCCACTAGATAAGAAATATCAAGATTTGGTTATAGTAAGATAAATGAGTTTCCCAACCAACCTTCTATTTCTTTGGGTATGAGAAAAGATCACCTTGGTCTTATTAATTTCCCATTTGTGTCCATAGGACTATCAATGGGTTTGCAATTTTCCATGCATGTCTCCTCCAAAATATCAAGAGCATATTTTCTTTGTGAAATGATGACACCTTTTGATTGTGCCACTTCAATACTAAGGAAATATTTTAGATATCTTTGGTCTGAAAGTGGATGAATAAATGCTTTTTTAATTGAGCAATTCTAGTGAGGTGAGAGTGATTACCATACACAACGATTATCCAGTTCCTATTCTAGAATTAAGGCGCAAAAAGTTGGACTCAAACGGAGTACTAGGCCTGATTTCTCAAAACTTCTTATAGTCATCTCAGTTGATCACTCTAACATTGCCTTGACCTTTAGGAGTATTATTTATCTTATGCACCAACAGTCTCAGGTGATCAGTCTCAAAACTTCTTATACTCTTGGGATCAAGATTCATTGTACTATCACCCATTCCATCCATTAGTCACAACTTCATTTCATCGAACATGTGATGTACAACAAAATCAATCACTATAACCCTCACATTCATATATTTGTTTGTGTTAAATTCTAGGGAAGAGAGAAACATTGATATGAAATTGTGAGTTTATGAGACAACACGAGTGTTTTATTTATTTTGAGAAAAAGAAATCAATACAATAAATAGACAAGATTTGATATCCTCTAATAGCAAAGATATGATATTCCTAATAATATATATAAAATCTAGATATTCCTGATTTTGTACAATCAACTCCTTATTTCTATAATTATAACAATTTGTTTATATTGTGAAGTTGGGAGGTGGCGTACATACTATCATGAGGAGTTTGGCTAGGAGAGGGATTTCGACGACGGCGGCGACGACCATGGACATTGTGGCGATGTCAAGGTAGGATAGGGATTTGGGAATTGGGCATACTAGTAAATGTTGTTTTCCTTTGTTATTATTAGGTTAAATTCAACTTTTCCTTTCACATTTTTATATTTATATTATTCTCTTAATTTCTAAATTCAATTTAATCTTTTACAATTTTATAATGGTATAAAATAATCTTTTTGTCAATTTATTATTAACAAAGTTAGAAACACCTATGTTGTATGTGTTTGCATTTGAAGTTATATATGAATTGAATATTTGGTAATATTTGTAAAGAAAAATAAGTTGTACATTATTAAGAAGTGGGTGAGGTGATGTTCTGAGATTTCTTTTATTGATCCATAGAACCTAAATCCTAAATGCTAAATCACAAGCCTCAAACAAATATCTTGAAAGCTACAAAAGGATTGTAATTGTTTTAAACTTGTTAATTTTGAATTTTTTTAGAAAAGTTCGTATATAAATTGATATAGAATTGATCTGATTGATTATATATTTAAGAATAATCAATTATAGAAACTCAATATGAACATCCTAATCGATTATGTCTAGAAATAATTGATTAATACCATTCAAATAAATCCATTATTTCTAGACATAATCATTATCAATGAATACAACCTGAACCAAGCTCCAGAGTATTGATTATCAACAAAGTTTGTGTTTGAACCAAATTTCTAGATAATTGATTATCTCATTTATGATAATCAATTATTTGTGAAAGCACTATAATGTGCAAACACAAGATAATCAATTTTATTTTACTATAAATTGATTAATATGTTATAAGTCACTTTTCAAAAGATTTTTGAAAAAGATTTAAGTTCTTCTCAAAGGCATAGTAGGAATACGAATTAAATAGAGGGATGCCAACTTAAATTAATGCATAAGTCACACACATTTACACATGAAACCACAATAACACTCATTATCGTTTCAAAGTCTTGTTCATATATTTCTTTTTCCATCTATCTATTTCTGAATAAATGTTTACAGATATTTATTTTTTTAAATCGATGTAGGTCATATAATGCTATAGCGGGAAAACCAATCGCGATTCAATTCATCCCTGCCCTTGGTATTATTGGGTTTGCTGTTTTTGGTCTTGAGCCTCTTGTGCGACTGAGCAGGAATCTGTTTCTCCAAGAAGTTAGCATCTTATTGCATGTTTGTCAAAATCGTTTGAATAGTATTAATTGCTGATTTTCTGTCCCGTGATGTTTTCAGAGTACTGATAGAAGTTGGAAGAAAAGTAGTTCACGTTATATTTTGACATCTTATATTCAACCTATGCTGCTGTGGACTGGAGTGATGCTCATATGCAGGTACCTTTCTGGATTAACAAGTCTTTTTGCAGTGGAAGTTTGCCATTTCCTCTTTGTGAACACCTTAGCATAATCTGTTTCAGGGATTTAGATCCACTAGTCCTACCATCAGAAACTATTCAGGCTATGAAGCAACGGCTGCTGAGTTTTGTAAGATCTTTGTCAACCGTGCTTACAATTGCTTATTGTTCTTCAAGGTAGATTTGATTTCTGGCAGAATTATATCCCCATTTGTTCGGTAAACTAACAAAGTTACTTTTGTATTTGTAAGAACTATGGTCCTTAATGTGTATTTTGAGGAAGTTTTATATTTTATCTTTGCTGTAATTTTATTCATTATAATGGTCGTATGTTACAATTAATACTAGGTTTATGTATTTAAAAACAATCCCATAATCACAGGGATTTGTCTCCATAGAATTACCTGTCTATATTTCCTAAAGTAACCTGCAGGTTCATGTAAATATAGGCCCATTGACCTCGTAATTGATACAATAAAGTAGAATATTATTCCTTATAAATTTGAGAGCATTGCACTTTTTCATTGTAAGAAAAACTTTTGTTTTCTTATTTTTAGAACTAGAAGTAAAATACACACTAATTTGGAGTGATGTATGCAAATTAACCAAAAATAGGAGGAAAAAGAAACTGAGGCGCAGAACAAAATGTACAGTTTGCTATGTAAGATGATTCTATTTATTTTATTTTAATTATTCAGCATTTCAATTATATATTTATTTGAGACTTTTTGTTGATTTATTCAATTAATGTGCGAATAAAATATCAAATCCTCTATCTATTTTTGTAAAATAAACCATTGTAGTAGTTCATTTCTTATTATTATGGGTTTGAAGTCTTCCTATCTTGTTCAACTTATAATGTATTATGCTTTTGCTGCCTATTTTCAGCTTAATTCAACAAGCACAAAAAATTTGTATGGAGGCAAATGACTCCAGTGATGAAAGAAATGTATGTTTTCGTTACAGATCCTTGTTATGTTTCCATTTCTGTTTACATAACATTTTGCTTCAATAATATAATAATTTTGGGGTGATATCACTTAAATAAAGGTTTAGATGTGCTGTGTTATTCCAGATGAAAATTAGAAAAAGGTAGTCAACGTCTACAAAGTAAAAAATTCAATTGCTGAATATTATTTTGACAAATTTGAATTTGTGGGTTGAATGTGGTATCATTATAGATATTATTTCTTATTTTCATGTTGGATATTTTAGTGAGGGAATTCAAAGATGTTAATTTAGTTTGTTGATTCCTGGGGCATTCCTTAAGTATGTAAACACAAATCTTATTCGATATATTCCCAATGAATGACAGATGAGCATTGATTTTACGGGGAAAGCTGTATATACTGCAATTTGGGTTGCTGCTGTGTCATTGTTCATGGAGTTGCTGGGTCTCTCCACACAGAGGTGGTTGACTGCTGGTGGTTTGGGCACAGTATTTATTTCCCTTGCAGGTCGTGAGGTATAGGTTCTTTTGATACTGTCTATGAGAATGATTAAGTCACATTTGTCATTAGATTTTTTACGGATCCTCCTGTACATCAAATTCTCGAATTCCATAGAGTACCCGGTATAGCCATTACCAATTAGGTAGGCTCCTCTTTGCTGTCACTCTCACTTCACTTTTGTGGTGTCTTCAGATATTTACAAACTTCCTTTCGAGTATAATGATTCATACAACTCGGCCATTTGTTGTGAATGAGCGGATTCAAACAAAAATTAAAGGATATGAGGTTACTGGTAAAGTTGAGGTTTGTATTTATCATCTAACCTGCTGATATATGTTAGTTCATTGCAAGTGATTTCCATTATAGGTGATATTTTTCTCAAGCATCTTTAAAGTATTTCACTGTAACAAAATTTCATATTTTCTCTAGCATGTAGGCTGGTGGTCACCAACAATAATTAGAGGTTCTGATTGTGAAGCAGTTCACATTCCTAATCACAATTTGAGTATAAATGTTGTGAGGAATCTTAGTAAGAAATCTCATTGGCGTATAAAGACTCATCTGGCTATCAGTCACTTGGATGTTAATAAGATTAATGTGAGTATTTTGACTTCAAAATTTCTTCAGTTACTATTTGATGGCTATCTTTCGTCATCTGAAACTTATGTAATCTCTTTCTTAATTTTTTTATGCAGAGTATAATAGCTGATATGCGAAAGGTTTTGGCCAAAAATCCCCAAGTAGAGCAGAGAAAATTGCACAGAAGAGTTTTTTTAGAGAACATTGATCCAGAAAATCAGGCACTTATGGTTGACATAGCTTTCTTATTCATTGGTTTATATAATATTTATGAGCTAAATTCCAATATGTTTTTATCTTCCCCTTTTCTTCAATTTTTGTTTTGAAAGTTTTCTTTAAGGTTCCTTTCGAGATGCTGCTTGTAGCATATTTCTTAGAATGAAAATGAGCTTGTTCAAAATCTAGAATCTACCTTTGTTTGACACTTATATTGGTCAATTGAATGAAAATCTTGGGCATATTTTTATTCTTTGTGGAATACCTTTTTATTCTTTATCATTTAAGAACTGTAATTTTTACTATCATATTGTCATGAAATTGAGAAGTTTGTTATAATTTTTGAAGTTCTTTTAGGCAACAATATATATTAAAAAGTTATTTATAAAGAAAACTCAAATTTTTAACTTACGACATTTAGCTTTATGCATGATCATTATAATTTATCTTGTGTTAAAAAAATTTCTCGTCTATTAGAAAATGATCTCCCAAGTATATATGAAGAATATTCTTAACATTTCAATTTACTGCCTGGTGACAGATTAGTTATCTTCACCCATGACAGGATTAAAGTATTTTTCCATTAACATTTTGGAATACGTAGAAATCTGCTTTCTGCCCCTCTTATTATTATATGTAGAATTTGAGAATTTTTTCATTATGGTTTCTCAACTACCATTATGTTATAAACGCCTTTTTATGTTACAGATATTGGTATCCTGCTTTGTTAAAACATCACGTTCTGAAGAGTACCTACGTGTAAAGGTGAGACTAGATTGCTTATAATACTTGTTGATGCATAGTGCAATGATCCGTACTTCCCTGTTAAGGAAAACATATATAGTAATGCTTATAAATGTTTGGTAAAACAATTCTTTCAACTCAGTCATATTAGTAATGTCCTCACCCATTTTCGTGTTTTGAAACTGGGAAGGATTTTTTAATTGTCTTAATTGCGGATGGTAACTTACAAGTTTCTCTGTTTTTGTGAATTGTGTGTTTTATCACACATGTAAATATTTTATTTATAATCAGTGAAAGTATGTTATAGGAAAACCTAATAACGGTTAATAGTGGGGAATATCCTTAATTATTAGTTGTTCAATGTACCTAATTACTAAGATCAAATCATATCTTTTACACTCTTCTTCAAGTTGGAGCATATATGTTGAATGAGCCAAGTTGGTCACAAATGATGTCAATATGAGTTCTTCAAGGATAGATGCACATGCCAACAAAGAATGTAGTGAAAAAACTGAGTTAACAACTTCACAACGAGTCATACCAAACTCAAGCAAAATCGAGTTGAAACGGTTGAACCAAGCACGGGGAGATTGCTTCAAGTCTTACAGTGAGCAGCAAAGCCTACAATCAAGACTTGAGTGAGTCATCAGAGATTATAAAACCAGGTGGTTGATTCATGTACACTTCTTCTTGCAACTCATAGTGCAGAAGGAAATTTTTTATGTCCAGCTGGTGAAGAGACCAATGGTAGATGGTGGCCATGGCAAGAAAAAGACAGGCAAGGTTATTTTGGCCACAGGAGGAAAAGTGTCATCATAATCTAGGCAAAAAATCTGAGTATAACCTTTAGTCACCAATTGGGATTTGTAATAATCAATCGTATCATTTAACCAATGGTTTTGTTAGGAGGTGTTGTGGAATAGCTCAAATTAAACTCACTATAGATGCTTCTACCACAAATGATAAACCGCAATAACAGATAAACTGCAATCACAAACGGTAAAAGGTAAACTAAGGAAGATCAAGAAAGAATACACAATGGTGGAAGAACGAATGGAATTGGAGATGTTGCTGGATCAATGGGTGACACTTTCAATAGTGGAGGTGGAGTAGAGCTACTATTGACAGCATGTGGAACCTTTCGAGGACATTTTTTATGTTGGAAGAAAAACAAGGAGTAGTTTCAAAGAACGTAACATCAATAGAGACTAGATACCATTGTAGTTAAGAATAGAAACATCAATAGCCTTTATGGAATCAAGAGTAACCCAAAAATAAATGCATCTTAGGGATTTAGTAGTAACCTTTATTTTTACTTGGAGTGAGTTTAGGGACGAAACATGTCTTGCCAAATATATAGAGTGACAAAATGAAGTTTGTTTTTAGGGTTTGAGACGGAATGAAGAATTTGATTGTTAAGAACCGATGGAGGCATGTGGTTAATCAGATGACATGTAGTAAGAAGAACACCCCCCTAGAAATGTAGAGGAACATCATAGTGAAGAAGAAGAGTGCAAATTGTTTCCACAGTGGTGGTTTTTGCACTCAAAAATACCATTATGTTGTGTGTGTGGACACATGATGTTTGATGAAGAATCCCCTATGAGTTTAGAAAAGACTGAAATTGGGAAGACTAATATTCTCTTCCATTATTAGTTTGTAGAAATTAGTTTTGCAGTCAAACTAAGTTTCAATTTCAACAGAAAAGCTTTGAAAAATAGAGAAAACATCATAAAAATTCTTCATTGAAAAAAACCCAAGTACAATGAGAGAAATAATTTATAAAAGTAACGAAATAAAAATATCCTAATGAGTAACAAACGCGACTAGGATCCTAAATATCGGAGTAAGCTTTCACCAAATGGTGACACAACACGCTTATTGATTCGAGGAGCATAACTGGTACAGTACAAGTATGCTTACCCACTTGACACAACTCACACTGAAAAGACTTAATGGTTGAAGAACTAGGAAAAAGCTTACACAATATTTCTAGACTAAAGTGCCCAACGCCGTTGATGTACGAGAGTTGGAGAGGTAGAAGAGGCACAAGCCACTGGAGGGTTAAAATGATATAATAGTCCGTATAGTTCAAGGAGGAAAGAAGAGATTGGTAACTAGTCATATGATTTGAGACTAAGTATCCACGTCCAAAAGAGGAGGATTGTGAAACATGTCTGCTTATCCATGTTCCCAACTTGATGTTCATCAAGTTGATGAGTACATAACTGGATATCAGTGGCCCAAGTGCTGTAATATTTGTACGTAAGAGTTTTTTACATGGTATCAGTGGTACGTTGGTGAAAGTCACGATACATGAAGCGAAGTTTCTCTGTTTTTGTGAATTTTGTGTTTAGTCACACATGTAAATCCTTTATTCATCCCTACGTACTTTCCTAATTACTAGGATCAAATCATATATTTTGCATAACTATATGTTTTCAACTCTGTGGATCTTTAAACTTTTGACAAATATATTGACCCAACTATCCAATTGATCAATTTACTGCTTCCAAACAACTCTTTATTAAAGATCATTATTATTTAATGATTTAATTACGTTTTTAGTGCCTGAAATTTAGAATAATTGGCCCCCAAAATTATTTTAGTTTATCGAAGTTAGAAAAATATGATTTTAGTCTCTAAACTCTAGAGTTAATAGACTAAAAGTAATAGACTAAAAGTAGCTTCAAAACAAATCATTTAGTCCTTCAAATTGAATGTTTTAGGACTAAAATCATATTTTCCAAATTCATGAGATTGTAATAATATTTTTTTTTTTAAATTTGGGAGAGTGAAGAGATAATGAGGTCTTATTTATTTTATATTCAGCCTTAGCTTTTGTGACCAATAATTACTATGTAATAAAACAGGAGGCAATCCTCTTGGATCTTCTGAGAGTTATAAGTCATCATCGAGCTCGGCTAGCCACACCCATCCGCACAGTTCAGAAGATGTGCAGTGATACTGATTTCGATGTGGATCCATTTGATGACACCATTTCCACTCGTTCCAGATCAAAGAAAAACCGTCCTTTTGCTGCACTGATTGATCCACCTTATAAAGTTAAGCCTTCAACTCATTCAACTATTACAAATGATGACAGAGATGGTAAGACGGATGAAACCTTGCCATCTGACTTCAAAGTAGACTCTGACGAATTTGCTGTTACATCAAGTTCGAGCCAGAAGACCTCCAAATCCCAAAAGCCCAAAAAGGAAAGATCAGGAAGCACTGGAAAGGAAACAACATCCAAAATTTTGCTAACATCCAATGAGTTTGATTCTGGAGAGACTACAACACCATCAAAGCTAGATGATGAGAAATCTGTTGTTTCGCCGCCTTCGTCATTGTCGTCATCATCACTTAGTCCTTGTTTGGAAGAGAATATTATTCTTGATACTGCTCTGCTGAGCTCAGAGAGAACTCTTGCAGTTGATGAAGAATTGGTTAATTCTATTCCTGCAGAATCACAAGAAGTTTATCAGAATGGGAGTGAATCTCCTATTTGCAAGGATAAGAAGGATGGTGAGATGTCTTCATTGCCTAGTACTAAACAAAAGGATTAAGCGGATCAGCAGAATAGATGTTGATGTTGAAATAGAGTAGCTACTTTTTGTTGATGTTAACAGAAAAATGATCTAGCTGTCTTTTTTAAGCTGGGCATTGTGCAATGTATTATCCATTTGTAGATTAGTGGCAATCAATTCTCTTATGTACATCACAAATTATGTTCATATCTCGTGTCTATCTCTATCAAATTTTAAAAGAAAAAGACACAAGATTTAAACATGAGCTTGTCATTTTACTATGAGAGTACATTACATAACAGGGGGATATGTAACCCCCATTCAGAATCTCTGAATTAAGTAATATTCTTGGGATTTTATTTGTATTGGAGAACTAACCATCAATTTTTTTTCTTAAGAATCACGAAGATCAAAAACAGAAATATCAGGCTTAAATATTGACATCTGATGTTAAGATAAAAAGAAAGGTTCGAAACTTCTGATTTCCCTTTTTCTGTCTCATCCTAAACAGTCCAGTAGTGTGCTTTTTGGAGCAAAAGTTCAGAGCTTTTGCTTCGCGCACCTTCAATTTCTCAACCTACAGCCCCTGCAGTCGGGTGAAAATAACTGAACTACCCTCCATCCGATGTTTCCTCACTGTGTCTCACCGCTGGTACACTATCACTGTTGCAGAAGAAAAATAGAACGAGAATGCTACAGAGGAAAAAGAGCCGAAAAAATGGTTATTTGGAAAAACTTGTTCTGGAAAAATCATTCTAAAAAATACATTATAGAAGATATTATATATACTCTAAAAATTTGTTATTAAAATAATAAGTTTCTTTTAAAATATATTTCATGCGTTTCAGAAATTTTATTATCAAAATTTTGTATAGAAAATATTATCATATTGCATAGTGTCTTTCGGAATGTACTTCACGAATTATAAAAAACGTGTTTTGAAAAAATTTTCATAATAATCTGGAAATTACTTTGAAAACGGATGAAATTATCATATTTTTTAAATTGTGGGGTGTGCCAAGAAATTGTGAGGGTCCAGGAAGAAACAGCTGAAGCTCAGAGGTTACTGCTGTGAGCCATGGTCCTTAAGGAGTGCTTCTTCGTGCGCTTCCAAAGTGTTATTGGGACAACTCCAAAATTTAAAAAAATTCTAAATTTGTCCTTCAGTAAATTACCAAATTATCCTTGATTTTGAGAAATGATAAAACAGTAAATAGAAGTGGGAGATCAAATGTGAGATGATGGTGGTGGTGCAAAGTTGTGGGTGGTAGTGTGGGTGGAAAATTTGCATCGGTGGAGGAGTGGAACAACGGCGGCGCGGCGGAATAGTAGTGGAGTAACACTACGACATATTCAAATGTGTTGCGAAACTACTCATTCCGCAACAAAAACAGTTCCAAAACACGAAATCTCCCCACATACACTACAAATCTTATAATAGATGATACCTACCTTAAATGATTGTAAAATACAGTGTTAATTGACGATTTCAGATTGAAATGGGCACCCAAATCACAGCTCGGAATGAGGGGGAGGCACCGCATACAAGGGACGAGTAACAGAGATGGAAGGAGAAGATGGAAGGAGAAGAGTTTCTAAAAATTAGGATGTAAGAACAAAATGAGTCTGCACAATACAAAATTAAGGGTAATTTTATCTGTTTTGCAAATTTTGGAGGTGCCCCAAGAACTACTTGGAAGTGCAGGAAGAAGCACTCGTCCTTAAGCCAGCGTTAACGGTTTAAAGTGCGTGATAGATGCAAAAAATAAAATGGTTAGGCTCTTCGAGATGTCGCTAAGTCAAACCATACAAAAATAATGTTTCATAGTAAAGTTGGTACTAGACTTCCCCGTCCGAAGTTTTCATCATTCATACATTGCAATCAATGTTTTTGACGTTTAGATTTTTCTTAAAAATAGTGTAAGGAAAAAAAAAATCAATTTGCAGCATAACGTAGAAGTCACGTTGGTGTTTTCTTGGTTTATTTGGATGAAGTATAATCAATTTCCCAAAACTCCTCGGTGTCAATGCCTTAATTCCACGAATTCGAAAACTACTGGAACATGTCTGCAATTAGAACTTGGGAGAGAAATAAATGAATTTTGCAGAAAGTAAATATGCCAAAAATGCAATTAAGCTAAAGATCAATTTATAACTGCCAAAACTTGTTTACATTAAGCTCTACACATGCAATCAGGAGCAGGGTACGTATAAATGGATTGCTTCTCCTTCCTTAATCTTATTTGGCCTTGTCTGTTCTTGTGTCCATCAAGAACCGCACGTTGAAATTCTGACCAGTTTACGCTTTTATTCTGAAATAGATGCCCCAGTAATCCCATGCTTGGTCTGATAGTCTTCAGATTCATATAAGCACGATGCGCCACCTAAAGAAGCAAAAGATGAACGTCTAAACCATAAATTTTGGAAATTTAATTCAATTCTTGCACCAATACTAAACAAATATAGCTAGGTTCTTTTTAAACCTATAAGTTGTTATGCAACAAATTATTTATAGCTGTACAGTTTGAAATAGAATATTTAACAATGATTCTTACCAGAGCATTGTGCATATTGCCTGGAGAAGCAGAAATGAAGATGTCACTGTGCATGCTCACGTAGTAATCAACAGAAGCTAACAGTGATGCCTTTCCTTTAACCTTGGCCAGTTCCTCTGTGGAGACTAGGCTCTTCTTATCTTCCATAAGAGGAAATAACTTGCTTAGAGTTGCTAACCTAGCTTCTCCACCATAAACCTGAAAGCATACAATCAAATCCAGACCAAGGCCTAAGTCAAAGCACAGTGCCAATCGATAAAAGTATCAGAAGGTAATAGATTGTTAATCATTAGCCATCATTACAAATATCAGAATGAAATCTACCCTGTGTAATAACAAGCCTTCCAATCATATGTTGTTGTTAACGAACCTTGTGGGAAGCAAGATAGAGCCGTGTTCTATTATTGAAACCCAAAGCTGCCAGGAGCAATCCAATTTCTTCAGGAGTGAGTGGGCAGCGCCCCTGACTTCTCAACTCTTCATCAGTGAATTGAGAGTTTAATACCCTTCCCTGCCAAAGCACCTGCCGGTACTTTGCTAGAGCAAGCTTCTCGGCTTTACCCCCACCAAAATCACAGGCCGAATGAGCAGCCATATCCTGCATGGGCAATTTGGAATCAAAGTGTTAAGGACTGAGATATGTAATGATGATAAAGCAATAGATACCAGATCTTAGCTATAAGAACTCAAGGATAACACTCTGAAATTGCAGAAACAAAGATGGAAAAGAAATCAAACAAAATAACAAGCACCCAAAAACACCCACTAATCAAACCTAATTTTCTCTCAACACCCGCCTAAGCCCACACTCCTGTTGATTTCTCCGACGATGTACCGATTCCAAGTCATTCTTTCGGAATCTCCCATTATTAGTCCTGTGAAAAGGAAGAATGAGAGGGTGATCAAGGACATTGGAAGAAGTGGTAAGGAACTCTCTTCATTTGGTATTCGACCAAGTTGAATGGCGTCAAGTGATCTCACCAAGTGGGACAAGACTTTGTTGTTGTAATACAAGGTTACAAGGAAAATTCAAGATGAAATATGCACCTCCCAGCAGTTAATTTAAAAGGTCTTAATAACATAATCATCCCTTTTGTTCAATAGAAATGTGTTAACTAGTAGTGCTCAACTACAGAAGGACGAATCATAATTTAAATATAGGACACCATACTCAGACATCAACGTTGCACACTTACAGGCAACATAAATATGTAGTTCCTTGAAGCCATAGTTGCCCTAAAAGTTCTAGACAACAGAGTCAACATATTTTCTATATATAAGCATGCATTCTTGGCTACAATAATAGAGAAGCATGGACCATCATTTCATTATTCAAATACTACTTCAAAGTTCAAACAACTAAAGCAGTTAGTCTAATGCCTGTTAATTAATTATCAACCTATAAACAACATAGACGATTGTGTATGCAATAACTGAATTAGAATGACAAGCGACCTAGAATTTCACAAAGCTACATGCATAAGCTTCGATTCGTAATAAACCACTCAAACCAAAAGGAAAACTGTACTTTGTCAAAACGCAGATGCAACACAACAAACTTTCCAGTTTGCTGTTTTACAGACACGTCAGTTTCCTCCCGTGCAAAATCTTTCACTTCAGCTTGGTTGACAATAGAAGTGCGGCGGAGACGATGAATAATGGCATCTCCTAATTCCTTGATATGTGGAACAAAGATCAGTGCTTCAAAGTTGACCTTACAACGGAGGCGCTGGATGTCTGATGGCAGGTTGTTGAATGTCAAGCGATGAGAGAATGGTGCAATAGCAGCAATTCCATAACTGTATCAACCAGAAAATCTACAACAACTGAAAATAGATATTTATGTAAACAGTATATATAAAGGAAGAAATTGAATGGTTTATGGCACCAGTGAAGATAGAAGATTCATGCCTGCTATACAGGTTTTCTGCTCATGAAAAGAGTTGAAAAAAAGGAACTGTTTTATTCAATCTTTGGGTTCGAACAAGTGTATCCATATATATACAAATAAAGTTTCTATCTTTCATATATAGGAATAAAAAATAAAATAACTATCTTTTGGTTTATCTTATATTGAGATAAACTAATCTAAAAGATAAATTTTTCCATCCTAAATATCAATTATGTTTTCAACACTCCCCTCTCAAGTTGGGGAATGGATATTAATCATCCCAAACTTGCCAATAAGCTCCTTTAAACTTCTTGAAGGGAATCCTTTCGTGAACATGTCTACCAATTGGAGCCCCATACAAACGTGCTGTGACCATAAGACCGTTGTCTAATTTTTCTTTGATGAAGCGTCTGTCAACCATTATGTGTTTTGTCTTCTCATGCTGGATTGGATTATGGACAACACTAATAGTTGAATTGTTTTCAAAAAACAGCCTCACAAGTCCTTTAGTTTTTACTTTCAGGTCATCAAGAATAATCTTCATCCATAATGGTTCACAAATACCATGTCTCGGCTGAAAATCCTGCTCTTGCCCTAGACCTAGCAACTACCATTCTGCTTCTGAACCCTCCATGTTACAAGGTTTCCTTCCAAAAACATGCAATATTGGAGGTGATATTTTTATCTACAATTGACCTACCATAATCTGCATTTGTAAGTACCTTTATGGACAATGTGCCCTCTTCTCTTGAACAAACAATCCTTTTTCCTAGACTTGCCTTCAAATATTGACGGTTTCTATCAAACTTTCTGTAGGTGCCTTTCATTGGGATCCTGCATAAATTGGCTTACCACACTAACAACTTCCCCCCCCAATCTCTAGTATTGGGACTTTTCTATTATTGGACTTTCTTCACTTCCAATCTTGTTTTCAGTTGGTACTTCAGATGTCTTACATCTCAATTTCCTTATTTCTTTGAGAAGATCGAGTATATATTCCCTTTAGGAGATAAATATACCCCTTTTGGAATAGCAATCTGTTCCAGAGAAGTACATTAGCTTTTCCAACTCCTTCATTTCAAACTCGGTTGTCAGCTTCTTCTTCAAAGCCTATTCTTCTATCTAATCATCACCTACAATGATCATATCATCCAGATATACCAGGAGAAGAGTGAGTTTGCCCTTAGGGGAGTACTCTATAAAAAGTGTATGACACCTTGACTCTATTGTATCCTGGGGATGTCATAACCTAGGTGAATCTTCCAAACCATGTTTGAGGAGATGGTTTGAAACCACACAAAGCCTTCTTGAGCCATACACCTGCTCTTTTCACCATGAGAATTGAATCGTAGGGGAATCTTCATGTAGATTTCCTCTTCTAGATCTCTATGAAGTAAAGTATTTTTAACATCAAACAACTTCAAATCCCAACCAAATTGATGACTAGGGAAAGGGTAATCCTTATCATATTCACCTTTGCTACTAGGACGAATGTCTCCTCATAGTCTATTCCATAGATATGAGGAGGAATACTAGCATAAGTGCCATGGTAATTAATAAAGTCTGTTATACTAGACTTGTGCTGAGTCGGCTATATTGTTACTACACCTATTAGGTAGATTAGTTACACGATCAGCTCCCTCCCTAATTCTACACCTATAAATTTTCTCTTCCTGGTTTGTCTTGCAAAACTAGTTCATTCATTCAGCCTTTTAATTTTCCACGAATATAATTCTCCTGAACATTTTGTTCCTTTTATCCCTCATTTTATCAAACTTTCTAGTGCACTATAGATTCGTATTACAGAAAAATAGCACTTATCAATTGTATTTTGAAAAACCCTCTCTGATAACTAGCATCAAAAGCCTTTTAGTCACAATTACAGAAAACAGAAGCCATCTAATGACATAACATAACAAACCAGGTAAAGCAATGATTATAGTGGTAAGCTATGTACATACCTCTGAAGTACAGGCAAGACATTTTCTATATACCACTCAGCTGTAGCTTGAACGGGTGCAGTTTTAATTCTAGTAGCTCTTATGCCTGTGGCATAGTACTCTCTCGTGCTCCAAGAATAGTCACTAGGAGGTTCCTTCACTATAGACACTTCATCACGGAGGACATCAATAAAGTGATCCAAGTCAAATATATCTTCGAATGAACTGCGGAAACAAAACAATTTCACTTAAACGCCAACTTTCCAGTTTGAAAATTAAACATATAAAGGTTGAAAAAATAGCAGACTCTGAATATACCTTGAATCTTGCCACACAGGGTTCACTTCAAAATGTGGGATAACCAACGTTGCATTCAAAATCTTAGCAACAGCAACAGCATCACATATCTTTTAAAGGGGGAAAATGATATTAGACAAGTGTCAAATTGACTTTTGATGCAAATACCAATGAAATACATGATAAAACGCTATCCTTTTCCCCCCACTTTATCTATTTGATCAAATTATACGCTTTCAAAACAATCTCATCATTTACATACCCCCATCTTCTGCTGGTTCAACCCTCCATCAAGGAAAACCTGGATATAACCGCGTGACTTTTCAGGTAGAGCTGCAAGAGATTATAAGCATAAGGAAACATGTAAAATACCAGCCACTAGTCACAGACAATACAGCCCTCATTTTCAGGATAAATAAATGTCCAATGTCTAAAGAAAAATCAATTCAATATACTAGAACTCACAAGGTGGTTTTGGACGCTCAGTACAAGGTTTCCATCCTTGGAAGGCTAACGGAGACCAGAGACTAGTTTGAAGTTCAACAGACTGAAAACAATAAAAAAATGTTAATCTCGAAACAGCTAGATACACAAAAAGCATGTCAAATCAACCTAATCGTTAAACATGATTATGATTAACGTGTACTTGTACTCACAGGTTGGTGCTGCAAAGCACCCTCTAGCAAATCCACGTGCATAGGCCTCGGAGCAATCCACTCCTGCAATGCCCATTCATCAAAATTGGTTCTTCATCAAATCAATTTCGGTTTTTCTTTTAGTCAAATTTCCCACATAAAAGTCACAATTAATATGTCAAAATTTAAGGAATTAAAAAAAAAGTTGAAAATTAGAGTTACAGAGAACATCGAAGGCGAGGCACGACCAAGAGGTTGGAAAAGATTGGGAAAGAAAAATGGCAAGAGAATGACGAAAACCGCAGCGAAAGCGGACTTTTGAGAGTGGTTTAGTTGGGTGAAAATCTGAAGCTTCATTGTTCATAAAGAAGAGTTTCGTAGTTGACGATTTAAACGCTGCGTTTTTGCACCGATCAACGCAGAAGACAGTGTTCCTTTAGCTTCATTGGATTCATCTTCGTCTGCAGGTCGGGGATCCAATTATGGGCCTTCAGGCTGTAATAGGTAATAATCCAATTTGTCCTCCAACTATATATGAACTTTTTTCACTTTTAAGGTTTATATATATAAACATCTTTACAAAGATGTTGAAGATAAATGTGGTATTGATGATTGTTAGCTTTGAGATCAAACTGTTTTCATTAATTAGAGCTTGCATCACGTATCTCTTACAAAAATGAATGAATTTGTTGAAGATCTTGTTATAATCTACTAATATTTATGTTTAAAAATATAGAATATTAGAAAATACAACTCTATTAAATAAATAAATTAATAAAGTATAAATCATTCTTTGTAATTATATTTTACATTTTTTTTCTTAATTTATTGAGTGTTATTTAAGAGGAAATTGGTATAAAGAGCTTTTATATCTCATAAGTTTGTAACTTGAATGAAGGGACGCAATTTGTCACCAATTTTTCATATTGAGAAATATGAGTTACTACAATAATGACTAGTCTAGTCACTCGAAGCATTAGATCAAATAATGGAAAAGAATGTACAAATGACATTTTTGATAAATTTTTTATAGAAGTTGTATTGAACACCAGTGTCACACATCCCATAACAAAATGATGAGAGAAAAAAAATAAAAACATCATGAAGATGACAAAGTGTATGTTACATGAGAAGGATTTGTTAAAGAAGTTGGAGACAAGATTACAAGCACTACATTTTTGTCAAATAAGCTATCAACTAGAGTTTTGAACAAAATAACTATTTGAAGGTTAGTTTGGATACACATCAAATTTACAAATTTTGAGAATATTTGGTTGTATTTTTTTTTTTTTTATATTCTTCAGGTTAAAAGGGAAACTTAACAAAAAGGTTAAAGTTGGAGATTTTATGGATGCAATTTCATATTTAAAGCTTACGAACTTTTGATCCACAACATGAAAAATTTCTTGTAAGTAGAAATGTAAAGTTCATAGAAGATAAATGATATAATTTGGAAGAGCCACTAAGAAAGAAACTTCCAAAAATTCTACAACTTTTTGATGATGAAGTTGATAAAACCCTTATTAGAGAAAAAAAGATATTTATCTAATATTCATCAAAGGTGTAATGTGGTTGTCTTATAACCTAGTGAATTTGAATAAACTAAAAAAATATGAGAAGTGGATTAATGTTACGATGAAAGAATTAAAGATGACTGAAAAAAATAATACATGAAAGCTAATGGATGGACCTCAACACAATATAGAACTAAACTAAATGCAAATTGTTCTATAAATAAACATAAGGTCAAATTAGTGATGAAAGACTATGCTTAAGTATTTGTAGTAGAATTTTTAAAAACATTTATTCTCGTTATAATGTCTTAATACAATTAAAATGTTGTTTGTTGTGGTTGTACACAACCATTTAAATATAAGATCTACACTTTTAAATGGTTATTTGTAAGAGAAGATATTTGTGAAGTAACTAAAGAATTTCAAGTCAATAAACGATAAAACAAGATTTATAAGAAAAAAAAATATTTTGTATGGTTTTAAAGAGACTCCAAAATGTTTAGTATGATGGAATTAAGGGTTATCTTTAAAAACTTGAATGTATTAAAAATTCAAGTGAAGTGATTTAATTACTAGTTTATGTTATTGACTTCTTTATAACATACACTAATAAAAAACTAATGATGAATATTTCAAATTTTTGAGATGCAATATGTTGGTTTAATGTATTTTTTAATAAAATATTTTTATTATTAATATGGTAAAACGAAACATAGATATTATAATGATTTAACAAAACGAAACATAGGGGTTGTTTGTTTCAGAGAGTGGAAACAAGGGAGCAAAGAAGAGCAGAGCGAAGACCGTTCCAAAAAACGAGGTAAAATTTTACATAAAAATGAAAAATTTCTTTGCTTAAAACTTTCCTAGCATAGAATCAACGATTTGAAGGAAGTCTTATTTTAATAATTAAATAAAGAAACTAATTTAATTATAATTAAATAAAATATAAGAAAAATTAAACTTTTCTTTTAAAATAATAAATAATTGAAAAATATATAATAATTAAATTTATAATAAAAATAAAAATGTAAAATAAAAATAAATTAAATATTTTTAATATATGTTTCATATTAAATACTTAAATAAATTTAATAAAATTATAAATATCAATAAACTAAAAAATTAAAAAGTATTAATAATAAATTATAAAATAATAATAAAAATAAGATAATTTTAAAAATAATCATAAAATTATAAATAATAATTACAATAATAAAAATAATAATATTAACAATAATAATTTATTTTTAACTTTAATTTTATTCTTAAATTATACCTAATCTTATTTCACCTATTAAAAAATATATTTTATTCATTATATCTATCACATCACTCACAAACTTTCATAAAACTTTCTCTTTATTTCTTACTATCTTTCCTTTAATCAAGCACACACACTCTCATCTCAAATAAACTCAAATCCACTTCCTAATCCAAACAAACCCTAAATTAAAATATTTTATAAATAAATTAAACATAATAAAAAATTACTTATTTAAACAACTTTGTGTATTATATATATATATATATATATATATATATGATAAATATTTTTTTATTTGATATACGCCTTTTATATTCCTATTCTATCTCTAATTATATTTTAAAATTTAGAAAAATATGAAAATAAGTTATCTTAAATCCTAATAACTAAAAACATATTTCAATAACCCAACATGTTACCAATCATTCACATTTTTTCGATGGCATATTATATTATAAATTATTTATTATTTTTTATATAATCATCATTATTAATTTTTAATTATATAAATTAAAGTAAAGTGTTAATAGTATAAAAAGTAAACTATTGTTGTGCAATCAAAGTATTAAATAAAAGACATTCTTTTCTTCATTATTCTCATAGTGTCATATTAAACATACAAACCAAGAAAATTAATCACTTATGTCATAATTATTTATGGGATGCCCTTAGATCAACTTGTAACTTTTATATTAGATGAACTTCACTTATAACTAAAATGTCTTGATGTTCACATATAAAGATTCGTTTGTTCTTTATTCTTTTCAAGAAGCATTGTCTTCACATGGTTATGTTTGGTCTACTTTATTAAAAACGTATTGTTCTTTTAAGCTTTTCTTTAAAGTATATCTACACTTTGTATACATATTGAATTGTAGACAGGATTTTATCTCTACATGTCTCTAACGTAAACATTATGCATATAGCTAAAATATGTAGTAGTAATATAGTTTTGAGACAATAATATTATATAACTTAATATTCTAAGCATTTGAAACAAATATTGTGATTCTTAGTTTGGTTGGAGTGTACTTGGCTTTGGAGTTGGTTTTATAAAAGTATGTCGGTCTCTACATGTGTAAAAATGAATGTTAATGTTATGCTATTACTATTTGTTCTCAGTGAATGAGAGAAATACTAATATTACCCAGACATTCTCATATTGTCATTTACTAATAGGCAAAGTTTATTAGAATAGTATAATTTTTTTTGTAATTATTATATATATTTCATTATTTGATGACTAACCAGTTATTTAATATGCTACAAAATTATAGTGTATTATCAACATTGTATCTTAATATTATTAAAACTTAAATATCTTTTAATTTAATAAATGTAAATTATTTTCTCTTTTAGTTCTTCAAATTAAAATTTTAATTTTTAATTTCTAAATTTTAAAAAATTACTTTATTAACCTTAATAATTAAAGATGCTGCACTTATTATTGTGTAGCAAATGTAAATCTAAGAGACCAAAATCACCTCAAACTACAAATTTTAAGGTAATAATCTTATAAATTTTTTTATATATTGTTTTTTCTTATTTATTCAAGATAATAAAAATGGAATTTTTTCTTATCTATTTTTACCTCATCTGGAACTTGGATATATACTTAAATACAATATGACAACTATTAATTATCCTATATGTGATTAACTGATAGTTATTATATAAAATCTTATAAGAAGTATTAATACAAGTTTGGATTAATATACAGTGTTCTATTCTCCTAACCTCTTTCAATATCTTGGTTTGGGACACACTTTACTTCCGGTTATTGTTCATTGAGCAGTTAGCCTTGCTTTTCCCCTCATCTCCACTGCCATTGTTGATGGCTTTGGAAGCAGATTCTTGTTCATTTATAGTGATGTTCGCATGCTGGTCTGTCAGGCAATTAAAACAAAGTTAATGTTTACATATAACATATTATTAGTATTATTTGAGATGAAGCTGGTATGGTACTAATAATCACATTTTTTTGTGAGTGAATATTGGGGGTATCTGTTGTGCTATATGGTACAAAGGACATACAGAAGGAAAATGCAACTGTGGTGTTGGTGCTATTCTGTCTCTACGAGGTAGGTTTTGGTTGGTCATGGGGGACTCTCACCTGGCTAATTCCGAGTGAAATTTTCCCCTAAAAATTAGAAAACCTGGACAAAGCATGTCTGTTGCTGCAGTTCATAACCTATTTACATTATGCAGACATAGTTGACAGTGTCATGTCACTTTTGGTGTGGTATGTTCTTGTTTTTTGTGATAATGACAATCTTTGGTATATTTTTCTTGTCCTGGACAAAAAGGAAATCCTCTGGAGTCAATCATGCTGTAGTAAACATTGGCTTTGGCAACCATTTGTGCAAGTCGATCAGTAAAATCTCCATAAATAAAGTAATCTTCCATCTTATATGCAAAAAATATAAATATTTTACTTATTGGCACTGATAAAAATAATTAAATTGATTAACTTCAATAAGTAACATTATACTTTTAAATTTTATTTCTCATAAACTCAAAATATTAAAGAATTTAAAGAATAATTATATTTGATGACATTGTTCATAATTTAAAAAATTGAGAGAAAAAACTCGAAACATTCTAACGGTGTATTCCTGCCTGCTACAAAGACATGTGAAATGTGCATAAACACATGTTAAATGTTAAATGTGTATAAACACACACCTGACGAACATACATTTACTTCTCACATTGGAGGGACACTTATTTTATTTTAAAAGAACTTCATCATTATTACTCCTTTTTCACACAGTGTCATCCTACATAAAGTAAACTAGACAAAATCAAAGATGAATCAAATCTAGTCCATAAACTCTCTGCAGAGTACCTGCATTTAGTCAATAACAGTCAACTTTAGACCATCCTCCCCTCTTCTAGTAATATATTTGGTTTGAAAGTAATGAATGGATGATATTAGAGGAACAACTGTGTATTTTGGATTTTGCAGGCTAAACATAACCCCTTCCAATCCACTAATATAGTTGCTTCTCCATTTATTACTTCAAGAAAAGAAAGAGAATGAAATAAAGAAGTGATTTTGGTATAGAATACAAGCATACAAAATAATTAAGAACGAAATAAAAATTGGAGTTAAATTCCCATATTTAGGGGTAAATGTTTCTCTCCTGGATAAATAATTCTGTCATACTTAGGAGTTAATTTTCGCTCTCTATGCTACAACTTCACTCATTGTCTCGCTCAACATCTTGGATAAACATTGTTCAGTTGTAATACACCGTAAGAGCAATAAAAATAGACATAAAATTCTAGATTATCTCCCCCAACAACTTTTGAACATTCAACAATGTGAGAAATAGAGCTACTGTTATAATAGCATGCAGTTTGTAAGTAGAGCTATACCAGGTGTACTATAAGGGAAACCGGTAACCAAAACCAAGGCACACTTACACGATCCAAATAAGTTAGCCGATCGAGAAATATCCGGAAGGTCGACCGAGAACTAATTGACCAACCAGATTTCCTATTCATAAACTGACACGTGATACACATCAAATAAGACACCATAATGGGCCATGGGCCCATCCACCTAGGACCCATTCAATTACTATAAAAGCCAAAGAAAATCCTACGAAATACTACAAAATAAGATATTGTTACTTTATCCAATCTTATCCTGTTTTCACTCGGACCCACACTGACTTGAAGGATTAACTCCCGGGATTGTGTATAACGGAAGATCGGAGGAGACACAGGAGTGATCGAGGTTTCTAAAGAAGGAAGTTCGAAGACACTGTTACTTGTTGGAGCCGACCGGCCTCTTACAAGAACACCAGGTATTGCAAATACTTAATAGCTCACTCAAAATAAATTTAAACATTAGCTCACGTGCTGATATAAGTTCTTACTTCTAAGCTGGGAGAATATGAATCATACCATGAATAGTATAGTCCTAAAATCACCTCTAGCCCTTATCCTCCTCTTTACCTCACCACATATCGTTGAAGTTCCTGAACTTGATCTGCCAATCTATGACTAAATAGATCAACCTTACCTGATCAGTGTACTTTACCAGTTAACCTACCCACCAGAGCACCTCTATCTTAATCCAACTATTAACCACCATAACCTGATAATGAGGGGAGATATCTGCACAACAAAATCGACACATATCACTACTATCCAACAATCTGCAGTGTTGATTTTCTTATCAACAGTTATCCAACAATCTGTAACTTACAACTATATTTTATCTTCTACATCCCTCACTTTAGAGGGCAAAAGCTTTACATAATAGTGAACTCACAATAATGTAGTTTGTGGTTTCATTTCTAGCATGTAAACTCATCATCGAACAAGGAGCATTCCCCAAGGTTGCAGTATAGATACACCCAATCTACCTTCCAAAATTAAAGAGCAAGGGGAGTTATAATTCATAAGTGAAAGGAATACCAATTTGTAAGGATAATCTAGGTTGGCCTCTTGTGTACTTATAGTTAGGGCCTGGAGATTTTCATGAATTTCAAAACAAACTTGTCCTAAACCAGTTCAACATCAGTAAAACAGGCTCAAACTGTAAAACTTGAAATACAGAAAAAATTAATTGGAAAAAAAATTGTTTCCTTTCCAATACCTAAAACGAATCTCAGATCAATAGAAATATCCTGAACAAAAGAAATTACAACGAAACTGATCCCCTAAAAAAGCTAAGCAGATTAGCTAAGGCATTCAAAATGAACTCCAAAATCAGAAAATCCCAAAATAAAGTGGCAGCATCAACCGAACGACGATGACAAAGGGACGCAAATGCGCTTCGAACAAAAAATCTTTGAAGTTGAATATATTTATGTAAGCAATTACAAAAAAGCTTCCCAAATTCATATATAAAAAACTCAATCAATTGAAAGAAAATAAATTATATGGAGCAACATTAACCTACTCTGAGATTGAGATATAGACACAAGAGAGCTACATTAATAACCGAAAAAAACTCACACCCCCTTTCGAGGCCTTCCCCGCTTCCGCGCAGAACGGAAACCCAATTCCGAAGCAGCCCCATTCGAAACAGCCTTCGGGCCATTCTCAAACACGGGCTCAGGCCCATTGGAGCCCGAAGTTCCAAACACAAAGCCCATGGGCAAGCACCCCCAGTTACAATAATAGGCCTCCTGGCCCGGCACGAACGGGGGAAGCGACGGGATCGAAAGCCCGTGGAACGACCTCTCGCAATTCTGGCACCTCAGGCAACACCCCTCGCAATCCACAGGGTACTCGAAGAGAAAATAACAGTACGGACACGCGGTCCAGAAACTCGCCGTTTCGACCGAACCGGCCAAGTCACGGTCGTACAAGGCTTTCTGAACCGGGTCGGATAAAACGGCCCAGGCATCGGTGACAAGCTTAAAAGCGTGGTCGGCGAGGGAAAAAGGGTTCTTGTCGGGATGAAGGAGAAGGCCGAGTCGGCGGTACTGTTTTTTTATGAGGTCGAGGTCCTGGCACGTGCGATCCACTTGGAGAATGGCGTACCAATCGAGGTGGTTGTTTTGGATCGGCTTCTCGGCGGCGGCGATGACGTCGACGATGGCGAGGATCTGGTCGGAGCCGTCGAGGAGCGGCTCCGCTTCCTGCGCGAGAACGGCGAAGTCGCGGGAGCCGCTCAGGTCGCGGCTCTGCAGCAGCTTCTCGCCGATGGCGAGCAAGCGTTCGGCTTCGGCTCTGTTTGGGTTCATTTTTATCTTATTTTGTTTTTATTTTATTTTTGTGAACTGCTGGGAGTTACCAGCAGCAGAAACAGCGCGCATTAGTGGCTTATTAAACATTGACTGCTTCTCCTGGAGACAAACCAAACACGGTATTGTTATAACTAGCTAGCCATGCCCGCAAGTGTAGATTATGTTTGATTTGTTTCATCTCTTTTTAGATATCATAATAAACTCACTTGATTTTTAGTCCCCCAAACAGCCTTTTTTTAAAATTCGATAATACATATGTAAAATTATAACTATTGGTAAAATAACTGATTAGTGTGTATCATTTTCATCATAAATTATTGTTCTCTTTATTCTTAGTTATCCAATTTATTCGAATTAAATAATGTAACTGATCTAGTTGATTGTAATACATTTATTTTAGTTTTGTTCTATCCTTATAGTTAAGACTTGTAAATAAGGATAAAAAAAAATACATGAAATAATTTTACTACCTTCCTAAATAATTGTTTCGAAATTATATTAACCGTGGCTTTTGACTAATTGATTGCACACGTTAATGATGTAAATTGATAAGTTGAAAATGCAGGATGAAAAATTAAATTTGATTCAATTTTATGATATACCGTAACACAATATATCAGTTTAGAATTTAAGTTATATATTGTTGGTGTAATTTTCTTTTACTTGTGTTCTGTAAGATCTTTTATTGGATGGTCTTGAAAAAAACGTTTTATTATGATAATGGGTATAAATTAAATTGATAAATTTACGACAAATAAGCTGAATTAATGCAAAACATTTCATCCCAGCATTTTACACAATTAAAATTTGTTTGCAGGGCAGAAGTAAATGTGAGAGTTTTTTTTCACTTTATCTATTTGATTAAAAAAATTGAAGGCGAGTGTTAACACCATAATAGGATTTGTTGGTTTACTCTTTTAGAACAATTTTTAAAACTTGATAAATTTTAGGTCAAAATTTGATTACCAAATCGTGTCTAATTGTAGAAGAAAAAATCAGAACAGAAATATATTAATTAAAATAATTTAAAATTCTTTTCTGAAATCAAATTTTATTATTTGACTTTGAAATATTTGATCGTCATGTTATAGATGTAAAGTGTAACTTTTAATATGCACATTAAAAATAATGTTGTATCTTCTTGAAAACGGTCTTAAGTAGTATTAAAAATATTTGTCTTTGTACTAGATTTCACATGAATAGTAATAAGATTTACTTAAGATGGTGAGACCCACCAAAACTCACAAAGTGAGAAGAAGAGAGAATGAAAGAAAAAGAAAAAAAAAAGAAATGGAGAGAGAAAAATAAGAAAGTGACATAGATTATTCAGATTTAAGTGTTATGTATTTGAGATTTTATATTGAATGAAAATAAAATTAATTTAAAATATATAAATAGAAGTATTATCATTTTAGTAGTTGAAATTGTGAAAATAAATTAGATTTAATTTTACTTTTTAATAAAATATTTCATTTCATTTTAAATAATATGTTACTGAATGAGATTATCTATAAATATATAGTTTTGCATATAAAATATTTATATTTATATTTTAACTTAATTGGACGAAATTCTTTTATCAATGTAATTTCAAATTTTATCTGTTAAGTTATTATTAGTCTGGAAGATTCATAAATTTTTTATCTTATGAAAATTATATTCATATTTTAACATGAAAAAATATCTAAAAATACTACATTAATTAAAAGTCAGATTCATTTATATGCTGTAAACCTTCTTTATATAATCGTAATCTATTTTAATTAAATTTATTATAGAATAAAAAACATTTTTACCAAAATGGAATAATGTACTGTAGAAATACTCATTGAGAGGTAACAGCACGTCAGACAAATAGCATGCATGGTCATCATGTACGAAAAGCAACACCTCACAGAAATATGTAAAGTATTCATTGAAATAATAAATAGAAATGAAATTGTGGATAACAATCCCTTCATATTATTCAATGGAAAACGGTACGTATTAGTTTTCACGTAAAACAAAAGTAGAAATGTTTCCACTTCAAGTTAATTGACAGGATTTGATAATATTTTCAAGTTTTATGTTTAAAGTACATTTCACTGTATTAGAATAAGGAAAAAGTATTAATAGATTAATTTTTATTTCAATTAATTCATGATGAACTTTTTTGATATCATAATAAAATACAAATATGATAAGGATACGACGTGATAATATAATAAATAAATTACGTTTAATATATAAATATGTATATATTATTCTCAATAACAATAAATACTCTAATATTATAATACGTCTCAGATTTGGAAGATAATCTATCCAAACAAATAGTGAATGACACTTCATATAATATTAAGTACTGAGAAAAAAAACACAATTCCTAAAGTCATGTGAAAACTGAGTGATATGTTGTTTTTATTAAGTATAATGAGATTCGTATTATTAAAAATATATATTATATAAATTAGAAATAAGGTCATTTTATATAATTATAAATAAGATCATTTCATAATATATAGTAATATATAAATAAATATAAATTTTATTTTAATTGATTTTATAATTTAAAGTTGATTTTTTAAAATATAAGTAACAAGTAAAGAATCATCAGATAATATGTTTATTAGTAAATAGTGGCCTATTAGGTAAGGATTATGTCGATTTTAAAGCGTCATCATTGTTAAATTTAAAATTGACATGAATAATAATTATTTTACCGAAACTTTTAAATTTCGAGCAGCAATTTAATCTTTAGTATTAAAAAACTCGTTTTTCTAATATATAAAAATTATTCAATATTTAATTACCCCAACAAGTACTAAAGTTCTATTTGTTTCTAAGCACGAAAAGTCTCAAGACAAAGAAAAGGGATAAAAAGTGCAAATATCAGTAATTAAAATAATATAAACTCACGTAAAATGAGAATAATTGATAGTTTAAACTTTATGCGAAATAAAGAAGAGATTTACAATGATTTTTAATAAATTTTGAAAGATAATCGATTATGTTATTTATATAATCGATTATCATTTTAATATTTATATTTTGTATAATAAAATAAACAAATATTTTAATTTAATTATATTTTTATAAATTAATTTTTATTTCAAAATATTTTTTAGAAAATTATTTTAAATTATTTTAAATATATTAATATACAAAATTATTTTTTACCTATCACATTGTTTATAAAACTTTTCGTTCAAATCTTATATTCTTTTTTTTAATCTAAACAATTTAACTTTTTATACACTTTTATACAAATCAACTCAATTAGATTGAGAAAAAAATGGTGAGAATAAAAAGAAAATTTATAAAAATTTGTAAATAATATAATAAGTATGATTGATAAAATATTTTTTTAATAAATGAAATTGTAAATAAAATAAATTAAAGATTAAATATAATTAATTTATTGATGTGATTGATAGATTATTGTTATTTTAATTGATGAAATTATAAAAGTATAAATTATTTTAAAATTAAAATTAAAATACAAAATTAAATTATTATTGTTAATAATAATATTATTTTGTAAATTTATTTTGATTATTATTATAGTTTTAATTTTATATTATTACTTTTATTATCATTTTACAATTTTACTATTTTTATTATTATTATTATTATTTAAACTTTTATTATTTTTATTATTATAATTATTATTTATAATTTTATTATGATATTTAGTTTTTAAATTAATATTTTTAGTAGTTTATTTTATAACTATCTTAGTTTTATTATTATTTTATAAATTTATTTATGAATACTTTTTTATTGTTTTAGTAATAATAATAATAATTATTATTATTATATTATATAATTATTATATTTATTTAATTATAATATAAATTAAAAATATTAACAAATTAATAATAAAAGTTAATTATATAAAAAATATAGTAGAAACTTTTAACTTTTCTCGCAAATCTTTAAGTACATGCAAAGAAAGAACCACATAAATATTTTACCTAGTTTTGCGTTTTTTATTAATATTTTGTTTTTTAATTTTCGTGTTTTCACGTTAAATTCTCACTTCCGAACTTTCTCTGCAAATCAGTCTTTAAAAACAAATAGACTGTAAGAGAGAAACAGTCCATATAGACGAAATACGTTTTAAATATATATATATAAAAAAAAACCTTGTACTTATTAGGTCTAGAGTTAATTTTATAAAATTAAATTATATTTAAAGTCCATTTTCTATAATATAAATATCAAATAAAAAATCATCGGAGGATGCTGTTTATCGAAACTTTCAGAAAATTCAAACAATAATTAAATCCTTAAAATTTAAAAACTCATTTTCTTTGTATCCAATATACTTGTAACTAGCTTTTCATTCTTTAACTTCCTAACGAACACTAACAAAAGAAAGTCTATATAAATAAATCACGTTCTAAATATTAAAAAAAAAACATTTGTACTTATTAATTTGAAATCACTATTTTTAGATTAGGACAATTATATATAGAGTTATTACTTTAAATTAAATGAGATTATCTTTAAAGTTATCTTTCAATTAAATCATTGCAAATATTTTAGCACTTATTTTTTTATAATTGAACTGCATGTCTCATCTAATACTATATAATGATATTTAATATGGTTTAATATATGTTAGTTTTTTTACTTTATTTAAGAACTGATTCAGGAAAAAAAAAACGTATCAAAATACTGTTTTTTAATAAAAGAATTACTATCCTTTTATCTTTTGTAGTTTAAATTTTAATTTCTTTTCATTTTGATTTAAATTATTTATTTTATTTTTTAATAGTTTTATTTTTAAAAATTAATAATTGAGGAAAACTTTATAATGATATAATGTTTATAGTAAATTTAATATAATTAGTTATATTAAAATATTTATTCACAAATAATTTTAATTAAATAAAAATAATAATTAATCATCATATACACAGACCGAGGCACATTATGTGGTGGGGCCTTTGCCCCATGAGTTTTCAATTTATGCACGTGTTATTATAAATGCTTTCATCTTGGGGTATGATATTTATGTGCTATTTTCATGAAATATTTTTATTTCTTTTTATAAAATTTATTATAAATATGATGACATTGTTTTATTATAATAAATATTTTTTATTTTATGGATTTATTTTTTTAATATTTTTTAATATCATTTATTTATTTTAATATTATTTTTTATCATCCTTGTTAAAGACTATAAATAATTGTATTTATAATTTTTACTAGCTTATCATTTATACTTATGTAATAATAAAAAAAATTAAAAAATTATTTATTAACAAAGCAAGCTTAATTACAATCACTGTATACGAAATCAATGGTTTAAAGTTTGAAATATATTATTTTTCATTTCCATCACTTGTTTATTATTTTTTTTCATCTCTTCTCTTCTCTCTCTCTTTTTTTTTTTTTTTTTGAGACTGCAACGTAATTTTGATTTCAAATAAATACATTCAAACATATGATGAATAAATATTCGGAAAACAAAAGAAATATTGAGCTGTACCAATAATTTATCAAAGTTTACTTTTTGGTAGTCACGTTTAAAATATTCTTATACTATTACTTAACTATCTGAAAAATACTATTCAATAATTTTTATCAATTACTATTTGATGAATAAGACAACTCATTCTAATTCAGTACATTTTGTGAAGATACTATTTTTTTATTATATGCTATTCATGAAATTTCTAGATGATATATGAAATTGTTAGTCAACATTTATAATATTGGATGCTTAAAAATTTTAATTTAAATGTATTTTCTAATAATATTTTAATAAACTATTAGTATAGTTATATCTATTTGAAAATGTATGAATGTTTGGTATGAAATTTCATTATATTTTTTAAGATGGTCTCTAAAAGTTCATTCTAGTTCAAACCCTCATGTAGACATACTAAATTACTATGATTAGAAAAACGTGTAAAAGACAACTGAAATTCCTTTCACATGATCTCCGAAGAACCAATGGCAGTTTTCCTGTAATTAATTATTCCCAGTTTCGAAATATCCACATCCAAGTTTGACTATTGGTCATAGTCATGTTATTAATTATTTAAAAAAAGAAATTCAAGTAAGAAAAAAATTAAAAAAGGGATAAAATAAAATTTTAATTATTCATGAAAATAGAAAGAGTCCAGCACTTACCTATCTATAAAGGGAAGGGTTTGGTTTCTTTCCTTTCTTGATATCAAGCCAGCATTCCAATCAAGGTTATCTTTCTTTCTCTCTCTTCTGTGTCTCTTTGATGTGTTCCTGACTCCCAAAAGTTCTCCTTCTCTTCACACTTTCTTTCTTTGTTACTAAATCTGATTGGAGTAACATTTTCTTAGTTTTTCCCCTTTTAGTACAAATCAAGATAGTGCTACTTAGACTTCTCCACAAGGTTGAAACACATCAACCAATTGAAATCAAAACCCACCAAGCCAAAGCTCTCTTGCATGTTCACAAACTTCCCTTTGGGAGCTAGGTTCCTTTTTCTGTTCCAGTTATCCAGATCTGAAACTGGGTGTGGCTTTTGTTAGGGTTTTTTTCCAAGTTACGCAAGAACAGTGTTTATCATTCCATATCCGTATATGTCGTGTACAACTATGTTGTCTTTTTAGACAGTGTTAGAATGTGTTTGGGGTTCTTATATATCAGTTTTGTGCAGCTGAAAAATGGCGAGGGCGAAGATAAAGATAAAGAAAATCGACAACATAACGGCGAGGCAGGTAACATTTTCTAAGAGGAGGCGAGGGTTGTTCAAGAAAGCTGAAGAGCTTTCTGTGCTATGTGATGCTGATGTTGGTCTCATAGTTTTCTCATCTACCGGGAAGCTCTTTGATTATAGCAGTTCAAGGTACGTACGGATATATATTGTATTATTTTTCTCTCAGTATTTATATACATACACATATACATGTACATGTATAAAGCATAATATTCTTACGTTGTTTTGTTTTCAATTAGTATGTAGATGTGTGTGTGAGTGTACTCCTTGCTATCCTAATTGGTGGCGAAGCTAGGCTGTAGTTTCTGTACGGAGTGTGTTAGAGAGAGAGAGTAAGAGGGACAGTGTGTCATGTGTAAATCTCATGATGAGTTTGGAACAAAAACCTCGTTTCACTCGCTTGTTGTTCTTATTTTATGGGAATTCAATACTTGTCTCTTAAAGTTACGAAAGGTTGTGCTGGGAGAAATAAAAAAGAAAATACAGCTGCATAAGTTGATAGTAATCCTAAGCTTTTGATAGATACCTTTTGTAAATATTAGAAAAGGGGAAAGTGGAAGTTTTTAATAAAATTAAAACGCAAAATTAATCCATGCTGAACCCTTAAAAGCTCAACCGATTTGATATTTGTGATCAACAGCAATATCTATTATAAGCATGAAACTGCGAGCTAGATAGATAGAAAATGCTATATCTTATGCAGTGAGTGAATTAGTTTAGCCTTTTACACATACAATCAAACGGGCTTGAATTACAATAACCCTTTTGTTTTGTAGATAGACCAGCTAAGTTTATTGTCTCTGACATGTATATAATTTCATTACGTCTGGCTCAGTTAAGTGAATGGAGTTTTAACGTTCGACTTTTCACATCTAAAGTGTTTGCTGCATTGTTCTGATGGTAGGCCATGTTGTAGATTCCTTCTGGTTTTGTTTTATAAGGAAATATGTGCCTCGGGTTAACTACTTCAAGCTGCATATCGTATGGACAACTATTGTAATGAAACTGTATTGATCTGTTGAAATTACAATGCTTGAGGAAATCTGTTCCCTCAAATTATTAATATATATGATTGTTTTTCACAGAAAGTTCAGCTAAATTTGGCTTTCACTACGTTGTTTGAATAGGAAAATTTATTTACAAGATGCTTCTTGCTGTATTAAAATTCATTTAATATAACTTCTCTACTAATTTTGTTTTCTTTGTCTCTTCTTGTTTTGTATAGTATGAATGACATTATTACAAAGTATAATACGCACTCGCCTGGCGTCAACAAATTGGATAGGCCATCACTAGAACTGCAGGTTGTACAAAAAATTATGTTCTTATATTTTGCCTTTCTCTATTTATTAGTTTGTTGTGGTTGTGCATAGACTTACACCACCAAACTTCTTGGTGACCGAAGCATCTTATGTAATTGCTCTAATTATTTTTATATATTATGTTATTACTTGTACATTTGAAAGAGGTGTGTAATCAATCAAATAACTCGATTTAAAATTTTAGGTTGAAGTAACACTAACTGCTGATAAGTAACTGGCACTTGTTTAATTGTTGATTTCAGCTAGAGACTAGCAACAGCGCCAAATTGAGTAAGGAAATTGCAGACAGAACCCGAGAATTAAGGTATAAGAATTTTGTAAAGAGTTAAAATACTTGAAAAATAACTGAATGATTTGAGTAAAATACATTGTTTTTATATTTTCCACAATTAGTTGGATGAAAGGCGATGATCTTCAAGGACTAGGCCTAAATGAGTTGCAGCAACTGGAGAAAACACTTGAAATTGGACTCGACCGTGTGATTGAGATAAAGGTACGCTTATTCCTTTGGTTAATTTGGACAAACCTGTGGTGCACGTTAAATTGTGAATGATTCATGTATATACCAACTCGTTTCAACTTTTATACCTTCAGGAAAAGCAGATGATGGGCAAGATTTCGGAACTTCAGAAAAAGGTTTTTTGATATAACTTGATCAAGCAGCTATGTCTTGAGTCAAATTGAAATTAATACATATTTAGTATAATTCTCTGGTCCTCTTTAAGATGACCTTCTATAAATTTGATAACTAATTGGTTGTTATAAGGATATAATTAGAAATGCAATAGTGTTTAATTCTAGGAATATCATAATGTGCATACTCAAGTCAATTTAGGGCGAAATTTCTAGGTTTCTAGATTTATATAGTAACTTCCGAGTTTTGAGGATTTGTTTGCTTTCTTTTGTGTGCATTCTGCTAAAGGGAATCCTGTTGGAAGAAGAGAACAAGCATTTAAAGAAAAAGGTGAGAAATCAACGACTCACTCAATTTCTTTTGATCTGCTTACCCAAGAAAAACTCAAGATGAAATAATGTAATAAATCTGTATCCTGTTTAAATAATGTTTCACCTTTTAACGCGATGTAGTTTCTCTCCCAAACATACGAAAAATATTTAAGAATTTAGTGAAGATAAAAACAAATTGAAAAGATATATAGTAGGTAACGTTGTCTTAAATTCTTAATTAGTAGAAAAATAATTAAAATTTTGAAAATGGTACTAAAAGATGTATTAGGTATATGTCTTTGCTTCTCTTCCTTTGGTTTTCTGAGTTAAAATGTTACAATGTTACAATAATCAATCAGCTAGCGGAGACGGAGATGGAGGCTATGCTTCGTAAAGCAAAAATGCCTTTAATGATGGACTCAAACATGGGAATGCAAGAAGAAGGTGTTTCATTAGAGTCTACGAACAACGTTAGCAGTTGCATCAGTGACCCTCCTGTTGAAGATGGTTCCTCCGACACATCTCTCAAGTTAGGGTAAGCAACCCAAGCAAACACTTACAACTACTTTATACATCTAACACACACTTCGAATATTTTTACGTTAATTTGAACAAATCCTTTGTCTTTTTTTTCTTCAGGCTACCCTTCTCTAAGTGAAGAAGATATGTAACATGGTGAATGAGCCAGGCCGGTTTCGAGATTTAAGAATTTGTCTTGAAATCTGTACCCGTTTGTTTTTCTTGAGTTTTTCATGAGTTATAATTGTATGATTACTAATTAAAAATCAATGAAATATATTTTAATAATATATAAATTACGATATATTTCCATGTATTGATGTAATATCAGCCTTTAATTTTGTTCGAAGATTTTTTTTTTTTTTTTTTTTTCAAAGTGTACATATGAATCAAATTGGTTTTGGTTAATCACATCAAGGGCCATGCATCTTTCTTTCATCGACCTCCCTGGCAGTGAAATCTCTTTAAAGAAAGATATTACAGAAGCTTAGAAGACTATACCCTATCACTTTGTGAAACTCAACGGCAGCTTTTTCAGTAACTTAGGCAGGGCAAGGTTTCAAGGTTTAATCTGTGATGATCTATAGCAGTGAATATGGTACTGTGTTTATGGCTCTTGCGGAACCAATCTCTAGAAGCAATTTTTTTGTTACGCTTCCTGGTTTGCAGCTAGAATGAAAAGAAAAAATGATTTTTGATATTAAAAGTTTGAGTTTAACTCTAAATCTTCAAGTCAATATTTATAGATTTATAAGACGTTTGATAATGATTTGATAGTAAGTAATATAATAAATCTAACAAACTAAAAAGTAGGTTTAAGTTAATTTATTTGAAAAATTTTAATTTGTAAATGACAATTACCCTATTTATAAATATTATAAATTAATTTTAATCTAACAATTAAAATGTTATGAGTTATATCTAATATTTAGAAGGTTATATGAGTCTGACCGTATTTTAATATTTGGTAAATTTTCTAAATTAGTGTAATTTTTTTTTTAAATTCCCAAAATGATGTATTTTTATTTTATTTTCTGATATGGATAAATTGCACAGAGATTGCACGATCTTATTATGAATAAATCGTTCTATTATTATATGATTTAATTTAAAATATATGAAATCGTGAGAAGATAACACAATTTAGAATTTAGTTAAAGGAATGAAATTGTAGAATAAATGTACGATTTTAATTAAGTAATTAATTGATCAATTGAAATAGTTAGGCTACTGGAAGAGTTTAGGGAAATTAATTCTCTCACCTTTTCCTCTCCTATTTTTAGTTGTTGTATTGGGTTGTGTATATAAAATTAAATTAGAATTAATTCATATTGATAAAACCCTTTTGGAAATTTTGATGAAAATGAAAATGTAGTCATTGAAATTAATTAATTGTTATTTAAGTAATTAAAATAAATGTGAAATTAATTTGAATGGAAGAATATGAAGAAAAGTTACCCGTTTTAATTTGAATGGTTTATATATAGAGAAATTTAAATTATTTAAATTGATTAGTTTTTTTAAATTTATTTACATTTTTTTCTTTCTTAAAAGTACTTACTTAGACTCTTTTTTTTCTTTCATAAAAATTCTAAAACTTATTTATATTCTTTTCTTTTTTAAAACTACTTATGCTTTTTTTTTTCTTTTATAAAAATAACCATTGTTGTAATTTTATAAAAATTCTCAAACTACTTCTGCCTTTTTTCTTTTCTTTTATAAACATTCCCAAACTTATTTAAACTTTTTTTCTTCTTAAAACTACTTCCAGTATTTTTTTTTTCTTTTATAAAAATAACCATTGCTGCAATATTTTATAAAAAATATAAATAAGTTTCAAAATTTTTGTAAAAGAAAAAAAAAGAGTTCAAGTAAGTACTTTTAAGAAGGAAAAAAAATGTAAATAAATTTTAAAAACTAATCAATTCAAATAATTTAAATTTTTTCTACATATAAACCATTCAAATTAAAACAAGTAACTTTTCTTCATATTATTCCATTCAAATTAATTTCACATTTATTTTAATTATTTAAATGACAATTAATTAATTTTAATGACTACATTTTCATCAAAATTTCCAAAAGAGTTTTATCAATATGCATTAATTATAATTTAATTTTATATATACAACCCAATACAACAACAAAAAATAGGAGAGAAAAGGTGGAAGAATTTATTATTCTAAACTCTTCAGTAGCGTAACCATTTCAATTAATCAATTAATTACTTAATTAAAATCGTACATTTATTTCACAATTTCATTCCTTTAACTAAATTGTGTTATCTTCTCAGGATTTCATATATCTTCAATTGAATCGTGCAATAATAGAACAATTTATTGACAATGACATTGTGCAATCTCTACACAATTTACCCATATCGGAAAATAAAATAAAAAAATACACCATTTTGGGAATTTCAAAAAAAAAATACAGTAGTTTAAAAAATTTGCCTCAATATTTAAAAGACTTGAATAAAGACATGGAATATAGTGTCATATTTGAAGAGAGAGAATACTTTTATTATTAATGGCACAATTTATTCCTTATATTTGATAAAAGTAGTCCTTCTTTTTAACTTATATTTTGTACTCAATAAATTAAGTTTATATGCAAGATGAACATATTATTTCTCATTCATCTTTCTTCTATTTATGTGAGCTGAAGTGAGAGCACAAAAAATGCTATACTCATTTTGGAATGATAAGGAATTGGAACGAAATATAAAGTTATCATAGTGTGAAATGTAAAAATACTCATGTTTAGCTTCATTTATATATATATATATATATACTCAATCAATAAAGGTAATTGAATAAATAATCAAAATAATATTTGTTATCGCAAGAGACCGGTTGGCTCCAGCAACAACAATGTCTTCTAGAGTTTCTTCTTGATCACTTCTTGATCGCTCTTGAGGTTGCTCCTTTCTAGAGTGTGCAGGGATATAAATCAGAGTTTAGAAGTACCTTGTTTAAGGTGACTGAGCCTGTATTTATAGGCGCAGTAGTGGGCTTAATGAGTTTGGGCCCATTCTGTTGTATTTTGTTATTCTGTTATGATTCTATAAAAGAATTAGTTCTGAGATATCCAGTTGTTATTATAATCTGATTGTGTCTTGGTCAACCGTATAGTACAATATCTATTTTTTTATTCTTTCAAATCAATTATAATTTTCTTATAAAATTTCAATTACTCATCTCCTCTTTCTACTCTTTATTATAAAGAATCTTATTTAGATTTTGTTTCTCCTCTAATATTTCATTTTTTCACTTGCTCTCTTTCATGCAAACAAAGACTTAATGAGTAGTTTGTCCACGCCCATACAGGTGTTACTGTAAGTTCTCCAAATGCAAAGCCATGAATATTTTTATATACAATTTAGAATATATTTTAAGAAAATAATAAATAATTTTCAAAAATTACAACATAAACTAGCTTTTATATAAATTAATTTATAAATATTTTCTCATTTAAAATTTTTATATTCAAATTTTTAATTAATGTATAAATTAGTTTTAATTTACATAAAAATTATTCAAACTAAGTAATTAGTGATTTTGTGGCTCTACATCCATCTTTTAAATTTGTACCTCATGGGGATTGTGAAATGGTAAACTACCCATGCTTCAATTTATAAACCAACCCTACCTTTCATTTCTCTCCTACTTTTCTTCTTCTTTGGCTGGAATGTTGTTGGTGCTTGTGTGTGAAGCCTCGCTGGACCATCATTGTCCTCCTAAGAACCATCACCAATTTAGTCGCATTCCCACTCCTGTTGAATATGTTCATTTTTTTCATCTCTTTTCTCCTCACTATTGCTTTACTCTAGAATGGTCCGTGTCTGATGTACAGTCAAGAACATATTTTATGATTTTTGTACGTTCCGGTTGTAATATGGAATGTATTATTACATTAATGGATTGTGTATTTTTTAAAAAGTTTTACTGCTAATAGAATCATTTGACTTTAGTTATAAGATCGTCGATAAAAGTTTAGCGTTTTATTTCAGCTTTTTTTAAAAGGTGACACTGTAATACTAATACTTTCCATCTCATTATTATTTTGGATAATGTGTTTACATGATATGTCATTCGTGGGGTAATTTTGTTAATGTGTGATGTTGTGTTTCGTATTAGTGTTATTATTGAGTTTCTTAAAATGGAGTTCGGTGAATTACAATAAAGTTAAAAGAGTGTTGTGGTGTTAATGTAAGAATGAGTTGGATATGCGATGTGTACGAGAAGTATATCCACTAGTAAAAAAACACATATTACAATAGGATAAAAGTCAGTTGAAACGTAATCGATTTAAACTAAAACACGACAACGTTTTGAAATTATGCAAAGAGATATTACACCGGTTACTTAAGAACATATGGAACATACCTTATTCTACACCAGTTGACACTTCTAATCGATGTAAGAAAGACTGAAAAAATAAAAATTCAAAATTTGGTTTAGCGTTGAACCTATTATATCGATTGCGAGTCTCAATCGATGTAATAGGTGTTAGATACTACATCGGTTGTTACCTACAACTGATATAGAAAGTGTCTATTACAACCAATATAATATGCTCCAGTGTATGAAAAAATTCAATTCTTGAGTGAGCGCGTTGCAGATTTATTAACCTAATATTTCACTGTTTTCATTATTTGTGTTTTTCTCGCGGTGCCGCTGAGTTTCTTTGCATTCTCTATGTTTTCTAAGTTGTCTGCGTTCTCTGTGTTCTTTGCGTTCTATGTGTTTTCACTCTCACTCATACTCATTTGGTTGGTTCCTCCGTTGTCTTCATATACTTTCCTTAGCATTTTCGACATATTTGATTTGTTAACTCTTTTACTTTGCAGGTTTTTGAGAATGCTATAAACTTGATGCGTGAGCCTTTCTTCGTCATGAATACTTGGTTTGATGCCCCTTGTCACTTCTATTTGCAAGAGGTTAGCAATTTTGTAAAATTCATTACTATCATAAATTTTTTGTTAAAAAAATTTAGGACGAAAAAACTTCAAACATCCATAACTTTTGATAGAGAGTTCGGATTGAGACGCTTCAAAAGTGAAAATTGCTCGAAATGGGGTAACAAATTTGCTTATAAAAATTCCAAAATTTCACCATTTTCTATTTTTTTTATTTTTTTAAAAGTATTTTTTACATCTTTTTTTTTCTATTTCACCTATCTATACTTATCAAAAATTCTAAAAGTTTCTATGGTGTTTCATTGTATGGATTAGAGATTTTATCAAAAAATTCTAGAAAATTCTAGAATTTAAAAAAAAATAAAGATATTACATCGGTTGGAAGCCACAACCGATGTAATAGGATATATACTACATCGATTGTGGTTCTCAACCGATGTAATAAGGTAGATACTATATTGGTTGAGAGCCACAATCGATATAGTATATCTCCTTCTGAGCACTCTTAGAATTAGTATTTTACGTCGATGATTATTTATTTTCAACCGATGTAGTATATGCACATACTACATCGGTTATAAAACCGTTGTAGAAAGTCCAAGACTTTCTACATCTATATCGATTCTGAAACCGATGTAGAATGTCCTTCAGAATCGATGTAGAATAGGTTTTTTCTACTAGTGATTGTCCACTAAAGATGGAAGTACATAATTTAAGCTTGTTTGTTGCAACAAGAGGGTACACAATATTCGTTGATAAAAGTACGACATCTGTTAGTTATAGTACCTGTCTCTTTTAGTAATATGAGGATGTACGGTGGATACACATGGGGATTTGCTACACTCATCCACATGTATGACTAGCTAGGGTATGTTTGCTTTGCTCAGACAAAGCAGTTGGAAAAGTTATGTCACACTTTTATGGTAAATAATATACATAAATTGAACAAATTAGATTTATTTTCGGTTGCATATATGAATAATGTTTTGTTCATGATAGAACATGCATCAATATATGAGCAGTTTCCTAAAAGGGATATGAATCCCACATATCAAGAGGTTTTCACTCGAGCATCATGTTATGTGACCAGACGCCATATATGAACAATTGGCATTATGCGCGTCTACATAAATGGTGTTGCCCATACTCGAGTGATTTGGACTCTTATAATGACTATCGTCCTAGTAGACCGCTCAAGGCTATATCTATGTTTTCGGAATATATCTGGTTAGGTACATGCTCATGTTGTCATTTGTTAGAGTATATCTTGCAACAATTTGAGTACGAGCATCATGTTATGTGACCAGACGCCATATATACACAATTGGCATTGTGCGCGTCTACATATATGGTGGTGCTCATGCTCGGGGGATTTGGACTCCTTATAATGACGATCGTCCTAGTAAACCGCTCAAGGTTGTATCCATGTTCTTAGAATATATCTGGTTAGGTACATACTCACATTGTCATTTGTTAGAGTATGTCTTGCAACAATTTGGATATGAGCAAATGCTTTTTTGACCTCCCTTGCCATTTGAAGAAGGTGCAGTTGTTGTTATTGTTGATCGATAGTTGTATTTTGTTGAATAGCTGGTTACTGGTATGACACTAGTTTCATATCCACATAGTAACGATGATAACAAGACATGACTAGCTTCACAACAGAAATATACTTATCTAGACTAGTTTTATATCTACATAGTAACGATGATAACAAGACATGACTAGCCTCACAACAGAAATATACTTATCTGGTGAATTGCAGTTTATTAATAAAAAAAGTTATAAATTTTTTATATATCATGTGACTTAGTAAAAATATTTTGCCTTTTATCATCGTACGTATTTATACAAGAGTGTCTGATTGGTTGTTTACAGTAGGCCTAGCTTTGATGTTATTATAATTTAATTAATTTTAAGTTTCGATTTTACATAAACTTGTGATGTTTTAAGATGTGAAATAATTGAAGTTACGCACCTTTGTTTTAGTTATCCTTAAATTGACTAAGTTTATGTGAATATTAAATATATTTAAACAAAAACTTAACTGAATTTAAAAGCACACATACATTAGGCCAGTTGAGAAATGGAACAATTAAAACAAATTGCTATATTTTTACTAGCTTAGAAAAGGATAAAATTAATTTTGATGTGACCGGAGGTATTCTTGAATGTGAATTTTATTTTACAGTTTCTTGCAGTACTTTGTTTTGAAAATCATAATTCTCTTTAATGATTATGTTTAGACATTTTTTTTTCTAAAATGAATTTAAAGAAGGTAAAAAGAAAAGATAAAGTAAGTTTTTCTATAAATTAGAACTAATTTATCTACAAATTAAAAAGAGTCAACTTAATGTATGAACTAATTTTAACCTAATTTTAATTTATGAAATATTATTCATTTTTCTTTCTTATTTTTTTTCCTAAATACGCCCTTATTTTACTTGAAAAGCAACTGTTCAGTTTTCTGCAATATACTAGTTACGTTGGATGTATAATATATAATAGAAAAAATAAATAAAAATGTAAATTAATTTAATTTACTTCGTAAATATATCAATGGAATGAACCATTATTTTAAAAAAAAAAATCATTGACTACCCTTAATAAGCTATCATAATCAAAACAATAATAGAAGATTGATCTAATAAATTAATTTTTTATTTTTTAAAGTTATGGTTTGAATTTTGTAATGTGAGAAACACATCAACTTCTAATGATACAGTACTTGTCAAATTTTATTATAATAAATTCAGATATCATAATAAATAATAAATAAGTAAATTTTAAATTTAACTCAATTTCATAAAATTAATTTATATAATAAAATTTATATTCATTTATATACTATTATTCATTTTATTTATAATTGATAACAACCTCTACTTCATTATATTCTTTAATGATATATATACCTATAACTCTCAAGCAAAGACCAATATATAAACATTGTATATGGGATATTAGCTCGTATACATAATAAAATAAAACATCTCTTTCATTACAAACTATTTACACTCCGGACTTATAAATAATTAAACCCTATAACAATTTTCTCAAAAAGAACACAAGAAAAGAAAACAGTTACTTATATCTACATTTATTATTTGCTCATGCGTCAATTTGTCAAGATAAACGGTCACATGATCCACAATAACAGACTCAATTTTACCCCCATTATCTAATGAAACATGATCCAAAGAACAAATCACTAAATAAAATGTGAACAATAATACCAAGACCAACAAATATAATTGATACGTTTAGCAACTTTATCTTCATAGAGCTGTCTTCACCTCGTTGTCTCCACAAGGTACATCTAACAACAAATCATAAAATTTCTTATGTTGTTTTCTTAAACTTGTTTTCTCTAAAAGTGTTAACACAATACATTCTTAGAAACCTTGACCCATTTATAATGTTTTGTCTAATATATTGTAAGCTACATAACATGAGAAAAATGACAGTAAATTATTAACTGTTTGCAAACTGGGGTATACCAAATTCTCTAGTACTTGTACAATCTCCCTCCTTCTTAGATTGTCTCTGATTCTGTTTCATAACTCTCAAAATAAAAAGTTTTAGGTATCTTGGTTTACATGGACTTAAGCACATAGTGTTCTTGAGATGTCCTAAATTTGTTTCTTTGACTTTACAAAATACATGCATTACCTTCTTGTCCTCATTCTCTAGCCTCTTGAAGGATTTTTTGTTTCACCTAACTAAGCAAAACTTGTAATGATTATTTTTCTCCCTCAAACAAATCCTTTTTCACAAGAGACTCAACATGTCCAAGTATTTTCTTTTCCAATATCATACTACTCACAGTCTCTAATTGCTGATTTGAATTTAAGAATAATATGCTATATACTGTATCCATTTTGTTATACCCTAATCATTGAATTGATCAAACTTAGTCTTTTCTACATTTACTACAAAATCTCCCAATCTAATCTTGATGTTGCAAGTTAAAGAGGCTTGATGAAACTAAATTTGGAGCAGGGAAACAGAAAACACTAAGTCTGCAAGATGAAGAGGCTTGGTGGAAGTGTCTGAAGTCCTGTTCAATCAAATTAATATAAAAAGTTCATATTATATAAATTAATTGGATAATCTTAAGTGAGATTTAATCAATCCTCTCTGGTGTTGATAGCTTCATATGACTATTTGCACAGATAATATACTTTCTTTTATCAAACATATATTATCAAATTTTTTTCTTTTATGTGGTGTTTGGTATTGAAGATGTGAAAAAGAGTAATTAATGCATAATGTTTGGAGAAAACAGAAGAAAAAATAAATTATTTTAAAAAATAATAAAATTTATGATATATTTGTTTCTTATACTATACAAATTATTTGTTACACTAAATGATTTTTTAATATATCAACAATGTCTTTCTAATTTTTATTTTTAAATTTATGTATTAAATATTTTTTTTTCACGTGTTTACGATATCTCTCGTATGTATCACATCAATAATAAAAATAATGTTGATATTTACTTTTTGTACTATAAATGTAGGCAATTGTTTCTTGTATAATATAATTTTTTGTTTTTTCAATCAATTGCATGTTAATGATTATTTTATTTTTTATTAGATTGTTAAAATGATATAATTTGTCATTAAGATATTTACCATTTGAGATGGAACAATAATATGATTCATTTTAAAAATTTAGTTAAACATATTTTTTAAAATATTTAATTTTCTGATAATGAATTAAATTTTTGTTAAAAAAATATATTTGTTAATATTTATAAGATTTTTTTTATTTTTTAAAAAAATTGGTTAATATTTATCAAGCTAATTTGTTACTATTTATAAAAAAAAAATTGTTAATATAAAAGAGAGATATAGACGTTAACTTCTTTTCTCTTAATTTGATTGCACTCATCTAAGACTCAAGTAAACGTATCATAGAAAAAAAATATTTATTAAATGAATTTTAAAATAAAAATAATAAAAATATTGTTGGCATATTAATAATTTATTAAGTATTGGTATATCAATTGCCTAATTTTTAACATATTTTATTATTTTTTATTTTTGTATGAAACATTTTTAATTTTCGTATTATTTTTTATTTATCTCTATTCTATCATTTATTTATTTATTTCTATTTCATATATATCAAAATATTTCATTCTAATTAATTTATAAAAAATATTCTTTTTGGCTAATTACATTTTCATCCTTCTTATTTATAATAAGCAACTTTTTTAAAGTATGAAAATAAGAATATACTGGATATCTAAATCATCGTATATAAAACTTTAAATCATCGTAAACTTTAAATTCAAAGCAATTTTATAAAACTAATTTTACTATTTTGTAAAATGAAATTTCTATCTACTTATATATAATAATTTAATTATATACCCAATTTATATAAAATTTAACACACTTGTCAATGTTATAATATTGTACATATTAATATTTATAGATAGTATAATAAATGATAAAATAGGTTTAACATCTGATAGAATAAACTTTGATACTAATCTAAATTATTTTAAAAAATAAAGAATTATTTGACTAATAATAATCTTACAAATTATATTCTCAAAATAAGAAATAAAAAATCATGAGTATTTAATAAGTATTATCTTAAACACATAATTGGTCTCTCAATTTAAATATCGCACTTTGTCTGATATCACTTATTTTAAAGAGAGACTTCTCCATATGTAATTCACTTTCAATGTCACTGCTAAAAAGTAAACAACTATTCTTTATCTCAAAAAGATTTATCTCTTCTGAAAAGCCTATATTAAAAAATATTTTAAAATTTTTAAGAAAATCCATTTAATGGAATATGTTAGCACAAGTGAAATAGTTTAAAGTTCATTCAAAAATGATCTGACTCAAATAAAAAATTTCAACAAAAGGATTTTTTTAAAATTAAGTTTTATTTATTATTTTATTTATTTTTCATTTCTATTTAATTCAATTTAATCTCTCTTGTGCCTAAATTGTGACATTTTTTTGGCTCTGGAAAAAAAAAATGCAAGCATACAGTTAATTCTTACTTTCAAAAAGATTTAGTGAAAAATTGTTTCTTTAAGAACACAAAATTTAATATTATTTAAAATGTTAGATATTCTATATTTTTTTCTAAAAAAAAATTTCAAGGCCCAAATTTTGTATTTTAATCTGTTAACATACGTGTGCATATAAATAAGAGGTGTGCATCTGTGAGTTGTGGCAGTGAAATTCAATCATAGAGGAAGTTTCCGGCGAATCATCTGAAAATGAACGACGCAGATGTCTCTAGGCAAATCCAGCAGATGGTGCGGTTTATCCGCCAGGAAGCAGAGGAAAAAGCGAACGAGATCTCTGTCTCCGCGGAAGAGGTATCTCTTCATTTCGCCGTGTTTTCTCCTCTTTCGCTCTCCATTCGTGCTCAGATCGAATCGTACTTTTTCTTCTGCAGGAATTCAATATCGAGAAGCTGCAGTTAGTTGAAGCCGAAAAGAAGAAGATCAGGCAAGAGTACGAACGCAAAGAGCGCCAAGTCGAAATTCGCAAGAAGATGTAACTTCCTATGTACCTTTCTATACTCTGTTTTATGTGGTTTTTGTCTGTGAGTTTGAAATTCGTTAGGATTTGTCCTCCATTGACGTTGCTTAAAATTCAATTATGGAAACCAAGCCGTACTCGTATAGATCTCGATACTTGATTTCGTATGGAACCGGATTCGGCGCAGTTATTTTTTTCGTGTGATCACTCATTCAGTGTATTTATTTATGATTGAAATACTGTGACCGTGTTTTAAGTACTAGAATATGATATTTTAGATCTTTATCGAACTGTTTTGAATTGCTGAATTTCTGAATGCATGCAAGTCAGATCAATCAGCGATGTAATAGTCTACCATGGCCTTGTGGTCTTGTCGTACTATTTGGTAAAATCAATAATTGATGGCTATAGGTTTAGTTTAGTCTATTTTTATTTATTTACTTTGTTTGAGTTCGAATACTTCGGTTTGATGTTCAATTTCTTTCAAGTTGTTGACGTCTGTGGCAAATTAATTGAACTAAGGATGTTGCGAAAGTTTGACGAAGGAAATTGAGGGTTTAGTTTCAGAGATGTATTTTATTTTGTTACGTGAAATACAGAACTGTGCGTTGTGCTTTCAAAGTGACAAAAGCAGTGCTACTTGAGATGGTTTATGTTTTGAGGGACAATTTATTGTTTGTTGCAGCGAGTATTCGATGCAGCTGAATGCTTCTCGAATTAAAGTTCTTCAAGCTCAAGATGACGTGATCAGTTCCATGAAAGAAGCTGCTTCCAAGGAACTTTTGAGTGTGAGTCATCATGATTGGACTTCGAATGATCATGATCATGTGTACAAAAACCTTCTGAAGGATTTAATTGTTCAGGTCAGTTAAATTTTGAATATGGTACACCTACTTATGATTTGATAATTTGATTTGCTGTTTCGCCAAGTGCTGATATCAGATTGTTGTTTCCATCTTTTCTAGTAAGAGCCTTGCACCTAGGCAACTGTTTTCTAATGTTATTTATTTATTGTGTCACTTTTGTATTATTTGAGATGATGGGCACAACATTGTATCTTAACTAGTATTCTCATTGCAAATTGCTATTACCCAGAGACGCTATTGTATTTGATAACATTGATATGACACATGAAAAGGAAGAGGAATAGGGTTTCTGATATTAGCTCTGAAAGGCAGTGTAAATATACAAGACATACCAAAGATATAAATATATAAACATGACAAGAGCATAAAGACTAAACTACCCTTAACTAATATATATAATACTATTTAACAGTATCAACATCATTGATTGTTTTGTGATAGGAACTTGGGTATTATGGGAGTGCAGTGGAGTATTTAGCTGTTTGGTTCTCCTCCTTGGGATAGTTATTTTTTAGAGTAGGTTTCCAAGTTCTTGGGTACTTATCAATTATTATCAGAGCTAGTTGTTGCTGTCTTGTAAAGGGCTATCTTCGTAGGGTTCACATCAATATGGAAGTTGAGTGAACTGTCACCAAAAGAAGTGTTAGAATGAAACCTGCCAAGATGTTGTCTCTTAGAGGTGGTGCTATGATAAGAAATGGGGTGCCTAAGTCCCACATTGATTAGTATGTATGGGATCCTGGGTGGAATATTTAAGTGATTGGTTCTCTCTCCTTAATATTTAGCTTTCGAGAATGGTTTCACCAAGTGCTTGGGTACATTTAAATGATGACTATCTCCTTTCAGCCTTGGTGTGTTCAATGGCATGAGTTCCATTCCTTACCCATCCTGTTACACTTCCACTTTTTATTGATTAAGATGACCTTTTCATTCCTTTGTAATGATATATATATATATATATATATATATATATATTTATTCTGCTTGACTGCTGTTTATAGACTGCCGTCTATGCTTAATTATGTGGACTTCGAGTATAATGTTAGGACCGTGTGTTACAGTGTTTGCTAAGACTGAAAGAACCTTCTGTCTTATTGAGATGTCGGAAAGAGGACCTGGACTTGGTAGAGCATGTGCTGGATTCTGCTGCACAAGAGTATGCTGATAAAGCAAATGTTGACCCCCCAGAGATCATTGTTGACAACCAAGTCTATCTTCCACCTGGACCCAGTGATCACAATGCTCATGATATCTACTGGTAAAGTTCATATTATAACAATTAAATCTTAACTAATTGTTTGGCCTGGCCAAGTAAGGATTTGCTTTCTTACCCTAAACTTTATTTTTTCCTATTGGTTAATTATAATTCAACCCTAAACTTGATTATTTTTGTTGATATTCAGTTCTGGTGGGGTGGTGCTGGCTTCTCGTGATGGAAAGATTGTCTGTGAAAATACTCTTGATGCACGACTTGATGTGGTGTTCCGTAAAAAGCTCCCTGAGGTAAATATTTTATGCATATTAATTCTTACTCTGGATTTTGTATCCTTTGTCAGATATTTTCTACTGAATTGTTCTGTGGACTTTCCATATTATTTCCAAGTAGGGATGTGGGTTATTTTTGAGATATTGAAACTTTGACATTGAAAAAAAAAAAAAAAAAAAATAAAAAAAAAAAAAAAAACAGAGCTTGTTTAACAGAGAAGAAGAAAACCTATATTAAAGAAGAAAAAAACAACTGAACTTTAATTTTAATATCAGAAACCTTTTGTAAAGTGTAATGAATAACTACCCACTAACAACGCGATCCTTGGAATAAGCCATGAATACAAACGGGAATGACAAAGTATCTAAAACTTCCTAACAGATTCTTTAAGACTAAGACAAAAATAACATAAGCCGAACATGGAGTATAGGGAATAGTTAACTGATGCTCAACTCAATGTCAGCTTCCTCACTAAACAGATTGAAGTTTTCCGAGGTGTACTCCTTATCATTATCAAATCTTAGAATCTAAATTTGGTTGCCACTTCTGATTTGAATTTTAAGAAAACAAAAAAGATACAACGCATTCTTGTAAAATTATAAATAAAGGCAACGTAATATCAATTCCCTGGTTAATCATGTCAAACCAATAGATTCTTATAAAGTTTCTTGCTCTTTGTTTCAGATTCGAAAGCAGCTCTTCGGACAAGTTGTTGCTTGAAGATTTCGATTGTATTGTTTCCGTACCCTGGAATGTTTATATCCGAAGCATAAGCTTATCTTGGACCTGAATAGCTCTGGTGCCGTTGAATTATAGTTGTTGTCTTTTGAATAACACCATTTTTAGGTAGTTCAGTTGCCCCATATCGTTTATGATGGGGCATGTGGTGTTCTAGAATTCCTCTGCCTCATTGCTGCCTTTAGCTTATTGGTAGATACATATACATATCTATTGTCGACATTGTGACGGAAATGTAAGCGTTCTCTATAGTCGTGTCTGGTGCAAGTAAAAAATAAAAATAAAGTGGAAATAGTGAAACGTGGGGTCCATGTGTGGTGATGGGAATTGGACCGCGTCCCACGTCTAATTTCATGCCCATTTATCATGGATTTGGTCTTCTGATAGACTAATCAAAATAAATTTACGTGACTTGATGATTAACAATTTTTTTAATTAGAGGTATATTTTCTTAATCAAGTACAAGTTCTACATTAGTTTTAATAAAATATAGGAAATAAAGATATAAACATGAGGAGTATATTAAGTTTATAATTAACATACATATATATGTATTTGTATAAACTAGATTTAGTTCGGATTGGTTTTCATAATCAACTCTGAAATTCAATCCAATAAAGGAATTTGATTTTCTTTTCTTTTCTTTTTTTGCTTTCTATTTATTCGGTTTCAATAGATTGAGTAATTTTCATTTTATTACACAGGATTGAATTAATTTATGGACAAACCTGTTTCACGTAAAATAAAATAAAAATATTTTAACCAACTGTCAATATTAAACCAAAATTTCATATAAAAATTATGGTTAAGAAACAATGAACCATCATAATTAATTTTATGTACTATTTATTTGTCTACTCATAATTACACTGTATTAATACACTATTTGTTAATTTAAAATAGATAAAAAAAATAATAGAATGAGTCTCATTTTTTCTCTCTTTGCATTAAAAAAACAATTAATCCTCTCCATTCTGTCTCAAACAAAATTAATCAAGCTTGAATGAGTTGAGAAATTAGACTAGATAAAAATAAGTAGAGTAGTGAAAAAAGATAAAAATAAAATCAAAAATTGAATTGTTTTATTGAAGAGAGAAAAAAAAGGAGAAATATATAGAGGTCAATAGAAATACGTGAAAAATATTGCGAACTTTATCAGTTTTTTTTTTTATAAATTATTTATACTATTATTGTTCACCACACCAGTATTAATTCGTTCTTCATCCATTTTCACTTATTTCCTCAACCAAATCCAAGAATTTCAACGAGATTAAGGGACACATTCATCCGAGAATAACCTGGATTGGTTTTAGAACCACAAAATCAATGAGGATGTAGCAGCAATTCTTCAGATACTGGTCACAGTTCTGTACTATTGGAAACTGAGTGGAGGGAAGGAACAATAAGTCGTTCTCCAAATTTCAGCATACAAAACAAGATGAGCCAGTACCTTTTCCTTACTATAATTTGGAAACAATCTTTTGAGTTTTTCAATAGACACCGGAGTTAAAGAAAATAAGCGCATAAGTTGTGACAGTAAAGAAGTTGCAAAATGTAAAGGAACATAGAGATAGCAGAGATAGCAAAACAAGAGCATGCAACAACCACGCAAAAACAGAGACCCCAGAAAAAGGTTAGATGAGCATACCACTGCGGAGAAGAAAGGATATAATGATACATGAAAGGTTTTAGAAATTGTACGTTGTCATAATTGTCGGGTTTTAAAGCATTATCCATACGCATCTAGCTTGCGTAAACTATTGATTAGTCGCAGCATAATCCAAAGCCAAACCTAACAACTTATCCATTAGGGAAGGCAACCCACGATTAACGTGGCCCAGTAACTAACCTGGAAATAAGTAGTCGTTTATTGTGCTTTTGCCCTTTTTTTTCAATTTAAGTCCATTTTTTTCACCTTAGTTTGTCCCTTCAATTATATTTTTACTGGATTTCTCTAACTAAAACATAATTGCCTACTTTCCATCGAATGACATGGTATCCCAAATCACTAAAACATGTAGGAATATACCTGAATGCGTGGGCACCGACATTTCCCTCTTTCACTTGCCCGAGACGCGATAGTATAGAGAACGCTTATATCTTCCGTCACAATGTTCACAATAATGTACTCATGTTCAATATAAATGTATATATATCTGCTACATGGTTACGAATAAGCTAAAAGCAGGAATGAGCCAGAGAAATTCTAGAACACCACATGCCCCATCATAAACGGTATGGGAGCAACTGAACTACCGAAAACTGGTGTTATTCAAAAGACAACAACTATAATTCAACGGCACCAGAGCTATTCGGGTTCAACACAAGCTTATGCTTCGGGATATAAACATTCCAGGGTACGGAAACAATACAATTGAAATCTTCAAGCAACAACTTGTCCAAAGAGCTGCTTTCGAATCTGCAACAAAGAGCAAGAAACTTCATAAGAATCTAGTGGTGTGACATGATTAACCAGTTCATCGTCTCAAGATATTGGCTATCACCCTGAACCCTTTTCCCAAAAAGAAAGAAAATGAACAATAATGCTTGCTATCACAACTTCAACTAATCCAATGACGTATCAAATTTAATCAATCATATCCGAAGTAAACATACTACACAGGATGTTGGCCAATAATGGAATATTACTGTATCTATTTTGTTTGGAAAGAAAAAGGAAGTGTGAGGAACGATTAGTGAAAAAGAACTCCTAGACCAGTCTTGAAAATATGAAGGCACAGAAATAGACAGGGAAAGAAATGACTTTTTGAATTTGGAAAAAAATTAATAGTCGATCTAGTTGCCTATTACTTCAATACAATCGATAGAAAGTGCATATACTAGTACAATATTGTGGAATGAAGTGAATAGAACTACCCGATAAAATACGTAAAAGTGGATGTGAATCAGTATTCTACATACAAGTCATTTGAGTGAGAGCAATAGTCCAAGTTCAGACTTTAGTTTGTCGTTTTCATGGCTCTAGCAAATCTTAATGGATTCTCCTTCCCTTAACATTATAACTACTGTCAATTCTTAATTTTATGTCTGAAGTTAGATATGTGTGTATGTATATATATTCTAATCTAGCATCTCTATCCAACAAATATGAATTATTTTCTTTCGAGAATACTCATCACGAGATTTTCGAAGTATCAAATATTCAGATTATCTCCGTTCTCTGTTGCCTTTCCATGTTATTTGTGTCCTTTGTATTTCTAACTTCCTATATTTTAATACTAATTTGTTATTATCTTTCCTAAGTTCACATCAGTCTTTTGTTTCATACTCACTCAACGATAAGTGAGAATTTGAAGTGGTCAAGTGAGTCATACAGGTGCTGAAGTCTTTAAGATGTTGGGAATTGATTTAGCAGATTCCATAATTGTTGAGAAAATTCTAATAAAGGCGTTAAAGAGATATAGCAAATTTACAAGAAGGATCTGTTTAAGATCACTTTGACAGAAGTCCTACATGCCTTGCAGGCCCAAAAGCAGAAAAGATTGATGAGAGATAATAAAGTTGTTAACGCACTCTGCTAGTCAAGAGGCAACAAGCAAGAACATGGAAAAAGAAAAACCACAAGAAGAATAATCGGGCCAGTATTGAGAGCAGTGCAAATAATTACAACAAGGGAAAGGGTGAAAAGAAAAGTTACCCACTTGTCAGCATTGTGGCAAAATGAGTCACCTTCCATTCAAATGTTGGTTTGGAAGAGATCTCAAGCTAAATGTATCAAGTGCAATCAAAGGGGAAATGAAGCAATCATATACAAGAGCAAAAATTAATTACGTGGAGAAGAAGCTAAGGTTGCTGATCAAGACAAGGAGGATCTACTCTGTGTTTAGCAAGCAGTGAAGTGAGTAAGATTTGGCTGAATGACAGTGGTTGCACCAATCAAATGACCATCAATAGGGAGCCTTTCAAATATTTAAAAGCAACCAACATAACCAAAGTTAGAATAAGCAATGGTGATTATATTTCAGTCAAAAGAAAGGAAGTGTTGCAATAACAAGCTGCTCAGGCTTCAAAGTTGCTTTTGAAGAGTATATTTGCCTGATTAGAGATGCGCTAGTCATGATATCTTTCAAGGAAAGATGGAAGGGACAAGTTGTGCTATAAATCCATTAGAGGAAGAGCAAGATGATTTTCAAATCAAGGAAAATATCACAGAAGTTTGACACGAGACTCAGGTATTATTACCACCAAGGGCGGCTGCAACTGACGTCCAAGAAGCTCGCAACTGATTTTCCAGAACTTCATGATTACATACCAACCTGAAACACTTGTCTATTTGAAAAGGAAAAAGGAATCCATTTCCGAATTCAACATAAAGAGCCACTCGTAAGCTGCAGTTAGCTCACACAGATATATCTAGACATCAGAGAACTCCTTCATTAGTAGAGAATCGGTATCATGTTGCCTTTATTGATGATTTCACAAGAATGTGTAGTTTTTTTTTTTTTTTTTTTATAATTTAAGTCAGAAGTGGCAACCAAATCTAGATTTTAAGATCTGACAACGGCAAGGAATACACCTCAGAAAACTTCAATCTGTTTTGTGAGGGAGATGGCATTGACACCAGTTTACTACTCCCTATACTCCAGGTTCTACTTATGTTATTTTTGTTTGTTGTTGCTGTCTTAGTCTTAAAGAGTCTGTTAGGAAGTTTTAGATACTTTGTTATTCCCATTTGTATTCATGGCTTATTCCAAGGATCATATTGTTAGTCGGTAGCTATTCATTAAACTTTATAAATTGTAAGGCCTTTAATATATGTTTTCTTCTGGGTTAAACAAGCTCTGTTTCTTCTTTTCTCTTGAAAATCACTGACACATTCCATTACTTGTCCTAGCAGCCCATCAGATATGATTTTCCTTAAGTATTTCTTTTTTATTTCAATGTCAAAGTTTCAATATCTCAAAAATAACCCACCTTCCTACTTTGAAATAATATGGAAAGTCCACAGAAACAATTCAGCAGAAAATATCTAACAAAGGATACAAACCACAGAGTAAGAATTACAATGCATAAAAGAATTTACCTCAGGAAGCTTTTTACGGAACACTACATCTAGTCGAGCATCAAGAGTATTCTCACACACAATCTTTCCATCACGAGAAGCTAGCACCACCCCACCAGAACTGAATATCAACAAAAATAATCAGGTCTGCCTCAAGTGAAATTTAAATATCAAAGCAGCTAAACAGCTAATGCGATTTTAGAAAGCATCCTCAATTGTTGTGGGTAAGAATTACTATTACCATAAGATTTGACTTTGCACTTTTCTGAGAAGATAATGTTGAATTATAATTAATCAAGAGGAAAAAATAAAGTGTAGAGTAAGAAGGCAAATCCTCGATTGGCCGGACAAATAATTAGTTAAGATTTAATTGTTGTGATATGAACTTTACCAGTAGATATCATGAGCATTGTGGTGACTGGGTCCAGGTGGAAGATAGACTTCGTTGTCAACAATGATCTCTGGAGGCTCAACATTTGCTTTATCAGCATACTCCCGTGCAGCAGAATCCAGCACATGCTCTACCAAGTGCAGGTCCTCTTTCCGACATCTCAATAAGACAGAAGGTTCTTTCAGTCTTAGCAAACACTGTAACAAACAGCCTTAACATTATACACCGAGTCCATAAACAGAGTACTCTATAAACAGCAGTCAAGCAGAATATACATATACACATACATATATATATATATACATATATATATATATATATATTTCATTACAAAGGATTAAGGTCATGTGGACCAGGAAAGAGGGAAAGGGTAAGGAATTGATCCCATGCCATTGAATACACCATGGAGACCAAGGTTGTTCCCATGTCAGGAGACAGTTGTAATTGAAATGTACCCGAGCTAACTATTAAGAAGAGGGAGCCAATCACCTAAATACCCACCGAGGATCCCATACCACTCGATGTGGACTTAAACATCCGACAATACCCAAGTTCTTATCGTAGCACCACCCATAAGCAACAATGGCTGGCAACTCCACTCTACGACACTTCATTTGGTGATACTTCACTCAACTTTCGTGTTAGTCAGAACTAGGGATAGCAAATGAACTCATCCCCTCATTGACTGGGTATGGATAATATTAAAAACAGTTGCCCAGGTAAATAAATAATACAAAAGTAGGACACAATAAATAAATAAATAACATTAAAAACAGTTGCCCAGGTACAAGGCTCTTACTAGAAAAGATGGAAAAACAATTGATAAGTACCCAAGCACTTGCTATCACAAAAATATGTTATACAATGATGTCTCTAGGTAATACGATTTTTCAATTAAAATACTTGTTATAGACACAATAAATAAATAACAATAAAACAGTTTCGCATGTGTAAGGCTCTTATAAAAAAGATGGAAACAGCAACCTGATATCAATACTTGGCAAAACAGCAAATTCAAATTATCAAATGATAAGTAGGTAGGTGTACCATATTCAAAATTTAACTGACCTGAACAATGAGATCTTTCAACAGGTGTCTGTACACATGATCATGATGAGTCACAGTCAAATGATGATGATGACTCACACTCAAAAGTTCCTTGGAAGCAGCTTCTTTCATGGAACTGATCACATCATCTTGAGCTTGAAGAACTTTAATTCGAGAAGCATTCAGCTGCATCGAGTACTCACTGCAAACACAATCAATTGGTTGTGCATCAAAACCTAAACTATCGCAAGACAACAAGTATTTGGTAGACTATCTCATAATTGATCTGAATTGCATGCATTCCTCAATTCAGAAATACAGAAGCGTCCTAATTCACAAAATTAGAACCATTGGACAAAAGATCACATTCTAGTACTTAAACCACACAGAATCACAGTAGTTCAATTACAAATACACGGAATGAGTGATTACATAAAAAAAAAATAACTGCACTGAATCTGGTTCCATAAGGATTCAACCTTTGGCGGTACCAATAATAACCACTGTCAATAGACATTGTCGTATTAGCGTAAGGTCAAGATCTATACAAATAGAACTTAGTCTTCAGAATCTAATTTCAATCAATTTCAACGGAGGACAAATCCTAATGAATTTGAATTCGCAGAGACAAATAAAAAGGTTTATCGGAAGTTACATCTTCTTCCGGATTTCGACTTGGCGCTCTTTGCGTTCGTACTCTTGCCTGATCTTCTTCTTTTCGGCTTCAACTAACTGCAGCTTCTCGATATTGAACTCCTGCAGAAGGAAAAGTACGATTCGGTTTGAGAGCATGAATGTAGAGCGAAAGAGGAGAAAACACGGTGAAATTAATATATACTTCTTCGGCGGAAACAGAGATCTCGTTTGCTTTTTCTTCTGCTTCCTGGCGGATGAACCGCACCATCTGCTGGATTTGCTTAGAGACATCTGCGTCGTTCATTTTCGGAGAGACACTGCAAACTTTCTCTAAGATTGAACTTGATAATTGACTCACTGCAACAACTCACTCCACCACACCTCTTATTTGTTTGTCAAAATACCTGATCTGTTATACGCGTGGAAATCTTATTTCTTTATTTAATGATATGTAACCTTTTAAAATAATCTCACACCTTTTCTTTGTAAACTAAACAATATTTTTTTTACTGAATAACAAATTATAAACGAAAATTAGTTTAATAGCGATTATTTTATTTACAAACAAATTTTAATAAAAAATACAAAGCATATTTATAAAAAAATTCAAAACATTTTTTAGGAGAAATATGAAAGGGTTAATAATTTATTTCGTCCCATTTAATTTCAATATTATATTTTAATAATGTTTGTTACTTTTAAAGTTGTGAATTATGTTTCATTGTGCAATTAATATTTTCATAAAAAAAAATCATTTTTAAACTTTTAAAATATTGAATTTAACTTTAAACTTAATTATTTTTTAATATTTTGGTTGAAATTTTCTAACGTTAAATGTTTAATAATAAATCTCTACATTATTAAATGAATAAATGAGCAGATGTTAGCAATAATCATAAAAATATATTTTGATATAGGTTTAGTTGATATTCATATATAAACCTTAAATATAGGTTTGATATTCGTATATTATATGATGTATTAGATAAAAACAAACTTAAAATTAAGTAAATTTGTAAATATTTTATCACGTATTATGTTAAAAATAAGA
>Ga0209489_100316_pt1 | contig 85158 bp, 45 predicted proteins | sample SiratrowhiteBW_FD_187527 | JGI IMG/M metagenome (GOLD analysis project Ga0209489, IMG submission 187527) | Root nodule microbial communities of legume samples collected from California, USA - Siratro white BW (SPAdes) (version 2) | ecosystem: Host-associated > Plants > Roots > Nodule | place...
TTTTTTTTTTTTTTTTTTTTTTTTTTTTTTTTTTTTTTTAATTTTTCCATGTTTAATTAAAGTTGGTATATTTTGCAAGGGGAGTAAAAAATCTTTCCAGTTCCAAGTATTTTGGAAGTATGGTTATAAAAGAATGATCTAATTAAGTTGTTTAAACTAATTTAAACATGAGTTGGGATCCAAAAGATATAGAACCAAAATAATAATTACAATAAAATAATAATAATAATAAGTGATTTAATTTAAAGTTTTATTTAAGACTTGTTTCATTTGTTTCCTAATCTTAAAACTAATTTGATAGCACTTTACAACCAACCATCATTTTATCATCCTTTAATTTAAGAGATTTTGAAGTATTTGAGTGTCAATTACATTCATTTTGTAAGTTATTTTCTTTAAATAGAATGCTTTTGAAGAATTGGTGTAACTCCTTAATCAAAATGACATCAATATTAGGTTTTGATTTAACCTTTGGGTCAAAAGGAGAGTCACCAAAACCATAAGCTGCAGGCTTATGTCATGCAACCAACCAGGATTTTCTTGAACAAGACTTGGCTTATTTGGAAGTTCAATTTCAATGAGTTGTGACTTGTTGGGCAAGAAAAAGTTGAATGGTGACTGGAGAGTAGGTATATGGAAAAATCCAAGTTCAAATTTCAAAGTGTTGGTTTACATTCCACATAAACTAGTGTATCTAAAGTGATCACCAACCCAACCTTTGAATAAAAAATTAAATAAAGTGGTTGGTAATCGTCTACATGTCATGCTGCCTTGTTCTTCTTCATGTTTCATACCAACCATTGAGTGTTACATTTTACTACTACAACCAACAACAAAAGTCCACTTCATGTACAAATCTTTATTTTATTATAATCAATATACATATAAACAATCTAAGACTTTTGTTCTTGTCACTATAGCTGCCATTTTTATCTCTTTGCACATAGATGGCCAAAAGTGAGAGTGATATGCTTATTCTCATTGATTTGATATAACCCAAATTTAATTTTTTATTTATTTAAATTGTATTTAAAACAACATCATTCCTTTCACATGTCAACTAGACTAACATCCTAAAGTTTCATCAATCATATATACTTTTGAATAAAAATGCATTAAAAAGAAAACTAAAAGGGTAAAAGAAATATCAAACTATAGGGAACAAACCAAACTTATTTAAAATCAAGTAAACCTATTTCCGACAACTCAAACTGGTTTTTGAAAAACTGTAATACAAATGTGCATGTTTTCATATTAAACAAAATCACATCTAGTATCAATTCCTAAATTTGAAATTATATCTGCACATTTATTACCCTAAACACATTTATTACTTTAAAATTTATAACTGATAGACATCTAAGATACAACAATTCCATCTACTACAAATAAACCAAAGGCATAATAGAAGAATCCTTGAAAGCAACCACCATAAAGTCACATTCTAACCACAAAGAGCTCAGTCCTTTAACAACAAGTTTAATGACAAAAATGATACTCATCAGTTCAGTTTTGAAAATTAAGACTAATGATAAAAAATCTTTTATTATCATAAATTGATGGGTATAAACTATTAAGATCTTGAGTTTTAATACTAAAAAAAATAATATTACAATACCATTATCATAATATAATTTTCAATATTTAAATAATTTTTGAAGTTAAAATATAAATAAAAAATTATAAAAGTATTAGTCGTGGCAAAACTTATAAAAATATAATATTACTTTTTCTAAAAAAATGATATACAATTATTTTTAAAATTAATATATAACGAGAAAATTATTTAAATTCTTTCATTTGTAGATTTACATCCAAAAGTTAACTGGAGAAAATTCAAGACTAGAAATGTGAGATTTTTTTTTTTTTCAAAGCAGACAAGTCACACTTATTTAAAAATGCAGATTTTAAAATTATTCTTAGTCTCTAATTTATTTGAGAAAATTGAAAACAAATGAAATATTTAGGAAGAGTCCAAATTTTTTTGTTGAACTTTTGGTCTTATTTTTTTTGTGTTCTTGATATATTAAAATTTTGAAGACAAATTTTGGATATTATTTTAGTAGGCCCTTTGACCTTGTAAAGTGTCGGTAGAAATATTAAGTTGCGGGCCTTGGGTTTTTTAAAATATCATTAGGCCCAACCAATGGAACTGTTTCTGTTGCATGGTTGCAGTCAAAGTTCATTGAGTTGAGAGTTTCTTCCTGCACCTCCATAATATCATACTATATTTCCGTACCTTTGTTAATTTCGAAATTAACTTTGGCCGAAAGATAAAAGTGTCTTTCTGATAAATTTTAAATTTTCAGAATCTAGAATCGAAAAGTGAAAATCAATTTCAAATAACTTTCAGATTTTACAATATTTTTCATAGTTCTATCTAAAATAAATTGTTATTCTCATTAGTTAATGTTTAGATAGAACGATGGAAAATATACTTTTCCCCACAGGATCTCAAGATTCAACTGCTTAGAGAACTTTTTTTCATCTCTCACAATAATAAACAAATCCTTTCACAACAAATTCAATTATAGTTATTTCATAAAATAAAATAATTTTATATATTTATTTTGTAAAGCGAAAGAATGTATATTGTATAAACTAAATATAGTTTTTAAATTTCAATTGGTACAAATTTTTAGGGTTAAAAACCAGAAGCAATTACATTGGTGAATTGTTTTTATGAGTCTCTTCGAGTATAAATCTATCGGATCCTATATGAACGACAAATCAAGAATTGATCTTTCACGAGAGTGCGTAAAAGATAAAGTGCACTTACTTTCTATATTGTTGTCGTTGATCCTTTCTTGTTTCCTTGTGTGTCATTCTTCCAATCGTATTGTTTTTCTCGTCTTACATTTTCTACTTCTCAGGTTTTGTTTACTTAGAAAAAGGATAAAATGTTATGTTACATTATGATAGAATTCCTTCTGGTTCTCAAGAATGATTTGTGGATTTCACAATAAGTCTTTTTACATGTAAAAAAATAATTTTCAAACCATGTAATTTGGAAGCCAAAAATTATGATTTTCAGATTATGTAATTCAGAAGTTATTAAGAATAAAAATTACTTATGAATTTGTATTTTAAAAAATAAAAATAACTTTTTTAATTTAGAATGATTTAGGAATTTTTGAAACTGGCCTATAAATTATGAAAAAATTTCTAGACTAATTACATCAAAATAAAAAATAAAGTTTATGAAAATTAAAAAATAATTTAACCTAAAATCATGTAATCCATCTACATGTATATCTTGAGTATAAAAATTGAATTCCTTGTACTCTTGAAATCTCTAGTTTTCATAATTAATTTTTTAAAAAGCATTTATAATTCTTTAGTCAACTGCAACCCATTGCAAAAGATCTAGAAAATTATGAAACCTTAACACATGAAGCCTAAGAAGTGGTTATGTTAGTAGCTTTGTCCTTGATTAAAAGCAGATCATGAATAATATGCAATTTAACTCTTACATAATTGATAATGTGTAGTTGTGGTGAGCATGTGATTTTTATATGCCAAAATCCCTACTCAACTGAGAAAAGAAAGAATAGTAAAAAAGATTTACACCAGTGTGATTCACCTTTGTGATGGTGATGGCATTGAATAAGGATGAAGAAATTATTAGCATTACAATTATAGTAATAAGAAGGAGTGAGAATTAAACAAAGAAGATGATGGAGAAATCTACAATTTTTCTACAGCACAGCCAAAGCCATTGACCGATCAAAGCTCCCCGGAATCCTTTTTCCGACGATCTTCTTCTTCTTCTTCCTCTTCACCTCCACATGCTGTTCTGCCTCTGCCACGTGTCCCAAGCTCTCCGCGCCGCCGCTAACCAGCACCCTCGTAATCCCCACGTAACCCAACGCCTCCGCGATCTGCAGCGCCGTCACGCCCTTGTTAGTCCTCGCCTCTACATCCACCCCCTTCTTCACCAACACCTCCGCCACGTCAGCATGCCCCGACTCCACCGCGCAGTGCAGCGCGCTGTACCCCTCCTCATCCCTCGCGTCCACGTCGCTCCCTCTCTCCAACAAAACCCTAACTGCCTCCACCCTCCCCTTGAAACACGCCCTGTGCAGCGCCGTCCACCCGTGCTGGTCCCTTCCGTTCACCACCGCGCCGCCCTCGATCAGCCGCTGGATGCTCCTCACCTCCCCCCTCCTCGCCGCCGCGCACAGCCCGTCCCCCAGCCCCAGCGCGTCGAACACCCCTGCATGCCCGTTCTCCGCCGCCACCTCGTACGCAGTCCTACCAGCAAAATTCCTCACATCCTTGTTCGCCCCTTTCTTCAGCAACAGCTTCACCATCTCCTCGTCCCCCACACCCGCCGCCACGTGCAGACACGTGTCACCCTCTCGCGAGTCGCGAACGTCCGTTCTCGCGTCGTTCGCCAGCAACATCCTCACGAAATCTCTCTCCCCATGCTTCGCTGCAAGGTGCAGCGCGGTTTCCCCGTCTTTGGTCAACGAGTCAACGTTCGCGCCTTTGAGTAACAGCAGCCGCAGAACCTCCACGTGCCCTTCTCTCGCCGACAAATGAATCGCTCCCAACGACGACGTTTCCTTTCTCTCTGTGGCGGCCCTGTGAGCTAAGAGAAGCTCAACGGTTAGCTCTTCTCCCAAAGAGCAAGCTTTTTCCAGTGGGGTCATGCCAGAACGATCTTTTGCTTCGATGTCTGCGTTGAACTCGAGGAGTAACTGAACCAGGTCGGGTCTGCTTTTGGAAATCGCCACGTGGAGGAGCGTGTCGCCGTTTGAGTCAACGGAGTCAACGGCTTTCCATGAAGCTTCGCTGTGTTCGAGAACTTCTCTGATTTCGTCTATGGACCCGTCGTGGACAAGCTGCGCGAGAATGAGCGAGCCCACGAAGATGATCTTGATGCCACTGTCGATGAACACTTGTTTCTTCTTGGCGGTGAACCAGTCGGAGGGGACGGATTCGAACATGGAGGAGGGTTCTTTGATGGTGGCGCCGGGAACCACCACACTGTGAAGGAGGAAGGAGTCTTCGGAGTGAGGGAAGGAATGAGGGAGAGTGGAGCCTTGTGGGAGATGGTAGAGGATTTCTATGGTGACTGTGGCTAATGGGGATATGATTCCAGATTGAGGCTTCACAGTGTAACGCGTTTTGATCAACGGTTGAAGCCTGAAAGCCACCGGCATGGTGTACATAACATTGCGTAAGGTGATTTTGCCGTGGCATTTTTGGCCTGGCTCGATCCTTATTGAGACAGTGTTTGTCGGGTCTACTTTTATGAGCCTGTCCATCTTTCCTTTTCTCACTTCTTTCTCATGGATCAGTGTTCTGAAAGGTGAAGGATTTTGGTGACTGCGTAGTCCAAGTTTTAAGGAAGCTGTAATTGGAAACAAAGGGTATATGTATATGCATGCATTATGTATGTATGTATATATGTATGTACGAGGGGCCGGCTTAAATTACTGAAAAAGTGCCAAGTGGTGCTGTAAAAAACAATGGTGACTTGTTCTATTCGGCGTCCCTATTCAGCAACCGAGTAAACCAGAGTTGTGCAAGTTAAAAGGCTGATAACCGATCTCTGTCTTGTTTCTGCATGTCGTTATCATTGTAAAGGCCAATTTGTTGTTTAATGATGACTTTTGGTTTTTAATTAAGAATCCTGACGTATGGTGATAGTATTATATGGATGCTTGTTGCCACAAAAATGAGTATAAAATTCCAATGCTGCTACGATGCTTTTTCATTGTTCTCTATGTATTCTGAGAAAGTTGCGTTTCCGAATACTATATTATTATATCTGTTAGTTCATTATTGGATTTAGCCGTTTGGAGAAAACATTCTGGTAACAAGGATGTAAATTTTATATGTTGAAGTCTGAGTGATCAAGGTGGGTTTTGTGGCCTTTTTGTTTACTTGGCCACCTAAGGTGACATGGTTTTTCTATTAAATACTGTAATGTTGCTTTCTTCTTAGTGTTACTTTTTGGTCTTTTGCCTTTTGCTTTCATGGCTGAGCAGCCTAAAATCTGATTCCTTGTTGCCATTTGCAATAACACCATCGATAATAGCAATTTCAAAAATTGGGTAGGTAGCTTATGCACCCCTAAATATGCCTTAAGAGATCAATTTTGGTATTTTGAAAATTTAATTAGAACACATAAGATCTATACTTTCATAACACTGTTTTCCGTAAATTACCCTACAAAATAACGTTTTCCCTTCATCTTTTTGAATGGTTAAGGTCATTGTATAATTTTTTATGGGTTTTTTTTCTTTCAAATCTATAAGTTGATGATTCACTTTTCAACAACTGATCACATTCTCGCAACAGGCTATTTAGCAAACCATATATTATATATAATATGTTTTCAATCTCCGGAACATGTTGAAAAGTCACATAAGGTTTAATAGTTTATCTATTGTCTTTCTCAAAACTTGGTTTTAACTTTTGGCTAGTAAGATATAGAAGTTTATCTGTCACCACGGTCGCTCTCTATCAACTGGAAACTGCAAAATCCATTTCATTGTTGAGAGTGAGAGTGATACTATACGTGCAACTGTTTTGGTTTGATTAGTACTACTTGTTTTGACCTATTGTATTATGGTGAATGGCAACAAAACACTATAAGAAACAAATATTATATCTTCTTGTCGAGGAAAATATATGGAAAATAAAATATTCTCGGGGAACTAAATTATCCTACCGACGGGATAAACAATAACCTTAATGAACAGATGGAAAATGCGTAAACAGATGTGAAACAAGGAAAAGAAATAAACCTCAGAGGATTTATGGAACATTTATTCAAGGAACTTACACAGCTATATTTTTATTTTTATTTCATTTTTTATAAAAAATTATTAATTTAATTTTAGAATTTTTACATTTAAAATTGATAATAGTTTATTAACGAGACAGAGTGGAGATCCACTTTTATAAGACTATAAAAATAATATAAATAAATAAACATAATATTGAATCAGTGCATCTTTGATCTATATCTGCAGGCTCTTTTAGAGTTTTAGAATCTGAGTTATTGTTAAAAAATAATAATGATAGTAATATATGAGAATTATAATGATTGATAACAGAGTATTAATTATCATAAATATATAATCCATCGTCATTAAAAGATGTAGTGAGATTAGTTACGTCACATTAGAATCAACCAGCTAAATTTGTAGAAATATGCCAGTAGGTATACTAAGTATAATAACAATAAAGAACCATACATAAATTCATAAAAAAACAATAAGCTTCAACAAAATTACATGACAATAAAAAATAATTACGTTGTGGACTAGTTTTTTTTTTTCGAACGACCAAACATAAATTAAATAAAAAGAAATACTTCAAGGATAATCCAACCCTTATACAAGTTGGATAAACCAGGAATCAAGAAACTCGGTGTCCGGAGAGGAGAAAGATGTTAGACTAAAAGAACAAGGTACAATTAAGAAAAAGAAACACCTATCACTATGCTTAACGACCCTACCAAGTAGTAAGCCAAGGCAAAAATGGGCCAAAAACAATAGACGCTCCCCTCCACAGGCAGCACACTATACATATAACCCCATCCACTTTTATCTTATTCTATTCTTCACGTCTTGGATTACGTCCTGGATCGTTAGATAGGAATCCGACCCACACTAAAACTACCACACACTTAAATTCCTCTGCAATAATATGCATCAGGCTTTAGTTTGCACACCTCCCTAAAACCACCTGCAAAACAATCAAACACCAATACTGCAAGATTGATAAAACTAAGTGTACTCTCCACTAAATACACCCCTCATCATGCACCTCTAAAACAAACTAAAATGTCTAATCTAAAGATTCGAGACACTTTAGTGGTGAGAAATGCCAGTCTGGATATGAGAATGAGATTCTCATACACATATGCTTAAGCCATAACCAATCATTTAACTATGTTATAGTAAATACTTTTTTACAGCATCCATTACCCTTATATTGAATACCACCTTATTCCTATGATTCCAAATCTCCGACACAATAGCCACCCACATCTCTTTCCAAGCTTTATTAGCACAATGACGTTGGCAAAAAAGATAGAAGCTCTAAAAGTGGACAAGAATAGACTCATGTCTAGCGGTGACACTCTCAACCCACCTGTCACACTGATCCCAAACTTTTTGGGCCACCTTACATATGGCAAACACGTGTTGAGCAAATTCTACACATTCTTGACAAAAAGGGCATAACAAGTTCGTGTCAACACCCGATTTTGTCCGGGTAAATAAATTAAAATTAAAAAAATAAAAAATGTGTCTATAATTAATTGAATAATCAAAATAAAAAAATGAATAAGAAAATAATAAATAGAAAAAATATATACACTTGATTAGTTTAGGTTTTTATTAAAAAAATAATAAATAATAAAACAAATAAAAAGAGGGTTTGAATTTATCCATTTTTTACAAAACATAAAAAATAATAACAGTTAACAAAAACAGAAAAACAAAGTAAATAAAAAAATAATAAAGAAAATAAATGGAAAATCAAATAAATAAATAAATAATTAACATAAAAATAAAAACAGAATAATAAATAAAAGAAAAATACATAAAAAGAAATTGAAGTTGTTTTAAAACTACTTCTTTTAATTCATCTTTAAAATAATAACAAAAAAAAGAGAATGAGTCAATCTTAAAATTACTCTGAACTACCCATGTTCTCATTTCTCAATAACAAAAATATAAAAAATAAGATATGACCGTTCTCAAACTGTTTCATCTCACGTTCATCTATACTTCATCTTTAATAATAAAAAAAAGAAAAAAAATGGTCAATCTTTCAAAACTGCTCTGAACTACTTTCAGAATAAAAATAAATTAAATAATAAAAAAAGAGATTCACTTAAGTGCTAACTACTCTTACGTTAAGAAAAAAACTATTGATCACTTTGAGAGATACGAAGGAAAAGAGGAAAAAAGAGAGAAAGTAGAGAAGAAGAGAAGATTGATTCTCCTGTCTTGCTATCCACACTCAATTTAAAATTGAGAAGCAAAGAACTTTTGGAAAGGAGACTATCATTTTTGAAGAACACTTACAGGTATGATTTGTAAGGTTTATATTTTCATATAGATCTTGAAGTTAGAAATTTGTAAATCCTGTGTTCTTATCTTCCTGTGATGTTTTTTTTATTTCTTCATTATTTCATTTTCATATAAAGATAAAAAAAATAAAAAAAGGAGGTCCTTTGGCTATTTATGGCATTTTTTTTTTCTTATTTCTTAAATAATAAAAGGAATCCATCATCTTCCATCTTCCATACATTCTTTTTTGTATTTTGTCCATATATTTTGTGCTCCCAAAATTACTTTAAAATAGTCCCAAAACAACCTCCGCCGTCACCCGCCATTCTTCCCGCACCGTCTGCCGCCGTCGCATCGCCTGCCGCCGCCGCCGCACCGCATGCCTTCGCCGTCACCGCTACCGCTTTGGGTTGGTAGACCTAACATGGGTTCAGAGTAAGGTGGTGGTGGCTTAGGGTTGAGGTGATGATGGCTAGGGTTGTGGAGTTGGGGCCTTCCTATTCGCACCCCCCCACATTATCATTGCACCACTAACCTAAAAAAATAATAAAAACTATTCGTACCCTCCACATTACCATTGCACCATCAACCTAAAAAATAATAAAAAAATGATTTTGGACCTTTGGGGTTATTTCAAAACTACAACATTTTTTATTTGTGTACCTCCATATTTTAAGCTTATATCTTGTATGTTTTATTTTTTATTTTTATTTTATTGTGTTATAATTGTTATTTTTATTATTTTAATAAAAATTAAATTGGATTACTAAAATTTTATAAATAAAATTTTGGAATACTATATTTGCTAATAATGTTAGATATCAAATGGCCGCACGCGTCATACGATATCTAATATTATTATTCTAAGATTTTTTAAATATCAAATGGCCGCACGCGTTATACGATATTTAATATAAAACTTTGAAATAAAATTTTGGGATATTATATTTTGTAATAATGTTAAATATCAAATTGTCACATGCGTTATAAGATATTTAATATAAAACTTTGGAAATAAACTTTGGGGTTGTATATTCTAGATACTTTAAAAATAAATATCTTTTTAAAATATTTATTTTTTAAAAATAAAAAATTATAAAATTTTGAAACTTAAAAATATTTCTATTACTAAAAAAAAACATATGAAAATTCTAAAATTTCAAAACAATCAACAGACAAATTTATTTAAAGAACTACGTAACTCTGATTCTCCATTCCTGATGGAGATACGTAGGAGCAAGGTCAAACCTTGTCGGACCCTTTCCAAAAATAAAAAAAATATTTTTTTTTGTTTTTATCTTCATTTTTATCACCTTTTTTTGGGAAAATAAACATTTTGAAAATTACATCCATTTTATTTATTTAATTAAAGATACCGTGTGGGTGTGCTAATACCTTCTTCATACGTAACCGACTCCCGGATCTGAAATCTGGTTTTCACAAACTTGCTTTGTCATTTTTTTTTGGTTTTCCATAGTTTTTTTTATAATAAACTATGGTGGCGACTCCTCTGTTTTGAAAAAAAAAACTTAAATTTTATTTTGTTCGTCGTCCCCGTCGTGACACCGGTTGCGACAGTTTGTTAGCTGCAAACCTCTTTTAACTAAGTTAGACATGATTGGAAATCTATCCAGCAGTAACCTCCATGCACATACCGCCTCTGATGGAGCTATCTTTAGATTCCATAACAACTTGAAAACCTCAGACGACTACACTTGATCCTCCTTCTTTAGTATGTTGTACCCAGATTTAATTGTATACTCTTGTCAGTCGTCCCCTACCTACACCATCCTATCGTGGCCCTCTACATGCCAACAAACTTTTGAGATTGTAGCCACCAATTGTTCTTCTTCGTGTTTTTCCCATATAAACCTCTCCCTTCGCCAACCTAAATTCCAACTAAGACACCCTTCCCTCGTAATTTGTCCCCCGACAACCAAGTCACCCACCACACTATCTTTACCTAGAGAGATCGAAAATAACCTTGGGTAGTTTTCTTTAAGCAAGACCATCTGCCCAAGATCGAAAAAGAGATAGTCTTCAACTGATACACTTTCTACTCTTTTGTAGTGTTTTGTATCCAAACTTGCTTTGTGATTGCTTTGTGATTTTGTGTTTTGTTTGATCTATAATAATTGCAATATCGATTTATGTATTATTATTAAAACTGCACGTGAATTATATTTGATGATGATGGTTGTTGTCTTAAGCACATCCTCATTCTAAGTTGTATTTGATAATGGTTGGTTACTGCCTCAGGCACATCCTTGGACCACAAAGCACTCATTATAAGCTAAACAAATATCAATCTAAACCTATCAGAACCCATCATAACACTTAAAAGAAACCCTCCAAAACTTAAAATCTCAATGAATTATGGAAGCAAGAACATTAGAGCACTCAATAAGATCCCTAAACCCTATCAGAAATATTGTATCTTTCCAAATAAAAATGAGCCGAACAGGAAACCCAAACCCTCTTAGAACTCATCAGAACACTCAAAAGAAACCCTCCAAGACTCAACATCTCAGTGAATAATGAAAGTAAGAACATCCGAGCACTCAATAGGAACCCTAAATCCCATCAGAACCCATCAGGGCACTCAAAAGAAACCCTCCAAAACTCAACATCTTAGAGAATCATGGAAGCAAGACATCAGAGCACTCAATAGGAACCTTAAACCCTATCAGAGCATTAAAAGGAAACCCACAAAAAATCAAAATCTTAATGAATCATGGAAGCAAGAACATCAGAGCACTCAAAAGGAACCTTAAACCCATCAGATCCATCAGAGCACTCAAAAGAAACCCTAAACCATTATTATCATTATTACCATTACTTTTTCTTTGTTTTGTTAACAAATCAATAAAAAATGTTTTATTTCAAATAAATTTGTGAAAATATAAAAAAAAATATAAAATTTTTAAAATTAAAATATCAAACATCATCAAACAAATTTTCAATTTAGAATTACATGAACCTTGATTTTCCTGTATGTAAATATATAGGACCAAGATCAATCCTTGTTTGGTCCAAAAAATAAAAAAATATTTTCTTTGTTTGTTTATTTTCATTTATTTGCATCTTTGTTTTCTTATTTTTGTTTATTTGTATTTATGTTCATTTTAATTTATTTTTATTTTTTGTTTATTTTTATTTTATTTTATTTTCTTTAGTATTTGTTTGTTTTTATTTGTCTTTATTTGTATTTTAATTGTAATTATTTTTAGGAAAAATAACATTTTCTAAAACCATACTTATTTTTGCTTATTTGATTAAAAGTACCGTCTCAAGACGGCGTTGTAGGGATGCTAATACCTCCTCACACGTAACCGACTCCCGAATCTTAAATCTGGTTCGTAGATATTTTTTTTTGTTTTTCCATAATTTTCTATAATAAACTATGGTGGCAACTCCATTTCTAATAAAAATATTATTTTTTTTAAGTTAAATTTTTCGTTATCGTCTCCCCACCGCGATCCCAGTTGCGACAATGTTTAAAATCCAAATTTAACCAATAATCTCAATTAAGGTCTAATTAATCCTGATTGGATAATTCTTATTTAAAACAATAAATTTATTCTCAATTATAGTCTAAGAAAGTCAAGGTTAAATACTTTAAGGGTGTGTTTGGATTGGGGAGTGAATTTGAGTGAGTGGATTAGTGATGATTTGAGAGGAGAATTTAGTTGTTTGGATTAAGTGAAAGATGGTAAGATTTGAATAGAAAATTTATGAAAGTTTGCGATTGATGTGATAGATATAATAATATTTTAATATATAAAATTATAAATTTATTTTTATAATTAAAAATAAATGTAATTAATTAATTTAATATAATTAATAATTATTTTAAAAATATATACAAAATTATTAAATTAATAATTATCTTTAATATAAATTTAATTTATTATAAAATATATTTATTAATTAAAAAATTATTTTTTTTAAATAGAAAATTAAAATTATAAAATTTTTTTTATATGAAATATAAAAATCATTATTATTTTTTGATAATAATTTAAAAATTTAAATTTATTTTTATTAAATTATATTTATATTTATATTATTATTAATAATTTTATTAATAATATTATAAAATATTAATTAATTATTATTTATTATTTATATTATATATATAAATAATCAAATTACGTTAAAACGTAATCGATTATACGTATATAATATAAATATAATCGATTACGTTTTAAAGTAATTATACGCTTAAAACGTAATCGATTATATATATATTATATACGTAATCGATTATATATTAATATATTATTATAATTATTTATAAAAAAATATTTTATTAATTATTATAACATTTTTATTTTATTATAAATTTAAGTATTATATATTTTTAATTATTTATTATTTTAAAAAATAAAATATATATTTTTATAATTTTATTAAAAATCAATATTATTAATAATAATAATTTTATATTATATAATTAATTATATTTATTTTATTATTATATATATTTATATTAATATTTAAATAAATAGAAAATGTTTTGAAAAAATTTTCTCGTTCGCAAATCTTCGCAGTTGGCAAAGAAAGTTTTCAAAAAGATTTTATCTCATTTTTCTATTTTAATAATATTTTATTTTTCGAAATGTTAACTTTCTTCGTATTTGATCCATCGCGGTAAATCCGTGTTTGGTTCTAAACACACCTTAAATATAAATAAAAATATACTCATTAATAGATTTATGATAATGACATAATCTGATCTTTGAAAAATCTTTTGTGAAAACTTGAGAACTCTTAACGTTTTGCTTAAGTCAGGTAAGGAAAGTTAGTTATATTTTTTTATTAGTTAGATATTTTCAATTAGAATCATATAATAAAAAACTTGAATATATAAATCTATTTTCTAATAATCTTTTAATTCATAAATTAATAAAAATATATATGACATACATCCCAATTAAACATAGAGAATAAAAAGATATTTTTTACCAATAGAAACATTGCAATTTCTAACATATTTTTCTATTCAAGGATAAGTTAAGTTATATCTAATGACAAAAATGTTGAAGAGGAAAATTGTCTTGTGATTGTGTATCTTACTTAAGTCAAATGCATTAAAGGGTTGAATTAAAACTTATTATACTATATTACATTAGAATAACCCACACTAAACATTAGAAAAAAAAATTTAAACACTAAAAAAATATAGGTAATTAAAATATTTTAAGTTAACATATTAATGTTTTGTTTGCTTCATTGATGAGGTGAAAATTTTTCTGCCGTTAGATCTATTGAAATTCATGATGAGCTGATTTCATAATCAAGTAACAGATTTTACCAGTTTGCTCTTAGTTTCATAATTTCATTTGTAACTTAAGCTGGTATATTATATTAAAGACTATATATTTCAGAAGGGTATAATTGATTATTTCTTAAAGTATAATTCATTGCAAATGAATTATGTTATTATATTCTTCACTCAGTATATTTTTGAGTTTATTATGATGCATTAACAAGATTTATTAAGATGGTCATTTTTTTGTTATAAATATTGGTGTTAATATTACTAGTATATGATTTTTTTTTACAATTATATCAAAATTAATTTATGCTTTGTCTTTAGGTATTAATCAATACAGAAAAAATGATAGTATAAATGAAAATATTTAATTTTACTTGTAAATAAGTTTTTATCGAATAATTAGTTAATAAACCAAAGTTAAAGAATAAAAAAAGTTAAGCCAAAAGAATAAAAAATGAATTTAGCCACCAAAATTTCATAATAATAATATTAAATAATTTAAGTCAACAAAAATGAATTGACTTATATTATTTTGTAATTATTTTTTAAAACTAATTTATTATAAGTATTTTATTGATTTTAGATACTCATATAAGAAGGAAAAGGTACGAGTATTTTGAAAATACCATGATTGAACATCCAAAATGAAAAAGACCTATTTAGTTAAAACATAATTGATTATGTTAGTTGATTTGCATAATTAATTAAACTTAACAACATAATCATTACATAATGAACTATGGATAAACATAACCAAAAGGAAACATTAGCATATTGAATTATGAATTATATTATTGTTTTCATATTTTAAATATTATCATATGTAAATTTGTTGATATAACACTTATTGACTTTGTTAATGGTAAAAGAAAGGTGGAAGAAAATTGGGTTAAAAGAAAATATGAGAAGGAGTCAAAGAGATCTTATAAACATTGTGAGTATATGTCTATTGTCTCTTTGCATTCTTAGCTCTAAGTTATTTCTTCTCTTTCTAAATTATTCTTTTTCTTTCTATTTATAGGTGAGCAAATTATTCATTCTCTTCTGTCATCTCTCTACCTACTGTCATACCCACACTGATAAATGTTGAGTACTTCTTTTATTTATATTACACTATTAAACTCTTATCAACTCATTCCTGAATATTAGTTCGTAACGTACATTATTGCATAATTTCCTTTTTAAATCTCTAATAATTCGTATAATTTGATACTTCCATTGAGTCCGATAACAGAAAACATACGTATACAATCGATGTGAGCAACGATTGACAAACTCACATAATAATGTGAAGGTTATAATGAACAACTAGCAATGATGACCCAGGCTTTAACCTAGCTTCATCCCTGTTTGCATTCCTAAGACAATTGGTGTGGATTTTCCTCTTTTTTCTGGAGCGGAAGACATTTTGCAATAAATTCATATAACAACATAAAAATGTGGTGTAAAACACAAATCATGGTTTAAATTTTAGACAATAATTTTTTTAGCTGTGATTTAGATAAGTCTTGCCGTTTATAATAAACAACCATTTTTTACAAGACAATAATTATATAATCATTGAATAATGTGTTGACAATTACCACAATTTTGAAAACGTAGTGTAAAGTGTTAAACAATTTATAATACAATATTTTAATTTTACATGATTATAAAAAATTAGTGCTCAACTAAAAAATATTATTATTTATATTTCTAAAATCCAGAATCTTACTTAAAAGTTATGAATTTTTAAACTGAAAAGAATATTTATATATAATTTTGTATTTAATTTTAAGAATCTATAATTTCAGAATTTATGCTGAAATAATACTTTTATTGAAACAAAATTCTGATGATGAAGGACCATTGATCAGACTGCATGTAAACTTAAATCAGATCCCGTGGAGCATGTTTTTGTTTGCATCCGCACCTGGATTTTTAGTCATCGATTACCACTACAATAATGGTTCAGATTTTGGCAGAAAGGTTCAGATAATCATAATCACTGAAAATAAAAAATCTATATATTTTGACAGTTCATAATGATGATGCAGAAAGAACAGTAGCTGCACTTATTACTACCTCTGACAACATACATGCTCTTCGTTGAAAAAAGTCTTCGAAAGGAGGGGCACATGCATCCTATGCCAGATAAACAAGTTTTTTAATTAAAGACAATTAAATTAAATAAAACATATTTCAATAATAACATACATTTATTTTAATAATAATATTACAGACTTATCTAAGAATAAATTCTTCTGCATCAAACACTTCTTAGCAGTTGTACAGACCAGAAAGAGCAGTGTGAGCAACTGAGTCCAAACATCCATGGCTACTCATCTGCCTATAGGTTTCTTCAAGACCATTCTTAAATCAAATCTTCAAAGGCTTGTAAACATGAACACTTTCACCTTTACCTATGTTTCATGTTTGCATGTCTCATTCATAACATTGAAACTACACACATGCATATAAATGCATTATATTTGATGTTTGCTTGTAAACATTAAAACTTTCATCTTTACCTATTTTCATGTTGGCATGTCTCATTCATTACATTGAAACTACACACATATAGACAGTGCATTATATTTGATGTTTGATTACGTAATCACGTACTAATTATCCATAATTTTCTTCTCAGCAAATTCCCAACAAGTTTACAAACAGATACGGAGGAAACTTGTCAAATCCAGTGTATCTCCAGCCACCTGATGGCACTCAGTGGAAAGTGTACTGGACCAAACAGAAGGGTGAGATTTGGTTCGAAAAGGGTTAGAAGGAATTTGTTGAGAAGTATTCTCTAGATCACGGGTACTTTGTTTTCTTTACATTTGAAGGAACTGCTAAGATTGATGTAGTCATACTTGATCGGAGTGCACTAGATATGCAATATCCTTCTTCTCACAATCCTCAACAAAGTGAAAACCTTGACCACAGTGATGATGAATCACTTAAAATATTGGATGAATGGCCTGATTCTGACCCGCATGCTGAAGGTATAAATTTTTTCATTTGGAAGTACATGGATACATGGTTAAGTCTTTGGCACTATCTTTATTGTGCACTATTCCCATGCAGATGTTGAGGTTACTGAAGGAACTTTATCATTGAATAAACCAAAGAATGCTAGAGCTAAGGAGTTGGCAAGAAAGTTCATCTCTTGCAATCCATTTTTCACTGTTGTTATAAAGTCTTATAATCTGACAACTCACGGGCCGGTAAGGTTAAAAGTGAATTTAATAGTACTTATCAAGTTGTAATTATTTATTATATTGTTTGTACTATTATACTGTAATATATTGTTTTGTGCAGGATATTCCAGATTTGAAGGGTTACATTGAGAAGAGGAAGAAGTATGTTACTGTGGAAGTTGGGGGATTATCATGGACCATGAAGTTGGTACGTTCTGACGGTAAACGGTTGGGGGGTGTTGGTTGGCGAGAGTTTCCAAGGAGAATGATTTGGAAGAAGGAGATGTTTGTATCTTTGAACTCGTTCTCAGAAATGATTCTGTTTTCAAAGTTCATATTTTCAAAAGCCAAAGTTAACCATTTTTCTTCGTCAAATTAGAAGAAATGTCACTTTCCATTAGAATGGAGAAACTCACTTTTGGATTTTGTAGTAATTAAGCTAGAATCTTACTCCATGGGTAGTGGGTGCACTTACTACTGCATTGTTCTGTTAAGGGTAGATATTGAAAATGTAAAGATACAGATAGCTTGAAAATGCAAGCATTACAATTAGTACTGTACCAACATCTAACACTATATTCACCAATATATATTGGTTTATGATACCTGAAGACACAGGTCCAATGCTTGGGTATGTATTATATAATAAAATATAGGAAGCATTACAGTTTGAAATGGGGACTGTATTATTTGATGTGACTATGAGTTGAGTTTATTAATTGATGTGTAGCATTGGAAATGATGAGAAGAAAGGGTGATGGGTGACCCTTTTGAGTTGGAGTCACGGGGTGCATCAATTCTTAGTTGGAAGTGCTTTACTAGTTAGAGGAACTAGAATCAGAAACAAAGTACAGAAATTAAACAAACTTTAAGGGAAAAGAAATAGTTTATCTAAAATAATTAATCTGGTTGTTTGAAAAGAAATATATCATATTCCTAAGTATTTTTTTTAGTAGTACACAATTCCCAAATAGTGGTGGCTACCTGAGAAGAAGTAATTACATTGGCTAAAGATGCAGTGTGATAAAATCATGGTACATTAAAACTATAAATGATATGATCAATTAAAAAATTGAGAGTTGAAGACATATAATATTTCCTTAGAACAGCTATTAATATATTAATTATATGCTTTAAAAATTAAGTTCAGGAGACATACTTTCTTTTTTATATATAACGAATTTCATATATGTAAGAGAAATTTGAAACTGTATAAGAAAAACGGTTGAAGATAAAGAGAAATTACCACGATCTAGAATGTAAGAACACAATTACTCTAATTTTATTTTTCTTCAAAAATGTAATAATTTTATTTTATTTAAGTATGATTACACCTAGTAAATGGTTGATGTATAACACTAATTAAAAAGAGAGCAAGGGTGAATATATATGAAATAAAATAAATTATATTAAAATTAAAAATAACATGGATAGACTTCATTTACCTTATTACAACTATTATATACTAATAGAAAATACAAAATTGTAAGTGTTTTTATATATTTGGGTATTTTATATTTTTCAATTAAATTTTATTATTAGATTTTGTTATTAACGGAATGATGTAGTTATTATTTTACATTATCATTCTAAAAGAAAAATTAATCAATCACTTAATTAAAGTTTGAAGTCTTACACAAATTTAAGTGTTATTAATTGAGTTTCTTTTTTAGAAATTTTGTTCTAAATAATAAGAAAAAATAAATTTGTAGAATTTCAATAGAAAAATATAAAAGCTTAGATACTCAATAAAATAATTTTTTTAATAAAAACTCAATTAAAAATATTTAAATATATAATAGATTTACAATATATTAAACTATTTTTTTTCATATAAAGACACATAAATAGTGGCATACAAATTAACTTGCACTTATATTAACACAAAACTTAAAAATAAAAATTCAATTAAAAATATAAAATTTTGAGATACTCAATAAACAAATTTTTAATAAAAACTCCATTAAATATACTCAAAATTGTAATAGATCTAAAACTTAATTAAATCTAAAATATAATAATGATTAAAAACTTATTAATACATTGCATTTGTTCACTCTTTTCCATGAATATATATAATAAAAAATACGTAAATAAAACAAATTTAAGAAAACAAAAACTTCATAGTCAAACTTATAATTTTAATTGTTCATGATAAACCTTTGATACTTGTACTAACAGTATACTTTAAAAAATAACTAAAGGGAAAATTACGTATGCAAATTGGGTAGAAGACACTCCAATGGAAAAATACGAATTAGTTCTTACACCCTATGTCTCCTTCCTCTGATTCACTGTTTATGCATACGAATTTGGAGAAGCTTACGTGTTGGTATCCATTTATGTACATAGATTTGAGCACAAGGACACTGCAAATCTGTATTTATAGGACAGGTTCTGAACCTTTTTTCATAAATATGCTCAATCTCAAAGGATTAAAGTTGAGTTGCCGAAGAATATTTCAGGTGGGAATGTTGAACTTTTTTTCCTTTTCTTATTCCATTTCAAAGTCTTTGAAGATATTCTCACCTTTTTGTGTGTGAGTGTCATTGATTTGTTGACAGCCAGAAGAAGAAATAAGAGATGTTCAAGATCTGAGGTTAAGAGTGACTTTTTCAGAAGATACTGAAAGTGGTCGTGCTTTAGAGAGAGCCTATTCTTTTCACTCTGAGAATCCCTTCTTCATTCGTCAAATGCATCGATCATTCATTATAGGCACTTTCTTGGTATATTACCTCACGTCGCAAACAATTTATATGTAATAAGTTAGAAATTTTGAAAAGTTTTGCTATGATATTGATGTTTTTCATTATTTTTCATTTTGCCAGTGGAATATGGGTTTACAATCAATGACATTGCTATCTATGTTTAGATAGAAACTAATTATCTTATTATCAATTTCTTGCTAAAAGCATTGTTATGGCAGTCTATGCCAGCCAATTTCATAACACAGGAGCAGCGTGAGGGAAATAAAAGAGTTAGTTTTGGATTTATGAAGAAAGAAGTTAGGATGAGAACTTCAATTTCAACAGTATCAGGGAAAAGTGATGCTAATTTCTGGTTGGTCTTCTTTTGTAAAGAACAATAATTTGAAAACACGAAATGTATATATGTTTGAAAAAATTAAAAAGTCAGAAATTTTATTTAAAGTTGTTATTTTCTATGATCCAAAAGAATTCAATATTTCTAACTCTTTACGTAATTCCGTAACAAATCCAACTATATGTGACGCTACTCCATTCTTCAAGATTTATGCGTGTAAATTGGATATTGGTGATGTATGTAATTTTGAGCTGGATGATGAGGAGAAGTTTATTTTCCAAGTTAGCTTTGTTGTAATATGTGTAGATTGAGTTGTCGTACTTGCTATGTTCATAAGTATCTTTAAATATTATCTTCAACCAGTTCTAATTAGTTATTGTATTCAACTTTCATATTCAGACTATATGTGTTATGAATGCTAATTGGAGTTTAGTAAATTTTATATTTATTTTTTTTTTATATTTTTTTATTTGCAATTAAAAAAAGTAAAGCTTAACAAGATCAATGTTTCATTTGGTTTATATTTATATTGACCGAGAATAATTTTGTGTTTCCATGTTTCAAGGAAATTGATATTTCTCAAAGAATACTTATAACGCGTTCTCTTGTATAGGTAAAGAACTTTCGTTTAAATCGAGGTATAACTTTGTACGATTAAAATCCGTGTTCTGTTCTTTTTAAATTTATTTGAATAACGTACGTTTAAATATTTGTAAAATTATGTTTTACAAAATATCAACTTAAAGTTTTCAGTAATTCACATTCTAAATTAAATCAATAGTCAATGATTAAATTAGTGAAAAAAAAATTCATGATAACTTTTTAATTTATTTAATTTAAGATTGAAAGACTTGGAGTATTTACCTATAATAATTATTAATAATTTTACTATATATTTCAAAAAGTAAGAGATATACTAGTATCATATATTAGAAATGTAATATCATATATATCAATTCATCATTAATTCTAGAAAAAATTGGTCAGTTTTATGCTATGAATGTATTTTTGCTTTGCCCTATTTATAACATTTTTCTCACTGATACTTTACACTATACTATACTACTTTACACTATACTCTACAGTGTAATAATAGAAAATAACAATCAAGGTAGATAAGAAAGTAATTGTAAAATAATAAGACATCAAATAACCTTATCTTGATAGTGGTAGTATTGTAATAAGAAGGTAATTGTTTGAAATGAGCTTTAGAAATAGATAATGGATGATGTTTGAGACGATCTCCTTCAATGTGGAGTACTTTAAAAAGTGTCTTTTCTTGATAAAATTCTTGTAGCGTTTCTATGTATCATTTGTACGAGTAAGTATTGTTTTTTCTCCTTTATCATTAATAATAAACTTATCTTATGAAAAGAACATTAAAATTAGTGCATTCTCATAAATATTTGATCATTAAATTAATATAAGTTATGATTTTTTTTTCTTTATCTTTGAGCAAGGCTTTGAAATTTGTATAAATCAAGAGGTCAAAATTATGAATTCCTAACAATTGTGCGAATTAATGAACAATTTTTTAAATTTATTAACTGCTAATCTTCTATAATTGGAATATTTCCAGCAATGATTCCTAAAGTATAATTTTGCTCAAATAATTAGCTACTTAAATAAACATTAAAACTTTAGTCAATACAAATATGTAATGAAAATACAGTAGGAGTTGACTAGTTGGAGGAAAATATAAGAACAATATTATGCTAACAAAATCCCAGAAATAATAAAAAAAATATCTAGAACAAAATATGTACATAATAGAACAACAGTGTAATTGTACCTTATGATGGCTAGTTTTACTAAGAAAAATCGGCACCTGAAACTGTGAAAGAGGCATTCCAATACGTTAGTAAATATTGGAACTCTCAATAGATAATTTATATTCCAAAAACATATAATGTGACTTTCACCATAACAACAAAAAAGTCACAACCCAATAAAGTTAGTTGTAAAATTCATTACACGTGCCAAATGAACTGGTAAAAGCTTTGTTGAGATGTCCTTATATCAGAAAAAGTAACACATGAATATATATTAATTTATTAAATATAATAAATGATGCTTAATAAATACATATAACGGATATTCATAGAATTATCAACTAAAGTGAAATAATAATTTAATTATAATAATTAATAAATTTAAACAGAAATTTCTAGAATATTTAATTCATGTGAATCACTTTCATATGAGATATTTATTGGTATATTTCATTTTACATCCATATATATTCTCGTATCCCAATTCTTGAGAGAGTTGAAAATAAAACAAATTAGGGAAGAGTGAGAGTTTACATTTATGATAAAATAACATACTATCATTCACCTCTGATGTCAAACTATATTATAAGGTTCATTTCTTTTCTATATCAACTAATTAGAGTAGACCAATATAGTGTAATTTTTTTAATGTACCATCATTACCAACTTTTGTTATCTCAGAGACTCCCAATCTCATAATTGCTATCTCGTGGACAATTAGAGGCAAATAAAAGAAAATGATTATCATAGGAAAAATGCTTTTGTACAAATTCATTCACAAACTTTTTAAGTAAAAAGATACTCTTACTTACCTCCTTGTTTTAATAATTTAATAAAGATATTTAAAATTGGTCAATACTTGTTCACATGAAGTGAATCTACTTTTGTCTGCCTAGAGTTGTCTGGAGTCAAAGGGCAAGATGTTATTTGCATTATAAAGAATTCAGCTACATTGGCTGGGCCACTGTTTACTTTGCATGGCTCTCAAATTCATATTGATTTGCCTACTCTTATTGAGAAAGACAAAGAGGTTATAAACACATGGTAACTTTACGTGGATTGTACCCTGTTGAGACGTAAGTCCGAGCGAAGAAGCAGAGACGCAAAGACTCGAAGACGCAGAGACGAGGAGACGTGGAGACGAGAAGTAGGAGCTAGTAGGGAGAATTTGTGTTATTTTTGTTTGGCACCAATACGAAGGAGAGAAAACTCAGTTTCTCCTTTTCGCGAGAGAGGGAAAAAGCAAATATACTTTCCCCCTAAAAACAAAACTAGTTTTATTTGAGGCCACAGTTACCATTTGGTTGCTAGAGTGTATGAAATGGACAATGCTCTATTGTTAGATTGTTTTATTGGTGATTTACATCCTGAGCTAAAACAAGAGGTGAAATCTAGATGTTCAGTTTTACTAATGCAAGTAGTATCGCTAGCTAAACTATTTGAAGAAAAATTTTCCCCTAGTACTCAAAGATGGCGTACCACACCACCAGCTCCAATTACATCCACTAACAAAACACACTTCTACCAAACTACAAAGAACATGAACCATACACCACCACCACAACCCTGAGTCATAAATCCATCATTCCTACCAACACCATCTAAACTCAAATTCATGAGAAAATTATCACCAACAAAGATTCAATTTCGCAGAGAGAACAATCTTTGTTTCAATTGCATTGAGAAATTTACTCCAGGTAACAAATGTGCTGCTAAACATTATTTCATTATCCAATCCGTTAAGGAAGTCACTAGTGATACAGAAAATTCATATGATTTTACTAACACGGTTATTGAACCAATAGAGCACATTCAAATTATAGCACTACTAGAAAAATTACTTATAGTGACCATAAAATCGGTCACTAAATGACCAAAATTGGTCACTAATTAAAATAGTGATCGATTTAGTCTTATTATTATTCTTACTATTATTATTATTATATTATTATTGTTATTATTATTATTATTACTATTATATTATTATTATTATTATTATTATTATTATTATTATTATTATTATCTGTGACCGAATCAGGGATCAAAGTTTTTTATTGAATTTGTGATCAAATTTGTGACCGAAATCAGTGACTGGATTTATAATCGAATCAGTGATCAAACTTAGTGATCAAATCTGTGGCCGATTTTGTAATCGAATTTTTCGATCACTGATAGTGACTAAATTTTTTCGGTCACTGATTCGATCATCGATAATGACTGAATTTTTTAATCACTAATTTTAGTCACTATTCAGCATTTTTCTAGTAGTGTAGAACAATTACACCTCTCTTATAATGCTTTATTATACATAATAAATAGAAGGTCTATTCGTTTTTTGGGAACAGTGCGTGGTAGGGATATTAGAATTTTGATGGATGGAGGCAGCTCTAACAACTTCATCCATCCAGCTTTGGTGACAAGGTTGGTTGTACCCTTGTTTAAGGCCCCTAAATTCCAAGTGCAAGTGGGAAGCAGGGAATTACTACAATTTGAAGGGGAAGTTCCCGACATTCCTGTAAAATCCAACATGTATTGTTCATTAATGCATTCGTGCTTCCTATAGCTAATGAAAAGCTTATACTGGGTGATATATGGTTAGAGACACTAAATACCCACTTGGTGAATTATAAACAGAAGTTTATCACCATTATTCATCAGTTAGTAACGCTACAAGGTGAAATCAACCTAGCCCCAAAACAGCCACAACTCCATCAATTTAAGCGCGTGCAAACCACCAACGAGATATTAGCTTTGTTCATGTTACAAATCCAAACATAAGAAGAGAATTGTTTGACTAAATTGGACATACCTGTAGAAATGGAACTCGAATTGGCTCTACTACTTCAGAACTATAGCAACATTTTTCAAGCATCACAAGGTCTACCACGCAAGAGATCTCATGAACATTCCATTAATTTACTACCAAGCACAACACCATCAAAGTAAGACCTTACTGATATCCTCGCAGCCAAAAAGTGGAGATAGAAAAGTTGGTAGTAGATATGCTAACTGAAAGTGTTATTCAACCAAGTACAAGCTCATTTTTGGCACCTGTGTTGTTAGTGAAAAAGAAGGATGGTACATGGAGATTTTGTACTGATTATAGAGCTCTTAATGCAACAACTATCAAAGACTCCTTCTCGATGCCAACAGTGGATGAGTTATTGGATGAGTTATTTTGTGCACAATATTTCTCCAAGCTTAACCTATGCTCGGGTTATCACCAAATCAGAGTGAAACCAGAAGATTGTCTCAAAACGACATTTAAAACGCATCAATGCTTATACGAATGAAGGGTGATGCCTTTTGGCTTAACCAATGCACTAGTCACATTTCAAAGTCTCATGAATTCAATCTTTGCAGAGGTACTAAGGAAATTTGTGTTGGTATTTTTTGATGATATATTAGTCTATAGTCCAGATTGGTATTCACACATACAACACTTGATGCATGTGTTAGCAATTTTGAGAAATCATACATTGTTTGTCAAACTTTCAATGTGTGCATTTGGTCAAACTCAGATCGGTTCTTTAGGCCGTGTTGTGTCCAGAGAAGGGGTCAAAGTGGATGATAATAAAATTCAAGTTGTGAAACAATGGCCTATACCATAATCAATCAGACAACTTCGAGCATTTTTGGGCTTAGCTAGCTATTACCAGAAATATATTAGACATTATGCAGCAATTGTAGTGCCACTTACAGATATGCTAAAGAAGGATGCTTTTAAGTGGTCTGACCGAGCCACAAAAGCCTTCTTGAATCTGAAGCAAGCACTTGCTCAAGCACCAGTGTTGGCACTTCCTGATTTTTCACATCCCTTTGTACTTGAAATAAATGCTTCGGGTACAGGTATAGGAGCAATTCTCAGTCAACAGGGATATCCCATACCATACTTCTCCAAGAAGTTGTCAATAACGACTCAAAGGCAATCCACTTACGCTAGAGAGATACAGGCGATAGTAGCAGCTGTGGCAAAATTTTGTCATTATTTATTAGGCTACAAGTTCATTATCTGGATTGACCACAAGAGTTTGAAAGAGTTGCAAGCACAGACCATACAAACGCCAGAACAACAAGCATGGTTGACTAAATTATTGAGTTATGATTTCTCTATTGAATACAAAATAGGGAAGGAAAACCAGAGGGTTGATGTCTTATCTAGGGCCTTTTTAACTCTAACTTTGGTTACGAGCTCATGGATTCACACCCTTCAGCAGGAGTTCCAAACTTGAGACCAATCAATGAATTTTCAGAGACTGAACTGAGATCAGAACAACTACATTTCGAAAAAGGGTTGTGGTTTTGGGATGATAAGATATTTATACCCACAAAATCGGATCTTGCAATTTTATTCTCGTTATCCTGAGTTTGTGTTACTATCATGAGTTTGAGAATCAAAATTATTATCCTAAGTTTGAGAATCAAAATTATTATCCTAAGTTTGAGAATCAAAATTATTATCTTCGTTGACTACTTTATTATTGTCTTCACCTGTATTTATATTGTTATCTTCACCTAAATTTATATTGTTATGTTCTTGATTTAAAGAAGACTCACCTACATTTTCTAATTCATTTTTTTTTATTTTTATAAATTTATCCATAGTTCCTTTTTGTGATTCAACAAAAAGTTAAACTCTTATTTTTTTTTAAGTTTTGAATAACCTGATTCAAATTTTCTAGTTGCCATATTTATATATTTTTATATAAAATTAAAAATTATAATATATATCACACTGAATATAACTTATAAGTTAAAAAGATAAAACCTGATTGTCAAGACAATAAACTTGATCGTAGAGTCTCAAGTCTCCTATTATGATTCGATCTTATCCTTTGGTATGTCTTTAAATATAATTTGTAACTTCTATTATCTTTCGATCCTGTCCTTTGGTATGTCTTTAAATATAAATTGTAACTTCTAAATTCTCTTCCTTAAATATGCACAAATTATTTTAAGATTAATTAAACAATAACGAAAAAAAAAATTAGGATCAATTGATCAATCTCATATTATTTTTACCGAATATTGATCACTCAAAAGGAGTCAAAGTGAACACAAATTCTTCCTCAATCAATCTACTACTCAAAATCTCTAAGTAAAGACACACACATAAATGCACACTATAGAATGATTAAATATGAAATGAAAGAAATTTGAAATTAAAAACAAATTGAAATAATATTATGGAAGGAACAAAGAGACAGAGGAAGAAAGGAAATAAGTGAAGAAAGAAGGAGAGAAGTGGAAGAGTCACACAATGATAGGACATATAAAGAGATGATATCAATCTGTTGGAATATAGAGAAGAAATAAACTAGAAAGTTTTGATAGAAAAGATTTCTTAACTGTTCAATTTTTTTTAAATATTATTAATTTATTAGAAAAATTTTCAAAAATATTATTCATTAAATAGTATTTATAGTACCAATATAAATTTAAAGTCATTAAATAATATTTATAGCACCAATGTAAACTTAAAGTAAGTTAAAATATTTAAATTTTTAATTAAAATTTTGTTAGTATAATTTTAAAATTAAATATTTTTATTTTATAATAATATATGAGTATTAAATTTTTTTGAGGCCTTTGAGGCCTTGAGGTCTAAAGCATATTAAATTTTTTTGAGGCTTTTGTGGCCTTGAGGCCTAAAACATATTAAATTTTTTTGAGGCTTTTGTGGCCTTGAGGCCTAAAGTGGTTGCTTTACTTGCTTGAGCCTTGAGCCACCCCTATGCGCTATTTTAGACTTTCCCAATTGTGGCACGAATTTGCCAAGTTGCCTACAAGTTACAGTTGCCTCCAACAACTCAGATCCATATGGTATTTCATGTGTCTGTGCTTAAAAAGTGTGAGGGACATCCCCAACCTGCATGTGTGCCAAAATCGTTGCTGCTGAATGAAAAAGGTTATCCTTTACAACCACAAGTAATACTCAGAAACAAGATGATAAAGAAGAATGACAAATGACAGAAGGAACTATTAATCAAGTGGCAAGGGCTAACCATAGAGGAAGCTACATGGGAGGGTTACACTGACATGCAGAAGCAGTACCCCAAGTTCAACCATGAGGACAAGGTTATTTTCAATGGAGGGGGTAATGATAACAGAAAAGGTGGACACATGAGACGTAAATGAGAATTAGGATAAAATAAAAGGGGAGAAGGAGCCAAAAGGACGTTATGAGCATTGTGAGTATCTGTCTATTGCCTCTTTGCATTCTTCTCTTTGAGTTCTTTCTTCTCTATCTGAATCTGAATTATTTTTCTTATTCCTATTTGTAGGTAAGTAAGTTATTCATTGTCTTTCGTCATCTCTCTGCATATCGTCATACTCACATTGATAACTACTGAGTAATTTTTTTATTTATATTACACTATCAAACTCTTATCAACTCATCTCTAAATGTTAGTTCGTAAAGTACATTACTACGCGGTTTCCTTTTGAAATCCATAATAATACGTATAAGTTAAATATAAATCAATTACATCTTTCAATTTTATTTTTACTTTTTTGTAATTTTCATTTTAAATTTGAAATTTTTATTATAGATTAATTTTTTAAAAAAATGGAAAATGAAATTATTTGCATAATTCGTAATTAATTATGTAAATATATTTAATTTCAAATTTTACGTAACTTTTTAATATTATTTTCAATTTCTTTATTAACCGCCGTTCAATATTAATCCTTACTCATTTATTATTTTATTCTTATTAAAATAAATCAAAATATTTTTGTCATTCATTATATTATTTAACTAATTTATTATTTTTCAGTCAGAACAATTAACTTTAGTAAACACTTTCCACTCCTTTTAAGTTACATTATATTTTTTTCTCTAATTTTTTCGTCTTTTTGACTCCAACTAATCCAAACAAAATCAGAAGTGATGAGTAAACCAAGAAAAAATAGAAAGTAAAAAAGTCCAAAGTTAATAACTGATTAAACAATATTATTTTCATCATCATAATAAATGTTTCAATATAATTTTAATGCTTAATAAAAAATTATCTTAAGTATAATATTTTTAATTATAACCAAAAATTATTCTCTGACAAAGTTCTTGACCATTACATGTTGACTTATTAGTTAGGTATTGTGTTATGGTGAAAGGAAATCTAGAGTATGTTTGTTTAAATTGTGTTTAGAATTTTTTAACATATTTTTAGATAAATTTATCTGTAATATAAAAGAAAAAATAATGTACATTTATTTATATTAAAATTACTTTAAAAAAATAACTCTTTTAGAAAATAAAAAATAAAAAAAAAGTAGTCATACTTACAGTCATTAAAAGCATAAACAATTTTGAAAATGTATAATTTATCTTTCGATCTTGATAGTTTTTTTTTATTATATAATAACTAATACAGCTTTTCATCATATGTGACGTCAGCATTAGAATTGAGAAAGACAATAAAAAAACTTAAACAAATAACAATAATTTATTAAATACAATTTATTATTTAATTAAATGGATTTTGAAAAGGTGTCTAACGACATTTAAATAGAGTTGATTGGATAATTAATAAAAATGTGTATTCAAACATATGTTATTAATTTTTAATTGATAAATATTGTAAAATAATAAAAAATAATTAATATCTATAATCAAATTAAACCAATTTAAAAATTCGTTTTGCAAGAGAAAGTATTTAATATTGTAAAATGAAATATTTAATTCTATTTATTTAATTTATAATTAATTTTTTAGTGTTCTTAATCTCATTTATTCTATTATTTAATATATCTTAATTTATGTATTGGTTTATTTTATTTATTTGATTTATAAATATCTATTTTATTTATGTTTGTTATTTAATTTATTTTGAGTCATACATTATTTCTTTTTCTTATATTAATATTAAAATATTTTTTCTTATAATGAGGAAGTTAATATTTGTTGTACACATTCTTAAATTACTTTCATTTATTTTGGTTTAAACTACTAATTACATATCTTAATTTTTAAAAAAATTTCAATTTTTCGTTTATTTGTTTTATTTTTTTAAATCATTTTTCGTGACATATATAGAATAAAATCTAGATAATGATTTTTAAATAAAATAATTTTATATTAAAATTGTGACGTCATGCACTCTGTGAACTTTTTCTCCTCTCTCCTCCATGCCTCTCTCTCATTTTCAAAATCTCTCTCTCTTTTCTATAGTTTTTCTCTCCTTATATCTTATCTATTTTAGAATTTAATCACACTCTGTAATAGTTGAGGAGTTAGGGATCATTTCTAATCGATCAGAATATTAAACAGAGTAAGTTCATATTTACTCTAAAGATCCCTTAATCTCTATTCTTCTTTAAGTTTTGTTATCAACCTTAGTAAGGACGATTGAGAAAAGTATTTCTCTCAACTTAATTAAGATTATACTGAAATTTGATTTTATTCTGATAACTTATTCTAAATCCCTGGAAATTGGATTAGTGCCACTAACTAGTTTGGAGAAATTATTTTTGGGATCATCATCAGGTAAGAGAAGCTTGTTTTTACCTCAAATAGAGCTTTATGTTAGAATATTTGGATGTGTGGGTGACGTGGTCCCCAATTTCAAAGCTTCTTTGCATAATTTGTTTTTGCATGAACGTAAATTGTTTTGATTTGAAAAATGAGTTTGATAAATTTGCTAGATGTATGTTGTTATAATCTTGAAGAATTTTTTGGATGATATTTGATTATTTAATCATTAAGGGTTGTTATGATTGTGGAAAATTTTGGCATACTATTATTTGTAGATTCAATGGGTATTGATGTCAATGATTGAAAAATGAAGTTCATGTCATACATTTGGGATAATGTATGAGTTATGCTTGTGTGGGTACATTAAGTATAACATACATATGTTTAAGAGAGATCCTCAGGATTTACTAATGATGTAAATGCATAGACTAAGACATCTAGTGGTGAGAAGCTGATGAGGGAGTTCATACACATCGGTATCGCTTGCAGACACTCGGTATTGGATGTTTGAGCTTACTCTGATCCTTTGTCTTAGATTCGATGGCAATCTAAGTCTTAGGTATTGGATTAGTCCTTTCTCTTAAGTTCGCTGGAAATCTAAGTCTTGGGTATTGGATTAGATGTTAGTCTATGGTAGGGACATACTTAACGAGTCTTCCAGAAGACGATAGGTCCATGTGTGACCTATATGTATTGATGCGGTCCATGTGAGATCTTTATGTATAATGTTTGACATGAGTACTTGAAATGAAAAAGAAAAACTTGTATTGAAACTTGATATGCTATACTTTAAGGAAATTATTATGACTGATATACTTTGTTCTTTTTGCATGTATTTAGTATGTTATAAACTTTCAATTTCAGTAGCTTACCCTTGTTTTTCATGTTGTTATATAAACTGCGATGATTGTACTATGTAACGAGCAGGTGCAGATACAGGTTTTGGAGCACCTTAAAGATCATATGTCATTGAATTGGTTTTGCTTTTGTTTTGTATATACTTGTATATATGTTTTGATGTAGTTAAAGATTTTATGATCTTGAGATGATCTTCCTTTTTGTCATGTGGATAGTTGTACATAAGTTTCATGTATTTGAACACTTTATGTAGTACTTTGAACCTTAAATGCATGTTAATACTTTGTAGCAGACAAAAGTTAGTTTAGTTGAGAAATCATTTTCAGATAGCCTCGCTTAAGCGGGCGACTCTCGCTCAACAAATTTTGCAGAAAATATCACTCTACAAGTCTCACTTGAGCAAGATACAGCTCGCTTGAGCGAGCCCTTCCTGAATAAAATAAGATGCTCTCTGGAGTGTTTTTGCCCCGACCAGGAATCCTTTGCGCAGGCAAGGGGGTATTCTCGCTTGGGCGACAGTAGTTTCGCTCAGGCAAAAATGGCCCTAGAGCAGGAGTGCTCTCTGGATTATTTTCGCTAAAGCGATAAATTTCTCGCTCGGGCAAGGTGGATTTTCGCCCAGGTGATTCTCACTCAAGCTAAAAAAAAAAATTCTTTTCTTTCCTTCTTCTTTTCTTTTCTTCTTTCCTTCTTTTATTTATCTTTTTATGTATTAAATATTTTATGATTTAAAATTATACTTGGTTTATCTATAAGAGTTGAATGGTAAATGCTATAGAATTTTTGGGCTGTTACATTCATGGTGTCAGAGCAGTTCCTCTTTAGGATGACCTGAGGGTAGTGAGTTTACTATATATCTTCTGAATGTAATTTTTGTTTAATTTTAGTCTAGATACATAGGCAAAATGTTTCTGGTTGGATAATTGATAAACCATCTTTGAAATTTCGGTTTCATTTAAGTTAAAATGATTGTTATGAATGAAGATGAAAGTATTAAGAAAGAAAAAAATCTTGATAAAGTGGAGAGGGGCACACTCATGACTGAATCGAAATAATTTTCTATCTTAATTCTAAATGTTTGAAGTGTGTTTTCGGTGATTAATTTTATTATCTGTTAAACTTAATGTTAGATGTATATTGGATTTTAGTGTAAAATGTTTTCTTGTATTGAGTATTGTTTGTGGACTTTGAAGTGTTTTTCTAGGTTAAAAGTTTTACACCAACGTTTGTTTTGATATTGCATTTTGGTATTACGATAATTGTTTTGATGTTATGGATAGACGTAGATTCTAAGTGAATTTGTTACGATAAGTGTTTTGATGTTATGGATAGACATAGATTCTAAGTGAATTTGAGAGGTTTACCTTTGGAAGATCTAGATATAATCATTGATTAATTGACTCTATACGAATTTCATCCATTTTAGTTTGTGATTAATAGAAAGTGGTATCATCAAATTAGAAGGATAGGGAAGGAATATTTGTACAATGGATGTGGGGAGAGTTACAAGTTAGAGTTTATTGTTTCATGATACATTTTTAGATAAAAGTCGATTGTGAGTTAGATAAGAAGTAGAGATTTACATATGTTTTTCCTAAGAAAAATTGAGGATTACTTTCCAAGATAGAAGTAGAATTTTTATTTGATATAGTGCTTAGAGTGAGGCTAGTGTCAATTACACCTGATAAGTCGATTCTGACTGAGTAATAAAGATGAAAAAGAAATGAGATTTGATAGAGAAAATAGTTTATCCGGTCAAAGTGTGTCATTATGAAAAACATCATTGTTGTTGATAAAGGAGGAATATGAGGGATCTAGGTTATGTAGAGATTATTGTCAGTTATATAATATTGTTGAGGAATCATAGTTTAAGGGTTTCAGTTGCACGAAGCATCAACATTTTCCAAAATAGACATGAGATCTAGTTATCCAAACATTTAAGTGAATAATGAATGTGTAAAGAGAAACATGTGGATTCAGTTACGATAGAGTTAAGAGATGGGTCAAAATGCTTTGTAATTTTGACTCAGAAGAAATGAAGAATACAGTAGAGATGCGATCTATACCTGTGGTGAGTGATTTTGTTGACGTATTTCCAGATGACATACTTGGATTAACTTCTAAACGAGAAGTTGATTTCTCAATTAATTTGGTGCCTGGAGCAGGACCAATCTCAATGGCACCTTACATAATGGCTCCTGCTAAGTTAAGTGAACTGAAGAAGCAAGTCGAAGAGTTGTTAGAGAAACAGTTCATTCGACCTAGTGTATCGTCATGGGGAGCTCCAGTGTTGTTGGTTGAGAAGAAAGATGGGAGTTCTCAGTTGTGTGTAGATTATAGGCAGTTGAATAAGTTGACAATCAAGAATAAGTATCCTTTTTCGAAGATTGATGACTTGATAAATCAATTGAATGGAACAATCGTATTCTCAACGATAGACTTGAGTTCGGGGTACCATCAGATTTTGGTGAAAGCTGAAGATGTGCAGAAGACAACTTTTAGATCTCGTTATGGACACAATGAGTATGTGGTGATAACTTTTGGGGTGACAAATGATCCAGCTCTATTCATGGATTACATGAATAGAATCTTTCATCCTTTCTTAGATAAGTTTGTTTAGTATTTATAGATGACATCCTTATCTACTCAAGGACTAATGAAGAGAATGAAGAGCATCCGAGGTTGGTGTTAGATATTTTGATGGAGAGGCAACTGTATGCCAAACTCTTTAAGTGTGAGTTTTGGTTGGAAGAGGTGAACTTTTTAGGACATGTGATTTCAGCTTAAGGGATCTCCATAGATCCAGCTAAAGTGAAACTAGTGTTATAGTGGGAACGTTCTAAGACAATTCCCGACATAAAGAGCTTTGTGGGTTTAGCTAGCTACTCTCGAAGGTTCATTAAAGATTTTTCAAGGATAGTGACACTTTTGACAAAACTGACTTGCAAAGATCAACCTTTTGGATGGACCGATAGATGGGAGCAAAGTTTTGTTGAGTTGAAGAAAAGGTTGACTAGTGCTTCTGTGTTGGTGATTCCTGATACCAATAAACCATTTGAAGTTTATTATGATGCTTCACATCAGGGTTTGGGTGGTGTTTGAACACAAGAGAAGAAAGTAGTGACCTATACTTCAAGGTAACTTAGAGTTCATGAGAAGAATTACCTTCTCATTACTTAGAGTTGGCAGTTGTGGTGTTTACATTGAAGATTTGGAGGCACTACTTATATGGGGTTCAGTTTCAAGTGCTTAGTGATCACAAGAGTTTGAAGTACTTGTTTGATCAGAAAGAGTTGAACATGAGGCAGAAAAGGTGGATGGAGTTTTTGAAAGACTGTGACTTCTAATTAATGTATCATTTGGGGAAAGCTAATGTGGTGGCAAATGCTTTGAGTAGGAAATCAGTTCAGATGTCAGCTTTGATGATTGAATAGTAGAAATTGATTAAGAAGTTCAAAGATTTGAATTTGGAGGTGAAGTTTCACAGAGATCATATTGGTTGTAGTAGGTTAACCATAACTAATGAGTTCTTTGGAAGAATCAAGGAGAAGCAGTTGGAGGATCCTAATCTGAGGCACACTGTGGATGTATTAAGATCAGAGAAAGCAAGAGACTTTGAGTTGGGAGGTGATGGGTTGCTGAGGTTCAAGGGTAGGCTATGTATACCTGCAGATGAGGAGTTGAAGAGAATGATTATTGAAGAATCTCATAAGAGTCATCTTAGCTTACACCCAGGTATGACTAAGATGTAACAGAATTTGAAAGAGTCCTTTTGGTGGTCAGGTATGAAGAGAGACATAGCTAAATATGTAGCTGCATGCCTAACATATCAGAAAGTTAAGGTATAGCATTAGAAGCCTGGTGGTTTATTGCAACAGTTGGATATTCCTGAGTGGAAATGGGATAACATTGCTATAGATTTTGTTACCCATTTGCCAAGGTTAGTGACAGGTCATGATGTAGTGTCGGTGATAGTTGATCGGCTGACTAAGAGTGCTCATTTTCTGTTTGTGAATCTGAGAATATCTATAGCCAAGTTGGCTTAGATATATATTAAGGAAATTTGTAGATTGCATGGAGTGCCTTCTAGCATAGTATTTGTTCAAGACCCTAGGTTCACATCACGATTTTGGAAGACTCTTCAACATGCTTTGGGAACCAAGTTGAAAATGAGTTATACATATCATCCTCAAATTGATAGGCAGTCAGAGCTAACGATCCAATCTTTGAAAGATTGTTTAGGACTTGTGTTGGATCATTTGGGTGTTTGGGATGAGATGTTACCTTTGGTGGAGTTTACATACAACAACAATTATCAGGCCAGTATTGGGATGACACCGTATGAATCTTGGTATGGCAGGAAGGGTAGAACCCCTCTTTGTTAGTACCAGGATGGAGAGGCAATGTTGGCAGGACCAGAGTTGCTTCAACAGGCTACTGAGAAGGTGAAACAAATTCAAGAGAAGATTAAGAGTTTCCAAAATAGGCACAAGTCTTATGCAGATCAGATGAGGAAGCCTTTGGAGTTTGCAGTTGGAGACCATGTATTTATAAGGGTAACACCTACCAAAGGTTGAAGGAAGGGTGATGAAATCAAGAAAATTGTCTCCTAAGCTTTTTGGGCCTTATCAAATTCTTAGAAAGATAGGACAGTAGCTTATGAGATTGCTTTACCCAGTAGCTTATGAGATTGCTTTACCCCCTCAGTTAGCCAACCTACACAATGTACTTCATATGTCTCAGTTAAGAAAGTATGTGTTTGATCCTAGTCATGTCCTAGAAATGGATGAAAGTGCAGATCAAGGACAATTTAACCTTTAAAGCTCAACCAGTCATAATCGAGGATCGGCAGATCAAACAGCTCAAGGGCAAGGCCATCAGTATGATGAAGGTGTTGTGGGATGCTCGGTCAGGTGATTCCACTTGGGATTTAGAGAAGACTGTTAGGGTATCCACCCTCACCTCTTTGTTCGAAAGTCAATTTTTTAGGACGAAAATTTTTGTTATTGGGGATAATTGTGACGCGCTACACCCCCGTGAACTTTTTCTTCTCTCTCCTCCACCCCTCTCTCTAACTATCAAAATCTCTCTCCCTTCTCTCTAGCTTTTCTCCCCTTATATAAACCTTGTCTATTTTAGAATCTGATCACACCATGCAGTAGTTGAGGAGTTAAGGATCATTTCTGACTGATCAGAATCTCAAATAGAGTAAGCTCATATTTACTCTAAAGATCCCTTAGTCTTTGTTTTTTCCTTAGGTTTTTGTTATCAATCTTAGTAAGGACAGTTGAGAAAAGTATTTCTCTCAACTTGATTAAGGTTATATTGAAATTTGGTTTTATTCTGATAACTTGTTCTAGATCCTTGGAAATTGGATTAGTGCCACTAACTAATTTGGAGGAATTGTTTTGGGAATCTTCATCAGGTAAGGGAAGCTAGTTTTTACCTCAAATAGAGCTTTATGTTAGAATATTTGGATGTGTGGGTGACATGGTTCCCAATTTCAAAGCTTGTTTGCATAATTTATTTTTGCATGAACGTGAATTGTTTTGATTTGAAAAATGAGTTTGATAAATTTGCTAGATGTATATTGTTATAATGTTAAAGAATTTTTTGGATGATATTTGATATTTAATCATTAAGGGTTGTCATGATTGTGGAAAATTCTGGCATACTATTATTTGTGGATTGAATGGGTATTAATGTGAATGATTGAAAGAAGAAGATCATGTCATACATTTGAGATAGTGTATGAGTTATGCTTGTTTGAGTATATTAAGTATAGCCTACCTATGTTTAAGAGAGATCCTCAAATTTCACTGATGATTTAAGTCACATAGACTAAGACATCTGGTGGTGAGAAGCTGATGAGGGAATTCATACACACCGAGACCGCTAACAAACACTCGGTATTGGATGTTTGAGCTCACTATGATCCTTTCTCTTAGATTCGATGGCAATCTAAGTCATGGGTATTGGACTAGTCCTTTATCTTAGGTTCGCTGGTAATCTAAGTCTTGAGTATTGGATTAGTCCTTTCTCTTAGATTTGCTGAATCTAAGTCTTGGGTATTGGATTAGATTTTAGTCTCTGATAGGGGCATACTTAATGAGTCTTCCAGAAGACGATAGGTCCATGTGTGACGTATATGAATTGATGCGGTCCATGTGAGACCTTTATGTATGATGTTTGACATGAGTACTTGAAATGAAAAAGGAAAACTTGTATTAAAACTTGATATGATATACTTTAAGGGAATTATTATGATTGATATACTTTGTTCTTTTTGCATGTATTTAGTATGTTATAAACTTTCAATTTCACTAGCTTATTCTTGTTTTTCATGTTATATGAACTGGGATGACGGTACTATGTACACGAGCAGGTGCAGGTGCAGATACAGGTTTTGGAGCACCTTAAAGATGATATTCCATTAAATTGATTCTCCTTTTGTTTTGTATATATGTTTTGATGTAGTTAAAAACTTTATGACCTTGAGATGATCTTCCTTCTTTTCATGTGGATAGTTGTACATAAGTTGATGTATTTAAACACTTTATGTAGTACTTTGAACCTTAAATGCATGTTAATACTTGGTAGCAGACAAAAGTTAGTTTAGTTGAGAAATAATTTTAGATATCCTCGCTTAAGCGGAAAAATCTCGCTCAAGCAAATTTTGTAGAAAAGTTCACTCTGCAAGTCTCGCCTGAGCGAGAAACAACTCATCTGAGCGAGCCCTTCATAAATAAAATAGGGTGCTTTCTGAAGTATTTTTGCCCAGGCGAGGAATCTTTCACCTAAGCGAGAAGGTATTTTCACCCAGGTGACAGTAGTTTCGCTCAGGCGAAAATGGGCCTAGAGTAGACTATTTTTGCTCAAGCGATAAATTTCTCACTCGGGTAGATTTTCGCCCGGGCGAAATTATTGTCCCTCAAGCTAAAAAAAAAAAAAATCTTCCCTTCTTATTTTCTTATTTTCTTCTTTCCTTCTTTTATTTATCTTTTTATGTATTAAATATTTTATTGTTTGAAACTATACTTTGTTCATCTATTAAAGTTGAATGGTAAATGCTATAAAAATTTTGTGTTCTTACAAAAATTACTTTGAAAAATTACTTTAATAGTATATTGAATTTTGAGTGCTAAATATAAATATTTTTGTTTTAACAGATTTTACAACTAAAGCTAATGATAATTTTAATATATAGATTAAAATAAGGTTCATAAATTTAAAACAAAAGAATTATAAAAACAATACTATAAAAACATGTTGATGTGATATGAAAATTAAAACCTTAATTTAATATTTTTTTTATTATAAAATTAATAAATTAGTTTTAAATTTTTAGAAAGATAAAAGTGTAAATTAAAAGTTATTAAGATATGAATTTTATAAAATAATTTCTGTTAAAATAAAGTTTAAAAATTATTAAAAATCATGTCATATATATAATAATATAATGGGGCCCAAAAATAAAAATTCACAGACCATGGAAAAAGTGAAGAGGAGCACTAATGGACCAACGTCCCAAGTGGCTAGAGAATTATACATGCTGAAGGGCAGGAGAAGAGATAGGGTGTGGAATTTGAGTTCTCATCTCCTCTGTTATTGAGTTCTTCATTCTCTCATCTGCTATTTTAATTTCTTTCAGTATCATTCTTGTTGTGATTCTCATTTCCAGGTGATATCATAGATTCAGAAGAAGGATTAAATATTGATTGCTATAATACTTTTCGTTATTCCTTAGTTGTTGTTATAGAAACTGGTTTTATTCAAAGAACATATAGGAACAATATTGCACACATACTGTTTGTTGGTATTTCCTGTTGATTTTAGTTACAGATCGTATCATTGGTGCTTTCATCGAGTTACTTATGGCTGACAACCCAATAATGAAAGAGATACAAGGAGAATTGAAACGTGTTTCGGAGACTCTGGGTTTACTTCATGATCAATTTATGCAAATGGATCAACGATTTGATAGGATTGATAAGCATTTACAGGAGTTGCATCAGCTATTCCTGAAATCTCAGAATGACTCTCCAGTACAGCCTTCCACTTCAATTGTTTCCCATCCTCGCTCTATGTAGCTGGATTTTTCACGGTTCACTGGTGATGACGCAATGACTTGGTTGTACAAGGCTGAAAAGCTTTTCACATTATACAACACTCTTGATGAGCAGAAAGTGGTCATTGCGACTATTCATTTTGAAGGAAAAGTTTTATCGTGGTTTCAACTACTAGAAAAGGCACACCAAGTACCTGATTGGTTATCGTTGTCCACTGCCATTCAAATCTAATTTGGTCCATCTCAATTTGATAATCCTCGTTCAGATCTGTTCAAGCTAAAGCAATCCTCCACAGTGGCAGACTATTATGCTTCCTTCACTGAGTTAGCTAATCAATCATATGGGTTAGATGATTCTGTATTGCTTGATTGTTTTATTGGTGAATTGATACCTGAATTAAAGCATGAAGTGATATCCCGAGCCCCTCACTCATTACTTCAGGCTGTGTCATTTGCTAAAAACTCTTTGAGAAAAAATTTCACCCATCATCCCTAGCTCCTAAACACAAATTTCCTTACATCCCAGCCAAATCACTTACACAAAATACTTCTAAACTTTCATTAACAGCGAACACAAACCCACCTATAAACACAAACCCACCTATATACACAAACCCACCTATAAACACAAACCCACCACCATTACTTCCCACACCACCAAAACCCAACAACATCAAGTGTTTAACCCCAGCTGACATTCAATTCCATCGAGGAAAGGGGATTTGTTTTACTTGTGATGAGAAGTATTCCCCTACTCATCAGTGTGCTAATAAACATTATTTCTTATTCCAATATGAGGATGAAATACCCCCGAAGCCAGACCCAAATGTATAGAGCCAGCAGATTGTCCAAAATCAGTCTAAGGAATTTGATCAGACACCTCATTTATCATACAATGCCATGAAAAGTACTACGGTGAGAGGCACGATTAGATTCATAGGATTTATCCAGGGCCATAAGATTCAAATCCTTATTGATGGAGGGAGTTCTGATAATTTCATCCAACCTAGAGTGGCTAAATTTCTACACCTACCCATCTGTCAGACCCCACGATTAAAAGTGTTGGTGGGCAATGGAGAGCAATTGGAATGTGAAGGTGAAGTCCAGAATATCCCAGTCCAAATCCAGGGTCATTCTTTGTATATTTCAGCCTATGTTCTACCTATCATTGCGGCTGAATTGGTTTTTGCAAGTTAATGATTGGCAACTTTGGATACTCATTTAGTGAATTATAAAGAACGCTTCCTCACTTTTTACATCAATGGAGAACTTATCACTTTACATGTAGAGACCTCAAATCTGCCTAGCCTAGCTCAGTTTCATCAACTTACCTGCTTACAAGCCACAAACTCTATAGTAGAATTATATGCCATTAAAATTCAAAAACATGAAGTGTCAACCCACCATTTGTTGGAATTGCCAACATCCATGGAGCCTGAATTGACTATGACTATACATCAATACAAGAATGTTTTTGAGAAGCCTCTCATGGGTTACCACCAATACGGTCTCATGACCATACCATCCCATTGATGCGTGGTAGTGTCCTTATGAAAGTTCGACCTTATCGTTATCCTCATAGTCATAAAATTGAGATTGAACATATTAATGTTGAAATGTTATCAGAGGGTATCATACAACCTAGTTCAAGTCCATTCTCCTCACTCGTGCTACTTGTCAAAAAGAAAGCTGGAACATGGCGTTTTTGCACCAATTATAGGGCCCTTAATGCAATCACTATTAAAGATTCTTTTTCTATGCCCACAGTAGATGAATTACTTGATGAATTGTTTGGAGCACAATATTTCTCAAAGTTGGATTTACGTTCAGGGTATCATCAGATTCTTGTTTCTCCGGAGTATTGCTACAAGATAGCTTTTCACACGCACCAAGGGTTGTATAAATGGCTAGTAATGCCATTTGGCTTGAGTAACGCACTTGCCACTTTTCAAGCCTTAATGAATTCAGTTTTTGCAGAATTTTTACGCAAATTTCTCCTTATTTTCTTTGATGACATTTTAATCTATAGTATAACATGGAATGCACATATCCAACACCTTTCTTTGGTTTTAAACACCATGCAAAGACATTCCTTATTTGCCAAACTCTCCAAATGCTCTTTTGGCCAAACCCAAATTGATTATTTGGGACATGTTGTATCACGGGATGGAGTCAAAGTTGATGAAACCAAGATACAAGCAATTAAACAAAGGGCTTTACCAACTTCAATTAAGCAACTGCGAGCTTTTTTGGGGTTAGCAATTTACTATCGCAAGTTTATCAAGAATTTTACCATGTTGGTTGCCCCTCTCACTGATTTGCTAAAGAAAGATGCTTTTCATTGGTCTACAAATTCTCAATAGGCATTTGATTCAACACTTACTCACGCACCTGTGTTGACACTTCCTAATTTTGTCAAACCTTTTATCCCTGTTACTTTACTCAATGATGACAAAGGACCGATACTTCAACCATCAATTATATTGGACATACGCAAGATTAAAAGAAATGGTGCTTGGTTGTCAGAGGTACTAATTTAATAGAAACAATTGTCTGGGAAGAAGCTACAAGGGAAGGGAAGCATGAAATTCAACGACTTTATCGTCACTTTGACCTTGAGGACAAGGTCAATTTCAATGGAGGAGGTATATTGATACAAATAATAATATAATGGGGCCCAAAAATAAAAATTCACAGATCATGGAAAACGTGAAGAGGAACACTAGAATGGGCCGTTGGCCCAAGTGGCTAGAGAATTATACATGCTGAAGGGCAGGAGAAGAGACCGGGTGTGGAATGTGAGTTCTCCTTTTCTCTGTTACTGAGTTCTTAATTCTCTCATATGTTATTCTAATTTCTTTCAGCATCATTGCTTATTATGATTCTCATTTCCAGGTGATATCAAAGATTCAAAAAAAAGATCAAATACTGATTGCTATAATATTTTTCGTTATTCCTTAGTTGATGTTATAGAAACTGGTTTTATTCAAAGAACATATACGAACAATATTACACACATATTGTTTGTTGGTATTTCCTATTGATTTTAGATACAGATTGTATCAATATGATACGGTAAAATTAAATTAAAATAAAATCAAATAATAAAATAATATGAATAATGATATTTTAAAGATAACTTAAGCAAGTATATAAGAACATCCATAATGTCTAATAAAAGCATAAGCTTGACATTTGAAAAAAATATTTCCATTATTTTTTTTAACTTGGTGAATAAATTATTATTTAATATGTCCTCGTAATAGTCACAGTAAAAGAAATTCATTTTATAATCTACCCTTTATAAGTTTTAAAATTTACAAATTATATCCATCTACATCTAGAAGTTAAACTCGTCAGTTACATTTATAAAGATATATTTACATAAAAGTAATTTACTAAATTATACACTATCATAAAAACAATAAAAAATAAAATTTAAGTTGAATTAGATTTAATTAATTAATTTACACACTTTCACCCAAAGAGTGAGCTATGTACATAAACTTAAATTCAATCACTTTGTTTTGATACAAATTTTTATTCTATTTCTTTTCATATTTTATGATTCCCATATTTAATGTTATATTATTCCTGGTAGAAGGAAAATGAGAAGAGAAACGTGACTTTAACTTTATATTATGAAAAAAAAAATATATTAAAATTGAACTTAGGAAAAGTCCAAAGTTAATAACTGATTAAACCATTTTTTTCATCATCATAATAAATATTAATTATAATAAATGTTTCAATACAATTTGAATGCTTAATTAAAATTTATCCAATAATAATAATTTTAATTATAACCCAAAAATTATTCTTCCAAAAAGTTCTTGAGCATTGCATGTTGACTTCTGAGTAAGGTATGTGTTTGATATTGTGTTAGGGTGAACGGAAATCTAGAGTATGTTTGTTCAATTTATATTTAGAATTTTTTAACATATGTTTAAGTAAATTTATTTGTAATATAAAAGAAAAAATAATTTATATTTATTTATATTTAAATTACTTTAAAAAAATAACTCTTTTAGAAAAATAAAAAATAAAAAGAAAGTAGTCATACTTACAGTCATTGAAAGCATAAGCAATTTTGGTTGAAACTACTAATTAGATATCTTAATATTTAAAAAAGAATCAATTTATCGTTTATTTGTTTTATTTTTTTAAATCATTTTTCGTGACATATAATGCAATAGAATAGATCTAAATAATGATTTTTTTCTAATCAAATATTTTTCACTTTCTCCCATCTTGAGTTTAGTCCATTTTAATATATGAAAAAATAAATATAAGAAAAGAAGAAAAATATTAGTAAATTGTTTGTATTTAAGATAATTATATAATAGTAGTCTAATTTAATAAAAGTTGAAGATGATCATGCAAATAAAATAAATTGGTCTTTTATTTAATTGTGATATTAAATAAGTACATATCACACAGTACATGATCGAAATGAAACATATTATCTCTTCCAATTATAACATCTGCGAACGATGGGAGGTGGTGGTTGTCCTGGATCCGGTAGAATTTTTGGTTCGAACCTACATGGTCCATCTTTATGAATATACCAATGACAGTCTTCACATGTATCTTTTTTTTCGACGTATGCATCAAGATACAACAAAGGACTCTTTCCCCATTGAAATGAACAAAAGAATAGTGTACCTCCCCAAAACTTAGGCCCAAAACTCCAATCAAAGGTTTGATTGATATGGAGAAGATGTTGTCCAAGATCATCATCTTTAGATTTGCAGTGAACATTTAGATCTTCTTTTCCCTCTAAATTATTTGTAAGTGACACCTTAACACGAGGCAAATCTAATGAGTCTACCCACACCAACATAAGCATGCACAACAAAAAAATGTTCTTCATAGATAGAGACATTGTAATTTCTAACACTTTTTTTTCTATTAATCAATCACTTGTATATATAGACACACCGACTTAAAAGAAAAACATTGTTGATCAAATGTTTGAAGGAAAAAACTGTCTTTTCATTTTGTATTTGACCAGTCAGTCAGATAATTAAAACTTACTAATTTTTAAAAAATTAAGGTTATTTCTACTGTAAAATATTCATAAAAATTTTTACTTTATTTCTTTAAATTTTATTGTGCTCTACATAATTAATTAATATAATAATTAATAAATGAACTAATTTGTATAAAATATATTTTTAACTTTTAAAATTAATTAATATCTTTAACTGAATTACTTAAAATACTTATTACATTTAATTATTAAATTAATAAATGATATACTATAATTAATAAATCAAATGGGACATATAATACCAAATCAAATGGGATGTAATAAAAGTTCTTGATCATAATTAAATAATTATAAAATTTTACATTTAACCTTTATTCTATTTCTATATCACAAGGAAAAAAATGAAAATTAAATTAAAAATAGTGAGAATGTAATTAACAAAAAAATAGTAATTAATAGTATATTGAATTTTCAGTGGTAAATATAAATATTTTTATTTTAACAGATTTTACAACTAAAAAGAACTAATGATAATTTTAATAAATAAATTACAATAAGGTTCATAAATTTAACACAAAAGAATTATAAAAACATGTTGATGTTATATGAAAATTAAAACCTTAATTTTAAGAATTTTTTTGGATTATAAAATTAATAAATCGTTTTTAAATTTTTAGAAAGATAAAAGTGTAAATTAAAAGTTATTAAGATATGAATTTTATAAAATAATTTCTGTTAAAATAAAATTTAAAAATTATTAAAAATGATATGATACGGTAAAATTCATATAAAATAAAATCAAATAATAGAATAATACGAATGATATATTAAAGATGACTTAAGCAAGTATAAGAACATCGATAATATCTAATAAAAACATGACATTTGACAACAATATTTCCATTTTTTTTTTTTTAACTAGGTGAATAAATTATTATTTAATATGTCCTCGTAATATTCACTATAAAAGAAATTCATTTTATAATCTACACTTTAAATGAGTTTTAAAATTTACAAATTATATCCATCTACATCTAGATTTTAAACTCGTCAGTTATATTTAAAGATATATTTACGTAAAAATAATTTATTAAATTATACACTATCATAAAAGCAATAAAAATTAAAATTTAAGTTGAATTGGATTTAATTAATTAATTTACACACTTTCACCCAAACAGTGAGCTATATACATAAACTTAAATTCAATCACTTTGTTTAAATACCATTTTTTATTCTATTTCTTTTCATATTTTATGATCCCATATTTAATGTTATATTATTCCTGGTAGAAGGAAAATGAGAAGAGAAACATGACTTTAAATTTATATTATGAAAAAAATATTAAAATTAAAGTTATCAAAAGTCCAAAGTTAATAACTGATTAAACCATTTTTTTTTCATCATCATAATAAATATTAATTATAATAAATGTTTCAATACAATTTGATGAATGCTTAATAAAAATTTATCCAATAATAATTCTTTTAATTATAACCCAAAAATTATTCTTTGAATAAGTTCTTGACCATTGCATGTTGACTTCTAAGTAAGGTACTGTGTTTGATATTGTGTTACGGTGAACGGAAATCTAGAGTATGTTTGTTTAATTTATATTTAGACTTTTTTAACATATGTTTAGGTAAATTTATTTGTAATATAAAAAGAAAAAACAATTTAGATTTATTTATATGAAAATTACATTAAAAAATAAATCTTTTAGAAAAAAATAAAAAGAAAGTAGCCATACTTATAGTCATTGAAAGCATAAGCATAACTATTTTTGGTTGAAACTATTAATTAGATATCTTAATATTTTAAAAAAATCAATTTGTCGTGTATTTGCTTTATTTTTTTAAATCATTTTTCGTGACATATAAAGCAATAGAATATGATCTAAATAATGATTTCTTTTCTAATCAAATATTTTCACTTTCTCCCTTCTTGATTTTATTTCATTTTAATATATAAAAAAATAAATGTAAAAAAAGAAAAATATTGATAAATTATTTGTATTTAAGATAATTATATAATAATACTCTAATTTAATAAAAGTTCAAGATGATCAAGCAAATAAAATAAATTGGTCCTTTATTTAATCGTGATATTAAATAAGTATATATAATTTCTCATGGAAGACATGATTGAAATGAAACACATTATTTTTCCCAATTTTAGCATTTGCGAACGATTGGAGGTTGTTATCTTGATGCTCTTATACTAAAAATACATGTAAAGACTTGTCATTGATATATTCGTAAAGATGCAACATATAAATACGAATCAAATATTTGAACGAAAAAACTGTCTTTTCATTATATATTTGACCTAGTAAGTCATATAATTAAAACTTACTAAAGAGCTATAGCCAATTTTTAAATAATTAAAGTTATTTCTAATTTAAAACATTCATAAAAAATTACTTTATTTTTTTAAATCTTATTGTGTTGTATCGTTTTAAGTTTTAAAAATAATCAATAAATGAACTAATTTGTTTAAAAATATTTTTTAAGTTTTAAAATTAATTAATATCTTTAACTTAATTAGTTACAATACTTATTACATTTAATTATTAAATTAATAAATGATATACTATAATTAATAAATCAAATGGGATATAATAAAAGTTTTTTTTATCATAATTAAATAATTATAAAATTTTACATTTAACCTTTTTCTATTTCTATACCACAATGAAAAAATGAAAATTAAATTAAAAATAGGGAGAATGTAATTAACAAAAAAATTGCAATTAATAGTATATTGAATTTTGAGTGCTAAATATAAATATTATTGTTTTAACAGATTTTACAAATAAAAAAAACTAATGATAATTTTAATATATAGATTACAATAAGGTTCATAAATTTATCACAAAAGAATTATAAAAACATGTTGATGTGATATGAAAATAAAAACTGTAACAGCCTAGGAAATTGTCATATGAGTAGAAGTGGTAAAAGTGGAATGAGTACCTGATTATTTTATTATTAAACTGAAAACAAAGAGTATTTATAGAAAATGTTAACAGTTAAGTCTCATTTTCACTTCAGCCACCATCTCTCTAAATCTCTGTCCCTTCCTTTCCTTTGACTTCTCTCTAAGCCTCAGCATCTCGCTTTCATATGCTTCTCGAGCAAAGCCCTCCGTTGGACTCGTGACGGAGAACAAAAGCAAGTTTATTCGATTAGAATCTCCATTAAAGTAAGTTCATTTTCTGTCCTCTTCCCTTGTAGTCAATTTTAGGTTTTCGTTTTTCCTCTACCTTTTGAGCTTCCATGTGGCCTTTGAGCCATCAAATGGTGCCTCTGTTAGCTCAGTTCCTAGTGTATTAGTCTGATCGTTGAAAAAATATATTGCTATGTTGCTATGTAAATAATATATTGTAGAAAAAATAGAGTTTTGGTCCCTATATCTTTCATAAAGGTTAGTTTTAATTCTTATATCTTTAAATTAACTAATTTATTTTCAAACTTAAAAAATATGTTAATTTACTATTTCTTTTCAACTTTGTAACAGATACAATATATTTTTTTCTAATTTAACCTAGAGTATCATACTAGTATTTGAAGCAACACTCGAGGTCATCAATTATAAAACATGTGAGGGTGAATAAATTTTTCAGGTAATTGTACATGTATCCATAAAAATTGAACTAATTATGAGGTTGTCATTTATCCATAAAAATTAATATAAAAGGTTTTTAAATTATTTTTTGTTGTAATTTTAACTACATTTTAAATCATAACACTTGATTTTTTTGTAATTGTACATAAAAAAAATTACTAAAAAATGTACTTAATATATTAAAAAAATAAAACTTTTTTTGTTAACTATTTTAATATTCCTACTAACTAGTAGAATTAAACTTGTTAGGTCCATAAAAAACAATTACACATTTTATTTTATATCTTATTATACAAAAGTAATTATTTTATATAAATTATGACCAGGATTATAACAATGAAGGAATTTGTTATAATGTTTTACCGATTTTAGAAATATATGATTTCATCGAAAGGGTAAATGGGAAAATTTATTCTTATGGCACAATATTTTAAGAAATAAATTAAAAATTATATATTTAAGAAAATTTAAAATTATATATTTTCAAAAATTAATATATTTTCTTAAAATTAATATATGTAGGAAGTGTATAAGGCATATGCGTGAACAGAGTCGTCGCATGGTCAATGCCACATATGCGTGGGCTGAGCCGCCACATAGCCTACTGTTTAAACCGTGGGTTTAGCCCAAGCACAACCCACGCATATTGATTTATAAAACTTCCAAAATTTTTCAATTCCGCGGGTTCATCTTCACCATTCAGAAACATCAACTCTTAAACCCTATAACCCACTACGTTGCTTGTTGCTTGTGTTGTTCGATTTCTTCGTCATTTTGGTTCAAATTGCATCTTCACTCCATTGTAAGTTTGATTTCGGTTGATTATTCGGATTAATTTCTGATTTCATCATTACATTTGTTGATTTTCAGTTTTTGATCGACTTTTAGGCATGTGGTGGTCAGCGTTTGGGCATGGTCTGTGGTCTGAGCTTCACTACAAGTTAGTTGAACAGTTTGCCCTCTATTTTGAAAATACTCTGTGCATTGCTGCTTGAAATGATGATGGTATTGTAGTTTAGGAATGTTTTAATACCCTGTGCCGTGTGTTTTAATAACCTGTGTTCTTTGCATAACAATTGTTCTTTGCGTAACATGAATGTAAGGAAATATACCCAAAACATAGCCAAGCCAAACGTATAAAGACACCAACATCAAATTTGTAGTTTGCATTTTTCCTCAGTAGCTATTTTTTGGACTTTACTTTTCAGTACAGTAGATTATTCCACAATCTGTTCTAGATTCCCTTCACTACAAGAAAAAGTTAAATTATCGACGGAACTTTATCTGTCGGTAAAATATCATTATCGACGATTTTAGCGACGGAACTTTATCCATCGGTAAAATATCATTATCGACGGATTTCGAATTTGTCGGTAATTACCGACGGATTTACCCTAAATCTGTCGGTAAATTTACATGCAATCAATTTATCGACAAATTTTGAGTGTTTCCGATGGATTTGTCTCGTTGTTAATTTTTATTTTTTTTGTAGTGCTTGTTGTTCAGCCAGCCTTAGAATTATTTTACATACAATTACAAGAGAAGGTTGTGGATTACATTATGCATTCTTTGATATTATACTCTTTAACTACAACAACCATCTCCCACTTTGGTAGGGTTAGCTACGTGTTTTCTTCTATAACTTTTAACGAGTCTTTCTTTCATTTGTTAAGATGGCCCGAGAAGAGCAATTTCAAAACGAACTCAACAAAGCAAAAGAAGAAACAAGAACAACAAGGGAAATAGTTAGGGAGTTGCATGACCAGATGAAGTTCATGCAGCAAGAGCAGAAAGAAGCAAGAATGGCAAGGGAAATAGCTAGGGAGTTACAGGACCAGATGAAGCTCATGCAGCAACAGCTTGCCACCATGATGGAGCGTCAACATGCTGATACTTCAACTGGTACGAGTCAAGTTCACCCACACTATGATGAAGCTCATGACCACCAGCCCCTTCTATGAGTTCTAAATATGGCCTACTTATCTTTTTTCCATTTTGTTTTAAAACTATAATTTTATTTTTAAACACTACAGTTTAATATTTCAATGGACTATAATTAGAATTTAGTATTTTAATTCAAAATGGACTATAGTGGAATTCTGTGCATTCTTGTTAGTGGATATTTTCTAATTTTCAGGATTTGGTTTTCAAATTTTTAAATAATTTTTTTAAATTGCTCTTTGCTTGGGCTAAGCCCACGCTGATGCCAATTAAATATTTAATATTTCACATCGTGTGAGGGTCAAGCCCCTGCAAAAATAAAAATAATATATTATTTTTCTGACTAATGCAAGGTCTAAACCCCCGCAAGCTACGAAATAAATTATTTATTTTATTATAAGCGTGGGTCAGGCTCCTGCAAACTGCACGTAATAAAATATTAATAATTTACGTGTGTGAGGGCTCAGCCCACGCTGCCCTCATGATTACATTTTAAGTGTGGGTCCAGCCCCCGCAAGCTTCTGCAACTTCTGCGTGGGTCTGACCCACGCATGCTTTATTATATTTAATTAAGCGTGAGCTTGCGTGGGTGTAGCCCACGCAGGTAGCCTCCATCTGACCAACCCACGCTATCTTTGCTTTGCGTCAACCAACCTAGCGTGGGTCTCTTCCCCACATTATGCCCACATATATACATGGGTTTTAGGTGTTTTATGTGGACTTTTAGCCCACGCTATTTAATAGTTTTCCTGTAGTGAGTTAACCTCTACTTTGAAAGTTTGTTAGTTATCTAAGTCTATATTTTAATCTCAGATTGTTTAAGTATATCATTTCATTCCTAAATATAATTGGTTTCAAATGTTCCATATAATTGACACATGACTCCAAATTTAATTCCTTTACAATTCAATTTCAATAAATTAAATTGTTGAAGATGATGTTTTGTTAAGTTATGATATAGGTTGACCCTATTTACTTATTGCACATGTTCCACACACATCTTATTGCTCTACAACTGAAGAATAACTAACTTACATCCTACTTATTCTTATCTCTATCCGTCTATCACATAAACTATCTCTCACAATCACTCTATGCAAAATGTTGTAATATTATTGTTTAAAAGAACTTTGTAAGCTAAGTTAACCGTCTATGTTTGCTTTTCAACATATTTTTATATTCTTTCATCCTCCATCTCACTATTCAAAGTATTTTTTATTGGATCTTCTTGCAACAAAATAGGAAACTAGATTATCTCTCATTTAAACTACTCTCTCCTCCACTCTAGACATGATGTCCCTAAGTTATCTTTCTATTTTCATAACTTTCTAATTGTTGCATCCTTAAAATTTAAATTGACGTAGTCTTGAAAACCTATGTATGAGAAACAATTTCTCAAGTTACATATCTTTCGAGACACTGATATTTATTTATGTTCTTATTTTTCAAAATATATTTTCATCACACTAATTTATTTGTTTTCTATCTCACTTGCCTTTTTTATGTCCCTCCAACACCATGAATAACAGCTACCATCACTTTTGATATTTAAATGCCTCCATATATCATTATGTGCTTCACATCTTTTCACAAATCTTGTTAATTCATTTTTAACTCTCATTTTCATTCTCCTAAAAGTGTGATAATAAAATGTTTACACAGTGATAAGATGCTTGTCTGGTTTGCACAAACTGTGAAGATCCTGGCCATTTCAAGAGCCAGCTTTCAGACACTAAAATTTTGTGAAGCCTACTTCTAAAAGTACCATTGGGTCTATACCACGTATACAGCCTTCCAACAACTGGAATGTCTAAGAATCGGCAATTATCTATAAAGGAATTGAACCTGTCCATTTTTGTCCTATTCATTGTCTCAACACCCATGCCTTTATGTTCACTTGGTACTCGAACAGCGTTGAAGTCTCCCATCACACAGCTCGCCCAATTCTTATACTTAACCATAACCTTTTCAATTTCACCCCAGAGTTCAAATTTTTCAGTGTTAGAGCATGGGGAGTAAACATTAATGATCACAATAGGAATGGGTTGATCACAAAATATTAAAATAAACTAGAGAGAAAGAGAGATGTTAACATACTTCCTTGAAAGGTGTCTTTGCGTCCTCATGTCATCTACTTCTTTTGTTATACGACAATTTTTTTATCTTTAAAAATATTAAAGAATTTCTTATTTATTTTTTTATTTCTACAAAACTATAATATAAAAACTAAAAAAATTTAAAATGATAATATAAGAATTAAAAGATATTAAAATAGTATTGTAAATAGTTTTAGTTGAAAAAAAAAACACACAAATAGATAACATTCACGTGTTCGCGTTGAAAAACATGATACTTGCAATATTATCATAAGAATGAAAAAATTTCACTTCAAAAAATTAGTAAAGGCAGCTACTTAACAAAAACGATTTACCTCTATACTCAACCTAGGTAATTCTACAATATAAGAATTCCTTGACCAAGCATTGTCGAGCTTCTTAACCTTTTCTCTTTTTTTTTTTTACTATACTAAATTACTATGACTAGAACTAGAAGACATATTGAAAATATAAGCTTGCATTTGATGATATTTTTTACAATTTTAAATAAAATGTTAATAAACAATTTTGATAAATAATAAAAATTCTCTTGATAAATATTAATAATTTTTTTTACAAGTAATAAGAAACAATCTTATAAATATTAAGAAATGTCTATATTTTTTTAACTAATATTGAATTCATTATTATGAAATTAAATATTTAAAAATGTGTTTAACTGAATTTTCAAAATTAATCATTCTACTATTTGATCTCAAGTTGTAAACATATTAATAATAAAATATCTCTTTTAACAAACTAATGGAAAATAAAATAACCATTACAAAATATCAATAGAAATAGAACTTTAAAATCAGAGTAGAATGTTTGAAAACTCAGTTATTTTTTTCAGCATTGGAAGCCTTCGTCTTCTTTACACCACGAATCTTCATAACTTTATTCTTTCTCTCCTTCATTTGCTTCCTTGATTTTTCTACTTTATTATCTAGTTCATCTCTAATAAGCCTACTTAGGCTCTACTTCTTCACATTGCCAACTGAATCATAAATCAAACCAAATCCAGTAGACTGCCACCACCAAAGTGAGTTCGGAACTTGGAGACATATACAGTATTAACGTCCTTTACATTGGTCAATTTCTCCTTATACACAACCTTCACACCGAGCACAACAAACTAAATAAATCAACACGAGTTAACACACAAATTCAAACAAATACCAGTTTAAAATTGTACATGTACTTATGAAAAAATAATCATCTTAAAAGACAATACCTTGGAAACATTGGCCCTCCCTGCCTCAAGGACATCAACAACCTGAATAGCATAACAAAAATATTACCGAGGATTCTCTATTCAAAATATATCACAAAGAAAATTTCACAAACGTATCACAACTAGAAAATTTCATATTGGTACAATTCACTGCCTATTTGATTAAATTAAACTATATTACTCTGATGAAAACAACAACATAATATCACCACTGAAAGAAGGAATGCATATTTGTTATGAAAAAAATGTAAAATTGAACTGAAAAAAAAAAAAAACGCCCATTTTTATTGAACGCTGACTCGACAACACTGGAGGGGAAGAGCAAATATCTACATCAACATAAATACAAACAAGATACTACAAAGTGGTCAAACAAGAAAAATCTCCAAAGAAGGCATTTCATCGAACACATGCGAGAACGCCTTCACACAGTGACATTTGCGCGTGCATTGAGCCACAAATAAAATGAAGCCAATAACGCCCTTGATCTACACATCTAGTTTTTGTTTGCCTTCATTCTTGTGTTGATATTGGTACCGAGAAGTTCGTCCACCACAATCATGACTCCCCCTGAGACAATATACTTCTTGTTGTCCTGTAATGGTTTATGCTATGTTCTACCTTCTCTACCATGGATGTCAAAATATTGTAGTCAAAACTTTAAGAGATCCCAAATCAGGTCGTTCAATATTAATGTGTTTTTATATCTCAAGTTCATAACTCCTATTTTTTCTTTTTCAGGTTATCATTAGTGGAGTCTTTCATATATGAATATTTTTACTCTTTCATTTATTGATTTTCTTAATTATATAATTGATTTAACTACTTTTAAAAGTAACTTAAGCAAAATATAATCAATCGGTGAATATTCATTTCATAATTATCATCTCAAACCCAGAAATAATAATATTAATTAAAATTTCTTATTTCTTTCTTGGGACATGGGAGTATAGTTGTGAAGTCGGTGTATAAGAGATCCAAAATATCAACAAAATGCTTCCGAACATTCTCGTTGTCTATTATAATTTTTCATATTTTCTAAAATTTATTTTCATAATTGTAATCATCACCCCAATGATATTCGCCATAGCTAAATCCACCCCAAAACCAAACCCCGTAACCTCCCTCTCCCAATCCCAAATGAGTTATAAAGATTCTCTATAAACAACACACAAATAATAGAAATCAAAAACAGAGACTTTGAGTGTAACAAGACTAAAGACCAAAAATACTTTACATCACAGCAAATTGGTTTCTAATAATAAAAGTAAAAAAAAAAAAAATACTGGGTTGCATTTACAATGTACACGACTCGTGAGAGAGAAACCACCCAAGATTCAAGGCCATACAAGATCCACACACACCCTCGACTCCATGGGGTTTTCCACCACAGTGTCTTTACTTTTCTTCTGCACAAAGCCCTCATCTTTCCATGTTGTTTTTGCAGCAGCAGCACAAGATGATGAGGTTATGGTGAAATTGGGAGGAGGGTATGCTGCTAACAGAGCTGCAGCATCCCACTCGTGATTCCGAACGAGCTCTGAAAAGAGAAGCACAAGCGAAGCCATTGAGATTCAAGATCCAGAGGAAGCTACAATATTTCAATATTGGTGAATGTTGAAGGTGAAACTGATTTTGATGGGTCTGAGAACAAGAAATATGTGAAAAGCTTTATAAAGGGGACACAAACAGAGGCACTTTTGTTTCTGTTGGCTCTGGTTTTATATGACTCGGTTTCGTAAAAGCCAAAACATAAAACAGTGGTTTGGTCTGTTCAGCTGCGTGTCTTGCCGCTGGTTTCTCTCTTTTTATATAAAAAAATAAATTTCATTAATTTAAATATGATTTCAAAAGGTTTTCTCATGAATGGAAGAAAACATTTCCTGAATACGTTATGTTTGAAAGAAAAAATATCATTTAAACTTTGTTAATTAATTTAATTTTTTACAACATTTGATTTCTACGTATAATCAACTACATAAAAATATACCTTTAGTAGTTAACTATTACATCCATGGTTTTGAGAAATATATTTAATAGGATTTTAAAAATATATGTGGACCACATAAATCAGTGGGACCAAGGTTTTTTATTTGAATTATGGAAGGATAAGGTAAATAGGTTGCAGTGAATGACGCTAGCTAATACTAGTAACTGGCCTAGAAACCAACGAAACCATTAATATTTTTCTGGCGGTTCTTGTGGGCAAAAAGTCAAGCCTACTGCACCAAAGCTAATCTTGTGTTCGATTAGGAGGGAAGAAACAAAGGAAACGAATTGAAACTAAAAGAAAAATTATTTACATAAAAAATTAAATTAAATATTTAGTTAATTGAATTGTTGATGGTGGGAACGTGTTAAACATGAAAGTGCATGAAAAACTCATCCAATGATCCAATAAAATGAGTGATTTTGAATACTCTTCTCCCATTTACTTTATGAGTCCTGTGATCTTTTATTGTTTAGGACAATAATATGTGTGTCCAAATAAAAGTATAAATTCGTAAAATATATGATGTGATTAGATATAAAGAAAAATAAATGAATATTTATATGTGTATATTAAATAGAGGTGTATGCACATCATTATTGTGTTGTTTGATATTTCTAATTGCACACTTAATTTTTTTTTGAAAGAAACGGACTCACACTTAAAATTGTTAAAAGAATGTTATCTTTCACTTTAATAAACTATTTTTTATTATAGTAGAGCGTCAATAGGTTTTATTATGGTGTAAAGATCATGCTAATCCAATGACTTATAAGTAAAAGAGATTTATTATATTCTATTACCCATATGATTAATGCAAAAAATTTAATAATAAATGTTGATTTAAATTATAGTATGGACTAATATTTAGATAAAGAAATATCTTATTAAAGGAATAAAGTCAAAACAAAATACAAAACAATGACAAAAATAAGAAAATGAAAGAAGATTGATGAATAACATACCATAATTTTTAACATCTTTAAATAAATAAACAAAATTTTAGAGAGACAAGATACAAATGTTCAAATTTAAAGAGTCCGATAATCTCATAACTAGGTAAAATTATTCTTGTTAAAGATTAAAGAAGATAAAAATAATAAAAAGTATGATATCATGAAGAGAAATAAATAAGGAGGTGAGGCTGCAAGTGAATGAATCCATGTAAATATAAGAGAAATTATAAAATAGGATAAAGAATCTCGTTTTATGATGAAGGAATCTATTAGGACATGAGAACAATTTTGACTGAAGAACAAGGAGTTACTGACAAAATTTAACGTCCAAATTTTCAAGATATAAAAATATATAAAGTAATACAAGATTTTCATTCATTTTCAACCGATGATATAAATGATCCAATACCGCCAGATTATATTATTTTTAAGGTTAACAATTTTGGATTTTTGTGTAATAATCTTCTTTTTTCTATTGTTTATTTTATATATATTTATAATTTTTATATTTACAAGGAATTAAACTTCTTATTGTTGCAGTTATACATAATTTACCAAATTCCAATGAAATAATATTATATATATATATATATATATATATATATATATATATATATATATATATATGTGTGTGTGTGTGTGTCTTTTTCTTTCAATATTAATATTTTAATTATGGGTTTAATTTCTGTTGTATTATTTCATAGCATGATAATTTATTCTTAATGTATTGAAAAATATAATTTATAATCAAGTAATGAATTGAAATACCCTAATTAAAACTTGTCTTTTATAATTTATTTATTATTTTAACCTTATGACAGAAGCAAGTCTTGCTTCTATATATAATTGATCAAAAATTTAAGATTAATAAGAAAGTTTAGGCTGATTTATTTAAAGAATTAAGGTTTTCAATATTATTATGAGTCAACATTAATATTAATTAGAAGAAAGATAATTATTTTTATATATGAGAGGAAAGTATAGTATAATCTTAAAAATATTCATATTAACCAAGTAATTTGACATGAATTCATAAAAATATTTAGTTTATTTTCTCGTACAAAATTTAAATTATAAAATTAATTTTTAGTCTAGTTTTATTATATTGTAATTATTACTATGTATTGTATAAATTCACTATAAAATAAAAATATACTTATTACTTATTATATGAACAAATAACTGATGCAATTATTATTAAATGTAAAAAATGTTAATAATCATATATATATATATATATATATATATATATATATATAAAAAAATAAATATATCTAAAGCATACTATTAAGGTGAAAAAAAAAATTATGGTATATGTGACAATTACTTCCCATACTTTCTTATTTTTAACGTACACCCTCATAATTGGATAAAATAACTAAAATTTTTTTTCTTCATTACATTCCACCGTGTTGCCACACTAGTGCACAATCGCTATCACAGAAGAAGAAGAAGAGAAGGAAATACTGCAAAATTTTCTCATTAAAATTTTATTCTAATAATCTTGTCCCAAAAACTTTATTCTACTGTAAAAAATATATTTCAAAATGTATTTCACAAATTCTAGAGGAAGTATTCTGAAAAAAGTTTCGGAAACATGTAATCAGAAGTCGCTTTAAAAAAATATAAAATAATCATTTTAAAAATTGTAAAAATTATGAAAATACAAGCTCATATTGAGGGGATAAAAAGCAATTGTCTGAAGATGATAACCAATGAGGCTAAATAAAAGGCCGGTCCATAGTTTGGGCCTTCTAAAATTGATGTCCATAGCTTTAACGAGGAAGTTATTATTCTCACCCCCGTTTTTTTCATCAAACCTTTTTTTAAATTTAAGGACAAAATATAAAATAGAAGAGAACAATAAAAAATGAAACAAATTATAAAAAGAATATTTAAAATATAAAATAGAGAAGAAAATAAAAAATAAGTGAAAAAAATAAAATAAAGATATTTATTACTTTTGTTGTTGTGAACTGATATTTTTATTTATTTATTATGATTATAGAAATTTTGTAAAAAAGCTGTCACAATGAATTACATAATTTGACTATATAAGAAACGGAGTAGTGTTTAATACATTTTGGGTAAATGAAAATTAAAACTTAATATTTCTAGAAGGTCAAATCCAATGAAAAAATAAAATAAAATTATCTGGATACACGATGCCTTCTCTTTTAAGATTGGATTTAAAAAGAGCTCACTACATGTGATACTAAGACATATAATTAAAATTTTTATTTCATTAATGATAATATACAACCATAGCAGTGGAGTTACACACCAACCAAACCACAGATTGATAGCACCAAACCAACCACACACCACAATTTTCTCTCACTTTTTTTTTTCACTCATAAATGCAGATCACAAGAAAGAAAGAAAGAAAAGAAGTCACAGCCCTCACTGCTCTGGTCACATACACCTGCATCAGACAAGGAGGAAAACAAATCAGAACATATATGCCAGCAAACCTTAGTCATTATGTTCTATGCATTGTCCATTTTAATTATACATAGCAGAAATCGATAATCATGTTCTAAAATAGAAATTTATTATATCGAAAAAGTGATTACATATAGGCTAAAAATGTATAATGTCCCAATGTTAGATCAAATTAATAGAAGAAAGAAGATCAGAAATTTCCTAATTCATCACCAAAGAATAAAAGAAAAGTTCACCTTAGCTTAACATATATATATATATAGATGCTGCAGCAGTGATATCTAATCACTGTCACTGCTGCTGCTGCTTTCATGGCCATCTTCATGTTTCTTCTTCTTCTTCTCCTTCTTCTTCTTCTCGCCCTCAGCACCTTCACCGTGGATCTTGTCCTTGATCTTCTCTATGAACCCTTCTTTGTGCTCTTCTCCATGGTGTTCTGGCTTGTGCTCCCCTTTGTGTTCCCCATGGTACTCTCCTTTGTGTTCACCATGGTGCTCTCCTTTGTACTCACTGTGTTCACCATGGTGCTCCCCTTTGTGCTCCTCCTCCTTCTTGTTCCCTCCCACATGAAGGGTCTCTCCAATCTTGTGAATGAATCCTGACATTTTCTCTCTTTCACTTAGCTTCTTATGCTTTTGGTTTTGGATTTGGTATGTTCTTAGGCCAAGTGATGAAGGGTATTTATAGGAAGAAAGTGAGGTATAAAGTGAAGAAAGCACTTAGGAAAAAAATATGCAATCCATTGTTCGGCTGAAATTACTGCAATGACCATGAGCGTGTTCTTTGCGTGTATTCCTTTATAACTATTTTGTTTACAGATTAACAAAAATATACAATCATATACCTCACACGAGATTTTCTTTTTCATATAATTGTGACAGCTGTAATGTCCCCTTAATTTCAAGATCGATAAGAATGGCTAAAGTTCTAAAGATGTATTTTAATATGATTTTATTATAAAAGAATCGTGGTTTCATACTAATGGAAGTGTATAATGGTAACATGATTTTATTATTATAGTGTATTGATTAATTTTAATTTTAAGATCTTTACATAAATAATTATATTCAAAGATAACAAATTATAGATAATTATTACTAAATCTGAATTTTATTTTTTTAAATGAATTTTGTTTTTTATAAAATATATTTTTTTAAATTAAAATACTGAAATTATACTCCAAGTATACAATTTCAATATTACTTAACTACAAATGAAATTGTATCTTTTTTACACGATCTTATGATCAATACGAAAATCAAGTTACACGATCTTGCCGTTAATACGAAAATCAAGTTAGAGTCACGAGATTTTGATCTTAAATAATTGAAATTATGCTGTAAAATATAATTTTAAGATTCGCTTACCCTGAAAATAAAAATGAAATTATTCATTTTGTAAATGGCATAGAAGATTACACATCTTTGAAAATTTTGCCATAAGAATGTGAGGTTTTACTCAATGAGAATTAGTGAGAATAGTGCTGTCATGGAGATTAATGTGATCTGTAAACAGAAAACCAGTTATATTTTATTTAAGAAAATATAAGAGAAACAATTTTGAACAAATTAAGAGGTGTCAAATTAAAGTATGAATGATGAATTAATCAGACAAGGACATGGGAAAAAAGCTTTAAAGCTAAAAGCAAACAGGTGTCGAGTGGTTAGAGTTCAGACAATTGTGTCGTTAAAATTTGTGCATTTGTAAGCTAATGGTAGGTTTTCTGGTGTACGACGGAACCTGTTGAGAGAAACATTACGATTTGCAGAGACAACGAAAAAATCTTAAAGTTGGGATGTGGCAATGTATTATGCAAATCATGACAATGTCTGTCCAAAATTTTGGTTAGGTACATTCAATCGGATATTATATATTTGTAAAGTAATTAACCCTGCATTTTCTGGATTCTACTTTCTGAACAATTTTTTTTCTTTCATTTCCAATATCAAAATCAAGTAAAATGTTGCAACTCCATGATAGATAGTAGCCTCCCCAAGAGAAAAAGAGGTATGCATGAGGACATAATTTAGTCCAAATCCATAATATTATTCCCTTTGTTTTTAGTCCTCTAAAACACAAACTAAATCAAATAATATATACATTGCAATTTTAGTAATTACATGTGACTGTTTCCACCTTATGTGTTTTTATTTTTGTCAATTTGAATCTCCTAATTTAAAAAATTGTAATTTAGTCTAATTATGAATTATACACACACTTATCTTTCTATTTCAATTAATTAAATGTTTCAATAGTGATTTAAATAAAATTAAGTTTAGATATGAATTCACATTATTTTTTAAAAAAAGAAGACACATAAAACACATATGAAGAATTAGAAGAGAATAAAATTATTATATAACCTAAACTAAAGTATAGAGGATAAAAGGGTAAAGACAATGGTAGTTTGAGAAGAATAAATGAATAAAGAAAGCAAAATAATTGTGATATTTTAAAAATAGTTTAAAGCATGATGGATGAATTAGGGTAGCGTGGAATACGGGAGAAGGTGACCCACCGACCATTATGGGCCATAAATGAAAGATCTGAAAGAGGATAAGAAGGGCCCACTTTTCGTATCTGAAGAAAAGTGAATAGGGAACAACGTTATTCCCACCCACTACTCTTTTCTTTTTGTTACCGACTTAAATTTAAAATACATTTTTTTTTTCATAATAATCCTTTTAATTAAACTTTTAAAATTTAAATACTTTTAATACATTTTATAAGAAAATGGTTACTCAATATTTATTTTTATTTTTATTTCCATTTAAGAATGATATCATTCTTATTTTCGTCTATTATTTTAAATTGTTGAATAACTATTGTATTTTATAAGAAAAAGTTAACTAACAATTTGATCAGATTTAGATAAAGAAGAAGTTAGTCAACCACTTGAAGACGATATAGTAGAGATAGATGATCATATCATTTTGTTAAGAGTAAAATTTAATGAGTAAGTTACTTGATGAAAATAAAAAAAAAATTAAACACTCAATGAAAAAGATTAATAAAAAAATTAATTAAAAATACTTAAATTTATAACATATTTAAAATATAATTTAATTTCAAATTAAATTAAAATGCAAGAAGTAAAAATTGATTCTTTATTTGTTTTTAAATGTGATCTTTATTTAAAAATGAGATGATATTTTTTTTTAGAAGTGTTTTTCTGTAAATGTTCTAAGAAATTAGCTAAGAATAATAAGTACTTATTTAAAAAATATAGCAGATAAATAGATTTTCATAATATTTAATATTTAATATTTGATAGTTGATAGCTACTTCTGTAGTTTGGAACCTTTTCTTTTGTCTCATTCGCTTTGAAGATGACGCGTGGATGGTTATAAACTTGCCGACACGCGTTGGACGGGAACCGCCGCTGACAGTTTCGTTCAGTTTTTGAGAAATAAATAATAATAAAACTTTTTAATATAAGAAAAAGTAAAACTACCCAATGGTCAAGACTGTATCAGATATTTTATTTTAAGAGAGCTAAATATATTTAAATATTAAAATAGATCGTGATTAAAATAGTTTTCGTTGGGTTCGATACATTATTTCTCAAGTACAACTAAATTAACTCTATTAATAATTATTTGAATTAGATCAATGGGTACTCCAAATAAAAAGGTTTTTTTTTACAATTTTTTTAAAAAATATTGTTTTCTTGTTAATTTATTTTGATATGTTTTTTAATATTTATATTGTATATGTATTTTATTAAATAATGCATCTGAAGAAATTAAATTAAATTTTAAATTAAAAAATTAATGTTACGCCGAGGAGTGTATTTTAAGTTATGAATTTGATTTTGGAGGTAAGTAGAATATGAATGAATTTGATGTGATTTGCGTTAGTTTAGTGGTTACACAAGTAGAAAGGTGCAGAGTATGTGGAGATTCTTTTCGTAATTTTATGAAAAAATAAACATAAAAAGTTAAGTTATCATAACTTAAAAGTGTAAATAAACTCATAATTTATAAATATATATTACTCATCGTCATTATCATCATGTATTATTGTTCTACTCAAATAATTTTTATATAAGAATTATTTATTTCGCAGAATGAATTATTAAAAAAAATCTTTTCCTTTTATACAAAATGCCGAAATTTGAATACATAATAAGTTGACCATTGAAGAAAAAAAAATGGATAAAGCTTTTATATATGACATGGAAATATAGGAATTATTAAAATGTATTTTTTTTTTCATGTTACACTAGTGTTTTAAAAACTTTGCTTTAGATCAATAGCTCAAAAAAAAATATGTTAAGAACCTATAATTGAGTTATCTACTAAAGATGCTTTAAATGATGTGTGGGGAAGAAGACTTTCAAAAGCAAATGGGGATCATGGCTTTCACAAACCTCTCCAGTCAAACATAACGGAATAACCAAGACCATCTAGACCATCACCTAATCTTGTTGTTGTAAATTATGAAAAAGAAGTTTAATAATAATTTTTTTTAATTTCATTCTATTATTTTAATCCTTTTAATTTGATCTCATTTTAGTTAATATAAATTTTTTCATCAAATTCATTATAATGTCATTTAATATTTGTTATTCATATCAGGTTATTTTTGTTAATAAATCAATTTGATGTCACCTATAATATTATTACTATTACTTTGACAAATTAAAAATCACAATGTTAATTTATTTTAAAAAAATAAAACTAAATTGAAAAAGTTTAAAATATTAAGATTAAATTGAAAAAAATCATCTAACAATATTGAATAAAAAATTTATACATGTATGATGTTCTTTTATGGTAAATAATAATAGAAAATTATATATGCATTATGTTCTATTCGGACAAATATGATGTGTTTGGTGGTTTCTTATGTATATAGTTTTGTCCCCAAAGAAAAAGAAAAAAAATGATCTTCTTCTTCCCAAATTGCTGAGGTAAATCAATGTAGATTGCCTTAATCCGTAATATAGCTTACAAAGTCTCTCTTCAATTCGATTTGCATACATTGCTTAATTTGTAGTTCATTTGCATCACATAAGAGGGAAGTTCTTTCTACTAGATTTTGTTGCATCATATCCTTTGAAATGAGTTTGACTAGATTAAACTTTATAAGGTAGGTGTTTGGTCTATTTTCTAAAAGCTGGTTCTATTTATATAATATAGGCTATTTCTTTAATAACTTCACTTGATTTTCTAATTTATGTAGTATTTAATCAAGATTTTTAAAGATTAACAAATCTTATGAAATTTAATAAAACAAACGTTGTATAATTTTTTTCTATAGTACAATAAAATTTGGTAGTATTCTATTGAAATTTTAAAAGACTAAAAAAATTATCCAGTATGGATTTCAATAATATTTTGTTAATTGAATTTTGTGTGATTTATTTTTAATATATATATATAATAGAGCAATCTTATTCAAATATTTGAAAGTTTTATGTTCTTATTGAGACTTTTTGAAATATTAACCGTAATAACATAAATTCTTTGAATTTCAAATGTTTTTATACTTATAGGTAGTTGTTTCCGGAAATTTTTAAAGGTTATTTTCCACCATCATTACTAACTTGTTGTTATTAAACTATTCTTTAATTCTTTTTTTCTCTATATTTCATTATTTTTATAATTCATCTTTTTTATAATTCATCCCATCTTGTTGTTATTAAACTATTCTTTAATTCTTTTTTTCTCTATATTTCATTACTTTTATAATTCATCTTTTTTATAATTCATCCCATGTATTAGTTGAAGGGTTAATGATCTTTCCCATCTTTTAAATAGAGTAAGTTTTTGTTTCTTTAAATATTCTCCTTATTTATTCTATTTCTTTCTTTTGATTCTCTCATGAAATCAACTGAAAAAAAATTCTCTTTGAAATTTAGTAATATTTGGATAATTTTATTTGTTGAAATTTAGTAATACTTGGATACTTTGCTTTTAGATTTTGTAAAATTTTTATGTTTTTAGATTTTGCAAAAATTGTACTACTTTGATTTGGAGAATGTTTTGATTTGCTTTGAGAGAAAATATTTAAAATAAAGAAAAAATATTTATATTTTAATAAAACTTTAAGATAAATAATTTGAATGTAAAGTTGATATAATTATAGATAAATTTAGATATGAAGATGATGCTATTACAATTTGAATGATATCATTTATATTATTTGATACTTTGATAATTTTAAGGTTTATTTTACTTAAACGAGTCAATTCTCGTTCTTACAACTTAACTTTACATTTAGTCTTATTTTCTATTTGAATAATATTACATTTAGTTTTATTTTCTATTTGAATAATAGTCCTATAACTTATCTTTCCCTTCACTAATAGTTTGAATAATAATAGGTAAAAAAGTTAAAAAGAAAATAAAAAATATTAAAATATAAAAATAGTGCTGACATAAAATTAAATAAACTTCAAAGTGCAAGCTATTGAAATTTCCTAAAATAAGTTAATTTGAAATACTTTATAAAATATTTTTCATCAAAATAACTTATAAACTACTAAGTTATTGATAAAAAAAAAATTATAAACTATAAAATACTCTTTTAACTTATTTAATTTTCTTCTACTATTTATTTTTTACGTTATTTTTAAATTTTTATCTAGTATTGTATAGACTTTTAATTTTATGGGAACAATTAATTAGTGTATTGTTACTGTTTTTAGTATATTGTTACTGTAAATTAGATAATCAGCCCGAATTTTCTCACAAATTACATAATCACCTCGAATGTTCTTTCCCTACACTGGTTTCTCTTTAGGAAAAAATATTACGACCCACATAATTCTTAACATTATGTTAACCCCCTATCATTGCTAGGATTACAATATGTACTTTTTTATAAGAGAGATTATTGTAACTGACAAAGAACTAGAAAATGTTTGTATAGTTTTAGTTGATTAGAAAAATTATTACCCTTTTAACAATATTTGAGTATGACAGGATTCAGCAAAACTGATTCAAATCTTTATTAACTAACCAAGTGTGACATGATAATACTTTATATGGTTTTCAATTCATATGCCATAGAAGTTTAATGTACAAAACCACTTGAAGCAGAGAATGCAATGAAACAACTTATAGGCTCAGCTATTTATACTTTTATTTCACTTTTCAGAGTCTTTTTCTATTGCTATGTACACTAATGAGTTCCCCTTGTAAAAAGGGTGTTGCAGAACAAAGGCTACATAATGTAAACACATATACCAGAGAATCTAATAAGCAAGGGTCTCATCATCAGTGTTAGGAACCTCATCTACTACATGAATAGGAACAATTGGTATTGCATCCCACCATTCCCTCAACCTTCTATTTCCTGTTTCAGAGGGCTTTCCTAATGTCATAGTGAAGCTTTGGACAATCATACCCATCAGGAAGAATTTGAATGGAATCACTGCCAATAAGATTGCCATCCCACCCATTGCCACCATCACTAAATTTGCATGCTGAAAAAGGAACAAGGTTATGTATGTAGTAACCAAAAACAACCATAAATTGTAGCTTGACAAGTGGTGAAAAAAAAAATGTAAGGAGAAAGTGTACCTTATCAGCCTTTGAAATAATTATTGACCATATCTTTAGCATTGATATGTTTGCTATCTGCATCATCTCATGAACAGTGTACAATCCTTGCTGGGCTGAGACAATGCTCTCCATCGTAGACTGATCAGAAGACATATTAGATCTACTGATCACTATCTCGTTGCATTTCTCATAAAGCTTGTTTTTTCTTGCCTCAAGCATCTTTCTTATTGCCCAAATCAACAAAACTGCAAATGCCTTGCCAACCCATTCCCTGTCATTGTCCAGGCCATGTTACATACTTTCATTCTAGCAAACCCACTTAACACATTTTGATTGGTATATATGTAACAAAAATAAATAAGTTAAGAAATAAGAACTTACATATAGGTGATCATAAGGGATGCAGCAAGAACAGCAAGAGTATATAGTGGCCTTTCCCATGAGAAGATTTGTCTAAACCAAGGGATCACATTTTTGAGTGGCTTCAGTAGTTCCTGTACAATGAAATCAGCAAACTACTATTCAGTCTAAACTCCAAAAATGCAAAGCTGAAATATGATTCTCAAATGAAGAGTTTATTACAAAAAATAAAGCTGTCTTTTACCGTATCACAGCCTACAACATTAAAATGTTGACCATGAACTTCACATTACTAGAGTTCAGCAATTGAGGATACTTAAGGGCTTTGTGTAGGCTAAACTAAATCCTTACCGTTATAACCAAAACACTGTCAATAACTCCTTCCTCCTTTAATTCTTCAGTGGTAGCTTTAGCAATGAGAATTTCCCTTTCTTCCTCCCTAGCTTGTTGGATAGCGCTCTCCAATGAGGGACCTCCGTCTACATCATAAACCCTTTCATCTGCTTGACTTTTCTCATCTGTTATTACATCAGCAACTATTGTCTTAGAAATGTTCATACTACTAAGGATAGAACTTGCACTACAAGACTGGCTATTGTTGCTTTTATTGAGGCTATCTGCGAGCTCTTCCAGCACAAAATCTCCTTTTGGTATCTCGTTATATAGGGAAAATATTAAGAATTTGGTAGGGACAGGAGGTGATATTCTCAGCATTTCTCTTGCTGCATGCAGCCTGATGATTCCCAACATTGTCCTTGCATGCATCTCCCACGTCTGTACTGGGTTTTTGATCTGGTACTTCGATAAAAACTTGTGGAGAAACATTATTTCCCTTACTAGAGCAAGCCAATGATCACGTCTTGTAGAACTTGTAAGCTCCGGAAACTCCAGTACAACTGTCTCTGATCTAGAATTTTGAAAAGAAAAAATTATTCACGTTAATGACAAAAGTGAAGATTATATATATATTTCCGTAATCATATGACATTAAGGTGGTACTAACAAATTTAGGCAGAACAAGGATATGACCATAGCTATAAAAAATAACAAACAACACTCAAAATGTTAGAGAGGTACCAATCTTAATAGGCATCAGATGTAGAATTCATAAAAACTCTAGAATAAATAAAACTGGTGTGCTAGTGTCCTTACAAATCAGCTGAATCATAAACTATGGCTTTGTCATAAAGATGAGCTCCCCAAGGACCGGTGGCAGCAGGATTAACACTCTGCTCAACATTCTTGGAGAGGTCTATTTTGAGAGCATCTTCATACTTGATTACTCCGGAAGCCTCAAAGTAAAGAGCGTAATTGGTCAGGGTAAGCCTACCTGGCAATTAAAACCAAAGCAACATTTACAGTTTTTAAGAATGTTTTTTACAAATTCTAAAACATCATTAAATGAATGATTTGATAGACCAAGAAGCTGACCAGGCCAACTTGTTGTTCCAATGTGGCGAACTACTCTCTGACTGACGACTGTTCCATCCACATGTAATATATATTCATCCTCAGCCAGTTCCACCCCATTTGGTTTTGCCTGCTTCTGCAAATGCCGTATGCACCTATGGAATCATGAATTTAAAAAGTAATGATAATAAGAAGTTACTCAACTTTCAAATTCTAATTCCTACTCAATATGAGATTCAAACTAATTCTTAACAATTTGGATAATTCATATCTTGCATATCTTATATGTTCACCTATCAAATAATCAAAGATAGCCATCAAATTCTAAATCAGATATATTGCTAAAAAGCTTCAGAGGATTTTCCTAGCTATTATACTAATGAACTCCAAATGCTTGCAAATGAACCAGGAAAAAAAGACATTCATCAGATGAATGCATTACTTGTCCATTTCTTTCAAGAACTTGTCGTATGCCGGAAAGTGTAGCCTGTAGCCTGTTGATGCTGTTAGAGTTTCAAAAGTAAACCTTCCATTTGCTACATCTGCAACTAATGGTACTAAGGATCCCAACCATACAAAGGCATCTTCTCCCACATTGGGCTCATCATTAACCTGGCCAGATGGTTTTATCAGTTATGATACGAAAACAAAATTTACAAAGGGTGACCAGTTACACTTGAAAATATCTAAACATCTAAAGCCATAAATATTTTGTTTATTTCTATCCAATTGGCTTGGTTCAAAAGCAAGAAACATTACACATCCTTTTTATATAGACTAATTTCAGTTTCATTCATTTAGAGAACAAGACCTGCAGAGGGCTGGGATTCAAACTGATTCTTGACACAAAGGAAGAGTGTGGGGGTGGAGCTTATAAATCCATCATCTCTATTCTTCACTATAATAAGTATAAGGAGAAAGAATGATCTTACAAGGAGGGGCATGATGTCTGAATAGAAGAGAGGGATATCATCCTGTTCTTCAGGTGTATTCTTAATTATCTTCTTTTCTTCTTTCTCCTTTGCTATAGGCTCCTGCAAACCTCAAAAGCCTCATCGAATTAATAACATGAGTAGAAACAAAAACAAAAACCTTTATGTGAAAACTTATTTCATGTTAAAGGTGATAGCGCTTCAGATCAAACAGGACCAGATCCTAGGCCAATGTTCAATGACCCATAATTTGAAGCCATGCAGTCTTGAAGAGCCTACTTAAGAGTTAGTATATGTAGTCTCACATTTCTCATATATCAAGAGAATTTGGTAAGTAGAAATAGATTCTGGAACTGATAGCCACTTTATAAAGTGAAGCATAAAAATACTGCAAGATAATCTGGGTTCCTTAAAAACTTGTCAAATATCTCAAAATTTTCCATTTTAATAGCTTAGTTTTTACATTATAACAAAACACAAAAAAAAAAAACTTCTCTCTGTAAGCATCATTCCTTTAATTAAAGATCATTATCACTGAAATGAAATGCCAAATTTTATCTAGATTGGAATTGGTATTATGCTATTAGACCATATCTCAGTTTTGTCCAAAAAAAAGTAAAATTTGTCAGAGCAAAATAAATATGCACACCGTTTGCTCTTCATCGAAGTAGCTAGGTTTTTCCCAGGCAAGCATCATGTCATATGTCAACCTGCTAAATGAACCATCATTGATATTCCCCTCTATGTTGTGGCACATTTCATTCACAGCCTTCCCACTGCAAAATTCAACTAATTTTATGCAGTAATCTCCAGTTTCAGGTTTCCATCCTCTTTCAAAATCTTCCACCAAAGTCTCTACTGAAGTATCCAATTTCCTAAGTAACAAAATGGCAAAGTTAATTTACACTGTTAATGTGAAAAATGTGGACAGGTTTATAAGTATTATGATCAAGATTCTGGACCACGAACAAAATTGTAGTACTTAACCAATCTTAGTGGCTTTTCATAATGATCTACCACAAAACTAGAACATGGAATTGGCTCCATTTTATCAAGATAGTTCCAATCTCTAGGAAAACAACTACCCAACATGGAGAAAGTAAAAGAACAAAATACAACTCTACTTTCTGAAAAGAAATAACACATTACATAGTTGTCCTATGATTCTAACAACCTCGTACAACATTATTACTATGATTAGCAAATATAGTATGTTGGAGGGTTTAAGAGTAGAGAGAGATTACTGTGCACATCTATGGATGACGTCCTCCGCAATGGAAGACACATACTTGAGTTTCATCGCCATAACCTACGTCGCGGTTTTTTCCTCTACAGTTATCTCTCTCTTAGTGTGTAAAATAAATATGAATGCAAAGTGGCCACGAAAATCTAAAGGTTTGATCTAATAGAAATAGAAAAGAGGGTGATACGTGACACGTCCATCATTTGCCACGTTGTAATGACCATGCAATGCAAGCATGCAACACTTGGTTCTTCTGCTGCGTCATTATCCATCTTGTAGCGGTGCTACGCACGAAAGAAGATTCATAGGATAAAGAGATAATGAAAGTTTTTGAACATTTTTGTTAATTCGTGAACATATATCTAGATGGAAAAAGAATTAAAGCTACGCACAAAAGAAGATTCATAGGATAAAGAGATAATGAAAGCTTTTGAACATTTTTGTTAATTCGTGAACATATATCTAGATGGAAAAAGAATTAAAGTTTAGTTCAAAACAAACAGAAATGATGCAAGCAACTCAAAATTTCAAGAACTTGATTTTTCTTAATTTTAAAGATTAATACGGGGTCAGTGGTCTATTAAGAACTAGATTATTAAAATATTTTCTTAAAGCATATGCAAATGAAAGTTGTTTGAGAGTTATTTAAAACTAGTTATGATTTTGTTTTACTATAAGAACAGACATGACAAATTTTATATACGAACAAATTTATTTTATCTTTTTTGAGAAAAATGTAGAAAAAAAACAAGATACTAAAGGCATGTCGGAGCTACCAGATTCATTTGGAGGATGTAATGTATCATATAAAAATTAGATGGTTTTGAAATAGGTAACTTTTTTTTATTTACAAGAAATAGATAGATATAAGCATGAGGATACGTTAAAGAATTAAAAGAAAAATTGTATTTACTTTCAATAAAATATTTGTAAGCAATAAATAAGATTCGTAGATAATTCAAATTATTATGGATTATAAACAAACCCGAAATTCATAGGTATGATTAGGTTGTAAGTAATATTCATGATATTACGTATGGATTACTATATATTTATTTTTAATATTATTAAATATGATAATTAATTTTATTTATTTATTTATTATTATTATTACTATTACATTTTTACATTATCATTGTTAATGTTATATTATTATTATTATTAAGAATAATATTAATAATTAAAAATAATATTAATAATATTATTATTGATAATATTAATAATTGTATTAGTAATAATATTAATAATTGTTTTAGTCATAGAGGGTTTTTATTGCTTTTTAAACTAGTCCAAATAAAACTTTTCAATTTCCTATATCTTAATAAGCATGTTTAATTTATTTTTTAAGAAATAAGTGTCTGTCTCCTATTTAGAAACAACATTCTAGATATTTTATCTATTTTCTTTAAAAGATATTCCTTCAAGTATTTGTATATTAATTATCCAAGATATTTGATTCATTGCATAATTTATAATAATCAGATTATTATGGCTGACTGAACTGTTGGACTCGCCTGAGAGTAAGCAATTATATATTAGACATGTATTTTCTATAACCTATTTTACATAGACATATAAAACTTTTTACTTATACACCCTTTTTTGCTAACAACCCCCTCATGTCCAGGATGGGTCACAAGCCCCCTAACCTTAAGTCCAATAGGTGAATAGGCTTTATTAGACCTATAACGTTTCTCAAAATAACTATTAAAGTCGGTTCAAATATAACATTTACTAAGGCACCTTTACATGTGGCTTAAGTTTATTGGTTTTCATTTTGAGTTGCAGAAATTGCAGATGAAAATTTATCAACATCAAATCTTTACAAACGAGTTGAATGTATATGTACAAGGTACATACCTGTTATTCCGAGCTATGACTTTATGTTGAGATGTTTTGATAACATGTCTTGAAGTTCCAAAGTGATACGTCTTTGTAAAATGAATTAGGTCATACATTGAAGATTCGATGAGGCATGCTTTTGTAGACCGAATTAGGTCATGTCTCGAAGATCTGAGGAGGTATGCCCTTTGGTGGCCATTTAAGCGACGTGTCTTTCGACAATTATTTTAGCAATACGCCATTCGGTGGACATTTTAGGGACGTGCCATTTGGAGGACAATTTAGGGAAGCACCATTCGATAGCCATTTTAGAGACGCATCATTCAGTGTCTCATTTAGGGACGCGCCATTCGGAGGCCAATTCAGTTTAGGAACATTCAATTTGGCGACCTCATTAAACTTCCTCACGAGCAGTTTATCATGATCATTCTCCAACGAATCCTCCAACAATGGTATTTAGGTCCCCTAAACTTGTCAATCACTTCCGATCCTTCAAAAGTGCACTTTTTGATATAGTAAGCTTTGGGCAGTTGGTCCTCTCTCTGCCCGCCATCCACACTCCTTCTTTATTTGGTGTTTAAGCACTGCAAGGCACATACCATCATTCATCCCTTCTGAACACTACTCACTCTCCGTCTTTTCTCGAATTACCTTCTCCAAGATGATGGTGCATTTGATCATAGGGCGTCTTTCCTCTGCCTGTTTTTTCTTCATGACTTCTTCTGCTTCAATATAGGTGGTAACTCTCCTGCACACCTCAACCATAGTCTCCGTTTTGTCACGAAGAAGTGACTCACTGAATGGGTTAGTATTCACAGTTATATTGCGAAAGCGATTAAGATAATCCCTCAAAAGCTCTGCTTACTATTGTCGTATATCAAACAAGTCAGCCAACTTTGATATCAAACAAGTCAGCCAACTTTGGCGGCTTGACTTTATTTGCAGCAAATTACTGGAGAAACATATGTGAGAAGGTGTATAATGAATCAACAATGCCACCAGGAATTCCACTGAACCACTGTAAAGTAGTTATAGTGAAAGTCTTAACGAACATCTTACAATGAACAACATCTGATCCTCCCGAGATTAGCATTTGAGCCCTGAAAGCCTTCAAGTGACATTCAGGGTCGCTTGATCCCAAGAAAGGTGTCATCTTTGGCACCATATAATGTGGCTAAACTTGCACCGCCATTATCGCCTGTGTAAAGGGTTATGCATCATTGAGTGTTTGGTTTGAGCGCAATGCTCCAAGCGTGGTTTTCGCGGTCTGATTCCTCAAAATCTGCCACAATTCTTCGTTCACTTTCTGCAATTCTTCATGAGCTTTGAGGTTTAGCTCCATTTTGATAGCGTGTTTCTTCTGCTTCTTCTCGTAATTGTTCATGTTCAATGTGAGCCTCCTCACTTTGACCTTCCCTCTCAACTTGCAATTCCCCAATTTGCTTTTTGATTTGTTCGTTGCAATGCTGCAATTCCTACATGGTATTGAGGATTTGCTGCAAGGTTAGGGCGTCGCCATCAGCAGGCACTGGTTGTTTGTGGTTTCTCATTCTTACTCTTTAGGTAGTGTTTTACAAAAATACTGTGGGAGTAAGAATATCTTTCGTGCCCCACTATGGATGCTAATTTGTTCTAGCTATGGAGGTTTTTGATTGCTCGCTAAGCTAGTTCAAATAGAACTTTTTAGTAACTTATTCCTTGATAGGCATGTTTAATTTGTTTCTTAGAAAACAACTGATTCTAGTCCCTTTTAGAGAAATAATATTCCAATATTTTATCTACTTTCTTTAACATATATTCCTTTAAGTATTTGAATATTAATTACCCAAAATATATGATTTACTGCATCAATTATAATAATCTTAATAGATTATTATTATTGGCGAAACTATTGGATATGCCTAAGAGTAAGCAACTACATATTAGACATGCATTATCTACAATGTATTTTACATGTACACATAAAATTTTTTATTACTTACACGTCTTTTCTACTAATAACACCTCCTCGAACTCAAGATGAGTCAATAATAATAATAATAATATTGATAACACTAGTAATATTATTAATAATAATATCAATGATATTAATAAAAATATTAATAATATTAATTGTAATAGTAGTTAATATTAATAATAATATTATTAATATTATTATTTATAATATTATTATTAATATTACTTACCAAAAGGTAAACTACCTATAAATCTGAAGGTAATTTACCTATAGATAAAAAATTATAAATAAATTATTTACAGACGTAGATAATTACCTACATATTTAAATTTGTAAGAAAATTACCTACATATTTGTAAATAATTTATTTATTAATATTATCTACTAATTTTTATTAGTATGTAATATCTTTAAGTAAAATATGTAAATAATACTAAATTTATTTATATATTTTTATCTATATTTAAAAATAAATAACTTAAAGATTTCTTATAGTAAAAGTTGAAGGAAATTAAAGTCATGAAAAGACATTTTTAATTAAAAAAATAATAAACATAACTTGTCATACCAATGACATATGCTCCATTAAGTTTAATTAAAATCATGTCATTGATTGGCACTTCAATGTAAAATAATCGAATTGAAAATATAATTAAAGTTTGTATCATCCATGCATAACTTTAGTTTTATTATTTTAGATTGAAGTCATTCATTACCCATTCTGATATTGTGAATATTTCAAACCACTTCTTTAGACAAAGTCATATTTTTTTAACACAATTTACTTATTTTTATAAATAAAATAAAAAACTTACCTATTATATAAATAAAAAAGTTATCTATTTTTATAATTAACGAGATTAATCTAAGTAACTCATTCATTATGACTATTCATTTATAAAGTTTTATTTTTAAAAAATTTAAAATGATTGTTGTTAATCTTTATAAACTGTATGAATCTTTATTTTAGTCTATATAAAATATTTTTTCTCTTAATTTTATTTTCTAAAATTTGAAATAATTACTTTTAGACTATTCAGTTTAAGATAGATAAATAATCATTAATTTATAAATTTTAATAATTTGGTTTAGGTACACAAAATATTGTACCACAACATTAATCAGTGTCATAAAATATTAAAGATAAAATATAGTAACTTTTAATTATAAAAACTAAAAATAAAAATAAAAAAAATGTTGGGAGAATAGAATCAAAACTCATGGGCTTTAAAAACCTAAAACAGGCAAGAACCCTTCTTCATCCAACGGTTACAAATTAATAACTGCGCAAATGTTTACTCACACCAACTGCAGGCAACCCGTTTGGACAAGGTTTGTAAATTGATCAGTATATACACTCAGAGGCGAACCAAACCAGTGTTTCAAGCGGCGGCGCGTGTGTGCTTTCTCCGAACCCTCAACCACACCGCACCACACCAACGAATTCTGAAATCTCAGGTATTTTTTTTCCTCTTTCTTCCTTATTTTCTCTCCTGCAACTTAATTCCATTCGTTTCCACTCGCTTTGCACACTTTATCCTTCGCAATTAGCCTATGCCCCGTTCAAATCTCTTTTCCCTTTCTTTGCAAAATGGTTTTGGCGCTTTTTTTTCCCACACCGCTCACCAAGTAAACCCTAGTTACTTAATTGCATAAGCTTCTTCGTATCGCCAGCTAGGAACTACAACTAGTTGTTATTGCTTTTAGATTTCCTCGTCGTTTAGTTTGCACGCGCTGCTGTTAGGTTTTGTATGCTTAATAGGCTTCACTTTTGACATGGGATTGTATGTGTACATTATTTTCCTAGCTTTGAAATGTTTTCAATAAAATTTTGTATCTTATTTGATTTGTGCTTCTGCTCTGGATTTAGTTTATGTATGCGTGTACTATCACAAACTGTGTGTCGTTTGGAGTTTGATATGACTATTTGGTTATGTAGTGCTGTTTGGGACTGTCTGCTTTGGAAGTCCCTGTTTATTGCCAGTAAGTTATTGATTTGTTCTATTTGATAGGAATGGGGAAAAGGTTCTGGGAACCAAGCCAAACCTTGTATTTGAACTTCGTACCATCAAACTCTTTAGAATCAGCTGCTTTTATGTCCAACATTTGCTGCTGTTTGTTTGATACGTGTGCAATTCAATAATTTTTGTTTCCAAGAACCAAACTGAGCTGTTTGTTTGAAGAAGTTTGAAAAATTGGAACTTTTAACCTTCCCATAAGTGCTTATGCTAAAGCTCCAATTATTGTAGCACGCAACCTACCGTAGTTTGTTTCAACTTCCTTTCTCTCAATCTTTGGGTTTTGTTCCTCAATGGCATTCTTCATAGTTTACGAATTGGCTAATGGTTTTACTTTTTTACTAAAATTGGTACCTTCATGAAAGCAAGCTGTACGTAACTGCAATCTGTGCGAGGCATAGTGGACTGTAGAAATTCTAGGGTTTGAGTAAAGATAGAGAAGTGTCAACTCAAGATTTAGATGGTGCTGTTTCTGTTGCTAATGCTTTAACATCAGTGTTGTTTATGAGGCGGAAGAGAAATAAACGCAAGGAAAACAGTGTCAGTCATAAAACTATGGTTAAACAATTGTGATGCGAGTTTGATTCTACAGTTAACTGAACCAAACAAATCTCTTCACACAATTCACCTTTTTTTCATTGCAAGACAACAACAAATACTGTGCAGTTCATTTCAGTTTAATTTAGCAGCTAGCCAAAACATACCTAGGCTCACCCACCACTATTCTTTGATACGCAATTTCCTGCGAAAGAGCTGTTTACTTTTGATTATCAGGATCTTCTATGAAGAACATCTTTCTCTTTATCTCATTTATATATTAAGATCAAGTGATAAACTGAAAGTTAAGTTGTGCTATGTGTAAATTGACATCAGATTTTGATGTATACACTGTAGGAGCAAATTTCGTTTTTGGTGGATTACTTTGCTTTAACCAATGTTGACTTATAATTTTACCTTTTGCACTTGTTTTCGGTGTTTTTGTTTCTTTTTTTAGGGTTGGGGGAGACTTGCTGAGATTTATTTTCTCATCATACTTATAATTGCAACGGTAGATGAAGACCAGTGGAATTAATTTAGAAGTCCTTGACTAACTATAATGTACTCTTTTTGAGATCTTACATCTGATTCTAATTTTTTCTGTTTCAGTGAGGTTTTTGGAAATTGAACCTTTTCAATTCTGAGTGAAGTTCAAGATGCAAGTTTTTCCAAGTGAAGGTGAAAGCGCTCTGTCAGTTGTTGGTCCAAGGCCAATGGAATGGTCTACTGTTCCATATAATGCCCCTCAAGCTCCTGGACCAAATGGAAAGCAGCGGACCTCAAGTTTGGAATCACCAATCATGTTGCTGTCAGGTCACCAGAGTGCTATATATACCATGAAGTTCAATCCAGCAGGATCAGTCATTGCATCTGGATCTCATGACAGGGAGATTTTCCTCTGGAACGTGCATGGGGAGTGCAAGAACTTCATGGTTCTGAAAGGTCACAAGAATGCAGTTTTAGATCTTCACTGGACTACTGATGGGACACAGATAGTTTCTGCCAGCCCTGATAAAACAGTGAGGGCATGGGATGTGGAAACAGGAAAACAAATAAAAAAGATGGTAGAACATCTCTCATATGTTAATTCATGTTGTCCTTCTCGAAGGGGACCTCCTCTTGTTGTTAGTGGCTCAGATGATGGAACTGCTAAATTATGGGATATGCGTCAAAGGGGTTCCATCCAAACATTCCCAGATAAATACCAGATTACTGCTGTTGGCTTCTCTGATGCATCAGATAAGATCTTCACTGGTGGCATTGATAATGATGTCAAGATTTGGGATTTGCGTAAAGGTGAAGTTACCATGACACTGCAAGGTCATCAAGATATGATTACTGGTATGCAGTTGAGTCCTGATGGGTCCTACCTTCTTACAAATGGCATGGATTGCAAGCTTTGCATTTGGGACATGCGCCCATATGCTCCACAAAATCGCTGTGTGAAGGTGTTGGAAGGGCACCAACACAACTTCGAGAAGAACTTGTTGAAGTGTGGTTGGTCTCCTGATGGAAGCAAGGTAACAGCTGGTAGTTCTGATCGCATGGTTTACATCTGGGATACCACTTCTCGTCGCATCTTGTATAAGCTTCCTGGTCACAATGGATCTGTTAATGAGTGTGTTTTTCATCCCAATGAGCCTATTATTGGATCTTGCAGCAGTGACAAGCAGATTTATCTGGGGGAGATATGAAGCCCAACGTTTATGAACTTGCCAAATGAAACGAGCATGCTAGTGCTTTTGACAACTTTTGGGGGGTGTTAAACTTTTGAAATCCTGAATTCCTTCTGTTGTTTCCTGCTCGATGAATTCAGTGACTGTATAATGTTCCGGCATAAGTATTATATCCTACTTTCCTTACTAATTGATGTAATTTGAGATTTGTCGTTGGTGAGAATGGCTCCATCGTTTCATATTGAACTTCGAGTCGTTTTGCTTAGGAGGGTGTTTCTGAAAGCTTTATTCCTGATTGATATATGTATTTTTTTTTAAAGAATTATTACTAATTAGGTATATTTCACTTAGATCTTGTCAAGTAGCTTGTCGTATTCTTGATCTATAATTTCAGTGAAATTCATTATTACAGGGGGGGATACTTTTAACACTACTATAGTCCTTTTCTCTTTTTATGCTGATTTAAATATTTAAATTGGTCTTCTTTTTAAAATGATAGTATCATTCCCGAAAAAAAAAAGGTAGTTGCAATTTTTTAGTTTTTGGCTTTCAGACTCAAAGAGTAAAATGTTTTATAACCTAGTTGAGTTATCCCTTGTAGTCTTAAAAGTGTTTCATACAGCATATTCTTGAGCTCGGTCCATGTCACTAGCGTATTTAATATATCTGATGTAGAATTCACTAATTTGTTCAACAAGTTCACTGGAAAATGGAATTTGTTTATCACAAACAGAAACAGAAATAGACTAATTCATTTAAAAAATAAACATTTTATAACCTAATTGAGTTATCCCTTTCATACAGCATATTCTTGAGCTTGGTCCATGTCACTAGCGTATTTAATATCTCTGATGTAGAATCCACTAATTCATTGAACAAGTTAACTGGAAAATGTGATTTGTTTATCACAAACAGACACAGAAATAGAGTACCAAGAAGGAAGATAATCAAACAATAATTTAACATGTTTAATTAAAGTATTAATAATTTTAGTCCATGTTTATAGGAAAAGTTTACTAAAAACAAATTATTCCTCCTTTTATAAATAAATTATTCCTCCTTTTTTGAGTCATATAAAGAAGTTAACAAAAAGTATAATTTAATTTTTACTCTCAATATAATGAAAGCTCACTCAGCAACACTTAATGTTAATGTTATATGACTAAGGTTTTTATGAGTTTTCTTTTAGCTCTCTCAAAGATAGAGAGATATGCATAGAGTTCTTGTGGTTTTTGTCAATGGGAGGCATATCACTCTTAATATTTGTATTGCTTCTCCGGTTATTAATATAATTTTTTATAAATTTAAAGGTGGAAATGTCACTAGTAAAATTGACATAAAAAAGGTCTTTGATACCTTAAATCACGATTTTCTACTTCATATTCTATCTAAATTTGATTTTCATAAAAAGTTTTGGAACTGGAATTATACTATTATACACTCCTTTTCTTTTCTGTCTATATTAAGAGTCAATGGTGGTTTAGTTGGTTTTTTATTAAAGTGGAAGAGGAGTTTGTCAAAGAGATTCTTTTTCTTCTCTCTTTTGTACATTGCTAAAGAAACCCTACGGAGAGGGATTTTGCATTCTTTTTCTAATTCTAAAAGCACTCTTCCTATTACTAGTCCCAAAAAGGTATCATTTTTCCTTCTCATATTCTTTAAGCAGATGATTTTTTTTTTTTTTGCCTTTTATAGGGCTAACAAGAAAAGTCTTAGAAGTCTTATGCTAGTATTTCAAGATTATTAACTGTTTTAGGTTAACAGGTGAATCTTGCTAAAAGTTATCACTACACTGACAACAGTTCACTTATTTGAGTGTTCCTAATTTTAAGGGTGCTACTAAATATAGATTCCTTACGCCTTTTGCAGACAATATTAAATAGAAAATGAGTTCTTGGAAAGGTAAAGTCATGGAATATGGATACAATTAATTAATCCGGTGATTACAAGTTCAATTGTTTACAATTTTCAAGTTTATGAATGATATGTTACTCTTTCTAAGGAAAGGAATTGGAAAGTTGGATTCACAATTTCATTCGAGTTCGAAATATATCTAAATCTTATCTTGTGACTATTAAATGGAATATCTCATGCTCTCATAAAAATGATAGTTGACTGAGGGTAGTTAATCTTATAGAAGAAAATAAGATATCACTTATGTATGCATGCTTTATTAAAAAGAATAATCAAATGATTGCTCTCTATAAATCATAATTTATATGAGTCATTGAAGGTTGGGCGGATCTTGACTGACTTTAGAGAAGATGTTGAACGAGTTCTCCATGGAAGAAGAGAAACAAGTGCAAGTCATTAGAGAGAATACCATTTGGTCAACTTGAAAACAAGTATAGAAAAAAACAAGAAATGAAATAAAAAAAATGGATTGGAGGGAGGAGTAATGGAAAAATATGTCACCTTTAGAGAAGAATTCCAAAAATAAGTATAAGAGAATTCACCACTTAATAAAGCTTTTCAAGATAATAACTGAGATAAGAGAAGAGACACAACTCAAATTCTCTCAAAAGCCTCTTAAATGAGTTTCTATTTCATTCAACTTATGAAAAATACAAGAGAGAGCACTCCTATATATAGGAATGAAGTTCATACAAGGAGGTGTTCCAAAAGGAAAAAAGAGTTAACTTTGCTAATCAAGAGTTACTATGTTTAACTAAACTAGTCCCTTGAAATTAGGAAGTACACATGGTAGTTCCTAAAAATTAGTTAATTTAATTATTACAAGATGATGACTAGGATAGCAAGCACATGTGGAGCCTTCTTAAGATTTTCAAGGGTCATGAATGTGTCTTGAAAGCTTGAAGAGTCAAATGATGACTCAAACTAACCTATGTGCTCATGTGAGTGACATGTGCTAGTTTAAGACTTCCAAAAAACACTTCTAACTTTCTACATTTAAGACCAAGGTTCTCTCATGTTATTATCATAAAGTACTTAGTTTCTCTCATGTTTCTCCTATTTTCTAAGAAATACACATGTTTATTCTTATGATTTTTTCCTTCAAAACTTTAAGCTTTACTCTTATCATTCTTCCTCCAAGTTTTCCTCTTATTTGATCTTCTTTGTCTTTTCTAGCCATGCTCCTTATTTGTATTCCTCGAAGCTCTTCTTTTCTTTCTTCCTCAGGTACTTTCTCATCCTTATATATCAATCATCTATTTGGTTTGATATTAAGTATTGACATTGTCCTCCATAATTTTAAATGGATCATTGGTAATGCTCTTATTGTAAATTTCTGGAATGATGTCTGATTGCTTGATAGGTCTATTTCTAAACATCTTTATATGCAGGTTACCTTCATATGCAGGTTGGGTCTTCATTTTTCAAATAAATCCGGAAACGTAAAGTTGCATTGCTTTTAGAAGTGATGACAATTTTTGGTATGACTCTTCCTATTCGCCATATACCTTTTCTATGACCAGTTGTTTTCCTAGTCATGCCTTCTTATAAGTAATCTCAAGATTGACTTCATGTGAGCTACTATGGTAGACATTGGTGTGGAAGGGTCAACTTGCATGATTTCATGAATGTTTTGTGCAATCATTTAAGACCCCAACTTATTGTGGTCTTGTGAGATCATAAGGGATACACAGGTGTGAACACCTTTCAACTTCATAATTTCCTTGTTGATTCTTGGTGGTGCATAAAATTGCTTGACACCTCCATGCACAGTCATTCTCGACAAATTTCACTTTAAGCCTTGATTGAGTTGAATATGCTGCCTTGTATGTATAATGGTTGACAAAGTGGAAACGATTGATGGCATCTTGAGCTTTTTCCTTTATGTTGAACCACTATCCTACAAAAAGTGTCTATGGAGGATAGACTATCGTGTCGCAATCAAAGGCATATCCAAATTCTGGGTCATATACAGGTGGATCAGCTAGAAAGTGTAGAAAGTGCTAGGGTGAGACATAAGGTAAGTTATGTTCATGTGGTTGAATGTTTGTCTGTTGTACGGACATATCTTCTCCCTTATCATCATCCACAGTTGCAAGGATGTCATCTTCATCCTCACTAAAAGGATTGACCAACAACTCGAAGCTCTTGTAGTGGTTGTTGAAGGAGTTGTTCGTTTTGGTGTTCGTCTAGGTTGACATATGGACCACAATAGTTCAGTATATGAGTGGCTCTGGTATTCTCAGTCCCTAATATGTTGATGGGTGGGTTCATTGAGGTATAATGTTAGAGGGTGTGGTGCTTGGTGGAACAACAATTGTGATTGGTGGTCGTACGAGGGTGAAACTTGTTGTGATTGTTCATAATGAAAAGATAGTAAAGATGTGGGTTGAGATTGTGTTGAGGAAGATGCAAACCTTTGAAATGTGATATACAGTTCAGGTCCAGTATATAGTTCAATGGAGTCATAAATGCCGAACAACGCCTCAACATCATCATCCTCAATTATTTCAATGGCGGTGTAATGACTTACTCCTCATCGTCGCAACTCTTTCTTGTGCTTCCCTATGCAGTTTTCTAAAGATGACTTCTTTCATCCTTTGTAGGGTGATGCCCCTTTTGAGGGAAAATACTTTTGGCGTCCTAAAAGTGAACGTAGCTCCTTCAATGGGACATTCGTTCATTGATCCATTGTAGTGAACAATGACGTATACGGAAGCTATTTGCTTACAACAAATAGAATATTAGGTTTGCAATACAAGAGAAAAGATGGAGAAATCAAAAGTAAAAATTGAGTGTAATTATAGACGAAAGATAGAGATATGAAAACCAAAATTTATGGTGAATTTATTGGTATGTACTAAATCAGAACACATTGCCTGTATTTATGATTGAAGTTGTGTGGGGCAAGATCAAAGCTAGCATGTATGCAAAGCAACCCTAAGCATTAAACTCATGATATGGTCACATTTCATCCAAGCATTGTTCATGTCATCAGAAGTTGCAAGGTGATGTTAATAACTCTTTCACACTTGTCAGTGGGGTAAGGTCAAAGGCTAACATGTTTGCAAAATAACCTTGAGCACTAAAGTCATCACTTGGGAATGTCACATCCAAGCATGGTTCATGTCATCAGAAGTTGTGTGGTGATGTTGATAACTCTTTCACACGTCTTAGTGGGTCAGGGTCAAAGGCTGACACGTCTTCAAAGTAACCTTTAACACTAAATTCATCACATTGTGTAGTCGCATCAAAGCAATGTTCACAATTTATCTGAGTATAGTGAACCATATATAAATGTATTCATATGCAGACAAAAAAAAAAAAAAAAAGACTAAAAATAGATGAACATTTTATCCCTTTCCTTACTTTTACTCTAGATACAACATTTTATCCCTTCCTTTCCTTACTTGCACTCCAGATGCAACATTCTATCCCTTTCCTTACTTGCACTCCAAATGCAAAAATATATCTCTGTCCTTACTTACACTTCAAATGCAACATTTTATCCCTTTCTTTCCACTCTAGATGCAACATTCTATTCCTTTCCTTACTTGCACTCCAGATGAAAAATTATATCAATTTCCTTACTTGCACTTCAAATGCAACATTCTATCCCTTCCCTTTCCTTACTTCTACTCTAGATGCAACATTCTATCCCTTTCCTTACTTGCACTCTAGATGTAAAATTATATCATTTTCCTTATTTTCACTTTAAATGCAACATTTTATCCCTTTCCTTACTTCCACTTCAGATGCAACATTTTATCACTTTCCTTACACTCCAAATGCAAAATTATATCTCTTTCCTTACTTGCACTTTAAATGCAACAATCTATCCATTTATTTACTTCCACCCTCAGATGATATCCCTAGTACATTTGTTAATGAAGTCACAAATATATTCAACCTTTAAGTTGACTATGACTAAAATTAATGCAACTTAATAACAATTTAAAGTATAACGTGTATTTAAGTAATTGTTTGTCCAAAAAATTACTCTAAAAATGTTTTATGTAGTATTGGTCTTATAAAGTTATATACTATTGTATTAAAACACATTACAAAACATACCAATTTTAATTTTATTATAAAAAGATAGTTACAAATTTGTTGTAATTTATTCTGCTCAATTTATATTTATTATAAAAATACAAAAATATAATAATTAATCATTTATTTTCTTATTATAATTAATTACTTTAAAATATCTATAAATTATTTTATTATATTCTGTGTCAACACCCAATTTCGTCCGGGCGAATAAATTATTTCAAATTATAAAATAATACAAATATTAAAATAAAAGGGTGTGTCATCTAATTTTATTATACTTTGTCATTTAAATAAAAAAAAGAGACTTTGGTTCCATTACATTCTATGAATAAATTAATAAAATAAAATTCATAAAAAAAGAAATAGTAAGAAATCAATCTATTAAAAAATTTGTTTTAAAAAAAATAATAAGTAATAATAGTAATTAAAAAATATATATCGAATTTTTCCATTAAGAGAAAACTAAAAATGTGGTAATTAAAAGATAACAATTAAAATATAATAATAATTAATTAAAAAACGAAAATAACAAATAACAAATAATAAATATTAAATAATTAAGGATTAAATAATAAAAACAAAATAAAAATAAATATCTATTAAAAAAAAGAGAATAAAATAACAAATAAAGAAAAAAATTGCTTTCAAACTGATTACTTGATTTGCACGTTCAAGAAAATAAATTAACAAAAAAAAAAAA